>JAEEGF011477874.1_pt1 | contig 11412 bp, 3 predicted proteins | sample 9134171 | NCBI WGS metagenome assembly JAEEGF01 (sample SAMN16246542, study PRJNA631951) | gut metagenome | biome: gut microbiome; feature: rumen; material: AP-attached | host: Bos | place: Iran: Karaj | collected 2018-10
TGTCAATGTGGTAGTACATGCCCATGCCTCCTTTGCGTGCCTGTTCCTTCTCTGGTCCTGTGCGACGGATGTATCCCCAGTTGTTGTCGCAGAAGAGCAGGGTGACATCATCAGGAACTGTGAAACCGGCATCGTAATAGCGTTGCACCTCGGTGAAGATGGCCCACAATTGCGGAATCTCACTGGCAGGTTTCTTATACACACGTTCAATAATCTCGCGCTGACCATCCACCACATCTTTCAGCGTCTTCATATTGTCCTCATCATTGCCATTTCCCATTGCCACATCACCGTCACCACGCATACCGATAGTTATCAGATTGTCGTATGCCTTGTTGCGCTCAAGACCTTCTTCAAAGAATCTGTCAAGATTGGCCTTGTTTGTCGCATAATCCCACGCACCTATACTGTCTTTACGATATACATACTCCTTGTGGGCACGCATCATCGGCTCATGATGGCTGGTACCCATGACGATGCCCATGTCGTCTGCCAGCTGAGGCGAGAGAGGGTCATCTTCGTTGAAACGGCTGTCCCACATGGCGGGCCAGAAGTAGTTGGCTTTCAGACGGAGCATGAGTTCAAAGATGCGGGTATATGCTTTAGAGTTGATTCCTCCAAACTGGTTCTTACACCACGTGCCGAACGACGGCCACTCGTCGTTGATGAATATGCCGCGATATTTGACTTTAGGTTCACCATCCGTATAGATGCCGCTCTTGGCAAAGAGTTGCTCATGTTTCTGTATGGGTGCATCAGCCATCCAGTACCAGGGCGAGACTCCTATTTGTCTTGACAGTTCATAGATGCCATAGATGGTACCACGCTTGTCTGAGCCCAGTATGACGAGTTTGCCCCTGTCCGTAAAAATCAAATACTGCTCCCATTTACCCAGCAGTTCTTTTGATTGCAACTTATATTTCTTGGTTAGTTTGCTCTTTCCTATGGTACCCACCACAATAGGTGCATTTGCGCTGCCTGTGACGGCTTTAAAATCGTTGCGCAGATTCTCCACAGCTATTCTTACGCCCTTCCAGTCGAGAGGGTCGTATGTAATGGTGTCTGATGTCCCTGTCAGTTCTACATCAGATGTTGAGCTTTGCTTAAAAGTGATGAAGTCTGTGGCACATGCCATATTTGTGCATATAGCCATCAATAGAATGCTGATTATTTTTGTGCTCATATCATACAGTATTTTTTGAACTTATATGGTCTTTATATCAATCTTTCCGCCCTTTAGTCCTTTGCCTTTTACTGTGAGGGTGGAGACACCTGATTGGGCGGTACTTTGGAGGACGATGACCAACTGACCGTGGAATGCCTTCATCGTTGGATTGGTGAATACTTCGGTGGATGTGGCATCGCCATTACAGCAACTGTTGAATGATGCCGAATGACCCTTTACGCTGAATGTGAGTTGTTGATCGGCATCTGGACAGAGGTTGCCAGCCCTATCCACCACTCGTGCAGTAACGAAGGTGAGACTTGGGCAGTCGAGTGCATTGCCATTGGCATCAATAGGCAGGGCTGGCATTTCACGACGGTCGGCAATAAGTTCGATGTGATCCGGCTTACCTGCTGTCCGCACAGTCTCTTCTGTAGCCTTGTTGCCTTTTGTGTCGTAGGCCACAACCTTTATCTCGCCTGGCTCATAGTTGACATTCATCCAGCGCAGACGATAGCGGTCAAGACGATTTTTCTTCGCTTCTGGATCTGCATATACTGATGTGCCGCCCCAAGGCATAGGTGCTTCTATGCGATGTGCCTCATACTCATCAAGGGTGAGGTCGGTGTGACGGATGCGCCCCATACTCTTGCCATTGACGAAGAGTTCAGCCTCGGGATAGTTGGTGTAGCAGAAAACAGGTGTGTTCTGTCCCTCGCGTCCGGGCCATGTCCAATGTGGGAGCAGATGAAGCGTCTGCTTCTCAGGAGCCCAGTGAGTGCGATACAGCCATACGCGATCCTTTGGCAGTCCGGCGAGGTCGTAGATTCCGAAGTAACTGCTGCGTGATGGCCAGTATTCGTCATAAGGGGTTGGCTCGCCAAGGTAATCGAATCCCGTCCATACAAATTCTCCGATGACCCAAGGGCATTTATCCTGATACACCCAGTCGTCATCAGGAAGATTACTCCATATACAGGATTCAAGGTCGTAGCTGGAGATTTGCCCGTCAGGATACGAAGTGCCGTGTTCCTCTTTTACAGGGAACTTATATACGCCACGACTTGAGACGGTTGAAGCCGTCTCGCTGCCAAGCACGATTCCTTTTGGAGAATTCCTATATCCCTCTTTATAAACGTGCAGACGATAGTTGAAGCCAGGGATGTCACACTCCTGCCAAGTGCCGACCTTCATAGGCGCGGCGCCTTTATCCATTCCCTGAGTGCATGGACGCGTTCCGTCGAGGCGATGAACGAGGTCTTGCAGTTTGCGGGTGTAGTCAAGGCCTACTGTGGTGCCTTGCTCTGGAATCTCATTGCCAATGCTCCACATCACGATGGATGGGTGGTTGCGGTGTACGAGTACAAGGTTGGTGATGTCACGATGCCACCAAGGATAACTCTCTGGTGTCTCCTTCTCTGCGAAAAAGCGGGCATAGCCATTTTTACATTTTCTAGCCATCCACATATCAAACGACTCTGCCATTACCATCATGCCCATCTCATCACAAATATCCATCTGCCAAGGTGCTGGCATATTGTGGGAGGTCCGTATGGCATCGCAGCCTATATCTTTGAGCAGACGAACCTGACGCCGGAATGCATCTTTATTGAATGCTACGCCTAAGGGACCGAGGTCGTGGTGAAGGCACACGCCCTTGAACTTGCGTGTCTTCCCATTAAGCTTAAAGCCTTCTTCATCATATTCTATGGAACGGATTCCAACTTTTGTCTCCATACGGTCACATACCTCATTATCTTGTATGAGTTCTGTGACAAGGGTATAGAGCCGTGGCGCCTCCGGACTCCACAGATGCGCATTCTGAATAGTCAGCACGTGTATGGATTCATGCCGACCTGCCTCTTCCTCACTCTTTGCCACGACATTGCCCTGAGCATCGACAAGCGACTGGCGCACCCGGAGTCTCTTTCCCTTAGGCAGCTTAGCGCCAATCACCGCCTCACTCGTTATGTAGAGGCGAGCTTCCTGAGCCATAGTGGCATCGGCAGAAATGCCTGAAACCATGGTCGTACGTGCGAATGTGCCCCAAGTCTTGAGATAGTTCTGCGGATGGAGCACGAGACGTACAGGCTGATAGATACCGGCACCGGGATACCAGCGTGCTGATTCCTCTATATTCTGAAGATGTACGGCAAGTGTGTGAGTGCCAGAAGCAAGATGCTCCTCCTTTGAGCCATTGCGTGGCAAGAACTTGGTGATATCGAGGCTGAAGGTGTTGTAGCCGTATGCCCAATAACCAACCTCCCGTCCGTCGATATACACACGCGGTTCTGCCATTGCACCGTCGAAGATGAGTTCGCCGGAGCAGAAACCCTCTGGAATGGTAATCTCGGTACGATACCAGCCTTCGCCTATCCATGGCAGTGAACCAGTACGGCCAGTCTTCTCTGTTGCATTTCTCTCCCCGTTCTGCTCGATTGCCACCACCTGTTTGTCGATATCCTTATCGAATGGCCCTTTGACAGCCCAGTCGTGAGGTATGGATACCGTCTCCCATCCTGAGTCGGAAAAATCTGCTTTTTCTGCCCCAGGAATAGCACCGCGCTGAAATTTCCAACCGCTAAGAAGTAGTTGTTCTTTACTCTGTGCCAATACAACTATCGCTATAACAAATAATGCGATACCTACCATTAATATTCTTTTCATGTTTCGCTACATTATTATTAATTAAGAACTTGTATTCGCCTCACTATGACTGCGGTTGGCTTTTGGTTGCTTGCGACCATCGGAATGCAGGAATTCGGAAGGAGTTATTCCATATATGGCTTTGAAATTCATTGTAAAGCTCTTGACGGTTGTAAAGCCTACGGCGTATGCTATTTCCGTGATCTGCATCTGCGAGGTTTCCAGCAGTGCCCTTCCACGCTTGATGCGGATGGTACGGATAAACTCTGCCGGTCCCTGTCCGGTGATGGCCATGAGTTTTTTATAGAGCGTGGTACGCGCCATTCCCACCTCAGCAGCCATCGTCTCAACAGAGAATTCAGAATCGCTGATATTCTTCTCTACCAGGGCTATGGCTTTTTTAATAAATTGTTCATCCAGTGGCGTGATGGTAATTTCACTGGGTTCAATATTCATCTTCTGGCGGAACTGCCTGTGATTGTTCTGCTCCCATTCAATGAACTTCTTCACACGCAGTCGTAGTACCTCTACATTAAATGGCTTGGTCAGATAGTCGTCCGCGCCCAATTGCAAGCCCTCTATTCGGCTCACATCGGTAGTGCGCGCTGTCAGCAGGATAACAGGTATGTGCGACATATTGATATCGCTCTTAACTCGTTTACATAGCTCAAAGCCATCTATGCCAGGCATCATCACGTCGCTTATGATCAGGCCTATCTGCTCACGTTGCAACAGCTCTAGTGCCGCAGCACCATCAGTTGCGGTATAAACCTGATAGTCCTCCTTCATACACGAGTTTACAAACGATAGCATATCTTTGTTGTCATCTACTATGAGGATTGCTTTTTGTTGTGGGTCCTTTGCTGATTCATATCTGTCCACTTTCCGTTCGCCACTGATAGCTGGCAGCGTGACAGTAAAAATGCTCCCCACGGGCGTATTGTCGGTTACAGCTATGGTGCCATGATGTAGCTGTACGTATTCGCTGGCTATGTGTAGACCTATACCGCTACCAGTCTGTGAACTATCGTTGGTGGCCGACTGATAAAATCGCTTAAAGATGTTTGGCTTGTCGCTATTGGGGATGCCCTTGCCTGTATCAGCTACTGAGATGATTACGCTATCGCTATCGTTACGGAATGCCAGTGTCACGTTGCCTCCCGATGGCGTGAACTTCAAGGCGTTAGAGAACAGATTATACACCACCTTATTCATCTTCTCGCGGTCATAGTCCATCACAAAACTATCCACATCGTGCTTAAAACTTAGATGTATGTTGCGTTCTTCAGCATAATCGGCGAACGACACCAGTATGCTGTTCAGATGGTCCACTATATCGCCACTTTGCAGGTTTAGTGTCTCGCCTCCAGCGTCTAGTCGGCGGAAGTCCAATAGGGCGCTCACCTCTTTCAACAGCTGTTGTGCGTTTTTATACACATTCTTCAGCTGTGCCATCATGTTCTCAGACGTCTTGTCTTCTTCCAGTTTCTTCAAAATGTGTTCCAACGGCGATATGATGAGTGTGAGCGGCGTGCGCAGGTCGTGGCTGATATTGGTGAAGAACTGCAGCTTCATCTCGGTTATCTGCTCTATCTTCTGTCTCTCCATCAGCTGGCGCTGTTTCTCAGTGCGCTCCTGTTGGCGCTTACGCATATTGCGCCACTGCAGAAATAGTAACGTGATGGCTAACAATATATAGACAATGTACATCGTTGTGGTGCGATAGAATGGTGGGGCCACACTGATATGCAGTTCGCACGGCGTACTCATGCTTCCATCTTCTCGGCATACGCACAACAGCAGGGTATGATTGCCTGGAGGGAGGGCATGGAATGACACGTAATTCTGATCGGTCATCACCCAGTCGTTCATCTGTCCTACCAATCGGTAGGCATATCGTATTCTACGTACATTCTCCAGACTGCCCGAAAAGAACTTCACTGAGAGGTATGTATCGTCGTAGTTCAGTTTTACTATGCTGGTATGTTCGTTCAGTAGACTATCGCCTACGGCTATCTCACTGATTATCAGTTTGCACTCTTCTATCTTGGTAGCCATCATCTTGCGTGGGTTAATGCTCATATATCCCTCAGTGCCACCCATTAGTATCTCGCCCTGTGTAGAGCATACCATTGCATCACCGTTGAAGTAGAACTGCGGAATACCCACATTTGGTTGGAAACTGCGGCGTATCAGTTCTAGACCGCCCGTGTGGCGCTGAGGTCGTATGCCCACCACAGTACCGCTGCTGGTACAAATCCAGTAGTTACTGTCGTTGTCGCACGCCATTCCTTTGATGATATCGTTGGTACGCTTTATGTAGCTTAGTGTGTCGCGTTTCGTGTCATACACCGTTATTCCATCGGGGTGAACCAGTATCATCACTCCTTTTTGCCAGTCTGCCTTCACGTCGGTTACCATCTGGTTCATCCACTGCTGTGTCTTGCGCTTGTTGCCGAATGCCACACTGCATGTGCCGTTTTGCAGGTTATAGCTCCACAGCCCGTAAACCGATCCCAGATGCATGGTGCTTTCTCCATCGTAGCGCACGGCGCTGGCTCGTATGTCGTCGCCGTTTTCGGTGGTTAGCACACGTGTGGTTTCATCCTTAGGATTAAAGATTACCGTCTTGCCTATGGGTGACGACGACCATATGCGCCCTTGATTGTCGGCAGCCAGAGTCCATACATATTCCGTGGGGAATGTTCCCTGGTCTACAGCATATCGCTTCCAGTGTGTCGCATCTGTCAGATGGTATAATCCCTGATTATACGTGCCAGCCCACATACCGCTCTGACCGTCGCTTATCAGACTCATCACTGTGATGTTCGGCAGTGCCGTCTTCAGTATGCTACCGTTGGTGTGCTCTATGTACACACCGTCGCCGTCGGTACCCATCCACAGGTTGCCTTTCGTGTCGTATGCCATCGCCAGTATGTCGCCAGCACTCTGTGCGTGGGGCTGCATGATGTTATTGACGTCGCTGGTATATGAGAGCCCCGTCTTCATGTGTCCCACCCAGATAGTGCTCTCGCGATCGATGGTCATACAGGTCACGTTATCCGATGACAGCGATAACTGTCGCTCGCGCTGATGGCGCAGCGATGTGATGGCGCCGGTATTTTTATTGTAGACAAACAGACCTTTGTGATCGGTCGCTATCCAGATGTTGCCCCGCTGATCGTCCATCATGTCGCGGATAGCATTGTTTTGCGAAGCGCCCGATGTGTGTGGCAGACTTACCATTTCGCTCACACGCCGGCCACCCACGATATATCGGCAGATATGTTCCTCGCGTGTACTATAAATCCATAGCGTACCATCGGCATCGGCCAGCAGACTGGTTTCGCCTGTAGATTTCTGCATCAACTGGGGTAGCGTCTCGCGCTTCAGATCGCCTGTGTTGGTAAGAAAATGCCACACGGCATGGCCGGCACTGAAGTACAGACCATCCGACATCTCGGCCACAACGCCTGCCGTCTTGCCAGGTAATTGCAATCGCTTTTCCCATGTCTTCAACTCTTTGGTATGATAGTCATAATGAAATATTCCTTCCTTTGTCAGTACCCATAGTGCTCCTTTTTGTCCCACTTTTACTTTATACTTCCCTTTAAAATGAATGCCAAGCGCATGCAGTACATTTTCTGACGATGATATGAATCGTGCCGTCTTGGTGTCATATATGTGATAAGCGCCGCTCTCGCACTCTATCCAAATACGTCCGCCCGCATCTTCCTCCAACGATGTTATGGTTTCGTTGAACACCTCGTGCCGTTCGGCTCTGCCGCTTCGCCCGTCAAAGAATTGCGGATCGCTACTCTCAGGGAATCTGGTCTTCACCTGATGCCCATCGTAGCGGTTAAGTCCCTGATAGGTACCTATCCACAAATAGCCGCGACTGTCTGACAGCAGGCTCGTTATCGAATTGCTGCGCAGGCCGTCGTTGATGCCCAATGTCTGGAAGGCATTCTGAGCTGCTGCCATCAGAGTGATGTAGAATGCCAGAAACAGTAAAGTGAACAATCTTCTCACGTTGCAAAGATACAACTTTTTTATAAATTTAGAGCAAAAGTACTGCTTTTTTGCTATCAACAGACGGCATCATGTTTCTGAAAGGGGAATTTATGTTTCGCCATCGACGGAAAAGTGGTACGGGAAACATGATGGACTCTTTCCGAAACATCCTTTCTCCTTGCTTCGGAATAATCATGCTACTTTTGCAGTCAGATAGAAAATAGATGTACGAACTATTATAAATTAATTAATTCATTTATGCAAAAAAACAGTTTTAAGCAATCGTTGCTCATCGTGCTATTATTCACGGTGCAAGCATTGTCTGCGACTCTTTCTGCTAAACCTGTTTCCGGTAAGGTGACCTCTGCAACCGATGGTGAACCATTGATTGGTGCAACCATACAAGTGCAGGGAACAAAGACAGGTAGTGTGACTGATTTTGATGGAAACTATACCATCAATGCAGAACAAGGCCAGACATTGGTATTCTCTTATGTGGGTTATCTCACTAAGACGGTTAAGGTAGGTGGTGCCGGCACCATCGATGTGACGCTTGAGGAAGACCGCCAGTCGCTCGACGAAGTGGTGGTGATTGGTTACGGTGTCCAAAAGAAGAAGTTGTTGACAGGCGCCACCACCCAGGTGAAAGGTGAGAATGTCGCAAAGTTGAACACCACAAACCCATTGCAGGCCATGCAGGGCCAGACACCAGGTGTCAGCATCCAGTCTACTTCTGGTCAGCCGGGATCAGGCATGAAGGTTCAGATTCGTGGTCTTGGTACCGTAGGCAGTTCCGGTCCTTTGTATCTGATCGACGGTATTGGCGGCGACATCTCCACTTTGAATCCTGCTGATATCGAGAGCATCGATGTGCTGAAAGATGCCGCCTCGGCTGCCATCTATGGTGCTCAAGCTGCCAATGGTGTGGTACTGGTGACTACTAAGAGTGGTCGTGAAGGAAAGGCAGAGGTCAGTTTTGATGCCTATTACGGTTGGGAGAACGTGGCCCGTAAGGCGCCGATGCTCAATTCCAGCGAGTATATGACCATCATGAATGAGCAGCAGATTAACTCAGGCAATCAGCCCTATGACTTTACGAAGATGAAGAGCATCTATGACCCACAGGGTAATCTCTATGATACCAATTGGATCGACCAGATGTTTAAGAATAATGCCCGTCAGGAGAGCTATAATCTGGGTATCACCGGTGGTAATAAGGTCTCTACTTTTGCACTGTCTCTCGGCTATATGAGCCAGGAGGGTATTGTCGGCGGTAAGGATGTTTCAAACTATGAGCGTTATAATTTCCGTATCAATTCCGAGCATAAGATCATCGACAAACTGCTGAAGGTAGGTGAGCAGGTAAGTTATGTATATACTAAGACAACAGGAATAGGCGTGGGTAACCAATATAATAATACTCTGCGCGGCGCATTCGGCACCTCTCCTCTGGCACCTGTCTATGCTACAAACATCTTTGATGGCAGTCAGGCAGAGGCAGGTTCTGAGGCCAGTAGTTACAACGGTTTCTATGGCAGTCCGTATAATGCCACCGACTATAGCGACTGGTACCTGTATGACGGCAACCCTTACGGCAGCATGATGACTAATACCAACAATGAGAACAAGGGGGCCGTATTCAGCGGCAACGTCTATGCAGAACTCACGCCGATGAAGGGGCTGACGCTGCGTACGGTGTTTGGCGCTGTATATAACACCAGTGAGTACAGAGGCTTTACGCCGTTCTATCACTTCAGCCCTTACAATTATAATGATACCAGGACCTCTGCCAGTCAGAGCATGAATCATGGCTTGTCGATGACTTGGACTAACACCGCTCAATACGACTGGACTGTTGCCGATCACGCTTTCTCTACACTCTTGGGTATGGAGGCCAGCCGGTATGAAGGCACTTCCGTAGGCGCCGGCAACGGTTACCTGAAAGAAGGCTTCGATGACTGGAAACATGCTTATGTCAATAATGGAACAGCCACTTCGACTGATGATGGCTTAAGTGCAGGCGGTAGTCCTCATGGCGACTCTCGTAACGTGTCTTATTTCGGTCGTCTGGGCTGGAACTGGAAAGAAACCTATATGGTCAATGCCACCCTGCGTGCCGATGGCTCCAGCAAGTTTGCCAGCGGCCATCGCTTCGGTTGGTTCCCCTCCGTTTCTGCCGGATGGACCATCTCCAACGAGAGGTTCATGCAAACAATCTCTTCATGGATGGACTTCCTGAAACTGCGTGTCAGCTGGGGACAGGTGGGTAATCAGAATATCTCAGATTACCAGTATCTCGCTCCTGTAAAGAATACCAATACGCACTATCTGTTTGGCACGTCGGGTTATGATGATACGGAGTCTGTCTCAGTGCTGGGTACCAACTGGGGCGCTTATCCCAGTCGTGTGGCCAATCCAGATGTCACTTGGGAGACCTCCGAACAGTTTAATATTGGTTTGGATGCCCGACTGATTGGCGGTCACTTGAATGTGAACCTCGATTATTATATCAAGACCACGAAAGACTGGCTGGTAACGGCTCCTGTTCTGGCAACCGTCGGTACAGGTGCTCCTACCATCAATGGTGGTGACGTGAAGAACAAGGGATTTGAGTTCAACCTCACTTGGAACGATATGATTGGCAAGGAATTCCGCTATAACCTTGGTTTCAATGGTGCCTATAATAAGAATGAGGTGGGCAGCATTCCTACCGACGACGGCATCATCCACGGTGCCACCAATCAGCTTTACGACAATGCCCCGGAGTTCTATCGCGCACAGAATGGCCATGCCATCGGCTATTTCTGGGGTTACAAGACGGCTGGACTGTTCCAGAATCAGCAGGAGATCAACGAATGGATTGCGAATGGTAACGGTGTGCTTCAGGCTGATGTCAAGCCTGGCGATGTGAAATATTACGATATCAATCACGACGGTCAGATTAACGACGACGACAAGGTAGATCTCGGCAATGGCATGCCCGACTTTACTTATGGTTTCAGTCTGGGCTTCGACTGGAAGGGATTGGACTTCTCTGTTCATGCCAATGGCGCTGTTGGTCAGAAGATTGTGCAGACCTACCGTAACCATGCCAATGCTCAGGCCAATTATACCACCGAGATACTGCAACGTTGGACGGGCGAAGGAACCAGCAACAAGATTCCTCGTGTGACGACCACTAACATCAACTGGCAGTTCTCCGACCTGTTTATTCACGACGGTGATTATCTGCGTATCTCTACTGTTACGCTGGGCTATGACCTTGCTCGTATCTGGAAAAACAAATATTGCAAGCAGTTGCGTCTGTATGTCCAGGCACAGAATCTTCTTACTTTCACGAAGTACAAGGGAATGGATCCCGAAATCGGTTATGGTACCGATGGTTGGGTGAGCGGTGTTGATGTAGGTTACTATCCTCGTCCTCGTACCATCCTGGTTGGTGCTAATGTGAAATTTTAAAGGAATATAATAAATAGTAAGAATTATGAGAACGAATATATTTATTAAGGCTAAAAGGTTGGTAAAGGTATTCTCTTACCTCTTACCTCTCACCTCTTACCTCTTTATCTCCTGTTCTGAGAACTATC
>JAEEGF010941452.1_pt1 | contig 11411 bp, 7 predicted proteins | sample 9134171 | NCBI WGS metagenome assembly JAEEGF01 (sample SAMN16246542, study PRJNA631951) | gut metagenome | biome: gut microbiome; feature: rumen; material: AP-attached | host: Bos | place: Iran: Karaj | collected 2018-10
TACTTGGTAGCTCTGAGGAAAAACGTCAATCCGTCAGTATTCTCAATATCTTCAATATCTTCATAAAGACCAGCTACAAGAAGGTATACCGGAAGATCTTTTCGAATCAGAATCTGATACTCCTGAATGAAATCAACAAGAGCATCTGTCTTTCTGACTTCATCAATCGTAACAAGAACTCTCTTTTTCTGCTTGTTTATAACTTCGAGCAGTTCTTCCAGAACAAGATCAAGACTTGCTGCCGGGCTCTTCTTTTTTAAGTTAAGGCCTATGCCGAAGGCTGACAGATTTAAATTCGCATCCACATAGGATGTAATGAATGGTACTTCAGTATATAGCTTGGCCACAAGGTCATTGGTAATTTCAGCTCCCGGCTTAAGGTTTACGATGATCCACTCTCCCTGTTCCGAGAGTTCTTTTTCTATGGCGGTAAGCGTAACAGTCTTACCTGTTCCTCGTATTCCCGTTATTTTGAATGCCTGCTCCTCAGCGATATCGCTGTTGAATGCACTTACTATCTCATCAATAATAATATCCCTGCTGATATACTGCGTAGGGATTCTCCCAAAGCTAATGGCATATGGATTTCTTTCAGTCATACCTGCCTCCGTCTGTAAACAGCTAATATAAAACGATATAATATCCGAGTCTTAACTATAATATCATATAATTTAATATATTTCCATATAATTTAATATAATTACATATAATTTGCTATAATCACTGTTCCAACAATATAAAACAATAGAAAACAGCAGTGGATATAAAACCACTGCTGTCTGCGTATACAAAACAATATCAGGCTATTGTATAGGACACTCTGAACTTCTCTCCTGCGCCAAGTCTGTTGCCATACTCCCTCTCGGAAAGATCTCCGGTAAATCCGACTCTGTCACATCTTCCATACCAGGGCTCTATGCAAACAAACGGAGCATTCTTGCCTGCAGGTGACCATACTCCAAATAAAGGAACATCAAAGCGGACTGAGACAAGTTCCTCTCCCGCACTGTTTATAACAGCAACCGTGTCAGCCTGCTCATCCTCTATTATAAGTGCATCTTCATCAAAGAGTTCCGGTTTAAGCGCAAGTTCTCCATCATTAAGAGATAGTTCTTTTGAATTATCAGAAAGACATCCGCTTCCATCAAGAGAAATAATCTTAGACTCAATATTTCCCAAAACCCTCTTTCCTTTTTTCATGAATAAAAGCTTATCCCCGGAAAGGTCACAGTTAAATGCCGGATGACCACCTATGGAGAAGAATATATCTCCATCCGTAGGATTCTCCACTTCCCATATAACCTCTACTCCGTCAGTACCAAGCTTGTATCCAAGACGAAGCACAAAAGAAAACGGATATTTTTCATGTGTGGCTTCATTGTCCCTTAGTTCAAAAAACAGTTCATCACCGGTCTGTGAAAGCAGGGAAAAGTCCATATCTCTGGCAAAACCATGTTGTCCCATTTCGTAAGTCCTGCCGGCAAATCTTGACTTCTTTTGCCAATAATTACCTACAAGCGGGAATAACACAGGAGATGTTCTGCCCCAAAAAGCAGGATCAGCCTGCCACATGAGCTGTCGTCCATTTTTCAAAAGCGATGTAATCTCAGCCCCGTGATCAGATACTGTAAGGTTGTAAGTGCCATTTGAGATACTGTATTTTTTCATCCGAAAGCCTTTCTGTTATTTGCAGAGTTCGTAAGTATCTCTTGCAATTGCAAGCTCTTCGTTAGTAGGAACCACCATAAGAAGAACCTTAGAGTCAGCAGCAGAGATAGTCTTCTCTTCGCCGCGAACCTTATTGGCCTCAGCATCAACCGTTGCACCGAGGAATGAAAGTCTATCGCAGATAAGTCCTCTTGTGAATCCGCTGTTCTCACCTACACCTGCTGTGAAGCAGATAACATCAACGCCGCCCATAGCTGCTGTGTAAGATCCGATATACTTGGCAACCCTGTATGTGAACGCATCTACTGCTCTCTTGGCACCCTCATCGCCCTTAAGATATGCATCCTCAAGATCTCTGAAGTCTGATGAAAGGTTATTGGAAAGACCGTAAACACCTGACTTCTTGTTAAGAAGATTTGTTACGTCTGCAACTGTAGAGTTTTCTTTCTTCATTACAAACTCAACAACTGAAGGATCGATGTCACCGGTTCTTGTTCCCATGATAAGACCCTCAAGAGGTGTAAGACCCATTGAAGTGTCAATGCACTTGCCGTCCTTAACAGCTGAAATTGATGCACCGTTTCCAAGGTGGCAAACAATTATCTTAAGGTCCTTGATGTCTTTGCCAATGATCTCTGCAGCGCGCTTACTTACATAAGAATGGCTTGTACCGTGGAAGCCGTATCTTCTGATACCGTACTTCTCATAGTATGAATATGGAAGACCGTAAAGGTATGCTTCCTGTGGCATTGTCTGATGGAAAGCTGTATCAAATACTGCAACCATAGGAACTCCGGGCATAACCTTCTGGCATGCTCTGATTCCGATCAGGTTAGCAGGATTGTGAAGAGGTGCAAGATCTGAAACCTCCTCGATTGCCTTAATAACTTCATCGTTGATAACAACTGACTTAGTGAACTTCTCGCCGCCGTGTACGATACGATGTCCAACAGCTCCGATCTCCTCAAGCTTAACAACGCCGTCCTCTGCATTTGTAAGAGCTTCGATGACCATCTCGATCGCCTTGTTGTGATCAGGCATAGGCTCTTCCTTGGTAATCTTGTCCTTGCCGGCAGGAGTATAAACAATACGGCTTCCGTCGATTCCGATTCTCTCGCAGAGTCCTTTGCAGATAACTGCCTCTGTTTCAGAGTCGATAAGCTGGAACTTCAGTGATGAACTTCCACAGTTGATAACAAGTATTTTCATGTAGTAACCTCTTTTCCCATTTTATTTAAAGTCAAAAAACTTCCAATAATAAATATACTTATATTATAATTTAAGGACAAGGGTAAAACTTGTACAAAAATTGGAAAAACGGGTAATTCCCTATGAAAACTATCGGAATAATAGCAGAATTTAATCCATTTCACGAAGGTCACAAGCACCTTATCGAAACCTGCAAAAAAAATCTCGGAGCTGACAGAGCCATAGTTGTCATGAGCGGAGATTTTGTACAGCGCGGAGCACCGGCCATCGTAAACAAATTCGCCAGAACAAAAATGGCGCTTAGTTGCGGTGCAGATCTTGTTCTTGAGCTTCCGGTATACTACAGCACCGGAAGTGCCGAGTACTTTGCCCAGGGTGCAGTAGCAATACTAAATGGTCTTGGATGTGTTGATTATCTGTGCTTCGGCAGCGAACATGCCGATCTTGATAAGCTTGATACCATCGCGGATATCTTAAACAGCGAACCCGGGCTCTATAAAGAGATATTGGAGAAAGAGCTGAAAGAGGGAATGCCCTATCCTGCAGCCAGTGCCAGTGCACTCATGGCTGCTCTGAAAAATCAGTCTGTCGATAACAATATCGATGTTTACAGGCAGATCTTTTCATCACCTAACAGCATCCTTGCAATAGAATATCTGAAAGCGCTCAAAAAACAAAAGAGCAAAATAAAACCTTATACCATAGAACGTATCGGTCAGCCCTATCACAGCGATGATCTCGGCGGCGTCCCGAGTGCATCCGGCGTACGGGCCAGGATCTTTACGGCCTCAGAAAATTATACCAAAACCCATGCCAAAGAGCTTTTAAACGGCTTTATGCCCGATGGCGCCATCAGAGAAATTGCATCATATGGCGGAAGCTTTTTATCCTCCAATGATCTGTCCCAGCTCCTTCGTTACAAGCTAACTTTGGAAAAGGATAAAGGATATACAGATTATCTTGATGTCAACACTGACATCTCAAATCTCATGGTCAATAATCTTGACAGCTTTGATACTTTCAGCGATTTCTGCACGAAGCTAAAGAGCAGAAATCACGTATACACAAGGATAAGCAGATCTCTTTTGCATATCCTTCTGAACATTACCAAGGAAAACATGAACGAGTATAAGAAGGACTCTTTTACCGGCTATGCACGGGTACTGGGGCTAAATTCCGCTTCATCCGATGTTCTGGCGCGTATTCACGATTCATCTGTGATCCCTGTCATAGACAGGCCCAAATATGCGAAGAAGGCCTTAAGCCCTCTTCAAAAAAGACTTTTTGACGAAACACTCACCGCCAGCAGCATCTATAATTCTGTCTCTAAGTCCTACGAGGGTTCGGAATACAGTTTAAAACCGATAATCCTTTAATATAATTAAATTGAAGTGAACTTTTTATCGTGATAACATATATATGTATGGACACTGCTGATTGATTCACGGAGGCGTCATGGGTCTTATTAAACTTGAAAAAGGTCAGATCCTGCATAAAGCCGGTACAGATATAGTTTCTACTGTGGAAGTTCTGGTCAAGGGAAGTCTCAAAATTTCCAATCCCTACTCTTCCATCAATGCCGGTGTCGGAACTTTCATAGGCATCGTCGAACATCCGGGCAAGCCCTATAACTACACTATAGAGGCTTTAGAGGAGTCCGCCGTCTATTCGTATCCGTATGAATCCGCCGCAGATATTCCCAAAGTTGTAAAATCAAATCCTAAGATTGCTCCGATCCTGGCTTCTCAGTCAACTGATACTGCTGCGCTTGTTTGCGCTGTCTATGATCAGCAGTTTGACGATGCTGTCAAGGAATACGATCAGATCATGGCTGACTATGCAGATTATCCTGATCTGTGCATCAAGGTCGGTGAAATTGCAAAACAGTTCCCGGAGATCGATGAACTGATACCTCCTGAACGTTCCAATAAAGTTCCCCAATGGACAATAGATTTCATTAACTCACTAAAAGAGAATGAAGCCGTACTGAAAAAGACGCTCTACCCTCTCAACATAGATATTGCCACCGGAATGGTAATGAGCACTTTCAATATCTACAACACAATTTCCGATGAAGTAGTTCTTTTAAACGAATACAGAAGGTCTCTGAAAAAGAAAGCCGCAGGTTTTATTTCTGCCATGAAGGTCATAAGAGCAAGGCTCTCTGACCAGGAAAAAGCGGCAAACGGTGAAGGTGAACCTACAGTCACTGTCGTGAATGCCCTGGCAACAATACTTTCCTATTCAGGTGTCAGCAGCGAAGTTGCTGCTATGTTTGAAGAACAGATAACAGCATTTAAGGCAAATGAAAACAGATACGATTCATCAGACGAAGCAAGAGCACTCAGAAGAAGCATCGGATCCACTTTCTATAACATTTATCTCCCGGCCTTTTTAAAGAGCCTTACCGATGAAAATGTTCCTACAGAAGTTAAGATGTTCTTCATGTTCGGATTTGTTGATGAGGAGCTTGCAGGCGAAAAATATACCACAATCCTCTACAACATGGCCAAGGCCTATATTCCTGATCCGAAAGGAAACGTTTTTACAATATATGAATGGCTGAAGAAGATATTCATGCTGGAGGTTGAACCTTCAAGAAATGAATTCGATCAGGACTGGCCAACATATCTGCGCGATCAAAAGACAAGCGGAGCCATAAATGAAGCTCAGATGGAAGCTATGTTTGGCAACCCTCAAAAGAGGCTTGAATTTGAAATTCACAATCTCTTCTCGCTGGGTAACAGAATGACCTTTGGTCGTATATCCTCTTTTGTTCCGGTCTTTGACTCTCAGAATGTCCTAAGGCCTCTGGATATGGCATATCAGACATCTGCCAGGGTCAATGAATACTTTGATATGATACGCAGCATCGATTACGGTGTATTCTGCAGACAGGCTGTTTATTCAAATACGGATATTGGTATAACACAGCTTTACTACGATGACGACATAACGCCTTATATGATACTCCTTCCAAATGTCGGAAGCCGAGCAAGCCTCTGGCAGGAAATCGACGGTAAAAACAGAAGAACCAGAGCACGTATGATAGTCTCAATCTTCAATACCGAGAACACCGAAGAAGCTATGATCAAGCTCTTTGGCGAATTCAGATGGGAAATGTGCAAGACAGCTCAGGGTGTACATTGGAACGATGTCACAGACCCGTCACTGACATCGATGTACTGCGACTATCTGCAGTTCTTTAAAAAGAACTCTTCACTGTCCGCAGAAAATAAGGAGAAGTTAAAGACAGACCTCAAGAAATACAGCAATAACTACAAAAATGTCTTTATCGCAGATTATCTCTCCTACATCAAGTTTGAGTCCGCCGGTTCACCGAGGCTCAACAAAGTCGCCAGAGAAATCCTGTTTACCTTCTGTCCGTTCTCGAAGGAAATACGTGAAAAGATCGGCGATAACCCTCAGTACACAGAACTGATCAATCACTATCAGGCTCATATGGGAAATCTCATAAAGCCTATAACAAATGTAATTCACAGGCTGAATAAAGAAGAAATAGAAGTTCCGCCTGAAGTTACATATCAGCTCAAACATCTTCAGAAATAAAAACATCCCCGGGCACCATTCATACCGGTGTCCGGGGATTTCTTTTGCTATATTTTTCTGCTTATATCAGTTGAGTGACTCAACAGCATCGATCATAGCATCGGTTGCATCACCGTTGAATGATGTTGCTGCGAATGCGAGCATGTAGTCACCCTTCTGAAGGTTAACCATCTCGTTGTGGAACTCAATGCCGTTGAACTCACCGTTCATCTTAAGAACCTTGTGGTTTTCTCCTGCAACTTCCTTCTCTACAACATCGTATGTGATGTTTGAGATACCCTGAGCCTCAAGAGCTGACTTAGCCTGGCCTACGCTTGCTACAAGAACAGCTTCCTCATCAAGGATTGCGTTTGCAAGTGATGCATTTGACTGTACTGTTACGTTAACGTTGTTAAGACCTGTTGAATCAGCAGCATAAGCGATGATTGTTGCTGTTCCGTCCTCGATAGCCTTAGCAAGAAGCTTGTTGTCTGAAAGCATGTCTGCTGTTAAACCTGTGATCTGAGCAAGAGCTTCATCATCAACAAATGCGTAACCATCAAGAAGGTTAAGCTTAACACCGAAGTACTCGTTTACATAAGAATTTCCCTCAACTGTACCTACTGAGAACTCACCTGCTTCTTCCATTTCTGCCTGGAGCGCCTCACCCTCAGCACGAACCTCAGCAGCCTGCTCCTCAAGTGACTTCTCTTCTTCAGAAGATGCCTCAACAGATTCCTCAGCTGTAACCTCTTCCTGAACCTCAACTGCAGGCTCATCAACCTCTGCACTCTTACCGCAGGCTGAAAGAGACATAACCATTGTCATTGTCATTGCGATTGCAATAAATTTTCTTTTCATAATTCTCTCCTCTACATAACTATTTGTTTCTTCTAAAAACACAACATCGAATAACTTAACAGATATGAGAGGATTCAGCAATGAACAAAATTACCAAAGTTGTTTCATTTATTGTAATAATTTTCTATCACGGATTCTATGCACTTTCTTGACTCAACAGCTGTATCAGGCTTGGTATCTTCAAGGGTTGCATGGATAAAGGGCTTATTTTCAAGCGCAAATCGTATGATATTCGTATAATCCATATCGCCGAATCCACATCCCACACTCTTTACTTTATCCCCCTCAAGAAGGCAGTCTTTCAAATGGATCATAGCCACATCCTTACCGATTATATCGATGGCTTCATCTATGACTTCCATCCTCCTGTCATAATTGTCCGTCCATAACAGATTAACCGGATCAAATATTATCTTGAGATTAGGCGATCCAATGCGATCCAGAACCTCTCTTGCTCTTTTTGCATCGTAGACAATATGTCTGTATACCGGCTCAATAGCAACCATGACTCCGAATTTCTCTGCACATTCAACAACCGGGCGAAGATTTGTTATAAAGGTCTCAAGTGCCTCCTTTGAGTGGCAAGCCTCTTTGTCATATGTATAGCCTTCATTTGGGGCTCCTGTCTCTGTTCCAACCATACCACACCCGGCTATTGAAGCAAATCGGATATGGGCATAGTATTTCTCCTGAATTTCAGCGAGTTTCTCAGCATTGGGATTAGCCAGGTTTAAATAGCATCCCAGAACCGCCATATCAAGATCTGCCTTTCTGAGGGCATTTCTTAAATACATTGCATATCCCGGTGTAAGGGCGTTCGTATCCGCCGTAAATCCCGGAACCTTGGACAGCGCAAGGTGAATGCAGGAAAATCCCTGTCGTTTTACTTCCTGCAGCCTCTCCTCAAAGGGAAGTTCTTTTACATCGTGAAATCTGATTCCAAGCTGTATCATTTTGTCATCTCCATTCTGTAGAATATTCCTTTTTTCTCCATCAGCTCTTTGGCAGTGCCACACTCGGCCACAGTGCCTTTGTCGATTACAACTATCTTGTCAGCCTTTTCAATCGTAGCAAGCTTATGGGCAACTATAAAGGTAGTGCATTTATTTGACATATTTTCCAGCGCATAAGTAACCTCTTTTTCCGAAAGAGCATCCAGCGCAGATGTCGCCTCATCAAGAAGGATTACCTTCGGGTGTCTGATCAAAGCTCTCGCGATTGAGATTCTCTGCTTCTGTCCGCCTGAAAGCTTATCTCCGTGCTCTCCCACCTTCGTTTCAAGTCCCATGGGCAGCTTATCGATCACGCTCTTTAAGCCCGACTCCTCGATAACTCTGTCAAGCTCAGCGTCAGTAATGTCGCTGGTTCCGTAAAGTATATTATCTCTTATGCTTCCGGAGAAAAGAATGGTATTCTGTGGAACAACAGCAAGGTTCTTTCTGTAACTCTGAAGATTTATATGACTGAGATCCTTATCGTCAACGAGGATCCGTCCGCTTGTAGGCAGTCCGAATCCGACAAGAAGATTCATAATAGTTGACTTACCTGCTCCGGATTCACCTACAAACGCAACAGTCTCGCCCTTATTAACACGAAGATTGATATCATGAACAGTATATTCATCGCTGTCCGGATATGAATAGCCGACATTTTCAAATGTGAAATTGCCCTCAATGTCTGCAACTTCCTCTTTGTCCGAACTGTCCTCAACATGCTCAAATTCAAGGATTTCCCCAATACTGCTCACAGACTCAAGGCCTTTGGATATCACAGGAAGAAGTGTCAAAAGAGATGATACCTGTCCCACTATGGATGTGAAGTAGCTCTGATAAAGAACAACATCTCCGATCTGCACTCTGCCTTTAACGGCCAGTATTGAAGTAAATGCAAGGCACAAAACCTGAAATATCTGGAAGAACGCCCAGCTTACCGCTCCGAAATTGCCCTGAATGATATCAAGGTTATACCCCGCTTGGGCAATGAGGTCCACCTGAGTATCCATCCTCATTATCTCCTCATCTTCCAGCGCATGAGCTCTTGTCACAGGTACCAGTTGTACCATCTCCATGACCTTGGCAGAAGTCTCTTCCATTTCCTTCCTGAATTTCTGATTATGCTTCTTGATAGGCTTTTTAAATGTAACCACCAGTAAAGCTGCAAGAGGCACCATGAACAGGAAAAAGAGAAATACGACTATGCTCTTTGTTATCGTTACAGCCAGTGCCACTGACATGTTGATAATGATATTGATCAGCGAAACGAATATCTGGTCAGAAAGCGTCTCAACCGCCTCAACATCCCTTATAACCTTGGACTGGAGCCTTCCCGAGAGCATATCCTTTTGATGTGGAATGGACATGACCTGGATCTTGTGCACCAGGGCACTTCTAAGTCCCGCTTCCACCTTTCTTACCGACTTGCTCCTGAAATGAATATGCAGATAGTTCATCGGTACATTAAGTATCAAAAGAAATACCATCAGAACTATATTAAATATGATCAGTGTAATTACATTTGGTCTATGGTCGGTCACCGCATTTATGATGTTTGCTGTCACGATAGGCAGTATCCATACCGGAGAGTGCTTTATCACATAAAATACAGTGGACCAGAAAAAGTTGTGGTACATCCCCTTATAAAACCCGATCAGGGTCATCAGAGGATTTCCCTTATGTTTTTTGTAGCTGTCAAAATAGACATCTGTATCCAGTTTCATTGGTAAACCTCAAATCATCTTGTTTTGTATGTGTTATATAACATTATACCTGTCATTGGAGAAGGTTACAGTAAGCTCGTTATCTCCTTCATAAACGTACATTCCAACAAGCGCTCCGGTAAATCTCTTACCACGGCTAAGGCCTTCGTCACACAGGTAAAAGACATTTTCAAGAGTCGTATGATCAAGCCTTGAGTCACCTTCATTTATATTGTAAGAAAGCCTTCGTTTCAGGCCGTCAGTATCCATATAGAGCTTTATTGAACCTGTATCACCGGCCAACGCGTCTTTTGACAAAAGAAGTCTGTCCTCATCCCCTATGTGTTCATTGGAATAGATAAAAAGACTTCCGTCCTTTTTTGTAACTCCGAATTCAAAGAAGGTGTTTTCATCGTAGTAGCCGGTTATTCCTGCGCTCTGTCCCTCTGTCATATCCGGTAAATCCATGGTTACCGAATATGAAAAAGCAAAGGATGTCTGCCTTCTGAGAACTATATTCCTGCTATCCACACTGCTCAGCGGTGCTTTGCTGCCACGGATCCTAAAACATCTCTTATCAGGATCACAGTAGACATCTCCTGCTCTAAAAGGCCTGGGAGTCATATATTCCATGTAAAGCCCGCATGGAGAGAGTATCTGTTCCGGACCGGATACCATCTCTTTTCCGGAAGTCTCTTCCATATCAGTGAATGGCTTAACCTGCATTGCAGAAGGTCCATTTAAGCCGTTCACTACAGGCCATCCGTCAGCTGTCCACGTAACAGGATCAATTGCAGTCTCTCTTCCAAGTATACTGTAGCCATCTCCTATCTGTCTTCCGCACAGATAGACCATGTACCATCTGCCGTCTTCTGTCTCCACCAGATCGCCGTGTCCGCATCTCTGGATCGCTGCACCTTCATCTTTCTGCCTCATTATAGGATTGTAGGGACAGGGTTCATAGATTCCGAACAGCTCTTTTGACCTTGCCACCGTTACTCTGTGTCCAAGGCCTGTTCCTCCCTCTGCTTCAAGCAGATAATAATAGCCATCTTTCTTGTATAAATGAGGTCCTTCCGGAGCTCTCTTGTAATCTCCGTAATAAAGAAGCTGAGCATCAGATATCTTACGGGTTCCCGACTTATCCAGCTCAAATATCCTCGCTCCACGGTTTAACAGCATATATCTCCTGCCGTCATCATCATTAAAAATGCTTGGGTCAATTCCATCCTCATCGATGAAAACAGGCTCGGTATACGGACCTTCCGGTCTCTCTGAGCTTACCACTATCTGCCTTCTGTATGTGGGCGGAATATCATTGAGTCTGTAAGTTGCTGTAATATAGAAGCGCCCCTCATAGTATGAAATGTCAGGAGCCCAATATCCTCGCCCTCCTTCCAGCTCATCAAGATACGCCCAATCAGGGTTT
>JAEEGF011554354.1_pt1 | contig 11409 bp, 4 predicted proteins | sample 9134171 | NCBI WGS metagenome assembly JAEEGF01 (sample SAMN16246542, study PRJNA631951) | gut metagenome | biome: gut microbiome; feature: rumen; material: AP-attached | host: Bos | place: Iran: Karaj | collected 2018-10
GTAATGTGGGGAGCTTCGGGAGCTAACTCACGCAAGAAGCCCATCATAATGATGTTCGGGGGCGTTCCAATCGGGGTGAGCACGCCACCAATGGAGCAAGCATAGGCCGTCATCAGCATCAGGCCCGTGGAATATTTATAAGTATTCAGGTCGATAATCTTGCCATTGGCGGCCATCATCTCACGGATAGCTTCCAGCAGACCAAGGGCAATGGGGAACATCATGGCTGCGGTAGCAGTATTGCTGATCCAACCTGAGCAGAGCATACATGCCAGACCGATAGCCAGGAAGATGCGACGGGGTGAATCACCCACCCATTTCATCGACATAATGCCATAGGCGATACGCTTGTCGAGGCCGTTTGCCATCATTCCCTTTGCAATCAAGAATCCTCCCATGAACAGGAAGATCATCGGGCTGGCAAAGGCCGAGAAGGCATCTTTAACCGGCACAACTCCAAAGACGACACAAAGCGTCGGACCTAATATAGAGGTGACGGGGATGGGTACTGGCTCACAAATCCACCAGAAAGCGACAAACGTCACGATGGCCAGTAGCTTATGAGCTTCAGGCGACAACCCGGCAATGGGAATAAACCATACTAACAAAGCACAAATCGGACCCATGATGGCACCAAAGATATGGCGTTTCCGATCGAATGCGGCTTCTTTCGAACTAATTCGCGCCGCAGCAGTTGTTTTTTCTGTTTCCATTCAGTCGATAATTTTATAGTTTGTAATTTAATTAGGTGTCACTTTTGGTTAAAACTTTGCAAAAATAATAATTATTTCTGAATGGGCAAAGAAAAACGTAAAAAAAAGTTTACCGTTCATCATTACCCAACTTCTGCAACTTGCTGGCCAATAATGAACGGCAAAAATGTCTGTGTCAACTATCAACTGTTAACTACAAACAGTCAACTATATTAGAGGACTCCCAACTTAGCGATGAAGTAGAGCATGATGTAACCGAGTACCATCGAGATGATACCGACAATCAGACCAATCTTGGCCATATCATTCTGCTTAACCAGGTTGGTAGCGTATGCAAGTGCATTCGGTGGTGTCGAAATAGGAAGCACCATTGCACTCGAAGCTGCGATAGCCACACCGATAAGGATGGTCGGTGTACCACCAATAGCTGCAAGCTTGTCGCCCATAGCGCCGCATACAAAAGCAAGGATAGGCATCAGCAGAGCTGCTGTAGCCGAGTTGGAAATGAAGTTCGACAGCGCGTAGCAGATGATACCTGAGAGAAGCAGGATGAGAATCGGTGAGAACTTACCGAAAGGAATGCTTTCGACGGCATTGGCTGCCAGACCTGATGCATTCAGACCATAACCCAGGGCGAAACCACCAGCCACCATCCAGATGACCGACCAGTTGATCTCTTCAAGGTCGTACTTCGTGATGATACCAGTAAGGGAGAATACCACAAATGGAATCAAGGCAACAGTATAGGAATTGATGCCCGTGAGTTTATCAGTCAACCAGAGCAGGACTGTAACGATGAAGGTCACGATAACAATATATGTACGCGTGTTCTTCTTCATGCCTCCTTCAATCTTCAGTTCCACAGTCTTCTGCGAGAACGGGAACAGCGTCTTCAAGATATACCAGCTGATTAACAGCAGAACGATGACCAACGGCAGCATGAACATCATCCACTCACCGAAGCCCATGCCCAAGTTCAGACCTTCAGGGTCGTTCAGGTACTTCAGCGCAATGGTGTTTGGAGGCGTACCGATAGGTGTTCCCATACCGCCAAGGTTGGCAGCGACGGGAATACTCAAAGCCATCGAGATGCGGCCTTTGCCTTCGGGGGGAAGCTGCTTGAACACTGGGGTAAGGAATGTCAGCATCATGGCTGCGGTAGCTGTATTCGATATGAACATCGAGAACAGGCCCGTGATGAGCAGGAAACCTAACAGCACATTCTCACTCTTACGACCGAACGGCTTCAACAAAGCCTTTGCCAACTGGGCATCAAGACCTGTCTTCGTGGCAGCAATAGCCAGGATGAAACCACCGATGAACAGCATGATCACAGGATCGGCAAAACAAGCCATGACACCCTTGTAGCTGAGCAGGTCGCCCACTTCTTCGGGATTACACATCCATTTGATGCCGCTATCGCTCGTGAATAGCAACATCAGACCAATGATAGCTACCGACGTGGCCCATGACGGAACCACTTCCATCAGCCACATCAGCGTGGCAAAAGCGAAGATGGCAATGATACGCTGCTGCACTACCGTCAGATTATCAATGCCGAAAGCCGTCGTCGGAAGATTCCAGAGCAACAGAGTCACTGCAAGCACAATCAGCACCTGCGTCGTCTTGTTAAATACTTTGTTGGGGTGAAAACGTTTCTCATAGCGCACCTTATGATAGGCCTCTACGAGATGAAATCCAGTAAAACTCTTAAACATGTTTCTATTTGTTATTTACGATTTTACGAATTACGTTTACTTGGCACAAAGCTGCTTTTCAAAGCGCTAAGCTCCAATCAGGGTGCAAAGGTACAAAAAAAGTTTCGAGTAAAGTCTTTGATATTTCAAGTTTTTTGACTATACGAGATATACATCGCATAAAAACAAAGCCGAGACTACACTTGCCATAGGCATTTTGTAATCTCGGCTTTGCAAATCTAACGCAGCAATTTGCTGTCCAATCAGCATAAACTGCGAAGGAGTATTAAGAAATATTATTGTATGAAATGAAAATTGTTACCCAAGGCAATAAATATGATACATGAAAAAACGGGGAGAAAACCAAAAAATCGTATCTTTGCAACAAATGTTGCGAAGATATTGCTAAAACGCAAGCGAAACAAGTTCGGATTCTGCATCTTTGCAAAAAAAGAAGAGTATTTCTTTTGTTCTGCGCTCGTTTTTCCGTATCTTTGCCATTGAATAAACAATCAGGCTACGAAACCAACAATTATGATTATGAGGAAAATATTGTTTTCATTTATGCTGATGGCCATTGCTGCCACAGCCAGTGCACAGCCTCGTACGAATGCTGACGGGACAGTGACATTTGAGTATAAGAACGATTCTGCCAAAAAGGTACTCGTAGATGTGCAGTTTGCAGGGCGCAAAGAGATGACACGAGGTGCCGATGGCACTTGGAGTGTTACCTTAGGCCCTGTGGCACCGGACATGTATCCCTACTGCTTTATTGTGGATGGGGTGAGTGTAATGGATCCAGCTAACCCATTGTACTTCCCCAACGAAGGGTTTAAGAACAGTCTGCTGGAGATTCCCGGCGGAGGATCACTACCACACGACATCCGAAACGTTCCTCACGGACGCCTTGAATATATCCATTACTACTCAAAGACTATTGGTGCGACGAACAATGCCATTGTCTACCTGCCACCAAACTATATGCAGGACATGCAGAAGCGGTATCCCGTGTTCTATTTGATTAGTGGCACGACCGATACAGAGGAGGTTTATTATAAAGTGGGACGCGTGAACTATATCCTTGACAACCTTCTTGCCGAAAAGCAAGCAAAGGAAATGATCGTGGTATTGCCCTATGGCAATCCAATGAAATTGGTTCCAGCCAAAGCTACTGAGGCAGGAGGAACTCCACCGACACGGTTTGGCGGTGACCCGTTCAGCAAGGACCTCGTGAACGACCTAATGCCTTACATTGAACAAAACTATCGCACTAAAAATGACCGCGACAGCCGTGCCATTGGCGGTTTTTCGCGAGGCGGCAATCAGGCACTTTACAACGGACTGAGCCATCTTGATAAGTTCAGCTACCTGTGTAGCTACAGTTCATTTACCTCAACGGACATCCCCAACGTCTATGACCAGGCCGAAGAAACCAACAAGAAGATACACCTGTTCTGGCTAGGTGTTGGCACTGATGACTTCCTCTATGGCAGTGCACGTGACTATATGGAATTCCTTGACTCGAAAGGCATTTGTGCAGTGAAAGAATTTACCAACGACAAGTTCGGACACACATGGATGAACGCCAAGTATTTCCTGAGCAAGACGCTACCATTGCTCTTCAACAAGAAGGCAGCCCAGGCTGCAATGGCAGAAGCCAAGCCTGCTCCAACAGCAACGGGTGAGGAGAAGCCGTTCACGACAGGAGTGATGGCACGCCTTTTCCCACGTCCCATTATCTCGCCTGAATACGATGAGGATGGTATCATCTTCCGTTTCAAGGCACCCGATGCACAGAAAGTGGAATTGGAGTGCGAAGTGCTGCCTAATAACATCGCCATGCAACGTGATAGCGACGGCGTATGGCAAACGGTGCTCAGAGATTATCTCTTCGACACGTTCAAGTATTGCTTTGTTGTGGATGGCACTCGTGTATGCGATCCTAGCAATATGTATCTGTCACCAGATCAAGGGTTTAAGTACAGCATAGCAGACAATCCACGCTCGCGTTTCAACTTTGCATCACAGGGTGACATTGCTCATGGTCGCACTGGTTACGACGTGGAGCGTCAGGAGGCATGGTATATGTCGCCTATGCCTAAGCAAGGATGGACCATTCCTAAATTCGTACAACTCGTACCTGGCAAGGATGACACTATGGAGAGTTGGTTCAAGGTAGGTGGTGCTGATGCCATTGCCGATCGTCTGCTGTCAGAAGGTAAGACGAAACCATGTATCATCACTACCAGCAACATGGATTTCATGAAGCAGAGCAACATGCCACAAATGCCAGGCTTCAGTCCAAAGGTGCTTCGCGCCGACGACTATCCAACATGGACACATCGTAGACGTGCACTCATCAAGCTTCTCATAGAAATTGGAAAGGAACCCGATCCGGAAATGCCATTCTTTGGGGAATAAGGAGTAGAGTTTAGCGAATAGAATTTAGCGTTTAGTGTACATATTCGATAACTATTAAACCTTGCACCCAATTATTTCAATCAATAATAAAACCGAGATTGCTACCTTAGAAGGGATTCCAGCAATCTCGGATTTTTATTATTGTGTTTAACGATCAGGCCACTAACAAGGTCAGTTTGTCTTGACTTCGCTCCACTTTGGCGGTTCTACGTGGAGAAGATGACGTACAAAGAAATCGTAACGTTTGTGTTCGCCATAACGTTCGCCCATGGTGTGATGGACGCCAGGTAAGACGACGAGTTCGAAGTCCTTGCCTGCGCGGACGAGAGCATCAACAACCTGCATGGTGCTGGCAGGGTCGACGTTGTCATCGAGTTCACCAACAACGAGCATCAACGGGCGTTCAAGTTTCGAGGCATGATAGACATTGCTGCACTCAACATACGACGAGTCAACAGGATAGCCCATCCACTGTTCGTTCCACCATATCTTGTCCATCCTATTGTCGTGACAACCGCAGGAAGAATAAGCAGCCTTGTAGAAATCGCCATGCAACAGAACAGCTGTTGTAGACTCCTGTCCTCCAGCAGAGGCACCGAAGATGCCCACATTGTCAGCATCCATGTAAGGATACTTCTCTGCTGCAGCACGAATCCATTCCTTACGATCGGGGAAACCGGCATCTTTAAGGTTCTTATAGCACACCTCTTCGAACTCTTTTCCACGCCATGAGGTGCCCATTCCATCGAGTTGCACGACGATGAAACCGAGTTCGGCCAACGGTGTCATATTCCAGTTGAAAGGTTGGAAGGACTTAGGCGTGTAAGCATCGCCAGGGCCAGCATAGATGTATTCAATAACGGGATACTTCTTCGAAGGATCGAAATTAGTAGGACGCTGAATGATGCCCCACATCGGTGTCTTACCATCACGACCAGGAGCTACGAACACTTCTGGTGCCTGCCATCCGTTCTCGATAAGGCGTGAGATATCGGAAGATTCTATCTTTTGGAATGCAGAAGCAGAAGTGCTCAGGGGTGTAAACGACACCTTTCGTACAGTTGTAATGGGTGTCTGTGAGGGCGAAGAATAGGTGTCAACAAGGTATTGGCGATCATAGGAGAATTGGGCACGATGATTGCCTTCCTCGGGCGTAAGTTCCTGCATGCCAGAGCCATCGAAACGGATGGTGAAATAGTGTATGTTATACGGGTCTTCATTGGGATGAACACCTGAAGCTGTGAAATAGATGACTTCAGCCTCTTCGTCGACATGAAGGACATCACGTACACACCAAGAACCATGGGTGACCTGAATCCCCATCCCAGTCCCACCCAATGGGAGAAGGGATTGATTACTTGATTTCTTTGCTCTATGCCTACTCGTTTTTGAGGTGTTTGAATGACTTAACTTCTTTCCATACAGATAGATATGGTTCCAGTTGTCACGCTCACTTGTCCAGAGAAGTCGGCCATCAGAAAGCCAATGACGCCAAATACGGTTGTAGTTCACAAATTTCTCTGAGCGTTCTTCAATGAGAGGAGTCAACTGGCCAGTCTCAGCATCCATGGCAAGAAGCTGATATAGCTTATGGCCACGCTGATTGTATTCCATGGTGACATACCGGCTATCGGGTGTCCACCGGAACCATTCGAGAGAGTATTGCATACCAAGTGCCCCCTCACCAACGGAGATTGTTTGATGAGCTGCTGTGGAGTCAATAACAAAAATAAACGGGGTGAATTGTGGGAGGTCGTCACCAGGTTTGGCATACTCTTGTTGGTGGAGGATTGGTTGAAGTTGATCCTGGGGTGATGACTCCACATAGTATGCGTAACGCTTCTCGACCGCCTTGCGCTTGCAAACAAAGAGTTTGCGTGAGTCAGGCGACCATAGAATACGATTACTATAGTAATGGCCTATGGTACCATCTTGCGTGAGATGATGCTTCTCACTATAGGGACGACCTACTTCATGGACTATTAGATTATAACCCTCGACCCATGCCTCCCACTTACCATCGGGCGAAGTGACAAGCCGTTGCTCCTGCTCCTCATCTACTTCCATCCAATGGCGTTGTGGCTGTCGGAAGGGAGTACGGCCTCCACCTGCTCCTCCGAAAGGAGGGGTACCACGACGGCGTTGGCGTTCCCTGCCTGCAGGACGGATTGAGGCCAATGCCTCGTTCATTTCTTTTTCTGACGAGAACTCCTGATTCGAGTTCTCATCAGCATCGAATACTATAAACCTTTGTCCTTCAGGAGTTTGAACGGAATAGCTAAAGACATGCGTCGAATCTATCCATCGGATGTTCTGCGCCCAATGATATACGTTCTTGGCGCTGAACTTTTCTTGCAAGGAATATGCACGATTATAGTCCTCGATGGTTCCTTGAGCAAGAGAAGGCATAGCGACAAAGGAACAAAGTGACATTGTAACAAGATGGCAAAGCAACCATGTTACGGAGTTTGGGTGTTGGTTCTTGTTCATATTACGAATTGATTTTATGATTTCATCATTTCACCAGGTTTCTTGCCGAACTGTTTCTGGAAACACTTCGTGAAGTAAGACGGCGAGCTGAAGCCCACCATGTAACATACCTCATTGACACGATACTTCCCTTCGGCGAGTAGCATAGCCGCCTTCTTTAGGCGAACCACCTGAATCATTTCATTAGGAGTTACATCAGTGAGCGACTTAATTTTGGTGAAGAGTCCACTACGACTAATGTTGAGTTGCTCTGCCAAGAAGGTAACTGAGAGTTCCGGACTGGTCATGTTTTCCTCAATAATTTGCGTCATTTTCTTGAGGAATTCGTTATCGATGTCGCTGTTAGCCAATGGATCTATGGCTTGTCGCGGCTGTTGGGAGAACTGCTTCATGAGTTCGCGACGGCGGCTGATGAGGTTGCGAATACATGCATCGAGGTACTTCAGCGAGAAGGGTTTCTCAATGTAAGCATCTGCACCGATGTCCATGCCCTGAGACTTCGAGTCATCATCGGTCTTCGCAGTCAGCATGATGAGAGGTATATGACTTGTATTGCGATTAGCACGCACACGTCGGCAGAATTCAGCACCGTCCATTTCTGGCATCATCCAGTCGCTGACAATCAGGGAGACGACATTCTGACTCAGTTGCCGAAGACCTTCAATGCCATTAACGGCTGTTAGCACCGTGTAACCATCGGCAAAATGGTTTGCAAGGAATGCGAGCATGTCGGCATCATCCTCGACAATGAGAACCGTAGGGGTCTCCTCCACCCCTTCAGTGGGAAGTGTAGTCGTATCACTTTTGGCAGAACCTTCGCTCTCATCTACGCCTTCTTTCGGGAGAAGAGGTGCTGTATCATCAACATCTTCCCCATAGGAAGAGGTTAACTGGCTAACAGGCAGTGTGACAATGAATCGAGCCCCTTGCCCAGGCTCTGACTCAACTCTGACTTCGCCATGGTGTTGGTCAACGATGGTCTTCACTATGGAGAGGCCAATGCCTGTGCCAGGCTTGTTATCACGTGCCTGATAGAACGCGTCGAATATCTTTGCCCGGTCATCCTTGCTGATACCTGCCCCATTATCTTCAACGATGATGCTAAAATGACTTGAATCGGCAGCATCAACATGGCACGATAAGCGAACTTGGTCGTTCGTATACTTAACGGCATTGGTCATTAGGTTGCTGATGACCTTTGTTATTCCTTCTTCGTCGACCACTGCCATGAAGTCAGGAGCAGGATAATCGACATGAAACGCAATGTTTCGCTGACGAAGAGTGAGTTCGAATCGTTCAGCAACTGATCGCATGAGGTTGGCAATGTTGTGAGATGCGAAACGCATCGTGAATCCTTGTTGCTGGACTTTATTGAAGTCAAGCAACTGATTGACAAGCGTCAGAAGCCGATGAGCATTGCGATCGATGAGGGTTATCAATGAGTTGGAAGAACTAAGGGTGCTCATCTGACCATTCGGATTTGTCATTCCAGAAGCCGCCATGTTCTGTTTAAGAGTTTCTAGCGGGCCGATGATAAGCGAAACCGGCGTCCGGATTTCATGGGCAATCATCGTAAAGAAACGCAAACGAGCGTCGCGAACTTCAGCCTCAGCCTGATCATTGATGTGTTGCAACTCCTGTTGATGCCGTTGCTCAGCACGACGCAGCCGGAAATGCGTGTAGCCATAAATGGCCAGAAGCCCCAAAAGCAGATAGAGTAGCTTGGCGGGCCATGAAAGCCAGAATGGTGGATGAACAACAATGCGGAGTTGAGCTTCCTTTGTGCACCAAGTTCCGTCATTGTTGGTGGCTTTTACACGGAACGTATAAGTGCCTGAAGGAACATTTGTGTAGGAGGCTTCATGACGATTACCACAGTAAACCCACGATTTGTCGAACCCTTCAAGCATGTAGGCATATTGGTTTTTCTCAGGTGCACAATAGCTTAATGCAGCAAATGAGAGAGTAAAAACATTGTTGCCATGTGAAAGGTCCAATTGGGAAATATGCGAAAGGCTCTGCGACAACGGCTCATCGCCCACAGCAATGGTCTTGTTGTAGATACGCAATGAAGTGATAAACACTGGCGGAGGTGTGTTATTGACGGCAATCTCATAAGGATAGACTGCACAAAAGCCCCTGACACTGCCAAAATAAAGACGACCGTCGGATGCCTTTAAGACAGAATTGGGTTGAAATTGCTCACTGCAGAGGCCGTCGAACTTGTTAAACAACAACACATCGCGCTCCTGATTGTAGCGCACTACGCCTTTTGTGGTGGTCAACCAAAGATGTTGACCATCTTGGACGATGCCACGGATGTCGTTACTGGGTATGTCGAGCCGAACAGGAACAAACACATCGCGCGCCTCATCGTAGAGACAAAGTCCCATCTCGGTACCAACCCAAAGATGATGCTCATCGGTTATGCAGATACAACTAATCTGATCGCTTGCAAGTGAGAGCGTGTCGCCTGCCTGATGGCGATAGTTCTTCCATGACTTGGAACCCCGTTGATAGCACCATACGCCGCCACCCTGCGTGGAGAACCAGAGACGGCCTCGATGATCTTCGTCAATGTCGATGGTAAGTGCCCCGAACGACTTCACGGGTTGGAAATTAGCACCAGAAGGATTATAGGCGGAAACGCCACTCATGGAACCTGCCCACAACATTCCCTTTGAATCGTTGTAAAGGGCATAGCAACTGAGGTCGTTGAGGCCATGTTCATTGGAGAAACGGGATGTCTGATGAGAGCCGAGATTCATGCGGAAGATACCGTCAGCATAGGTACCAATCCACAAATCGTTTCCATCGATGCAAAGGGCATGGATGTTGAGGCGTGAAAAAGCTTTGCGCTGTGGAAAATCAAGAAAGGCATCACCCTGCCCACCCTGATAGCACGATAGTCCTCCGTCGTCGGTAGCTATCCAGACATGACCTTTGTCATCTTCGCAGAAGCGACTGACGACGTTTCCCTGCAGCCCCCATCCGCCGTCTGGGCTCTGGAAGGACACGAAACGTTCAGAAACAGGTGAGATGTAGTTGACTCCGCCATAGAATGTGCCAAACCAAAGACCGCCCTCCGTATCGCTCATCATAGTATAGACAAACCGATTGTTGATGGAACCGGCATGTTTAGGATCGGACACAAGGTGCCACGAAGCATCTTGTGGGTTGAACTCGATGAGGCCATCGTCGCAACCGATGAGAAGATGACCGTCAGACTGTTCATAAAGATGATGAATATGGTTGCCCACCTGCGAGAGCGTTGGACTAAGCACCTGCTCTGGCTGATGTCCATCCTTGAAACGATAAAGTCCACCCGTCCACATGCCCAGCCAGAAAGTACCGTCGCGAGACTGCAGCATGGAGTAGCATCCGCCACTTTCCGCGATATTGCCTATATCAACAGCGGCGAACTTGTTAGAGGCCTTGTTGAAACGGAAAAGCATACTGCCTGCATTAGCACAATAGAGCCAAATCTGATTGTTGTTGTCAACGTAGACGCTTGGGGATGATCCTGACAGATCGGACAATGGATAGAAATGCGTCTGAGAGGAAGACGGGTCGTAACAGCCAACGCTGTCAGCTGCCAACGAAAACCATACATTTCCCTCCTTGGAACGAGCAATAGAATAAACGACTACTTGTGGACAAGACTTCAACAAGGTGAACGTTTCGGTCTGGAAATCAAAGAAATAAGCACCACGAGACGTACCCATGTAAAGGCCTTCGTCGGCAGCTGTCAGGCATGAAATATACTGGTCGACACCATTCGGGATGATGCGAAAAGGCTGAAAGCTAAAGCCATCGTAACGACAAAGCCCGTTGTCGGTGCCCATCCATATGAAGCCATAGCGATCCTGAACTATGTTACGCACGGTGTTTGAGGGCAACCCCTCCTCCATCGTGATGTTTCGGAAGCGCACATTGTCCGTGGATGCACGTACAGACATACACGTAACGATGCAGCATAACGACAACACGACTTTGAAGCAGGATGCCACACTGGCTGAACGGAAGTATCTACAGAAAGAGATCATAAATGAATGGGACACGACAAGAACTATTTAATGCGGAATTGG
>JAEEGF012436724.1_pt1 | contig 11409 bp, 11 predicted proteins | sample 9134171 | NCBI WGS metagenome assembly JAEEGF01 (sample SAMN16246542, study PRJNA631951) | gut metagenome | biome: gut microbiome; feature: rumen; material: AP-attached | host: Bos | place: Iran: Karaj | collected 2018-10
GGACCTTCCATATCCTGTTCCCGTCCCTGACTGTGAGATCGTCCATGGTGGCGATCGGTTTCCCGACCCTGATGCCCGTCTCCTCGAAAATTTCCCTGGCGGCGGTCTGTTCGATTGTCTCCCCTTCCTCCCTCTTCCCGGCGACGAGGGACCAGTGGTCCGGATAGGAATGGGATTCCTTCGGACGGTGGAGCATGATGAACCTGTCCCTGATGAGGACGACGGACGATGCACACTCGGTGACCGTCACGCCCTCTATCTCCACCGTACCGGCATCGGCGTCCACCTTCACGGTGTCGCCGTCGTGTATCAGGTTCACGTCTATCCCGTCGATCATCGGGGTCGACGAAATCACCGCGCCCGTGGCCACTATGGTCTCGGCGGATGCGTTGATGACGGCTGCGGGAGCCTTTCCGTGGACCATTAGGTCGTACATCACGAAGGATCCGACGGTGCTGCCCTTCCCCCTGGGGAAGACCAGTATCTTACCGGCGACGTTACCGCCCTGCTCCACCTTCAGCTCCCCGGTAGATCCGTCGACCCCTCCGAGGAAGCTCAGCGGCTGCTCGAGCTTGATGACCTTCCCCTCCGCGCATCCCTTGGAGATCGTCCTTCCGCTGAGGATCATGAGATCACCTTCAGCAGCTGCGCGATATCCTGGCACATCATCCTCTGCGAGCAGAGGGTGGGCAGGTAGTTGCCCGCCTTGCATGAATTGGTTCCTGTCCTGGAGAAGGTACCCTCGATCGGCGCGACGACCATGCAGGTGTCCGCCAGCACGGGACCGAACTCCTCCAGAATCCTGACGTCGCCCGCGCACTTCTCCCTGACGGCGCGGGAGGTGCAGAACCATATCTCTGCGTCCCCCCTCTTCTTCTTGCCCTTGAGCATCATGGCGATCTCGTGGACCTCCCTCTCGGTGAGGTGCGGGCAACCGAGGGCTATGAGCTGGACGTCGTCGGCCGTGTTGACCTTCTCGTAGGCCTCCTTCAGCTCCCCCTTCCCGATGTGGATGACCTCAAGGTCGGACACGTCATATCTTGACGCTTCCGGTGTGACCCCTTCGACGTGGAACATCGCGACGGCGCCTGCGGCGGCCATGGCCGCTGCCATGGTCTTGCCTTCCTCGATGCCGGGCCTGATGCCCATGTAGTACGGAATGCCTCCGCCGATCCTCATCCCGACGGCCTGTCCCAGAAGAGAGTGCTCGAACAGCGAATCGCCGATATCGGCCTCGATGACCACGGTCGGCCTCCTGTTCTCATCCTTGTGGAGACCGTAGTTGGCGGTCTTGCCGAGGATCGCCGCAGCGAGCGCTCCGGGACCGCCCTCCCTGTTGGTCCTCGCCCCGACCATGGAGTTCACAAATGATAGTGCAGAGGACTCCGCCCATGCGACGTGGTCCCCGAACTTGGGGAGATTCGCTCCCGTGTAGGGTGTGCAGGAGCAGGTGGTAATTATCCCCATCTGGCCGTAGAGATCCACGATCCTGTTCTGCTTCTTGGCGAACTCCTCGGAGATGTGCATTTCCGCCCATCTCTCCCTGTCCATGCCTATCGGATTGAGGGTGGACCTCACGGATACCTTGGCCCCTCCCTTCACCATGTCCTCGAGGTACTTCAGACCGCCGTCGCCGATGGTCTTGTACGATGCTCCCGAGAGGTGCGCGGAGGTGATGTCCACCAATCCGTCGGCGTTGTAGATCTTTCCCAATGCGACGACCAGTTCCATGGCCTTCTGGGCCCCCTCTCCGGACTCGCCGTCGAGTATGGCCTGTTCGCTGTCGGTTAACTGCATGCCCCCATTATAGGGTATTGAGGTTAAAGAATCGACGATTACCCGTTCGGGTCAAAAGGAAATGGGAAATGGTTTGCCGTGGGACGTCACGGATACTCTGTCCACTGGATACGGAGACAGAACGGCGGTTTGTTCTTCTTGTCCACGTGGAACGCTACGCACTCGCGGCAGTTCCCGTGCCTGGGGCACTTATCGTTCTTACACGGACAATCTGGGTTGATGTCTGCCATGTTACCATGATTGTGGTTGGTAGATAAATAACGTTGGAAAATTGCTTTATCCACGACGTCCATGCGGACATCAGGTGAAACAATGGGATTCCTATCCGATTTGAAGACGGCCGCCAAGAACACTTCAGACAGGGCGGACCAGGAATACGAGACTCAGAAGTACAAGGCCGAGATCAACTCGAAGAAGAACTACATCGAGAAGGGATACAAGGAGATCGGCGAGCTGTACTACCAGAACGTCAAGGACCCCGATGCGGACTTCGCCGGAAAGTCCAAGGAGATCGTCGACAGGATCGATGCGGACCTTGCGAGGATCGATGAGCTCAACAAGCTGATCGAGGAGAACATCGCGTCCCACGAGGCCCAGAGGGAGAAGAACAAGGCCGATGCCGCCGAGGAGGAGGCCAGGAAGAAGGCCGAGAAGGAAGCCGCCGAGGCCGCCAAGAAAGAATGAACACGGGTGCTCAGGCACCCTCAAACCCCTTCCCGCTTCTTCTCTTCTGATCCTGAACCGTCTAAACAGACGAATATTCCGTAGGTGTCACTTTGACCTAATAAATTTGTAATTATTATTATTGCGTGTTACTAATCATATACTATTAATACTAAACAATCAATATGTGGCCGATAAAATGACAGCCAGAAACCGTGTTAAGACAATAACACTGACGATCGTCGCAGTCATGATCGTCTCCGTATTCCCCATCGCACTCACGGATCATTCGGATGCATCGTCATCCATCACGGTAACCGATGGTCTCGGCAAGGAGTTCACCTTCGACGACGAGCCCGCCCACGTGATCACCGTAGGCAAAGGGATAACCGCAACGACCATCCAGCTCGGCGCCATCGACAAGATAGTTGTCGCCGATTCGTACTCCAAGTCCGATACCAATTCCGTGTTCGACATCCTCAGGAAGTATGTGGACGAGGGCAAGATCGCCGCCGGAGGGAACATCTACAGCTCCGGAAAGGCACAGCTGCAGACGGATATCGTCTACGCTGCGGACAACGGCAAGTTCGACAAGGAGAAGGACCCCGTGTTCATCACCGGCGGAAACTCCTACATCAACCCCATCATCGACTATCTCACCACCAACGGATTCAAGAAGGTGCTCGCCTGGAACGACATCACCGAGTACGGCATGATCGCCGATTTCGTGAGCACAATCTCCAAGATAATCGACGGCTCCGAATCCGACAAGGTCGCCCAGATGAAGCACGTGTCCGAGGTCATTGCGGACGGAGTGAAGGACAAGACCCTCAGGGAGGCGTTCTACGTCACATACTCCGGAAGCGCGTTCAAGGTCGGGAACATCAACTCCCTGGCCAACTCCATGATCTCCGCCGCCGGAGGGAAATCGATCACCACCGACGATACGAAGGCGAAGCCCACCTACGAGGCCAACCTGACGACGCTGGTCGAGGGCCACCCGAACGCGATAATCTTCATCGACAACTCCATCAAGAGCAGTCAGGCGAACCTCGACAGCCTCAAGACGGCCATCGGGGAGGATGCGTTCAACAACAGGGTCGTCCCGCTCAACCCCCTGTGGAACAACTACAGCATCGAGAGCATGAACGGGGTCTGGACCATGGCATGCGCCATGTACCCCGACACATTCGAGGGCGATGTTCCCACGGTCGACGAGCCCAAGAAGAACACCGCGCTGTACATCGGCATAGGCGTAGGCGTCGCCGCCGTCGTCCTGATCGCGGGACTGATGTTCCTCAGGAAGCGCTGATCCCGCCGTTCCGGACAAAACCCTATAAACCCCTTCCAACCTTTTTCCCCATCCAGATAGGGAGGTTCCGAGAATGGAGAGGATTCCGAAGATAGCGCTAGGCATCGCCGTATTGGCCGCAGCCACGCTTCTGTGCATCCTCCTGGACCTGTCCTGGGTGGATGCGACCCACAGTTACACCTTCGCGGAGGTCATCGACACCCTGTTCGGAGGGGGCACCTGGGGATCCCGCATAATCATCAGGGACACCAACGCCCCGCGCGTGGTGGCCGGACTGTTCGTCGGTGCGGGACTCGCGATAACGGGATGCGCCATGCAGGCGATCTTCCGCAACCCGCTCGCATCGCCTTACATACTGGGTCTTTCGTCGGGAGCATCCGTCGGTGCCGCTGCGAGCCTTCTGTTCACCATACCCTTCATACCCGGAACGATAGTCACCCCGTTCCTGGCGTTCGTGATGTGCTTCGGCACCATGATCCTCGTATACAACATGGCGAGGGTCGGCGGGACCGTCAGGACGGAGTCCCTCATCCTGGCGGGAGTGGCCGTATCGTCCCTCCTGTCCGCGGTGGTGTCCCTGCTGACGTTCATCGCGGGGGACAGGATGGAGGGGATAGTGTTCTGGACCATGGGCAACCTGGGCAACGCCAGCTGGGACGAGATCGCGTTCATGGTGCCGATCATCGTCGTCTGCTCGATCCTGCTGCTCACCCAATGCAAGGCCCTCAACGCCATGATGCTCGGCGATATCCATGCCATGGACCTCGGGGTGGACGTGAAGAAGACACGTCTGTTCATCCTCATACTCTCGACGATCATCGTCGCCGCGGCGGTATCCTTCGTCGGGGTGATAGGGTTCATCGGACTGGTGATCCCCCACATACTCAGGATAATCCTCGGTCCGGACAACCGCACCATAATGCCCCTGAGCATGATCGGCGGTGCGGCATTCATCACGATATGCGACTATCTGGCTCATATCGTCATCCCGCAGTACGGGACCCTCCCCATAGGAGTCATCACCGCACTCATCGGAGCACCGATATTCATATTCCTGCTGATCCGCAGGAAGAAGGAGGTGGGCTGGAATTGAACCCGATCGAAGTGAGGGGACTGAGGTACTCGTACAACAAGTACAAGGTGCTCGACGGCGTAGACCTGGATGTCAGGGAGGGCGAGATCCTGGGCATACTCGGACCCAACGGGTGCGGTAAGACCACTCTCCTCAAGAACCTGAACAAGAACCTGTCCCCCGAGGACGGATGCATAATGCTGGACGGTACTGACCTGGAGACCATGGTGAAACGCGACATAGCGAAGACCGTGGCCGCAGTCCCCCAGACCAACGAGATCAGGTTCTCCTTCACCGTCCGCGAGATTGTATCCATGGGAAGGATGCCCTTCCAGAGCATGATGTCGGGGGAATCCAGGGACGATGCCAGGATAATCGACGATGCCATCGAGAAGGTGGGGCTGTCCCATCTCGCTGGAAGGCACATCAACACCATGAGCGGCGGCGAGAGACAGAGGGTGATGATCGCGAGGGCGCTGGCACAAACGCCGAGGATCCTCCTGATGGACGAGCCCACCCTCCATCTGGACATCAACACGCAGTTCGAGGCGCTGGATCTGGTCCACGGACTGTCCAAGGAATCCGGGCTCACCGTGATTATCGTTTCGCACGACCTGCCCATGGTAGCGAGGTACTGCGACAGGATCGCCATGATCCACGACCACAGGGTGATGTGCTGCGGCACCCCCGAGGAGGTCCTCACCCCCGAGAACATGCGCACCGTGTTCAACGTGGATGCGGAACTGGGAGTGGATTCCAAGAACGGTAAGAGGACGGTGTTCCTCCACGGCGTGGCCGGACGCGACTGATACCGTACCCCATATCATCCGCCGACCGTTCCCGACTTCTGTTAACATCACTTCATAATTATAAACGAAAAACCCAATCCGATTCCGTGAACGACGGACAGCGGGCGATCCCCGAACTGCAGCCATGGCTCATCAGCCTCTCGAAGAGGATGACTAAGCCTCCGGCCAGCGTGAGGAAGGGGCTCCTGATCAGCGCATTCCTGCCGGGAATCGGCGAGGCCTACGAGGGGGATGTGGCCAAGGGCCTGCGTGTATTCCTCTATGCCATCGTGTTCGCCGTCCTGTCGATACTCACCAGCCATGTGTTCTTCCCCGGCGGCCCGCTGATCGTCAGGATAATCCACCCCGTCATGATGGTCGCGGTCGTTGCCGTGTGGCTGTACGGCATAATCCGCACAGTGCAGTTCTACGAGGCGGAGATCAACCTCTGGCAGGCCAAGGTCGGACTCCCTCCCATCAGGGAGATGTTCGATGTGAGGGAGTATCTGAATAGGATAAGGGCGCTCGGAGGGAAGCGTAACGCCGAATCCAACCTTGAGGGGATGCTCAATGACCCTAAACGCGCGATCGTGACGATGTCCATGATCGTCAGCCTGACCTTCATCGCCACCAAGTTCAATGTGTTCATGGACAAGGTCTGGATAGCGAACATCAGCGATGCCGCTGTGGCGGCGATCGCCACGGTCTCCCCCATATACTCGGCGGTATCGGCGGTGGGAGTAGGGATAGGTACCGGCGCATGCGTATGCATATCCTACGTACTCGGAAAGGGGGAATATCGGAAGACGCAGGACCTGGCCACCGCATCGATATTCCTGTCGCTGGCACTGTCCGTCCCGCTCGCATTGTTCCTTATCCTGTCGGTGGACCCCATAGTCGGGACGCAGGGTCCTGAGGTCACAGGGCTCGCCAGGCAATACATGATCCCGCTGGCCATAGGAAGCCCCGCGGTCATACTCTCCGGCGTCCTGGGATGCCTCTTCAAGGCGGAGGGGGCCATGGGGAAGATGACCTTCTGCGCACTTGCCAGCATCCCCGTGGACATGGCCCTGTCGCCGCTGCTGATCTATGTGTTCGGATGGGGGATCGTCGGCGCATCCGTCGCCAACGTCCTTGGGTCGGCCGTGTCCGTGGCCGTATCGCTGTACCTCTTCAGGAAGGGAGGGTATCATTTCCGGATCCGTCTCGGCATCCCGTCGTCGGGATCCATGAAGGAGATAACCTCCGTCGGAGGACCCAAGGCGGTGGAGGAGGTGTTCGGGGGACTCATCATACTCGCGCAGTGCATGATAATCGCCATGAAGACGGGATCCGATACGCTGGCACTTGTGGAGTTGGCATTCACGTTCCCCTATTTCCTCACATTCATCCCCGACTCCCTCACGTCGGGTGCACAGCCCGTATGTTCCGCCCATGCAGGAAGGAAGGACGTCGCCGGGATGTGGAGTTCGATGAAGTATGTCCTGGCGGTCAACCTGCTGATATCGCTTACCATGACGGCGGTGATGTTCGTATTCGCCCTGCAGATCTGCTCCCTGTTCAACGGCGGGGACCAGTCGAAGGTGAGCGATGAGCTGCTCACGATCACGCGTATGTTCGCCTTCCTCATACCGCTATATCTCCTCGGAAGGATGAGCGGGGACCTGCTGCAGGTGGTGAGGAGATCGGAGGTCTCGGCAATCGTGTTCTCGTCGCTAGGAGCCCTGAGGCTCATGGCGCTCTACATCTGGGGGAACAGTGCCATGGAGGTCGCCTGGCTCGATCTGATCTCCACCTGCATCACCGGCCTGGTGATGTTCCTGATCCTGTGGTACTACGCCCGGAGATTCAATCCCGATAAGGTGGATGAGAGGAGCGAGAGGAGATCCAACGTCTTCTCGATACTCTGGAACCGCAAGACTGCCGCTGAAGAATGAAACTTACGCGCGCAAGCGCGTCAGGTCCAGGGACATGTAGATGACGTCCTTCATCGGATTGCGGTAATACGGAGGGATCTCGACGAAACCGTATCTCCTGTACATCCCGATGGCCTGCTGAAGGGGAAGTATCGTGTCTAGGACCATCTCCTCGTATCCCGCCGCAACGGCCAAATCTATTATCCCCACCATGAGCTCGTGCCCGAGATGCCTGCCGCGGGCCTCCGGCCTGACATAGAGACGCTTGAACTCGCAGCGTTTCGCATTGTGGCGGTTGTACGCGACCATCCCCAGCGCCCGTCCGCCCTCCACGGCGACTATCGTCTCACCGTTGGGAGGGAAGTACTTGAACCCGGGATCCTCCAATTCATGCTCCAGATGCTGGAACTCCAGGTCTCTGCCGAGCCATTTCGTGTACTCGACGATCAGTTCCCTGACGGTATCCGGACAGGTCTCCCCTCTGACGAACTCCATATCCGCTTGATTGCGCACCCGTATTTACGGGATTCTCCGGCAGGCGTCCGCAATCCGCCGGATTTCGGAATCGATTGTCCTTCAATGGGTTTATTGGATGATCGATGACCGAAAGCGAACCAAGCATTCATGCCTTCTGCCCAACTTTCTTCCCCGAGTATGAGAACCTCTGCTTGTGCCCGTCTTTGGACGATTGCCTGACGTACCCCTTACCTATCAAAGCATTCAGATCGTTGCGTATCGTCTGCGGAGATACCCCCAGCACCGAGGACAATTCGTAGATGTTCTGAGGTACGTCCGAATTCATCAGAGAAGCCAGTATATCGGCCTGCCTTCGAGTGATGTCGCCTGCATCCATCAGGTCCATAACACGTCTGCGCTCGTCGATCTTCCTTCTGAGATAGTCTGTGAATATCCCGATGGACTGTATTATCATGTCTATGTTGTAATCCAGGAAATACGTGACATCGTTGTCATCGGTCTCGCTCAGCTGGTATGCCTCCTCGTATCCGCCCTTATGTTCCTTGATCGCTTTCGATATCGACAGATACTCCATCACCGAATACCCCTTTTTCATCGTATACCAGTAAAACAGGGATCTGGAGACGCGCCCGTTGCCGTCCATGAACGGATGAATGTATGCCGTGATGAAATGGATCAATATCCCTTTGACTATCGGATGGATATAATCCGTCTCATCGTTGACGAATGTGCACAGACTATCGATCATGGGTCTGATGAGCTCATGGGAGACTGGCTCATGATATAACTCTCCCGTCAGCACATCTCTGACGGCAACGGAGTCGTCCTCGCGGAATCTGCCTTCGTATCCGCTTTCCTCCAAGGTGTCGCGGGTCACTATCCAATGCAGCTCCGTGATGAATTCTGGCGACAATTCCCTATCCAGATTGGATCTGATGAACTCCATGGCGCGATAGTTGTTCAGGATCATCAACTCAGACTCGTTTTTAGGATCCGCGTTATCGCGCAGCATCCTCTTCGCTTCCTTGGTGGTCGTTACGGCCCCTTCGATCTGACTGGATGCGATGGATTCCTCCATCATGGAACTGATTGACAGCATCATCTTCCTCTTGTCATCGAACCCGTTTATCGGAAGGATCCCTGTCGATAGGGCCATATCCATCTGATGCAACGGTTTTTGGAATCTATCGAGGAGGTTGTATGTTATCGATAGGCCGCCCACATCCACTTTTTTACAGGCGTTCAGCCTCATGACCCTCATCATGTACCAAAGGCTTTCGCGACCGTACTTGCCGCAATCATAGTACTGCAGTTTATCCCAGTGAAGATACCTTTCGTTGTATTCTCTCGCCAGTTCCCTGGACTCATCGTCCGATAGTATGTCGGGAGCGGGTTCGATCCGTGACAGCGGAGGTGCCTTTTGCGGCCTTTTCATAACTGTCATAATTACTTCTTATTATTAAAAAATAATTTTTTTAAAATTTGGAATTATTTGAAATTGCCATATTCACGACATAACGGTGCATAGTGCACTCGTTGTAACGCCCTGTATTCTCAGGTATAATGCAGCATATATGAAAAACGGACCTGCCGTATCGCCTGATACGGTAACCGAATTCAGAGAGGTCAGTGGCTCATGCCTGTGCGCGCAGGTCCGCACATGCACATCCACGCAACGCAGGAAGCCTGTAACCTATGTCCAGCAACATCTCCCCGTTGAACACCACCGGCATGGAGGGGTCTTCACGGAACATGCCGACCATACGGTCCTTCATGTATTGTGCGGTTTTCAGACAGACTCCACATCTGCTGGCACATACGTGGATAGAGTGCCCCTTCAGATACATCTCGCAGAAGACCTTCCAGGTATCGATACCGATGTGGCTGTAGGGGACCGCGTTTCCGATGAATCCCCTTCCGCAGCCCTTGCATGCGTATCTCTGAACGCCGTTGGAGGAATATCCCTTCCTTATGATAGTGGACGAACCGCAGAACGGACATTCCCTTGTGCGGGAGTCCATCAGAGCATACATACGTTCCATGATCGAGCGGTATTCTTTCTCGGACAGGCCGTTGAGGTAGTCCCTGTCCAATGTCTCTGAGAAAACGTCTCTCGTTCTCGTTCCCATCACCCTCGATCGGAAAGCGCATCAGGTTGGCTGAATAAATAATCTGTTAGACTTTGTGTTCCTAGGGATAAATGAGCAGGAAAACCGAACGAATAGCAGGATTGTCCCGACCGAAATCCGGTCTGATTCGCATTGATGTCGCCTGAAAACAACCACTGTTATAAATGGTTGAAACGTCGACAGTTCATACTATAGAGGGATACATGAAGACTGTTCAACAACACCTCAGGGAACTGGACACGGATCGGCTGCTGAGAGAGTACCTGTTTGAACATCCGATCGAATACGGATTGCCTGCATTCCGGGGACTCTCCGTTTCACAGATCGAGGCCAGATTTGCCGAACGCTTGCGCAGTTTCGTCGAACACCTGAAGGGACTAGGAATCAAAGATAGCCCCGATGGATCGACAGGGATAATTTTCGCCTGCCGGCGCATGGACTGGCTCGGAACCGGACAGACAGACTACTCCCTGGTTTATGAGGAAGAAGCACTGAGGGACGGATTGAAGGCTCCGACATATGCTTATGACTTCAGCGAACAGGCGGAGATCATGGGATTCCTGGTTGCAGACAATGAATTCACACAGAGGAACATCTACGGGCTCATGGCCGATGTACTGTATGAGGCATCATTCTTCGGATTCAATGAGGAGTTTCGGGATGAGGCCCTTAGAGATATCAGCCGGACGATCAAAAACCTCGATAAGGGGAAAACGATACCCTCGAGCGGGCTCAGGATAATGATCCAAACCTGTAATTATACAGAGCCAGAGGAAGAGGACTCTGAAGAAAGAATGCTCAGAAACGATGCGGAAATGGCAGTCATGAAATACAACGAGTATTGCAGAGACAAGGAATTGGAGACGATCGTACTCCTGCTGAGACAGAGCCCATACGAACCCGTCAATCCACAATCTGTTACGGATGCGTGACTCCGAGATGCTCATAGGTACCGAAAGGTACAACAATCACCTTATTACCCGTCATTGATGGAAAAACGACCCCTCTCACATAGTGAGTTCGGATCGAGACAGACCTTATGGTGAGGTCAGCGAGGTCAAGAAATGAGCGGAGGACACTTCGATTATGCCGATTCAATGCTGTATGAATGGTCACAACAGGTGCGCAGGGACGGCAATCCCCTGCTGGCGGATCTGCTGCATGATTTGGGCGACCTGCTTCATGAATACGACTGGTGGAAATCGGGCGATACGAATCGTAATGATTGGCTGGAAGCCTGGGACGCATGGCAGAA
>JAEEGF011334490.1_pt1 | contig 11408 bp, 7 predicted proteins | sample 9134171 | NCBI WGS metagenome assembly JAEEGF01 (sample SAMN16246542, study PRJNA631951) | gut metagenome | biome: gut microbiome; feature: rumen; material: AP-attached | host: Bos | place: Iran: Karaj | collected 2018-10
CGGAACATCCTCGGGACGGATGTAACGGTGAATGTCCCTGAAATGATGGATGGTTCCGCCGAGGGCATCGAGAAGCGCCGTGCAGCCGCCGACGCGGTATTCCTTCTCCGTCATCGGCCCAATCTCCTGCAAATCCACCCGGTCATGCAGCGTGGTGATTTGCGTATCGAAAAGCACGGTCGTCACAAGCGCCTTGCCCTCTTCCTTCTTCTGCTTCTCAATCATTCCGTTGAAGCCGCCGATGGTATCGCTCACAAGCCCCGCCATGGAACCGCTGCGGTCCAGGATGAAAACCATCTCCGTAACGCCGTTGCCGGCGGTCGCAGCCTTGCCTTTCTTCCTGTTATCACTCTTCTTGATTTCGATTTCCGTCTTGTTGATGTTCACATTGTTCTTCTTCATAATCGTGTTCTCATTTCGCATCCGCCTGCCGCGGTGTTTCTTCTTTACGATTCGGATGATACACGAAAAAATCCCCCCTTTGGTCGCCTGCGAAGCGACAAAAAGGAGGGATGGTTTTACGCGCCCAGAAGCGCCTGGTCGTAGTCAAACAGGGCCTCGTTGATTTTCATAACGTCATACTCGCCGCGCTCGATGAAGTAGCGGATGATCACGTCGAAAAGTGCGCTGTTCGAAAGCGCGTAGCCGGCTTTCCGGAGCATCTCTTCCGTCTCCGCCGTCCCGAGCTTCAATGCTACGGCAAATGCGATAGCCGTCGCCTTACTCGGCCGGTACAGCCGGTCGCTCCTTATCTTCGAGAACAGCTTTCGGTCGATATTCGCCCGCTTGTAGCATTCCGCATCCGTCATGCCGGCCTCGTCAATCTTTCGAAGAAGCATTTCCGAAAAGCTCTCGTCAAGCATGCTCCGAAAATCCGGTGCCGCAGCAGGCGCCGCATCCATCATCGCGCAGGACATCGCAGCCGCTTCCTTCTTCGAACTGAACAGTTTGAAGCCGGTGGACTTCTGCTCGGACTTTGCAGAGAATTTCCGCTTCTCAGAGGCACCCTCGTCCCTGTCCGCTTTATGCGCCTTTCTTTTCGCAGAACCTTCCGAAATGCATTCATCTGCGACTTCCTCCGCGCACTCCTCGAGATCCGCAACACACTCTTTTGCGTCTTCCGGCTCGAATGCCATCTCGAAAACCGCCGAGCTGTCATTCTTCTCCGCGCGTCCCGTCACAGCTTCCACCGCACCTGCGCCCGCCATGGCATTCCCGGCCAGCCGGTCGCGCACGTACAGGGCGAGGTCGGTGCCGGATTGGCGCCGGCCGTGCCCGAAGAAGACGAGGTAGACCGTCATGTCATGCTCTTCGAGGAACTCCCGCACCGTCGCAACGGCAATCTTCGTCGCTTCCTCCGGCGGATAGCCGTAGACGCCGGTGGATATTGCGGGAAATGCCACACTCTCGCATCCATGCTCCACAGCAAGCTTCAACGAGTTCCTGTAGCATGCGGCAAGCAGCTCCGGTTCGCCACGGTCGCCGCCCTTATAAACCGGGCCGACCGTATGAATGATATAGCGGCACGGCATCCGGTAGCCGCCTGTGATCTTCGCCTCTCCGGTCCGGCATCCGCCGAGGGTGCGGCATTCTGCGAGAAGCTCCGGCCCCGCCGCATAATGAATCGCGCCGTCCACTCCGCCACCGCCCAGAAGCGACTGGTTTGCGGCATTTACCACGGCGTCAACATGCATTTTGGTAATATCCTGTCTGACAAAAAGTAACGGCATAATCTCCTCCTAGGTAACAGACTTCTTGCACTTTTTTCAATTATATCATATTATAGAGGAAAATGAAATCAGAGAGGAGGAAGGATTTGCGATGAAAGACCGTAAGACAAGGCTGAATCTGTTTCCGTTTTATGACAAGAACGGAATTGAGCGTTACCTTGCCAAACAGGCCGCCGAAGGCTGGATGGTTGATTCGGTTTCTTCACTGACGTTCGGATTTCACCGGATAAAACCCGCCAAGATGAAATTCTCGGTCGCATTTTTCGCAAAAGCCTCCCTGTTCGATGAGGAGCCGACCGAGGAGCAGCTCGCGTTCGAGGACGTCTGCCTGCAGACCGGCTGGGATTCGGCGGTGTCCAACCGGCAGATGCCGATCTACTTTAACCGAGACGAGAACGCGGAGCCGATTCCGATGGATCCGGTGCTCGAGGTGAAATCGATTCACGGCGTGGCGCAGAAGGGTTACCTCCTCAGTTACTACCTGCTTCTGATGCTCAGCATGTTCTGGCTCGCGATCTTCATCCGCGACCTGTTCGCAAACCCGGTCAAGAACCTTTTAAGCAACACGCAGCTACTGTCCTTTTTGATGTTCATCTTCATCTGGGGCGGAATCCTATTCGGCCTGCACCGGTACTATGAATGGTATCATCTGGCGAAGAAGGCCGCCGCCGAGGAAAACCGTTTCCTGCCGGCGAAAGGCTATTCGAAGCGGTCGATTGAGGCGTTCATTATCATCTGCCTGATTCTGGTTGCCTTACAGCTGACGTCCGCATTTGACGATTACCGGGTCGCGCTTGTTACCGCGTTTTTCATTTTCGTGCAGTTTCTTCTGATCTATTCCGCCTTCCGCGGCGCCTCCAAGATCAAGAACCTGGTTTTCGAAAAATGGCAATACTATCTTTACTATATGGGCTCCCTCGTAATTTCCTACATCGGGCTGTCCATCCTTCTGTGGGTCAGCCTCGCGGTGATCTTCATTCCCGCCATCACCGGCCGGAAGCCGCAGGGAACTTACCAAGGGGAAAATGTGACTTATCAGGTTTACCTGGACGAGCTTCCCCTTAAGGTGGAGGACATGATTCCGGTTTCCTACGAGGGCTATTCCTACCAGATTACGGACCATACGAATTCCGTATTCCTGTCCCGGCTCGACGCGGATCAGTCGCCGCAGACAGACGCGCTGTATGAGCCCGGCATCCGCTACACCGTAACGACGGTGCGGTTCGGATTTTTGTATAATATCGTAAAGCAGAATCTTTTAGAGGATTTCAAGAATTATTTCGACGACGACCTTCCGAAAGAATGCCTCCGGATCGACGAAACCGCCTGGGGCGCGAAGGAAGCCTACCGGCTCCGCTATGACGGCACGCTGATGCAGAGATTCTTCCTCTGCTACGACACCTGCTTCGTCGAGATCAGCTTCACCGGAAACTCCTTCTCATTCTCCGAGGAAGAAACCTCCGTGGTCGGTCAGAAGCTCGGCCACTAGGAAAACCGAAACATCACATAAAAAAGGCTTTGACGGTTTTGTCAAAGCCTTTTATCTATTATTCAATTGATTCAGTTCACTCAACTAGTACATTGGTCTGTACCATCCGTTTCTTAATTATTTCTTGAGGTAGATCAAATTAAGTTTTTGTTGGAGTGTACCTTCCTTTCATAATATCGTTTCGGGTAGATCAGTTAGATATTTCCTTTGGAGTATACCTACCTTTCATAATATCGTTTTGGGTAGTTCAAATTAAACTGTCCTTTGGAGTGTACCTGCCTTTCATAATTTCAAATGTTATACGGACCAAGTTATGTGCCCATTGGAGTGTACCTTCCTGTTATTGATCTTTTATCTATACTGAATTGACTTATTTAAAACTGCTTTCGTTTTACACTTCGTTATCTTCAAATTATGTTTGGTGTCCCATTGGACCTTACCATCCTTTTCTTCGGTGTTAAAAGTAGATTAAACAGTCGCCTTTTCATCTCTCAAGATCTTCACCGGCTAGTACATCGGTATCACCTCTTCCGTTTCTTATTGGTCTTTTTCTTCGACCGATCCGTTTGTTCTTCCGGATGTTTTCTCTCTTGTTGTTGTCTATACTCTATCACGGAGGAATTGATTTGTCAATACAATTTTATCGAAATTGCCAAATTATTCAAAATTTGTTCAAATTCTCTAAAATATTCTGACAATTTATGCGGAAAAGGAAAGTTTTTTCTCTTTTTTGGTGTCTTTTTCAGAATTGTTTCTTTTTTGCGTCAAATGTGAGCGTTCTCACGTCTGAAAAAGCGCTACGAATTTTTGTGATTTCTGACGGATTATGCGTCACAATGACAATTGCGTTGTCTTTTTTGTGTTTCGCCAGAAGGTAGATCATACGGTCTTTCTTGGCTTCGTCAAGACCGGTGAAAGGCTCATCCAGAACAAGTACTTTAGAAGGCGCGAGCAACGCGCGGCACCAGGCAACACGCCGTTTCATTCCTCCCGAGAAAGCGGAAACCGGCTTTCCTTCCGTTTCCTCAATCCCTGCTTCCTTTAAAAGCTCCGAGGCTTCCTTTTTGGATCCGGCAGCTGACGCGATCCGGACATTCTTCGAAGCGGAAAGCTGCTCCATCAGGCGGTTTTCCTGGAATACCGCCGAAAGCGTAAGGCCATTCTCTGCTTCTCTCGTTCCTTCGTCCGCCGTCTCCAGTCCGAGAAGGATCCGAAGAAGCGTCGTCTTTCCGCATCCGGACGGACCGCTCACAACCGTAACGGTTCCGGGGATAAGCGAAAGATCAACCCCGGAAAGCACCTGCTTCGAGTCGAAAGACTTGCCGATACCGGAAAGGGTGAGCACCGGCGCTGCTACAGGGGGCTCGGTGACGGTCTCGTTGGATTTGGCAGCCGTTTCTGCAGACATCTGCGCTGCCTCTGTCCGGTTCGTTGCTGTCGCCCCCTCGACAGGTTCTGCCTCCGCCTCCCCGGCCGTCTCTTCGACAGGCTCCTCGGTCGGCTCCTCTGCAGACTCCGCTACGGCTTTCGATTTGCCGCGAATACCGAACAGATACCGGAGAAGGTCGCCTTTATGCTTTAATAGCGTCGGCGCGCTCACGGCAACCGTAAGCAGCCGGAACACAATCATAAAGAACTTCTCAAAGAGGACGCTGACCAGGATGATCACAATCGTCCACGCGAATACGCTTTCCGCGTCCACATATAATTTCGAATAATAAAGCTCATGCCCGATGGAGTCGGGTGACTGGGCGATCAGCTCCGCGGCGATTCCCGCTTTCCAGCAAAGCCCGAGTCCCGCCGAGCAGGCGGCCGCCGTATAAGGGACTGCGGACGGGATGAGAATATATGCGAGCTTCCGCAGGAACGGGAAGCGGAACACCTGGGCAGTCTCGAGGAGCTTCCGGTCCGCCGAAACGATTCCCTTGCGCACGTTCTCGTATACAACCGGGAATACCATCAGAAGTGAGATCACGAATCCGATTCCCGCCGGCTTTACGAAGAACAGCAGAAGGATGATGAAGGACACGACCGGAACCGTCTTTATAAGCTTCACGCCGGGCATCAGAAGGATGTCGATCACTTCGTGAAGGCTTCCGATTATGGCCAGGAGAATGCCCGCAAGGAGCGCGCACAGGAATCCTGCTGCCACGTGGACAAAGCTTCCCCTTACTATCGGAAGGAAGCCCTTGCCGGTGACCATCGTAATGAGCGCTTTAAAGACATTCTTCGGATAAGGCAGCAATACCGGCTTATTCAGCCGGTATGCTAAAAACGTCCAGAGTCCGATCCATAAAATTACGGAAAGCGCAATCCAGATTATTTTCGAACTTTTCTTCACAGGTTAACTCCGTTATTTGGCCATTGCCGCGCGAACGATCTTGATGATGATTCCGAACAGAATCAGCGCCGCGCCGCAGCAAAGTACGATAAGACCTACGGTATCAATGTCCGCAAAGAGAACCTTCTCAAGCATCTCCACGGTGCTCTTTCCGAGCTTGCCGTCAAGCGCGTCAGCAAACTTCTCCTTACCGAATTTAATTCCGCCAAATGCGAGACCGCCGGCAATTGCCGCGGTTGCGCCGATATGAATCAGGCTGCTGTCGATGAAGCGTCCGCAGGTGAGAAGAATCATCAGCGCGAAGAAACCGGTAATGCCGAAAAGGATGTACATGCAGGTGTCGGAGAAGACAAAGCGTACAATCTTAAGGGCCTTGGTAAGGTCGCCGGTTTCCTGATCGGCGATTTCCTTGAGCTCATTCTCGTTGAAATCGGTGATCTGTCTGCGAACCTCATCGAAATCGCTCTTTTCCATCTTCTTGCCGGTGTATTCCTCGATCAGGTCGGAATTCTCCGTGAGGGTATCAACGATCTTGTCCGCATCGATCTCGAGTTTATCCGACTCACCGGTGTAGTAAGCAACCAGGTCGCCGAGAGCGGAGGATGCAAGTTCCTTAACTTCCTTATTCTCAAGGAGTTTCGAGAGGTTTTCCTCGGTCAGTTCCGGGAACATCTCTTTCTGCTCATCCGGAATCTGTTCGAGAATGTAATGGGAAAGCGTTTCGTCGTCATCTACGCTCTCACCCATCAGTTTACCGATTTCCAGTTCGGTAAAGTCATCGGTTTCGGTGATTACTTCGTTTAGGTTCTTCTTACTGAGTGAATTCCGAACGGAATACAGAACCATGGAAGCCACGCCGAAGATGAAGAGGAAAATACAAAGGAAGAACACAAAGATACGGCTTCCGATGCCGAGCTTTTTCTTTTTCTTGGGTGCTTCCTGAACAATCTGCTGCACATAAACGGGCTGGCCGTATACAGGCTGCGTGTAACCGGGCTGCGGCGGATAATTCTGCTGCGTCTGTCCGCCCTGCTGATAAACCTGCTGGTAAACCGGCTGCTGCGGCTGCTGCGGCTGCTGCGGCTGCTGCGGCTGCTGATAAACCGGCTGTGCGGGCTGAACGGGCTGCTGAGGCTGCACATTCTGCTCTACCGGCTGCGCGGGCTGTGTAAACACGGGAACCGGAACAGGCTCGGGAGCAGGCGTTTCCGCTGCCTTCTGAGGAGCTTCCGCTACGGGCTCGGGAATCGTCTCCGGGATTGCTTCCGCAACCGGCTCGGGAATCGTCTCCGGGATTGTTTCCGCAACCGGCTCGGCGACTGCTTCCAGAACGGGCTCGGCAACTGCTTCCACAACGGGCTCGGCAACTGCTGCTTCGGTAACATCCTCTACGGCCTCAACGGCTTCCGTTGCTTCCGCTGCTGCCGCTTCGGTGAAATCCGCTGCCGCTTCCGTAACTTCTTCAGCTGCTTCGGAAACGTTCTCAACTGCTGCATCAGCAACATTCTCAACGGCTTCTACGGTTTCAACAGCTTCCGCAGCTGCTGCTTCGCTGAAGCTCTCAACGGTTTCCGTTACTTCCGCTGCTGCTTCGACAACCGGTTCCGTAACTGCCTGCGTTACCTGCGGAGCGGCTGCCGGAATGACTGCCGGTGTTCCGCAGACTGAGCAGAACTTCTGACCGTCCAAAATCTCATTTCCGCAATTCGGACAAAAAATCGACATGATCTTCCTCCTTTTATTTCTGAGAGCCGGCGCATCCGATAAGGCGCGCCGTTTCACGATGTTTTCCAAATTTGAATGTATCACATTTTCCGGCCGTGCGCAACGGGTTCTTGCATTTTTCGGCCGCTCACAATATACTTATGACAGAAATCCCGAAGAAAGGATTTATATAAATGAAGATTATCATGATTCGCCACGGCGATCCGGACTACAAAAACGACTTTCTGACCGAGAAAGGCGAGCGCGAGGCGGCCTGTCTCGCCAAATGGATCAAAAAAATCGACCCGGAGGTCGATGCTTACTATGTTTCTCCCCTCGGACGGGCCAAGGAAACGTGCCGCGTCTGCTTAGAGCCCCTCGGAAAGGAAGCAACCGTGCTTCCGTGGATTCAGGAATACACCGGAAGAGCCTTCCATCCGCGCGCGGGTTACGTGCGCCATGCCTGGGACTTCTATCCCGGCGACTGGACGAAGGACGAGAAGCTGTTCTCCGCCGATGAGTGGCTCGATTCCCCTTTGTACGCCGACCCGTCCTGCAAGGCCGGATACCTTGCGATTACGGAGGGTTTCGACGGACTTCTTAAGGAATTCGGCTACGAGCGGGACGGCCATGTATTCCGCACGAACTGGGGCGAGGACGGTCCCTGCGAGAAGACGATCGTTATCTTCTGCCATATGATCGCGACGCTGACGGTTGTCGCGCACCTGACCGGCATCGCGGCGCCTCTGCTGTGGCACGGGTTCTTCAGCGCGCCGACCGGGCTTACGGTCATCGAAACCGAGGAGCGGGATCCCGGCACGGCATGGTTCCGCGTGCGCGCAATGGGCGAAGTGGCGCACCTGCTCTGCGAAGGCGAGCCGATCTCCAACTCCGGATTTAAAAAGAAATAACCGGCGAGCCGGACGGGAGACAGTGGAGCGAAAATCATCTGCAGGCTGCCTAGGTGGCAGGCAACAGAGCGTAGATTATATACGGGCTACCTAAGTGGGAGACAGCCGGAGCGTAATTTATCTGCAGGCTGCCTAGGTGGCAGGCAGCCTCAGAAGCTGAATTCTTCGCATGCCTGCCACCTGGCGCGCCTGCTGTGAACTGCATTCCTGCCTGCCACCTGGCGCGCCTGCTGTGAACTGTAATTCTATGCTGTCTCCCGCCCGGCTCGGTTTTAGCCTTTGAATCGTAGCGATACGTCGCCTGCAGTGAGGGTTTCGGTTGTGCCGTCGGCATAGCGGACTATGAGACCGAAATCGTCATCGACGGTAAGGGCGGTCGCTTCGCGCCCCTGCCCGCTCATGTAATCCGAAAGTACTGTGATTGCGCGACCGGGCATCATGCTGAGAGCCCGGTAGCGATTCGGGATTTCCGAATTGCTAAGGTCGCGATACATCGAAATAAACCGGTTCCAGATTTCTGCAATCAGCTGTTCCCGGAAGTTCTCCGGGGCTTTTTTGTATTCATAGATTGCTCCGGCAATGTCTTTAATCTCCTTCGGGAAGCCGCCCTCCGGTTCGCTGACATTTATCCCGATTCCCAAAACCGCAAAGGAAAGGCCTTCGGATTCCGCCCGAAGGACCGATTCTGTAAGAATTCCGCATACCTTACGGCCGTCCATGTAGATGTCGTTCACCCACTTGATTTCCGCTCTGCGGCCGCTGAGCGCCGTGATGGCTTCCGCCACGGCAACCGCCGCTACAGGCGTGATCCGGAGCGCCTCCGCGGGGGAGCAGGAGGGACGGAGAAGTAAAGACATATATATGCCATTTGCCGGAGAAACGAATGTGCGTCCGAGGCGTCCCCGGCCGGCAGTCTGACTTTCGGCAACGAGGAGATACCCCTCCGGCTCGCCGGAAAGTCCCTTCCGCTTTACAATCGTGTTGGTCGAATCGACCTCGCCGACGCAGTCGGGCCGGATTCCCCCCGGATTCTTTAAATATTCTATTATTCTCTCTTTCGACAGTTTCATCGCAGCCTTTCGAAATTCGCTTACTTCTTGATACCCGCGTCGATCCGCGTTATAATAGGTTTATCACATTCCCGTTGTTTCGTCAACAAACCGCCTCGCGTAAGGGCGGAAACAACGGCAGAAAGAGGTTTCTATGAAAAAAGCGGCGCGTTTCGTTACGCCATTTTTAATTCTTTCGTTTTTGCTTGCCCTGATTCTTCCGGGCAGCATCTCTCCGGCCCATGCGATGGTTCTCACCTCCGCTTCCCCGGACACGCTTACCGGCAAGACCAGCACCGAGATTGTTGCGATGATGAATCTCGGTTATAACATCGGTAACACCTTTGACTCCACCGGCGGCACGCTTGAGAAGCATGAAACGATGTGGGGAAACCCGAAGGTGACGCAGGAATTTGTCGATGCGGTTTATGATGCCGGCTTCAACACGATCCGTATTCCGATTACCTGGATGGATTTCATCTCAAAGGACGGAACCTACACGATTAACCCCGATTACCTTGCGCGGGTGAAGGAAGTCGTTGACTACTGCTACAATGATGGTTTTTTCGTAATCATCAACGCGCACCACGAGAGCTGGATCAATCGGAAGGATCTGGATACCGCCTATCCGGAAGTCGCCGCGGAACTGAACGCGCTCTGGACACAGATTGCGACGTACTTCGCGGATTACGACCAGCATCTGATCTTCGAGGGCATGAATGAGCCCCGTATGGTCGGAACGAGCACGGAGTGGAGCGGCTCCGATGAAGGCTATGCCGCTGTGAACTACCTGAACCAGGTATTCGTCAATGCGGTGCGGAGCACCGGACTCGGGCACAATGACGAGCGCTGCCTGATGATTCCCGGCTACGCCGCGGCCAGTTCAACGACAGCCCTTCAGAGCATTGCGATTCCCACCTATGACGGAAAGCCCGTGAACAACCTGATTGTCTCCGTTCACAGCTATACGCCTTATGAATTCTGTCTGACCGACCAGACGAACACGTTCCTGATCGGCATCAGCACCGGTTCCATTGACGCCGTATTCCGCGACATTAATCGTATCTTTATTCAGAACGGAATTCCGGTTATCATCGGCGAAACCGGATCGACCAACTCCGGAAACAACACGGAGGCTCGCGCCACCTGGTCGAAATATACGGCCCAGAAAGCCGGCTCCTACGGCATTCCGATTATTCTCTGGGATAACGGAGCCAACAAGACCGTCGGGGGCGAATGCCACAGCTACATAAACCGCCGGACCGGGCAGGTTCTGTTCCCGGAGATTTTCGACGCAATGAAGGAAGGCTTTGGCAGCATGACGCGCGGAAGCGCCGTCGGTACCCTTGCCGATCCGATGGCAGGCGAACCCGATCCCGAAGCCACCTTCTCCTACCGCGTAAACGGCCTCTACTATGCATCTTCCACGGACGGAAAGCCTGCGAACCCGTCTGTCTCCGGAATGAAATTCCTCGGCTGGTATCTGACGCCGGATTTTAAGGAAGGCACCGAATTTACCGGCGTAGTCCCGAAGGGCGTCAAGACCGTCTATGCGAAGATGGCGCTGTCCTCTTACCAGAAAGTCGCCACCTCCCTGACTCCCGCAGAGCTTCCGGTCATCGAGCCTCGTGACACAAGACCGCTCCCGACCGCGACGCCGACGCCAACGCCGGAATTTACCGAAGCCGTAACGCCGAGCGCGGCTCCCACGGAAACTCCCGTTACCGAAACTCCGACGCCTACGCCGACTCCCGAAGACGGCGCGTACAATCCGGTCGTCATTTATATGATGCTTGCCGTGTCGCTTCTGATGATCAGCGCCGGCGTATTCCTTGTACTAAGAGGGATTATGAGAAGACGGAAAATGTAATCACATTTGCCGCAGATAAGCAAAGAAAAAAACACCCGGGGACATTTCGTTCCCGGGTGTTCTGTATTCTGAAAGATTTCCTTACAGGCTGGGACCGGCCTTAACGAGAGCCTTACCTGCTGCATTGCCTTCGTACTTCGCGAAGTTCTTAATGAAGCGGCCTGCGAGATCCTTAGCCTTCTCCTCCCAAACGGAAGCGTCAGCGTAGGTATCGCGAGGATCGAGGATTGCGGGGTTAACGCCCGGAAGCTCGGTCGGTACTTCGAAATCGAAGATCGGGATCTTCTTGGTAGGAGCCTTGTTAACATCGCCGT
>JAEEGF011845176.1_pt1 | contig 11408 bp, 7 predicted proteins | sample 9134171 | NCBI WGS metagenome assembly JAEEGF01 (sample SAMN16246542, study PRJNA631951) | gut metagenome | biome: gut microbiome; feature: rumen; material: AP-attached | host: Bos | place: Iran: Karaj | collected 2018-10
AGCACCTGGTCAAAGGATCCTTCATCGAAGGTGGGAGCCATCATTGTCGGTGACAAGGGGCAGATAATTTCTCAGGGATACAACGGTTTTCCCCGCGGAGTTGCTGATACACCTGAGCGCTACAACACCAGGGAAATCAAATATAAGCTTGTAGTCCATGCTGAGATGAATGCCATTCTTAACGCACTCTATAACGGCTCGTCAGTAGTCGGTGCCGCAATATACATCCACAATCTTCCCGTGTGCCAGGAATGTGCAAAAGCAATCATTCAGGCAGGTATTTCTGAAGTATTCATTGATACCAGAGTAAACGAACGCTGGCAGGAAGCCTGGAATTTCTCAAAAATGATGTTCTGCGAATGCGGCGTAAAATGTTACTACTATAATGAACAGGAAAACACGCTGACCACCATATAGATATTTATCTTTCCTGAAATTTTTCAACGGGAACGCGGCTCTTCCGCTTATTTCTGAGTTTTAAGAAAATCCAGCATGCGTTCCTTGTAGTCAGGTGCAAAATCGTAAGGTATATGTCCAAAAGCGTCATACATGTACAGTCTGCAGTCCCTGCTGTTTTTCATGCAGGCTGCGATCTTTTGCGAGGAGTCAGGTGAGAATACCCTGTCATCAGTTGAACCGATTACCAGAGCAGGAATCTTAACCTGGCTAAGTTTTTCTCTTACGTCAAATCCTCTCATGCCTTCGGTCATGATAACGAATCTCGCCAGATCTTCACCGGTAACGGATTCTGCTGATTTCAAAAGCAGTTCCCTCATATTTTCAAAAGAATCCTTAGGATAAATATCCTCCATAAGCGTCAGGTACAGCTTTTTAACGTCGCCGGATTTAGCCAGACTGATCCATTTGTCAAATATTTCAAAGTCCGCGTCGCTGACAAATGCAGAGGAAGAGCCAAGAATAACCGAATTAACATGTTCCTGAAACTCGGTTGCAAGTTCCATGGCAATCATTCCACCCTGAGACGTTCCGAAAATATCCGTTTTTTCGATGTTCAGGAAAGCCAGGGCTTCGGCCGTGTCGCAGGCCATGTCACTCACACGGTATGTCTTGGGAGGATCCTTCCTGCGATCAAACACGTATATTCTGAAATCTTCGGTAAGGATTCCATAAGCTTCCGCAATGGCATCTGCAAGAGGCATGACACTCTGAACGTTAAGTCCCGGAATGATAACAAGCTTTCGCGGTCCCCGGCCAAAGCAGCAGTAATCCATTGAAAAACGATCCGTTGTTACGGTTCCGTAATTTATAATCATGTCAGTCTCTCCTTTTTTGCCGTAGGTTCCGCAGTTAATTGTGCACGTTATCTGACTGTAGTCTGTCTCAGTATTCAGGAATAACCTGCCTGCATCTTGCGTCTCCGTTAAATTTTAATCATCGGAAGCTTATCATTTTATCCGTTTTATTTCTTTTACATAAACGACAAACACGCAATAAAACACATAATTACAGCGCGTAACCGTAGTTTTTGAAAAATTACGGACGGCAGTTAAAGATTTATTGAAATTGGAGTTAAGCCGGATGGCACATGCACAGCTTTATGACCATGAACCGTAGGAGCCGATGCCTCTCGGCATGCCAATACCGGTTGAGGACCGGAAAGCATTAAACCGATGACACGATAAATCAAAAAAAGGAGAAGGAAAACGGCAAATGATCTGACAGAGCCTTACACCATGAATGATAAGGCCTATGCCGCACCGGTGAATCAGAATTCGATGTGGCGCGCCACGCTTAAGCGTGGCGGCCGATTTGGTATTTCAGATCCTAAAGACCTTTGATTCTCTCAATTGCCTCCACGCTGTTTTCATAGGTACCGAAAGCAGTCAGTCTGAAGAATCCTTCACCGTTAGGTCCGAATCCGGATCCCGGAGTTCCTACTATTCCGGCTTTGTTAAGAAGCAGATCAAAGAAATCCCAACTTGATAAACCATTAGGTGTTTTTAACCAGATATAAGGTGCATTTTCACCGCCATAAACGGTATAACCGGCATCTTTAAGGGCTGTTTTAAGGAACTGCGCATTTTTCATATAGGTTGCAATCTGCGCTTTTATCTGCTGATTTCCTTCCGGTGAGTAAACAGCTTCTCCCGCTCTTTGTATAATGTACGGTGCTCCGTTATACTTGGTACCGTGTCTTCTTGCCCACATGGCATGGACGGATTTACCGGACAATTTAAGTTTTTTCGATATAACCGTAAAGCCAAGTCTTAAACCGGTAAAGCCGGCATTTTTAGAAAATGATCTGAATTCAATTGCACAGTATTCTGCCCCGCTGCATTCAAAGATGCTGTGTGGAAGAGTATCATCGCTTATATAAGCTTCATAGGCGGCATCATACAGGATAACAGATCCGATTTTTAATGCATAATCCACCCACGCCTGCAGCCTTTCTTTTGTTATAGCCACACCTGTTGGGTTATTAGGGAAACAGAGATAAATCAAATCAGGATTAATCTTTGGAAAATCAGGTATAAATCCGTTAGATTCCGTACACGGCATATAGATCAGATTACTGTAAAGTTTCTTTTCCTCATTGAAAGCCCCTGAACGGCCGGCCATTACATTTGAATCCACGTATACGGGATAAACAGGATCGCAGACTGCCACTAAATTATTCTGATCAAAAATTTCCTGAATATTGGAGCAGTCACTTTTTGCACCGTCAGAGACAAAAATTTCATCCGGCTCAATGTCGATTCCTCTTTTTCTATACTCATTTTCGACGATGGCCGTTCTCAGAAATTCATAACCGAGATCAGGAGCGTAACCGTGAAAGGTATTGGCCGCCCCCATTTCATCTACAGCCTTGTGCATGGCATTTAATATTGCGGGAGCAATAGGCTGGGTAACATCACCTATGCCGAGCTTTATAAGTCTGGCATCAGGATTGCCGGCTTCAAATTCACGAACTTTTCGTGCAACTGTCTGAAAAAGATAGGATCCCTGCAGGTTTAAGTAATTTTCATTTATCGTTGCCATTTTTTATTCCACCAATTATTCCTTCACAGATTAAACTGCTATCTCACCTTCAAATACAAATTCAGCAGCTCCGGTCATATATACAGGATGACCGTTACCTTCCCATTTAATTTTTAATTTACCGCCCAGTAAATGAACAGTTATTTCCTTATCTGTGCAGCCGTTTAAAACACCTGCAACTGCCGTTGCACATGCACCGGTACCGCACGCAAAGGTTTCTCCGGTTCCGCGCTCCCATACACGCATTTTTACGTTCTGGCGATCAATAATCTGAATGAATTCCGTATTAACGCGTTTTGGGAATGACGGATGATTTTCAAAATGTCTTCCCAATCTTTCCAGCGGGAAATTATCCACGTCATCGACATATACAACAGAATGAGGATTTCCCATTGAGACACATGTATGGAAATAAACATTCCCTTCCACTTCAATAGGTTCATTAACAACCGTCTCTTTTTCGCTTAACACAGGGATATTCTCTGCTTCCAGAATAGGCTGTCCCATGTCTACGCGGACGCTGTTTACTTTCCTTGTCTGACTGTTTTCATCTACATCAAGCCAGATTTTTTTTATTTTTCCTGCAGAAATAATGCTGAATTCTTTTTTGTCAGTTAATCCTTTGCCGTAAACATATACTGCCACGCAGCGAATGCCGTTACCGCACATCTCGCCTCTGCTTCCATCTGCATTGTACATTTCCATTTCAAAATCGGCCTGGTCGGAAGGATTGATGAAAATCACTCCGTCACCGCCAACGCCAAAATGTCTGTCAGATAATTTTTTGGCGATTTCAGTTTTCTTCTCCGGAGAAAAGTTCACCTCTGCACCGTTTATATAAACATAGTCGTTTCCACAACCCTGCATTTTTGTAAATTTCATACTTGATATCTCTTTCCCACTTTGTCTCTAAAATCAATTGTCTCACGTCTCAATGCGCGGTAGTTCAACCTATCATGTTGATTTCAGCTCGCTCATAGAGCATATATTTCTGTTTTTTGGCCCTGAATTATCATCTCTGCCCCGCAGATCGGATTTTCAGAAAAAACTGCGCTGCTCCTGCGAATGATTTTGAGATTTACACAAAACATCCTGAAAAATTCAGGCCACATACTGCTAAGCCCTGCTGCGTGATAGCACTCCGCCGGGTTTACATTTGGATTTTCATAAGCAGTGACTTACATAAATGTAACCACGTCCCCCTTTCCCATAAAAATCCGATATTTAAATAGTTCAGTGAATGCAATCATCATGCCATGACACGGATATATCATCACTTAACTATATCTGTTTATCTAAAATAAGGGAGCACATTATCATCAGCCTCTGTTTCCGGAGAAGGCAGTATGTGCGTGAAAGGCTTACTTACACTGCATCCGCCCCATTCTTTATTCGTCATCCTAAAGTCTTTAATCATCCGTGACTGACCGGTGGGAATTTTTATCAAAGATTTCGCAAAGCAGTAAGGATTCCTTGGTAAGAGACATCGCATGAGCATACCGTATGCATTTTTCTAAAACTCTGCATCATTATGGTGCTTCTCTGCATAGGAACTTAAATGATCAGCCATTGAGCGCCCCGCATCGAAATGAGCTCCTTTCCTTCCATAGGATTTCAGGAGGCGGATAATGATTGAGCAATATTCTGAATAAATTAATGATTTAATCTTCTCAAAATCAGAGCAGATTAGTGCGACATGGATAAGGCGGTGAATAGCAGACTTGTTAATCAGGTGATTTGGCAGACTGCCGGAGGATTTGAGGAATTTGTCAGTATCCGCACACTGACTTACATGCATGTAAACAGTTGTCCCCTTCTCTAAAAAAATCCGATATTTAAATAATTAAGTGTACGCAATCATCATGCAGCAATGCTGATTTATCATACACTTAACTATATCGGTTCATCTGAACTAAAGGATCATATTATCATTTGCCGCTATTACCGTAGTTGGATAATACGCGGGCAGAAGGATCATTCACATTACATCCGTCCCATTCTTTATTCGGCATCCAGAAGTCTTTAATCATCTGTGACTGACCGGGATAATATTTTTCAAAAATTTCACGGTACAGTAAGGATTCCTTGGTAAAAGGCATCGCATGATCATACTGTCTGCGTTTTTCCTCAAACTCAGCATCATCATAGTGTTCTTCTGCATAGGCCTTTAAATGATCTACCATTGAGTGACCTACCGCATCGGAAAATGCGGCTTTTTCCCTCCACAGGATTTCAGGCGGCAGATAATCCAGACCTTCGAACGCATGACGGAGCAGATATTTTCCTTTGTTATAGTGATTACGCTTCATCTCCGGATCAATGGACATCACATAATGCACAAAATCCAGGTCCCCAAATGGAACACGGGCCTCCAACGAATTTGTTGAAATACATCTGTCAGCGCGCAGAACATCATACATGTGAAGTTCACGAACTCTCTTCTCAGCCTCTTTCTGAAATTCAGCGGCTGAAGGAGCAAAATCCGTATATTTGTACCCGAAAAGTTCATCTGACACCTCTCCCGTGAGGATTACCCTCAAATCGGTGGTTTCATGAATCGCCTTGCACAGAAGGTACATGCCCATGCTGGCACGAATGGTTGTTATATCGAAGGTACCGAGAGTATAAATAACATGGTCAAGTGAATTTATTACATCATCTCTGGTAATAATAATTTCCGTATGATCGGCCTTTAAGTACTCGGCAGTCTGTTTTGCGTATTTAAGATCAATTGCATCTTCTCTCATACCAATGGCAAAGGTCTTAATTGGAGACTCACTCTTTCTGGCAGCTATACTGCAGACCAGTGAGGAATCCAGGCCGCCGGAAAGCAGAAAACCTACCTTTGCATCTGATATGAGGCGTTTTTCAACACCGGCAACAAGCAGTTCTCTTATTTTGCTGCATACAGTTTCCAACTGCTGGCCACGCAGTTTCTCATCCGGCTTGGCAATATCACGGTAACAGATAAACTCTCCGTTTTCATAATAGTGTCCCGGAGGGAAAGGTAAAATTTTTCCGTCCACAAGATCAGTAAGGCACTTTGGCTCACTCGCAAATACTATGTCGTGAGCTTTGGTATATCCGTAATATAACGGACGAATCCCGATAGGATCACGGGCTGCTATCCACTTATTATCATTGTGATCATAAATAACACAGGCAAACTCGGCATCAAGCTTTTCGAACATTTTGGTGCCATATTCTTTATACATAGGTAAGAGCACTTCACAGTCGCTGCCGCTCGCAAACTGATAGCCACGCTGCTTCAACTCACTTTTGATTTCCTCAAAGCGATAGATCTCGCCATTGCACGCACAGTAGTTTCCATCGAGTTCAAACGGCTGCATTCCGTCCGGAGTTAATCCCATTATGGAAAGACGCTGAAATCCCATTAATCCATTACCGACTTTTAAAGCCCTGGAATCATCCGGACCTCTAGAAGTGCTTTTCAGCATCGCGCTTTTTAATGTTTCAAGATCTGCTGACGGACCACAAACTGAAAATATACAACACATATACAATCCTCAAAATAAGGGAATTTGATTTAATTTCCATCAAATCCCCGTCAGGTTCTAAAGAAAACAGAATTTATTTTACGGAAAACAGCATTTCACCATAGGACGGCAACGGCCAGTATTCCCTTGAAACGTAGGTCTCGGCTTTATCAGCCAGGCTGCGCAAATCCTGCATCTTAGGAAGAATTTCGTCACGGATCAGCTGGCTTTCCCTGATGATCTCTTCCGTTCCATTAATTTTTTCAGCAGTCTGCTCCAACTCCTCTGCCTTTTGATAAATCTGGTCAGCAAGTGAAGAAAGTGTTTCTACAATAGATTTCTCATAACTGCACTGCAGTGCTTCGTTGACGGATTTCTTCTTCGCTACCGTTCCTGCAAGTTTGTCGGTATATTCAACAATTGCAGGCAGAATTATGCGGCGGGCCATTAACAGCTCTGTATTAACTTCTATCCAAACCTGCTTACAGTAGTTATCCAGCATAATCTCACATCTTGAATGAAGTTCAGCTTCATTAAACACTTTATGGGATGTAAGCATCTTTACATTCTTTTCATCCAGCAGATGAGGCATACAGTCAGGTGTTGTAGGGTAATTCAAAAGCTTTCTTACTTCAGTTGCTTCCTTAACCCATGACGCATCATAGCCGTTGCCGTTAAATATGATTCTCTTGTGATCATGGATAGTCTTCTTAATCATCTCATGAAGGGATTTTTCAAAGTCTTCGGCCTTTTCCAGTCTGTCGGCATAGATCTTGAGAGATTCGGCCACCGCGGAATTTAACATCATGTTCGCACATGCAATGCTGTTTGAAGATCCAAGACTTCTGAACTCGAACTTATTGCCGGTAAAGGCAAACGGAGAAGTACGGTTTCTATCAGTTGTATCACGGGCAAATCTCGGCAGAACATCAACTCCAAGCTTGATAAGCTTCTTTTCCATGCCGCGGTACGGCGTATCGGATTCAATGGCTTCGAGAATGGCAGTGAGCTCATCACCAAGGAAAATTGAAATAATTGCAGGTGGAGCCTCGTTTGCACCCAGTCTGTGATCGTTACCGGCAGTTGCAACGGAAAGTCTGAGCAGATCCTGATAATCATCAACCGCTTTGATTACGGCACAGAGGAACAGCAGGAACTGTGCGTTTTCAGCCGGTGTATCCCCCGGAGACAGCAGATTAAAACCGTTGTCAGTAGAGATGGACCAGTTGTTATGCTTACCGCTACCGTTTACACCGGCAAAAGGTTTTTCATGAAGCAGACAAACCAGACCGTGACGGGCAGCCACTTTCTGCATAATCTCCATCATCAGCTGATTCTGATCAGAGGCGAGATTGGTGGTTGCATAGATTGGAGCAAGTTCATGCTGAGCCGGAGCCACTTCGTTATGTTCGGTTTTAGCAAGTATTCCCAGTTTCCAGAGTTCTTCATTAAGCTCTGACATGAACTCTTTTACCTTTGGTTTGATTACACCAAAGTAATGGTCATCCATTTCCTGACCTTTTGGAGGTTTGGCTCCGAACAGAGTTCTTCCTGTGTACTGCAGGTCAGGTCTCTTATCGTACATTTCCTTTGAAATGAGGAAATATTCCTGCTCAGGACCGACGGAGGTATGGATATGTTTAACCTGATCATTGCCGAATAGTCTTAAAATTCTTAAAGCCTGGCGGTTAAGAGCCTCCATGGAACGTAAAAGCGGAGTCTTTTTATCCAGTGCTTCACTGCCGTAGGAGCAGAACGCTGTAGGGATGCAGAGAGTCTGATCTTTAATGAACGCATAAGAGGTAGGATCCCAAGTGGTATAGCCTCTTGCCTCAAATGTCGCTCTTATGCCACCGGTTGGAAAAGACGATGCATCCGGTTCACCCTGGATTAATTCCTTTCCTGAAAATTCCATAATCACACCACCATCAGGTGACGGCTCAATAAATGAATCGTGCTTTTCAGCCGTTACTCCAGTGAGTGGCTGAAACCAGTGGGTGAAGTGGGTTGCCCCCTTTTCTATAGCCCAGTCGCGCATTGCCTTTGCAACTGAATCGGCTAAATCCAGTTCTAATTTTGCACCAACTTCAATGGTTTTTCTCAGTGATGCATAAACTTCGCTGGACAGAACTGATCTCATGACGCGATCATCGAATACCATACAACCAAAATATTCCGGAACAGAACCCTTCGTCATAATTAACCCCTTAATGTTAACTTACGAGAATTTAAAACTGATAATTCTTAAAATTTGCTTACGTTAATGAGGTGTAATCCGTAATACTTATCAATTTGTACGGCACGGTGACGGCCCTCCGCAGCAGCCCATACAGCAGGACTGTCTGCGATGCCCTATCACCGGCAATAATTATTCCGGGCTTTGAAGTCTCATATGAGTACTACAGGGTGACAACTGAATTACGCCGTGTAATCTGAACACTGCTGTCGCCTATAACAATGTAGTCCTCACAACCTAAAAAACCTGCGGAGATAATTAACAGATCACATGGAATTTCCTTTGCAGTTTCTGCAAATTCCACCAAATTACGATTTTCAAATTTTACCTGAACCGTTTTAATCGCCTTCAGCTTACCTGAATCAAGAATCAGTAAGCCTTATGTTCGGTTTCTTATGCTTCATTTTTGGTTTTGTAATAGTCGTCTTTATATACAGACGTGTTATAAACTCTGTTACACATATGAGAGCAAACTTAAATCGTCCGATTTTTATGAAACAGCGCTCTAATAATGGTAATTATGAGTAAGACATGATCTTCTTTAAGAACTTTGTTCTTTTACAATCATTTGCTAGAATTATAAAGTCTTGTTGAACATAAATATAATACTATAATAACAACATAATGATACCTATAAAGTATGATAGAAACAGAAGGCGGTGCATATGGATTTAAGACAAATTCGATATTTTATAGCAGTAGCCGAGGAACTTAACATCACCAGAGCCGCTGAAAAACTTCATCTGTCTCAGCCGCCGTTAAGCAGAGCTCTTATGGAACTTGAAGATGAGCTTGGCTGCCCACTGTTTATCAGAGGCAAGCGACACCTGGCACTGACTGCCGAAGGTTTAGCTTTTAAGAGAAGAGGAGATCAGCTTTTAACCCTGGTTGATATGACAAAAACAGAAATTTCTGAAATGCAAAAAGGGATCAGCGGAACACTTTATATCGGTCACGTTGACAGTAACGGTCCGACTCTTGTGGCAGAATGGATTGAGTCATTTAAAAAAATCTATCCCAATGTGACTTACAACCTGTGGTGTGGAAATGTCGATGACTTAACGGACAGACTGAAAGCAGGACTTATAGATCTTGCTATTACAATGACTCCTACCAATAGCGATTTACTGGACGGTTTCAAGGTATTTTCAGAAAACTGGGTTGCAATCATTCCAGCAAATGCTGACTTGGGAAAATCTAATAATGAATACATAGAGCTGGAGGACCTTATCGATAATGATCTTATAATTTCTTCAAGACGTTCGCGTGAGGATGAAATCAGAGGATGGTTTAAAAATTTTAAAAAAGAACCTCATTTTATAGTTAAAACCGCTCACTCCTCCAATGCCGCCAAACTGGTAAACAGAAATCTCGGAATCGCTCTTTTCCCGGCATCCGTTGCCAAGAATATAGCCGCCGGCACCAATGTTACGATCAAGAAAATCTCCCCCGCGATCAATATCGACTATTTACTCTCCTGGGATAATCAAAGACATCCCAACGCCCTGGCAGCAAAGTTTATTTCACACATAAAGGAAAAGTATGCAATAAGTTAAGGCTTATTGTTTACCTGAGTACAGACAGATTAAAATCTCCGGAAGAATTTTTTAATCTTAGGTGTATCCCAATGGTCTGTCTGTTTGAATGCCACTGCATAACAGAACATGTACGCTGACTTTGATACAAGCTTATGCTGTAGTTAAAATGAGCGCGATGCCTTGGATTAGACTTTAAGAAGCATCTGACAGATGCTGAAACAGACTGCTGAAACGGATGACACGCTATCAGATATAACTTGATCGGTATCTTAGTCGGTGACTTGGTCGGTCTATACCGATCAAGTTATTTTTTCAACCTGTATTTCTGGTTCCTGCTATTAGGCTTGTCCGGAATTGTCATTTCTATAACGCCGTGACTGAGTGCAGGATTTAGATAGTTCTGTCTGAAGGTAGGTCTGTGAGATAATCCAAGACGCTTCATAATTTCAGTGGCTGAAAGAGTATCTTTTCCTATAGCCTCTCGCAGTGTATCAACCAAAGGATCTTTTTGCTCCTCCACTTCATCGTTTCCGACAACAGTAGTATTCTGCAAAGTGTCCAGGATGACCTGCAATAAAAATTCTACAAAAGCACTGCTGTCAGCATCTCTGTCTGATTTGCCAAGAGCTTTATAATATTCTTCCTGTCGTGATCTTATCAGGTCTTCGACAGGCAACCAATAGAATATTTCATTCCAACGCCCGAGCAGCAGGCTGTGCCACATTCTTCCCACGCGCCCGTTTCCATCAGCAAACGGATGAATAAACTCAAACTCATAATGGAAGATTGCACTTCGTATAAGCGGATGAATTTCTGATGCCTTATACCAGCTAAATAAATCCTGAATCTGACCGGGAACCATATTTGCCGGAGGAGCCATGTGAACAAGTGCTTTTCCGTTAAAAACTCCGACTCCGCCACTTCTGAATCTGCCATTTTCAGAAATAAGCTCTTTCATCATGGCTTCATGTGCCTTTAACAGATCATCAACAGAATAAGGATCTAAAGTCAGCATCATCTCATACGTGGTGTATGCATTTTTAACTTCTTTTATTTCTACCGGATTGCCAAGAATTCTCTTGCCATCAATAATAGCTGTAACCTGCTCTAAAGAGAGAGAATTATGTTCGATGGCTA
>JAEEGF011080143.1_pt1 | contig 11407 bp, 9 predicted proteins | sample 9134171 | NCBI WGS metagenome assembly JAEEGF01 (sample SAMN16246542, study PRJNA631951) | gut metagenome | biome: gut microbiome; feature: rumen; material: AP-attached | host: Bos | place: Iran: Karaj | collected 2018-10
ACACAATTTTAGAATCAGGGAAATCTTCGGCAAATTGCATCATGCGCCATATACTTCGAGGTTCAAAACCTTTCTTACCATATTCCTCTTGCAATTGTGTCGACACTGTCGCGACAATTTGCTTTCCGTATTCAGCACGCTGATTTCCAAGCACTTCGCGATTAATACGCTCACCAATATGCCAGTACATCATAGTCTGGGCGTAATTGGCAGTAGCTGCTACATGACCACGAGCCTGCTCGATAATCTGACGCAAATCTTGTATCAGAGATTCTGTCGCAGTCTGCGACACAATTATATTGCTATTTTCTTTCATTGTTATTCATACAAATAGACACTGCAAAGATAGCCATTATTATCCACTCCACCAAACTTCTGGGCTAAAAAAGTTCATTTCAACCTGATGATGTCGCTCCAGCGGGTGGTGGGGTTTTTGGATTTGAAGTCATGCTTAATAGCGTTGGCGAATACTTCAGCGCGACCTTTGCCATTGGGACGGGTGTATTGCTGGGCGCCGATGACGATGGTTTCGGAGCCGTAGCACTTGTTGATGCGGTCGATTACTTTGTCTAGTCTTTTCATCTTTCCGATTTGCTCGGCGGTGACGTCGAAGAGGTCTTGTTGGATGGGACTCTTGGGACTAATCCCCATCACGATGACACCAGCCCGCTTATACTGCACCCCCTGAATGAAAATCCGATCCAGCACCTCGGCGGCTGCCTGGACGATGGGGATCGTAGAACTGGTGGGGGTAATCAGCCGCAACTCGTCGTACTTCCAGTATTGCAACAGGTCTTCGCGGAAAGGATTGCTGCTGACAAAGACGCCCACAATCGAGGCGACGGTATCCTGACGACGCAGTTTCTCGGCACATCGGCTGGCATAGTTTGCAATGTGAGTCCGAAGCGTTTCCTTGTCGGGGATCATCCCATTAAAAGAGCGGCTGGTGCAGATGGATTTCTTCTTTGCAAGCTGTTCATTCGGCACGACATCCTCTCCGTTGAGTTCCTGCCAAGTACGGACAATGTTAATATTATTGAAGGTATGACGTACCCAGTCCTTATGATGTTCCGCGAAGTCAAAAGCCGTTCGGCAGCCCAGGGCATGGAGTCGCTCTGCGTATCGTCTGCCGATGCCCCAGACATCTTCCACAGGCAACCATTTCAGGGCGGCGATGCGGTTCGCGTCGTTGTCGATGATGCAACAATGACGGTACACCTCGAACTTCTTCGCGAGTTTGGAGGCGATCTTCGCAAGGGTCTTATTCGGGGCCAGTCCGATGCTAACGGGCATACCCACCGATCGTTTGATGCGACTATAAAGGTGCTCGCCCCACTTCTGGAGGTTGATGTGTTCCATGCCGTCTAAGTAGACAAAACACTCATCGATACTATAGCGGAAATAGGCAGGCGCCTCCTGGCGGATGATGCTCACCACCCTACTCGTGAGTTCCCCGTACAATTCATAATTACTACTGAATACGGCGATCTTTTCCTGCGGGAACTGCTCTGCTACCTGGTAATAAGGCGTGCCTTCCTTGATGCCAAGGGCCTTTGCCTCGTTGGATCGCGCCACGACGCAGCCATCGTTGTTCGACAGCACCACCACGGGCTTTCCCTCCAAGTCAGGACGGAACACACGCTCACAACTCACGTAGCAATTATCACAGTCAACGATGCCGTACATGCGCTATTTCCACTTCTTAATCGTATAGACCACCACACCCCACACCTGGAAATGATCGTCTTCATTGATGCGAAATGTGGGATATTTAGGATTGCCTGAACGCAATTCGATGTAACCTTCGTCCTTATGAGTCAGGTCGAGTTGCTTGATATTGAATTCCTCGTTGATATACGACACGACGATATCGCCATGTGAAGGTTCAAGGCTCTTGTCAATCACGGCAATGTCGCCCGGATTGATGCCGAAACCCGTCATCGAATCACCATCCACCCACGCATAGAAGGTGGCCTCGGGATGCTTGATGAGGTCGCGATTGAAGTCAAGACTATCACTGAGGTAATCTTCTGCTGACGACGGGAACCCCGCCTTGATAGACGGCGCATACAGCAGATCCAGCTTCTCTTTGAATTCTCCTTTGATCAGTTTCATCGTATAGCGTATTATTTTGTTTGCTGCAAAGGTAAAGGAAATAATCCAATCTGCCAAAATTAAGGGCTAAATTTATGAAAAAAGAAGAAAAGTATTGGATTCGAAGTTATTCACTTATTCAGTTATTCACTTTGGACATTTAGGTTTTTCAATATCACATCGAAGAAACGGGAATGAGGAAAGATAGAATAGAATTAATAATCTTATATTAATAATATTATATATAATATATATATTATATATAATATTAAATTTATACCTTGGGGATTCTCAGAATGTTAATGTCCAAAGTGAATAAGTTATAACTGGAATAACCTCGGTTGAAAAAAAGTTCAAATCAAAGTGAAAATAATCGCTTAAAAATTTGCATAATTGAAGAAAAATTCGTACCTTTGTACCGTTGTTAGGAAATGACATCAGGCAACAAAATTTGCGGCATAACTATAGAGGAAATTTTTCTAAGTGCACTAGTAAGTTTTTCATAGTGAAACCGCGAAAACACGGACTAAGGAAGAGGTTTTAAGGAAGAGGAAAAACATTTACACCCTTAAAATTTTAAATTCATTATGGCATTAAAAGTAAAGGCAGTTGAACGTCTGCTGAAGTTTGACAAGAACGATCCTGGTTCTTACCGTTATGTGTTGAAACCCGAGCTCTACACCAGTCTCGACCAGAAGAAGGTGATCCGTGAGGCAGCTCTTAGAAGTGGCGTGAGCCAGGGCGTGATGAAGGCCTGCTGGGATGCAGCCGGAGAAGTGATCAAGGCCTGGGCTACGGAAGGTCACGCAGTGGCTCTGCCCGGACTGGGAAGTATGCGATTCGGACTCCGTTCGAAGTCGGTAGAGAAGGTAGAGGACGTAAAGACCGGTCTGATCACCAGTCGCCGCATCATCTTCACCCCGAGTGTCGATCTGAAGGATGAGCTCGCCACCACCGGCATCCTCATCACCTGCTACGACCGCACTGGCAAGGAAGTGAAGCGTGTGACCTCAACTTCTGGCGAGGTGGAGGATCCAGATTCAGGCTCTTCGGCAGATCCTTCGGCTCCTTCGACAAGCTCAGGAACCGAATCAGGGACCGTACACAATGGCAGTGGCATCATCCCTACCCCAACGGATCCTGAAGACGATCAGCCCGCGTAAACTTCAACTTGGGGGCAGTTCAGCCTAAGGGCTGCCCCCAGTATTAAATTAAAAGTAAAAAGGTAAAAGGGTAAAAAAAGAAAGGAGGAATTTATGAGTAAGAAAGAAACTACTAAGTTTATTGTGCAGATCATTGTGTCCATCGCGAGTGCAATCCTGACAGCACTGGGAGCGACGTCCTGCATGGGACTGTGAGAAGTGAGAAGAGAATCTCCGATCATCATTATAATGGTCGGGGATTCTTGTGCTTAGTCGACTTGAGCATGATAGCTGGCATTCCAATCATCGGGCGGCCAACAGTCGGGAAATTGCTTTCATTCGATGCGCTTGTTCATTAACAGTAAATCTCTATTTCTATCCGCCAGAAGTTGTTTTCTTGTTGGATCGGATAAATCACGAATTCCGTAGTAAAATTATCGCCATCATCGAACATGCGGTTCACGTAGATATACTGTCCATTCTCCTGGTCTTTGGGTTGAACGAAGAAGGTCTTGCCATCGTATTTCACAGGGGGCTGACACAGCATCTGCTTAATGAACTGCTTGGCATCGTCCTCACTGGCGAAGTAGAGACTGGCCTGGCGGGAGGTGTCGAGGCTGTAAGTGAAGTAGATGGCATGGGGCGACGTGGGAACGACTTCATAGCCGAAATATTCTTCCTTGCCTTTTTTCACGTCACGGCCATATACATATTTAATACACTCTATTTCTCCATCTTGATTGCCGGCTTCAAACAGGAAATCCAAGCCGCTGGTAGAGGCTTCTTCAAAGTCTTCTGTGTGGATCATCAGTTTGAGGAGTCCCTTCAACGAGAGTTCAGGCGTCTCTGGCGCCGGCACAAATGACATACATAAGATCACACCAAGTGTGATGGCTGATAGTCTGAATAATGCTTTCATTTCACACGATTTTCTTAATGGTTCTTGTTTATTCGCTGCAAAATTAAGAAGATTTCTGCAAATTTGCAAGATAATAACAAAAAAATTGTATCTTTGCACCCACAGAACCATATCATTAAGCATTATGATGAAAAGAATCTTATTTATGGCTCTCGTCTGCATAGTGACGGCGATGGCACAGGCGCAAAGCCTTGATGGTGAATGGAAATCGGAACAGGTTGAAAAGAACGGGGAGTATGACATCTTTCTGAAGTTCTCTGGATCAAATCTTGATCTGAAAATTATGGGTACGATTGAGGAATCGGAAGCCAGTATCGTTCTTTCCGTTACGCTGCCATGCGACTACGTGCGTAAGGGCAACAAGTTGGATTTGACACCTCATATGAAGGATGCCAAGATCAAACTGGAGGATTTGAAAGTGAAAGGCGAATTGGCCGATTCGCTGGAGGCACATCCGGAATACATGGACTATATCAAGTTTATGTTTGTCGGTATCTTGGAAGATAAGAAAGACGATCTGCTGAAGGAGTTTCCTATAAAAGATGTAGGACTGGATATAACTTCTCAAACCGAAACGACGCTGACAATCCGTGACGATAAAGGCGAAGATCTCGTTTTCACCAGGGTGAAAGAAGAGTAATCAGATAAATATAGAATTCCTCGGCGTTTTGCCGAGGAATTTTTGTTTAGGGACAGTCCCCACGGAAAGCGTCGAGCTGTTTGAAGCAGTGGCGATTGATGATTTCTTCCAAGGCGGGCGCAAAGGTTTTCGTGGTTTTTAACGTTATATGACATTTGAAATTTGGTAGATTCGGAAATTTGTACTACCTTTGCACTCACAAAATATGAACATTAAAAACAATATTTAAAGATGAAACCACTAAACAAACAGTTTGCTCCTAAGAGCGTGATGCCTGAAAAGGTGATTCAGTTCGGTGAAGGTAACTTCCTCCGTGCATTTGTAGATTGGATTATTTGGAACATGGACCAGAAGACCGACTTCAACGGTTCTGTCGTTGTTGTACAGCCTATTGAGAGAGGTATGGTTGACTGGCTCAATGCCCAGGATTGTCTGTACCATGTGAACCTGCAGGGTCGTGAGAACGGTAAGCCCGTGAACACCCTCGAGCGTATCGACGTGATCAGCCGTGCGCTGAATCCCTATACCCAGAATGCTGCTTTCATGGCACTGGCTGACCAGCCCGAGATCCGTTTCGTGATCTCTAACACCACAGAAGCCGGTATCGCCTTCGACCCCAGCTGTAAGTTGGAGGATGCACCTGCAAGTTCTTATCCCGGTAAGCTGGTGCAGCTGTTGTATCGCCGCTACCAGACCTTCAACGGCGATCCCACAAAGGGACTGATCATCTTCCCCTGTGAGCTGATCTTCCTGAACGGACACGTACTGAAAGACTGTATCTATAAGTATATCGACCTGTGGAACCTTGGTGCCGACTTCAAGAAGTGGTTCGAGGAGGCTTGTGGCGTGTATGCCACCCTCGTGGACCGTATCGTGCCGGGCTTCCCCCGCAATGAGATCAAGGAGATTCAGGAGAAGATCTGTTACCGCGACAACCTCGTGGTACAGGCCGAAACCTTCCACCTCTGGGTGATTGAGGCTCCGAAGGAAGTGGCTAAGGAGTTCCCTGCCGACAAGGCTGGTCTGCACGTGCTGTTCGTGCCCTCAGAGGAGCCCTACCACAAGCGTAAGGTGACGCTGCTGAACGGTCCGCACACCGTACTGAGTCCTGTGGCTTTCCTGAGTGGTGTCGATATCGTGCGTGACGCCTGCCACCATGAGGTCATCTCGAAGTATATCCACAAGGTGCAGTTCGATGAGCTGATGCAGACCCTCGACCTGCCGATGGAGGAACTGGAGAAGTTTGCCGGCGACGTGCTGGAGCGCTTCGACAACCCGTATGTGGATCATCAGGTGACGAGTATCATGCTGAACTCCTTCCCGAAGTTCCAGGCGCGCGACCTCCCCGGTGTGAAGACTTATCTGGAGCGCAAGGGCGAGTTGCCTAAGGGCTTGGTATTCGGTCTGGCTGCCATCATCACTTACTATAAGGGTGGTAAGCGCAAGGACGGTGTGGAGATCGTGCCCAACGACGATCCGAAGATCATGGATCTGCTGAAGCAGCTGTGGGCTACCGGTGACACGCAGATGGTAACTGTAGGTGTGCTGGGTGCCGAGGCTATCTGGGGTGAGGATCTGAATAAGATTCCTGGACTGGCCGCTATGGTGAAGCAGGATCTCGACCTCATCCAGAGCGTAGGCATGCTCGAGGCCGTGAAGTCAATATTATAATTTTGAAAGATTGCATTGAAATTAAGGGGGCGAGGGTTAATAACCTCAAGAACATCAACGTTAAGATCCCCCGGAATACGTTTACAGTGATAGCCGGAGTAAGTGGCTCCGGCAAATCATCTCTGGCCTTCGACACATTGTATGCCGAAGGTCAGCGGCGTTATGTAGAGAGCCTGTCGAGCTATGCCCGTCAGTTCTTGGGAAGAATGAACAAACCCGAGTGCGACTACATCCGAGGTATCCCCCCTGCCATCGCTATCGAACAGAAGGTAATCTCCAGGAATCCGCGTTCCACCGTGGGTACAACGACGGAGATCTACGAGTATCTGAGACTGCTCTATGCCCGCATCGGACACACCTTCTCGCCCATCAGCGGCTGTGAGGTGAAGAAACACTCGACGGAGGATGTGGTAAAGCAGGTGCTGGAATATTCGAAAGGTACGAAGTTCGTGGTGCTGGCGCCTGTCCATTTGGCTGAAGGGCGCACGATGGAGCAGCAGCTGAAAGCCTATCTCCTAGAGGGTTTCGCCCGTATCTACGTGGATAACGATTTCCAGCGTATTGACGACATCCTTGCAGCCGGCGACATCCAGCAGAAAGAAATATACCTTGTCATCGACCGCTTGAGTGTAGATGACTCGAAGGATGTGATTGCCCGCCTGGTGGATTCGGCAGAGACAGCCTTCTATGAGGGACGTGGCGAGATGCGCCTGATGTTCCTGCCCTCGAATATCACCTATGACTTCTCCATGCGTTTCGAGGCCGACGGGATGACGTTTGAGGAACCCTCAGACCAGATGTTCTCGTTCAACTCGCCCGCAGGGGCCTGTCCCACGTGTCAGGGGTTCGGACGTATCATCGGCATCGATGAGAAACTGGTGATCCCCAACACGACGCTATCGGTATATGACGGTTGCGTGGTGTGCTGGCACGGGGAGAAAATGAAGGAGTGGCAGCAGTGGTTTGTGCGTCATGCCGCTGCAGACGATTTCCCCATCTTCGAGCCCTATATGAACCTGACACAGCAGCAGAAAGACTGGCTGTGGCACGGACTGCCTTCGGATAAGGGTGCCAAGGAGAAACCCTGTATCGACGAGTTCTTCAAGATGGTGGAGGCGAGCCAGTATAAGATCCAGTACCGCGTGATGCTGGCCCGCTATCGTGGCAGGACTACTTGTCCGACGTGTCACGGTACGCGTCTGAAGCCTGAGGCCGACTACGTGAAGATCGGCGGCAGAAGCATCACCGACCTCGTGCAGATGCCGGTGGTGAGACTGAAGGAGTGGTTCGACCGTTTGGAGCTCGACCCGCATGATCAGGAGGTAGGCAAACGGCTGTTGACGGAGGTGAAAAGTCGTCTGCAGTTTCTCTTGAACGTGGGTCTGGGATATCTGACGCTTAACCGACTCTCCAACTCCCTCTCGGGTGGTGAGAGTCAGCGTATCAACCTCTGTACCAGTCTGGGAAGCTCGCTCGTGGGCTCGCTTTATATCCTCGACGAACCGAGTATCGGTCTGCATGCCAGAGACACCGACCGACTGATCCATGTGCTGAAGGACCTGCAGGATCTGGGTAACACGGTGGTGGTGGTGGAGCACGACGAGGAGATCATGCGGGCTGCCGACTATCTGATAGACATCGGCCCCGATGCTGGAAGACTCGGAGGCGAGGTTGTCTTCCACGGGAATGCGAAAGACATCACCAGTTCCAAGGGCTCGAAAAGCTACACCGTAAAATATCTGCTCCATGAGGAGGAGATTCCTGTGCCGCAGAGTCGCAGACCCTGGAACCTGCATATCGACATCAAGGGTGCCAGGATGAACAATCTGAGAGGCATCGACATCGCATTCCCGCTGAATGTGATGACGGTGGTGACGGGTGTCTCAGGCTCGGGAAAGTCGAGCTTGGTAAAGGGTATCCTCTACCCTTCCCTGAAGCGTCATCTCGGAGAGGTATGTGATGCCCCAGGCGAATACTTAGGCATCACTGGCGATATCAACGCCCTGAAACATGTGGAGTTTGTGGATCAGAACCCCATCGGTAAGTCCACCCGTTCGAACCCCGCCACGTATGTGAAGGCGTATGATGCCATCCGCGACCTCTATGCCGAGCAGCCATTGTCGCAGCAGATGGGATTCACGCCGCAGTACTTCTCGTTCAACACCGACGGCGGACGTTGTGAGGAGTGTAAGGGTGCGGGCGTGATCACCGTAGAGATGCAATTTATGGCAGACCTCGTGCTGGAGTGCGAAGCCTGTCACGGACACCGTTTCAAGCACGATATCCTCGACGTGAAGTTCGAGGGGAAGAATATCGATGATGTACTGAATATGACGATCTCGGAAGCACTGGAGTTCTTCAGCCAATATAAGCAGGATACCATCGTGAAGCGTCTGAAGAGTCTGGAGGACGTGGGATTGGGCTATATCAAACTCGGACAAAGTTCTTCGACCCTCTCAGGCGGTGAGAACCAGCGCGTGAAACTCGCCTACTTCATCGGACAGGAGAAACAGGAGCCCACACTCTTCATCTTCGACGAGCCGACAACGGGTCTGCACTTCCATGATATCCACAAGCTGCTGGAGGCTTTCAACGCCCTGATAGCACGCGGACACTCCATCCTCATCATCGAACATAACATGGAGATCATCAAATGTGCCGACTACGTGATAGACTTAGGTCCTGACGGTGGCGACAAAGGAGGCGCACTCGTGGCGAAGGGCACTCCAGAGGAGATAATCCGATGCCCCGAGAGTCTCACTGGCAAATATCTGAAAACAAAATTAAACCTATAGAACATTGAAACAACGTCAACTATTCATCATTACCAAAATCTTATTGATCTGCCTACTGCTCAGTATGCCGACAGCCATGAGTGGTGCCAAGAAAGACTCGCTGATACTGAATAAAATCTACGAATTCCAACTGACACACAAGACGGAGATCGACAGTCTACAGGATAACGTGTATGCAAAAATCCGCTTTAATGTGGAGAAACGCAACGCCATCCTCTGGCTCATTCCCTCGATGTATGTGCTGGCCAAAGACCCGAGAGAGTATATCCGCGAGTCATATAGTGATATAACCTATCTGAATGATAAAGATTTCATCGTGAACCAACAGGCCGTAACAGGCACCATCCGCGGAAACCGCAGGGTGATGTCGGTCATCGTTGACTTTAACACCCCGAAACTCTATGAAATCGCCCTCTACGACGATTATATGCTGTCGCCCTTCAACCGCATCAACCGAATGTACTATCGCTTCAAGGAATACCGCCAGAGCGACGGTACCACCAGACTGGAGTTCAGACCGAAGCTCTATAACACCCAGCTCGTGAACGGTTACGCCATCGTGGAAACAGAGACGGGGCGCATTATCAAGACGGTGCTGTGTGGTGAGTTTGACATGTTGTCGTTCTACTCGGAAGTGAATCAAGGTGATGGCGGACCTGTAGAACTGATGCCCACACAATGTACAACGGCAACAACCTTTAAGTTTATGGGCAACAGGGTGTCGTCGGTCTTCAACTCCATGTATCATCAGCCCTATACACTGCCCGACAGCATCAGCGATCAACGGGCGAAGGAACTGATAGACTCGCTGCGTCCCATACCATTGTCAGAGAGCGATAAACGCATCTATGAGGCAGAGGCACAACGGCAACGGGAGGCAGAAGAAGCCGCCGCCGCTGACACCATTGAGCATAAATCGAAGAAGTGGAAGCACTTCTGGTGGGACATCGTGGGTGATAACCTCGTGACACCATTGGCAGCAGAGTCGAAAGATAAAGGTGCAGAGTTCCGCTTGTCGCCAATCATCAATCCACTGAACGTGAGATATAGCGGCAGCAAGGGTATCTCGTATAAAATGAACCTCTCATTCCGGTATAGTTTCAATCAATACCGCTATCTGACGCTGGAACCTATGTTCGGTTATAACTTCAAGCAGAAGCAGTTCTACTTTAATGCGCCCCTGAGAATAACCTATAACCCGAAACGTAACGGTTATGCACAGGTTACATGGGGTAACAACCGTATCAGTAACTCTACGGTGCTCGACCAGATCAATCACGAGCACGGAGACGCTCTCTCTTTTGATGAGCCGGATGCCGACCAGTTTATTGATAACTATGTTGAGCTGAAGAACAACATCATGCTATTCGACTGGTTTGACGTGGAAACGCGTCTGATCTACCACAAGCGCACCCCGGTGAACGAAGAGGTGATGACGAAATACGACAAGCCCACCCAATATCGAAGCTTTGCACCAGCCATCGAACTGAAGTTCCGCCCCTGGTATGACAGAGGACCTGTGATCACAGTGGATTACGAGCGGAGTATCAAGAATGTGCTGCAATCGAATCTCCAGTATGAGCGTTGGGAGTTTGATGCCCAGTGGAAGAAGAAGATTGTAGGACTGCGTTATCTGAACATGAGAATGGGCTACGGCTTCTATACCGACAGAAGCGACAACTACTTCATGGACTACACCAACTTCTGCGACAACAACCTGCCTGAAGGCTGGGAAGATCACTGGAGCGGTAATTTCCAGTTGCTCGATGGTAAGGTCTATAACGAATCCAACTTCTACTTCCGCCAAAACATATCGTATGAGTCACCATTGCTCTTCGCCACATGGCTGCCGTATGTAGGCAAATATATCGAGAAGGAGCGTCTGTATTTCAGTAGTGTGATCGTGCAGCATGCCCGTCCCTACTTTGAGTTGGGCTATGGTCTCACCAACCGTTACGTCTCTATCGGCTTGTTCGCCAGCTTCTATAACACCAAGTTCCAGAAGGCCGGTATCACCTTTGACTTCGAACTCTTCAAGCGATGGTAAAACCCCTGACTGTCTATAAGGCGAGTGCAGGAAGCGGAAAGACATTTACCCTCGCCACCGAATACATCCGACTACTCGTGGAGAATCCCACGAGCTACA
>JAEEGF010929599.1_pt1 | contig 11406 bp, 4 predicted proteins | sample 9134171 | NCBI WGS metagenome assembly JAEEGF01 (sample SAMN16246542, study PRJNA631951) | gut metagenome | biome: gut microbiome; feature: rumen; material: AP-attached | host: Bos | place: Iran: Karaj | collected 2018-10
CCTTGTAGACGGCTGATGGGCCAAGGGGGTTGCCCTCGTTGTCGAGCGTCACGTAGAACGGCTGGGCGTTGGCACCAAACTTCGAGCGCTGCAAGTAGCTCCACTTGTCACCCACGGTGCGTAGGGTGCGCTTCTGACCGTTCTCCTCGGTCACCTCAATATGCTTGGCAAGCGGGGTCTTGTCGTCGACAAAGAGCGAGATGAGCACATAGTCGTTCTCCAGTTTCTGGGCCACCTGCGGGTCGGTCCAAACGGCAGCTTCCATCTTGCGGCAGTTCACGCAACCGAAGCCCGTGAAGTCGACCATGACGGGTTTGCCCATCGCCTTGGCGGCAGCCATACCTTCCTCGTAGTTCTTATATTTAGCCTCTACGACGTTGGCCTTGTAGAGATTAAAGTCTTGTGTGGACATGGGCGGTGCAAATGCGCTGACTGCCTTACAGGGAGCGCCCCACAGACCCGGCACCATATAGATGGCAAATGCGATGGAGCAGAGGCCCATCATGATGCAAATCACAGGCATGGGCTTGTCCATCTCACCGCCTTCCCAGTCGCTCTGGAACTTCAGTTTGCCGATGAGGTACAGACCGAGGGCACCGAAGATGACAATCCACAGGCAGAGGAACACTTCGCGGTCGAGCAGTCGCCAACCGTATGCCAGGTCGGCCACGGAGAAGAACTTCAGGGCGAAAGCCAACTCAATGAAACCAAGCACCACCTTGATGGTGTTCATCCAGCCACCCGACTTCGGTGCGGACTTCAGCCAAGTGGGGAACATAGCGAAGAGTGTGAACGGCAAAGCCAACGCAATGGCAAAGCCGAGCATGCCGATGGCGGGTCCCCAGAAACTGCCACTGGTGGCAAAGTCGACGAGCAGGAAACCGATGATAGGGCCTGTGCAGGAGAAGCTTACCAGCGAAAGGGTGAATGCCATGAGGAAGATGCTGAGCAAACCACTGGTGGACGAAGCTTTCGAGTCGACCTTGTTAGTCCACGACGAAGGCAACGTCAGCTCGAACCAGCCAAAGAAGCTGAGGGCGAACACCACCAGGAGGAGACAGAAGAAGATATTGAACACGGCATTGGTGGAGAGTGCATTCAGGGCACTGGCTCCGAAGATGCCGGTGATGAGCAGTCCGAGAGTGACGTAGATGACGACGATCGAGATGCCATAGGTGATGGCGTCCTTGATGCCTTTCTTCTTATCGTCCTTGGCACGCTTGAGGAAGAAACTGACGGTCATCGGAATGATGGGCCACACACAGGGAGTGAACAAGGCCACGAGACCGCCAAGGATTCCCATCAGGAAGATGTACCAGAGGGAACTGTTCTTGTTGTCGTCGCCGTTGTAAGCCTGCAACTCCTTGATGACGGGTTTCCAAAGGTCGCCCGTTGCTACGCCAGTGGTGTCGGCGGCAATGCTATCGCCAGGCACGAGGGCAGCAGCGAGAGAGTCGGGATTCGCCTTTTCCTCTGTCGTTTCCTCTGTGGCTTCAGGAGCATCTTCGGGACCTTTGCCCTGGAAACTGAACTCCACATTGCCCGGAGGCATGCACATCTCGTCGTTGCAGCAGCCATATTCCAAGAAACCCTTGATGTCGTAGGTCTTGCCTGTGATTTCGTACTTCTGCACAAACTGTACGGAGTTTTCGAAATAGCGCAACTGCTGTTCGAACACCTTGTCGAAGGTGTTGATCTCCTTACCACGAGCCTGAAGCTTGCCTTTGGGCTTGGCACCTTCGGCCTTCTCGGTGGTTACTGTGGCAGAGATGGGACCGTCGTCGGCCAGACCGGTTGAATACACATGCCATCCTTTCTCGATGGTTCCAGAGAAAACGACTTCTACTTCTGTTGGCGACACCTGCTTCTGCGACACCTTGAAGTGTGTCGGGTCCTGCATCTGTGCCCAGGTTGCAACCACTGCAAACAACAGGGTCAGCATTCCGAATGTTCTTTTCATGCTTTGTTTATTTAATAGATTTAGATTTCTTTACTACATTCTATACGCGCATTAAGCTATAATGGGTACACGACAGGGGCAGATTTTGATTAATTTAACGCACAAAATCTCACCCTTCACTACTTATTTTTCTTATGCGTCATGATGTCGAGCACGAAGCGGTCGGTCACGTCCATGCCCTTTGAGCCGATGGCGGTGAGGTTGTGAATGCAGCGGTCTACATCGTCTTCGATGATGCCTTCCACTGAAGAGACATACTTGTGCTGCATGGCCAGCATGGCACTCATCACGGCAGTGCTCACGCCGCTGGTGAGCTTCAAGGCGCACGACGGTTTTGCTCCGTCGCAGATCATTCCTGTGAGGTTGGCCACCATGTTCTTCACCGAGTAGCACATCTGCTCGTAGGTGCCGCCCATGAGGTAGGTGATGCCACAGGCTGACCCCGTGGAAGCCACCACACAGCCACACAGCGCAGAAAGAGCGCCAAGGCTCTGTTTGATATAGATGGCAGTAAGGTTGCTGATGATGAGGGCGCGGATAAGCTCTTCCTCCGTGTTGTGGTTCTCCTTGGAGAAGACCACCACAGGCATCGTGGCGCAAATGCCTTGGTTGCCGCTGCCAGAATTGCTCATCACGGGCACCATGGCCCCAGCCATACGGGCATCGCAGGCACAACTGGTGACGGAGAGCACTTTCGAGAAGATGCTGTCGCCCATGATGCCACGACCCAGCGGCGAACACATGGTCTTGCCCAACTGGTGGCCATAGTTCTCACGCAGGCCAGCCTCTGCAGCCCCCTCGTTGAGCCGCTTGGCTTCGAGGATGAAACGCAAGTCGTCGATGTCGGTCTCTGTGGCGAAGTCGTAGACCTTGCGAAGGGTGAGGAATGTCGAGGGTGCTGGGGCGTTATTCGAGGGGGCGAGATTACCTTCTGGGCATACATTATTCTCGCTACCACGTGTCCCCGCACCTTCGCACCCACGAACATCCTCGTCTTTCCTCAGTAAGACGAAGTTCGTATGGTGGGTTTTGATGCGTGCCTCCGCCTCATGGCCGTCGGCGGTCACGATAACATTGATGAACAGCTTGTCGGGGTCGTTCTCTTCCAGAGCGATATGCATGCGGTCCTCAGCAATATAGGCCTTGCCTGCCTCCACGGCCTCGCGGTTGCAGTCGCGAAGGACCTCCAGCTCCAGTTCGGGTCTTCCGATGAGCGCTCCCAAGGCAATGGCGATGGGAAGTCCCACCATGCCGGTGCCAGGGATGCCCACGCCCATAGCGTTTTTCAGGATGTTTGCACTCAGGCGCAGCTCAATGTGCTCGGGCTTCTGGCCTAACAGTTCCGTTGCCTTGGCCACGCAAAGAGCCACAGCGATGGGTTCGGTACAACCGATGGCAGGCACCACCTGCTCTTTTATCAGTTGAAGAATCTGTAATTTATCTTCTTTTGTAATCATAGGTTACATTATCTCTTGTTTTGAAGAATCTCTCCTTTTTGCCACAGTAAATTGCGACGTTGCAAAGTTACAAATAAATACGTTTACGCGCCTTAAAAAGGTACTACTGACGTGCAACTTTTTGAAATAATTAACACTAACCCTGCATATTGTGAATAATGGGCTTGGGAAAGAGATGTTTGGGAAATCCAACGAGAAACGACAGCCGCCGCACGGCGACCGTCGTCATTGAGAGAGTGTGTGTTGTTTTTGGTTATTTATGAAAAGAAAGCTTTACTCTTAAAACGCAAAAAGAGGCAGATGGGGTACACCTGCCTTGATTGTTTTAGGATTCTTTAATAGTTACTTCACCATCACCTTGCGTACTGCGCCATCATCCATGCGCATGATGCGCACACCCTTCTGACAAGGACCGCTGTTGACAAGCGAAGTGCCACCGACAACCCTACGCCCCTGAAGATCATAGAGCGCGGAATGGGTATTGGTAGTTGCATATTGGTAGTTGTTTCCAATTCCCGTGGGTTCGCCGTTGGCAATCACCTGCTCGTAGAAATCCTGCAGACCCAAGTAGCCTGTTTTGCAGATACCGATGCTGATGGGGAGCGAGGGCTGGTCGAAGCGAACAGTGCCTCCATTGGAGCCGTAGCGTTTGTAGCAAAATGTCAATTCGGGAAGCAGTTCGCCCGTCTGCTCATCGAATGCGGTCAGGTAGATGGGATAGGCGCCGAGATACTCATCCGTATAGACACCCATGTATTGCGGCAGGCTGAGCACCAAGAGATTGTCGGCCGTAAGCGTGCCTTTCACCCAGGCATCGGGCAATCCTTCCCATAGGCCACGGATGTATACATCGTTGCCGTCGTAGCCTACGTGCACACGATGGTGAGCTTCCACCCGGGTGCCCTCTTCGTCGAGCACGGTCTCGTAAGAGAAAGTATAGAATGAAGTGGTGATACCCTCTGGGACTTCCACCAGTTCGTCGGTGTGTTTAGAGATGGTGGCACCCATGTAGTAGTTCAGATACTCGAGCGTTCCCTTCGCGGTGACAATGAAGATATAGTCGGTTGTGGTATAGGTGTCGGTGCCGTCGAAAATCAATTCCATGTCCTTCACGACGGTATTACCGTTTTCGAGCTTCACATCTTTAAAATAAACGGGCACGCCAGACGCGGAACCCAGATACTGTTCAGAGGGGAACACCAGCTTGTCACCATCGCGCCAGCCCTTGATCCATGCGTCGGGCAGATACTGGCAGATGCCTTTGAGCCACACTTCGTCGTCGTTGAAGCCTATCTCCACATCGACATCCAAGGGGCTCCATTCAGCGATGAAGTAACAAGTGGTCAGGTGGTAGGTATCGGTCAGCAGGTCGTCGGGGGCTTCCAACGGCTCCTCGTCGAAGGGGGTATAGACAGACTCATAGTCGCAAGTCTGAAGCCATTCGCCATTCAGATAGGTGTACACCAGTCCGAATGCACGGTTCACGCACCCCAAGCCACAGGTTGTGGATGAGCCGTTCAGCCGTATCTCGCCATTGTCTATGGTATAGGTGACTTCCTGGATGGAACGGTCGGCCACGAAACTTTGCAACGACTCATCATAGCGACACATCCACATCTGTACACCCATGTTGAAGCTTCGCGTATAGCTGAGGTACTGGCCTGTGGGTACGGTGATGGTTTTTCCGTCCTCACTCAGCGTCCCTTCCACCCAACCGCTATAGTAGGTCATCTCTGAAATGGGCTGCTGAAGATACACTTTGTTGTCGGCACCAAAGACAATGTTGATGGTGCCGGTTTGTGTGGCGTAAGTGATTTCGTAAGGGTTGTCCTCGTTGCCAGGCAGCTTTTCCACTTCCTTCACCACACCGCCACTGCGGCTATAAACGAACTCCGTACCCGCCGGACTGTCTTCAATGACCTTGACGTCGAATTGCAGCGACAGGGAGGTATATTCCATGATACTGGATTTCTCTGTGGGGGAATTGCCAATGCAGAGGGGTGCCGAGAGATTGTTGATGGTATTATAGAACGGGCGGTACTCCATATCCACCTCGCTGAGCGATTCGCCTGTGGTTGGGTCGAAAGCCGTCAGGTACAGGTCGCCCTGCTGTTCATCATGTCCAAGATATTGCGGCAGGCTGATTTTCAGTTGGGCGTAAACTTCTATGGAACCTGGCATCACGCCATACTCAAGAATCTCGTTGGCAATTGCTGCCTTCACCCAAGCTTCGGGCAACTGCGGGCAGAGGCCCTGCATATAGATGGTGCCACTGTAAATGTGCTTGTATAGGTCGCAATAGCCATCGTAGATGCCAACATTGACAAGCGACTGGCCATGGCTCTCCCCGGAAACATCGGAAAGGGAATAGTCCATCGTGAACACATCTGTCCAAAGGTCAGCGGGCGGAAGCACCGTTTCACTTGTCTGTAGGCGGATATGTTGCGCCGCCCCTACTGGGCTTTCTGAGGTCTGTGCACCTATGGAAGCCATTGTCAGAAGCGACAGACAGATAGAGAGGATTGTTTTCATTGGTCTTTTGATTTGATGATTAGTGATTAAGTCACGGTGCAAAGATAAGCAAAATTACGGAGAGGCGCAAGAAAAAGCGAGAAAAAGATGCGCTTTTCGTGTATCGGCGATTTTTCAGGGGTGGTCTGTCCGAGGCTCTCCGATGTCGTTTCGGCTGGTAAAACAAGTTGAATCCCAATGCTATGTTATTAATGTAGGCAGCGTAGGTTAATAATGTAGGCAGCGTAGGTTATTAATGTAGGCAGCGTAGGTTATTAACCTACGGTTGGAGTTTGCCGCATATTGATAGCTGACACCACCCAGGTGAGGCCGGCATTTGGGGCCGACAGTATAAAGTTAGTCCAAAAAGAATCTCCCCCACGGAGCTTTTGGCAGCGTGGGGGAGACACATTGTATGATTAGGATTTACTTATTTGCGGGCAATCTTCACGGTCTTCACCGAGCCGTCGGCCATGCGAACCTGCTTCAAGAGCAGACCCTTAGCCTGGCTGTTGGTGCGGCGACCCATTGCGTCGTAGTAGACAGAGCCTTCATCCTCAGCGGCAATCTCGCTGATACCCGTAACGGAAGTGGGATATTCCTTGATGGTGTACCAAGCAATTTCAGACTCGTTGACCTCACCACCACCGTAGTAGATGCTCTTCACACCCAGTCTGTACCAAGTATCGATTTCCTCAGCATCGGTCAGCAGGTATACGTAGTGCACGTCGCCATAAGCCTGGATGTAATAATTTTCAGCATCGTTGAACATGTAAGGAATCTCGGTCATATCCTCTTCATAAGGAGTATAATTCTCTGCTTTCAAAACGAACGGTTCGCTCTGGTCTTTTGCCTTCTCAACGAGAATCATGTAGTACAGCTTGCTGGCTGCAAGAGCCTCGCCGTCGACACTTGTTGCGGGGATGGTGGCACCCATGTACGAATAGGTGGCAATCTCAACCTCGTTGATGGTGGGAGTAGCCGGAACAGCTGCAGCCTCAGGAACCTTTGTGATGACAACATCTGACATCTCATCGTAATTGTAGGAACCCGTGAATGTCACGTACTCAGCAGCGGTGAGCTTGCCAGCCTCAGCATCATAGCCGAATACCACGTCGGCTTCGGGGTTGAAGAACAAGTCGAGGCTACCATAGCTGCTCTCGTAGTGGCCCAGATACTGGTTGGCAGCAAAGGTTACCTTGTCACCGTCGAGCGTACCCTTGATCCAAGCTTCGGGCAGAACTTCAGTAATACCATTCACATAGACTTCATTGCCAACGAATGCCACCTGTGAAGGACGTGTGACAGTTTCCTGATAGTAGTTGTCGTAGGCTTCATACTGCCAGTCTTCCACCACAGCACCCTCGGGAAGTTCCACCACCTCAGGAGCTACGTACTTGCCCTTAGTCAGGACGAGAGACATGAACAGGTCGTAGAAACTCGGAGTTGTATTATTGCTGTTGTCAAGGATATAGACACCGTCCTCAAGGGTGAACTTCTCTGCATCGGCATCGTAGTTCAAAACGAACTCATCGACTAATGTCAGATTGCCTTCGCTATCAGCATTAGCACCCATCATATAGAACTCATAGGTTTCGCCACCTTCCTCAAGGGTGCCATAAATCTGACCAGACTTCAGGACAGCCTTGCCGTCGGCGAACGTACCCTTCACCCAAGCCTCGGGCAGATACTGGCAGAGACCCTGGATGTAGATGTTCTCACCTTCGAAAGCAACCTTTGTACCCTGATTCAGATTCTGAATGCCGCCGGAAGCATAGAGAGAACCTTCGAGTGTCCAGTCCTCGATAGTAGCTGTTGCGGGAACAACAACAGGCTGAGTGGGATCGTCTTCACCACCAACGATGGTGTAGTTGAAGGTCATTTCTGCCACATCTTCGAAGGTTGCGCGGTTGAAGATAGCACCTTCGGGGATAGTGAGTGTGTACTCACCGGCCTCTGTGATTTCGTCGAACGAGAAGGTCACCACTTTGTGGTCTTCGCTGATGGCCAGGGGAGCCTTCACTGCTTCCTCGAGGTTTCCACCAGTCAGAACGGCCTGAGCCTCGTAAGCGTCAAGGCCAACCTCACCGTTGAAGGTCAGTGTGAAGTCCTTGATGCTGGTCACCTCACCTGCTGCGGGATCGATCTCGCAAGCCAGTACGGGAGCCTCACCAACGATGGTGTAGTTGATAGCGATTTCAGGAACAGCCTCACCCTCGAGGGTGTTGATGCCCTCAGGAATGACCACCTGATATTCACCAGCTTCGGTCACTTCGTCGAATGCCACAAACACGGCCTTGTCGCCACCAGTAAGAGTGATGTCCTTGGCCTGGAGTTCCTCTTCGCCCTTGAAGAGATAAGCCTGAGCGCCATCGGCCACTTCCACCATCTTGTTGAAGCTAACGGTAACAATCTCAATCTTCTCAACCTCGCCGGCTTCGGGAATAGCGGTCCATGTCAGCTGCTCAACGGCACCTGCAATCTCATAATTGGCAGTAATGGGATCGAGCATTTGGTAAGTAGAAGCATTCCAGAGGTCGCCCAGAGTCAGGGTGTACTTACCCGGCTCGGTGGTTTCCTCGAAGTTCATGGTGACCACCTTCTTGTCTTCGCTGATCTCCATGACAGCAGTCTGCTCGACACCTGTGGTGTTGTTCTTCAGTGTAGCATTCTCCTCAGATCCCAGCGTGGAAACGCCAAAGTTATTGAAGGTCACAACGAATGTGCTGAGGCTGGTCTGCTGTACGCCCTCGGGGCTGATAGTGAAGTCGCCCTGCGGCTCAATGGGATCGTCGCCCGGCACATCGCCGCCGTTGGCCTTTGTAATCACAACACTTTCGTACTGTTCCCAAGTGTAAGACTTTGCCTGCAGCTCATAAGCGCTGATGGTGTACTTGTCAGCTGCTGCATCGTAAGTGAAAGCAATGTGCTCGTGGTCGGGTTCGAACATAGCATCGAAACCATCGTTGTCGCCTAAGAGCTGGCTGCCCTCAAACACAACCTCGTCGCCACCAAGCATACCCTTTACCCAAGCCTCGGGCAGACACTCTGCCAAGCCCTGCATGTATACGTCAGTTCCGTCGACGGCCACCTTTACGGTCCGGTTCACATCGACACGGTTGTAGTTCTTCAGCGTAGTAGCTGTCATCTGATAGTCAACAGCGGTTACGCCCTCGGGGAGAGTCACCACCGTGGGCTCATCAACGGGAGTCTCGCCGCCAGCCTTGGCAATCACGACGTTGGCATACTGCTCAATAGCGTGGTAGCCTTCTCCGTTGTCTTCGCTAATCTCGTAAGCGTCGGCAGTCATCTTGTTGTTGGCTGCGTCGTAAGCAAACACAACATCGCTGTTGGGATTGAATACGCCTTTAACCACCAGGATTCCCAGATCCTGCACATACAATTCCTGCTCCTTCTCGAAGGTGATTTGGTCGCCATTGACAACACCCTTCACCCAACTGGAAGCATAGGTTTGATTGTCGCTCAGACCCTGCACATAGACATCATTGCCGTCGAAGGCAACGTTCACCGTGCGGGAAACCTCTTCATCGAGACCGAAGCCCGAAGCGAGTTTCGTAGCAGTAAACTCATACTCCTCTGTAGTTAAGCCCTCGGGAAGGGTAACTTCCTGAGCGAAAGAAACCACAGCCATGAGTAACATAGCAAACATGAAAGTTAGTTTTTTCATAAGCTTTCTTTTCTTTAAATTAATAATAATATTGATTAAACACTAAATGCAGTAGTAAAATGCTGTTGGTATCACGGCGGCAAAGATACAAATAATAAAAGCAACTCACAAACATTTTCCAAAAAAAATGTATATTTTTTCAATAAAAATAACTTCATTTGTCTTTATTGACAACTGAAAGAAGTTCCACTTTAGTAGTGTGTGGTGTAGTTCCTGTGTCAAAAACAACTGCCGCCAATCAAAAAAAAGAGAATTGCGCCAATCTCAGAAAGAATCGACGCAATTCTCAAAGCATTTCCACAATCGACGGGAAAGGATGTTTAACGGGGGCTAATTTCGCGGATGAGGCGGTCGGCATGTCCCCACTGATCCATCATGAACAGCACATAGCGGATGTCCACGCCGATGCAGCGTGCCAGGCGGCTGTCGAAGTTGATGTCGCTCGAGAGGCTGTCCCAGTTGCCGTCAAAGGCCAGTCCGATGAGTTCTCCCTTACCGTTGAACATTGGTGAACCGGAGTTACCACCCGTGATGTCGTTGGTGGTGAGGAAGCAGAGCTGGAACTTGCCAGTGCGTGGGTCAGTGTACTTGCCATAATCTTTCTGCGAGAAGAGCTCGTGCATGATGGGCTCAGCGAAGTATTCCTCGTTCTCGTTGACGCGCTTCATCTTCTCCAAGAGGCTCTCAGCGGTGGTGTACCATCCCGAGGGCTTGCCGCCCAGGAGATACTCCTTCACCTGTCCGTAGCTCATGCGCATCGAGAAGTTGGCATCGCTGTAGTGCGGCAGGTCTTCCTCCATGCGCAGTTTGGCGGCACAGAGATACTTCTCTTGCTTGTCGATCTCCACGCTGCTCTCGCTCATCTCGCCACGGAGTTGCCCCATCAGTGTGGCCAGGTCGATACCCATCTGTACGCCGAGATCTTTCTGGAAGCTCTTCTTGGCGGGATAGATTTTGGCACCCTTCTTCATGAGGATAGACTTCTTGAAGAGGTGGTCGACATAGGCTTTATAGTTGCCCTTGAACTTACGGTCGATGGTCTGGAAAAATTCGGGCAGGTACTTGGCATCGACATGCTCGCGGTAGTTCTTCAGCAAGACGGTAAGCACCTCCTTATCGAGGGCTTCGTCCCACTCTTCGCTATTGTCGGGGAACTCAAAATACTGCTTCTTCAGATTGTCTTCCGGACCTTTCAACTCCACCATGCCCATATTGGCAGCCAGCGCGCGCGAGGTCAGTTCGTTGGTGCGCCAGAAAGTTTCTGTGAAATACATCCACGCACGGTCGGCATCAAAGCGCTGAGCGTAGCACTCCTTCATCTTGTCGAGGTTGAGCTTGTCTTTCAGGAATCCTGTCTCTTGCTGGAACTTGCGAATCTTGGCCTCGGTCTCTTCCTTGTGGCGGATGATGCCGATGGAGTCGATACACTTGTTCATGCCCATGGAGTTCTTCCAGTAGTTGGAGCTCTGAGCGTATTTCGAGTCATACTTGATGCGCACGGCCTCGGATGCATCCATGTGGCGCTTCATCACCTCTTGTTTTACGCCACGCACCTGCACACGCGTACTATTCTCAGCGTCGCGCATCTCACGGATGCCAAACGACGAGAGGTAGCGACTGGTGCTGCCGGGATAGCCGAGGGTCATGGAGAAGTCGCCGTCCTTGTAGCCCTGCATGGAGACAGGTGCCCATGAGGCGGGGTGATAAGGCACGTTGCGCTCACTGTACTCGGCCGGGCCATTAGTCTCAGGGTCGGCATAGATACGGAACACGGAGAAGTCGCACGTCTG
>JAEEGF010932079.1_pt1 | contig 11406 bp, 11 predicted proteins | sample 9134171 | NCBI WGS metagenome assembly JAEEGF01 (sample SAMN16246542, study PRJNA631951) | gut metagenome | biome: gut microbiome; feature: rumen; material: AP-attached | host: Bos | place: Iran: Karaj | collected 2018-10
TTGGCGTAGTCAATGTTTTTCAGTTGAGCTTCGTCGGTGACGCTGGTGTAATACATCAGGCAGGTATTCAGCCTTAAAGACACCAGTGCGTTGCATACATCGCGATGTGTTTCAGGCGTTTTCTGGTAATAATTGTCGTATGTGATCAGATAGTCGGCCACTATCTCGTCGTAAGTCGCCCCGCACAATCCTTCAAGCAGCGCGCACACATATCCGGTGCGGTCCTTGCCCTCAATACAATGCACCACATAGGGAGCGGGGTGCGAGGGGAGCTCTTTAAGAGCCTCAATCAAGCGGTTGTTGTAGTCCTCTGCCGTGGGGTCGGCCTTGAGCGGGCAAAGAATCACGTCGCCATCTTCCCATAATGTATTGCTATAGGGAGGCATATCGTAAGAGAGCATCTTTTCTTCGGTATCGGCAAGGTTGAGCGCAGTCTTGACATTGGCATCTTCAAGATAATCCGACACAAACCAGGCACGGCCAATCTCGTTGCTGAACGGTGAAGAGCTGCGGTGCAATTTGCCGTATTTAATGTTCCCCGCCTTCACGGCACGGGCATTTGCAAACTCTGCATCGCTTAAAAATGAGTAGTCCGTGCGGCTGTTGGTGTAGGTCATACTCAAGGCCTCCTGCACATCTATGCTGCCGCCCTTTTCCTTCAACTTAATCACTACTTTATGCCCTTCAAGAGAGGTCAGCTCTGCCGGCAGCCCGGTGTTGTTGGCCGTGAAGCAGATGCTGGGGTAGGTGGGGTATGCCACGCACAGAAACTCGCCGGTGCGCGTATAGTAACCATCGTAGTAGGGCATTTCTATTGTTTTGCCGTCAACGATTATGGTCACGACATCGCCAAGTGTAAATCCAGCCTCCGACATATCGGACTCGGTGAAGTCCAGCATAGCCGCGCCAAACTCGTTATAGGACGAGATCTTACCCTGGATCGTGACATCGCTCTCGGGATAGTCCTTGGTACAGGAGGGCAGGAGTATCCAAACAAGAACAGCCATGCCAATGGCTAGAAGGTTATTTTTCTTGATCATATTTATTGTCGTTGGTAGTGAATTATTCTTGCAGTAAAGGTAATCCGTTTCTTTTAAGCTCAAACCGATACAGGTACAGATCTTTCCATGGGCCGGCATAAGTGACATATATGCCGCCTTTCCAGCCGCATACTCCTTCGGGCTCGAAGGGACCCACAACGCTGTCTGTGGGAAAACTCCAGGTCTGGCCGGTGGCGATGTCGTTGACAGTCAGGCAAGTTGGTTCTGCGGCAAATCCGCAGGGGAAGAATTGGTATCCTTTCCAGGCACAGGCGCCCTGATGCACGACGGGGTTGTTCATAAGCCCTGAAGCCTTTTTGTTTCTCACCGAAAGGCGTACGATTTTGCGATGTCTGGATGGGATGGGGAAGTCCCATACCTCTCCCTTCCAGTGCATACTCAGCCGGCGTGATTTCTCATTAATAAACCAGCCAGTGCCGCATTCTACAGGGACAGGAGTGTCGGTTAGGAATATTCTCTGAACCTCAACCGCATGGTCTGTATAGAGGTCATACACATAGCAGGAGCCGTCCCAGGTGCAGTCGGAGATATAGACCATCGGGAACTGTGAAGCCCGGGAATACTTCTTCACTCCAAAGGAGGCATTGTTGCAGTGTGACTTGTTGCCCGGCAGGTAATAGCACGAAACAAACTCTTTTGTATCGATATTGTAGACCAGGACCTGCCCGCCGTGATGGAATACGAAGACATAGCCGTCACGCACCAACAATCCCTGCGGGTGGCCGCTTGGCTCCACATCGTCCGGTGTTATATCGCCCAGGTTTAAAACAAGGCTGTGCTGCAGCTCAGGCTCCTGGGCATAAGCGGCCAAAGAGAGGGAAACTGCCATCAGCATACATATAAGATGTGAGAGTTTCATCGGAATGCAGGTCATAACCTCACCAAAGGTAAGCAGTTTTAACTATATTTGTAATAATGGAAACTAAATGAACTATATGAAAAAGTTGTTATTTGTGGCGCTTATCGCCAGCCTGTCTTTGTTTACATCCTGCGGCGTGAGTGTCGGTCACACCGGAGATTCAACGGGAACCATCTACGGCGTGTGGGCACTCGAGTCCAGAAATCAAGTCGATTACTCCGGAGTCCACTTCTATCTCTCTTTGAGTGAACCCCGCATCGCCCTTGCCAAGAAAGGGAGTTTCACGATGTTCGACCTCAAAGATGTAGATGTCGATGGCTCCCAGTTCTCTTACAACGCCTCCAAGAAACTGATCAGTTTTGAGAAGACCCTCTGGCTCACGCAAGGCCTAAACTATGAGATGCGCCTGTCAGGTACATACAAAGTACTGGAAATGACCCGCACGAAACTGGTCATACAGAAAGGCATGACTACCTATTCCTTCCGCAGGTACAAATAAGTCAGGCGCTGACCAATGAATATGAAAAGAAAGACTATTATCAGTTTTGCCCTGGTAATCATAGCTATTGCTTTGATGATGGCTGGGTGCAAGAATTCCGGCGTGAAAGTGAAGCCGGCGGCAGGCACTATGGAAGAGCCTCTGCCATCGGACATAATGCCCGATAATGTTCAGCAGGCATTCGCGAAGGCGATTAAGTACCATTGCCACGACCTGCTGAGCGACCTAGAAAACGATATATACGTATCCAGCATTGACGAGGTTGACCTGACCTCAACGGAGGGTTATGGCATCAATGTCACTAAAGCGGCAATATCCACCACCTTTCCAAACATCCGCAATACTCGTGCTCCGCAGGCCAAATACAATGCCAGCACGGGCGACCTCTGGCTTACCAGTTCAGCAATGGAAGGCACGGGCGTCCGTGTAGAGTGGCTCCATCAGATCCGCTTTGGCGATAACGACCTGGCGTACGTGAAAACAGAGGTCAACCCATACGGCGTGCAGCAAGAACTGCTGCAGCGCCTGGGTTACAGCATCAAGGGTGATACCATCTCGCTCTATGATAAAGACAAGCTGTTGGCCACTGTAACCAATTCCGTGAAGGATATGGGTGGCTTTGACAAAGAACAGCCGTTATGGATAGGTGAACAGTTGTTCTATGATGTCAGCAGCGGTGAGCCAAAGGTCATTTTCACTCCCGGCGTGAAATACACCACAGGTCTTGTGCTAATCTACGACGATATGCCAGAGCTGTCGGCGCCTATCACCATTGATGAAAACGGATTGTTTACCATTCACGATATTGTTATTCTGTCAAAATCGGAAATAAATGAAAAATAAACACATCATTACAATCCTGTCCGTCCTGGTTATTAGCCTCGTCGGTTGCAAGTCCCAGTCCGATAATTGCACCGTGAAAGGCTCCATCCAAGGTGTCAAGGAAGGAGCCGAACTTGAATTGCAGGATGCTTGGAACAGTTTTAAGGTTGTCGCCACGGCCAGTGTCAATAATGGGACCTTCGAGTTTCATCCAAGATTCAAGTCTCGCACCCACGTGTACCTGTATGCCAAGGATCCAAATGATGTATATGCCAATCCTTTGGACGGGGGCCAATTGAAGGATTTCTTCCTGGAACCCGGCACCATTAATGTCGATGTCCACGCCAATGATGAGGCTGATATGTACACGGGTGCGACAGGAACGGTCCTGAATGACGCCTACCACAAAATCCAGACTGCGGATGACGACGCCAAAGAAGTTCTTTGGGAAGAAGCAATCAGGGATGAACGGACGAGTCTCCTGGCCATAGAATATGCCGATAATGAATCCGGCGATCTCAGCAAAGCATCGGAGATACTGAACAGTTTGTCCCCGGGCCAGGCCAAGGACTATAAGAAATATATCGCCACTATGAAAAAAAGGTGGGCACGCCGGGCGAAAGCGGAAGAACGCAGGAAAATCGCTGCCGAAAAAGGTATGAATCTCCTTCATCAGCAATACATCGATATGGAGTATACGGATGTGGATAACAATCGTGTCAGCCTGAGTTCAATAGTTGCCAATCCGGCAAACCACTATGTTATCCTGGATTTCTGGGCGACCTGGTGCGGCCCCTGTGTGCAATCAATTCCCACGCTGAAGGATGTGTATGACCGTTATCACGACAGGGGACTGGAGATATACAGCGTTTCCCTGGATTTCAAAACCAAGGAGTGGAAAACCTTCGTTGCTGAGAATGGGATGACTTGGGTCAATGTTCTGGGCAAAGACCGCAAGGCTGTAGAGGATTATGGAGTCGAGTCCATTCCGACCATATACCTGATTGATTGCAAGACCGGGGAAATCCTTGTCCGCGACGCACACCCGGACCTCGACTCAATTCTGTCAAACCTCCTTTAACAGTTTTGCTTTAAGCCGCTGGCGTGCCTTGGTAACAGAGGCAGGGGAGATCCCCAGCAGGATGGCTTGCTCAGATACTGAGAATTGCAGGTGCGAGAGGATATAGGTGCGTATATCACCTTTCGTGAGGTCTGGGTGCGTTTCCCGGAGAGATTCTGGCGCAAGGCCGCCTGAATTCCGGAGCATCCGTTCCAATTCGGTCCACTCTTCATCCAGAATATAGCGGGGCTTTGCGCGAAGCTGCTGTAGCAGATGATTCTGTCCGACGAGCGCATGCATCAGCACATAAGAATCAACTTCACCGGCAGGACCTCCGCCTGCCTTCGGGACGAATCCCTCCCGCTCGTCGTTTCCGGCGCGGATTACCATCAGGAAAGCCCTGACATTTTTGCCGAGGATTTCGCTCACCTGCGGGATAGTTAAAGCACTTCTGCCGCCAATGCAGGTTGACGCAAGGCCAAGAGCCACCAGAATGAGTTGATAATAAAGCGTTTCGGCTTCGTCCCCCTGCAGACCGAAGGTTTCTGTTATGGCAGAAAGGCACTCTGGTTTGAAGCCAACGTAGGAATCAATGTAATCCTTGTAAGAAGCAGGTTGCGTCTGCGATTCCATAATCATGGAGAATAGATACGGCTCGTCCATAGCGAACCAGATAAAGGCCACGCCAAAGCCTTTGAAAGGAGGATTGAGCGCAAAGCCGTCACCAACCCGCTTCCGGTACAGTTTCCGGGCTTCATCCCGGACAGCATCCCGGACACCTTGAATGGATCCGTAAGAAGAGAAGATAGCATTGGCACCGCAGCCCAATGACGCACACAGGTTGCGGGCTGTAAGTGACGAAAGACCTCCCGCGCGCACCAAATCAAGGGCTGCGGAAAGGATTCTTTCTTTTGTGACAGTAATCGGTCTTGCCATAATAGATGTTCCGTTTCAGTACATAACAAAAGTAAGAATTGAAGCCGGAATGTCCAATCAGTTTTCAAGAATAATCCTCAATTGTCCACATCATTGTCCATATTGATTTTTATTTCGGAACGCTGGATACGCTAACTTTGCATCCGAAAAAATATGGACAAACGATGAAACGACTGATTGTATTGTTAATGCTCGCAGTAGTTGCGATTCCCGCTCTGGCCAAGGGTGACTGGAAGGGAAAGATTGTGGATGAGAAAGGCGAGCCTGTGGCTTACGCCAATGTGGCCGTGCTTTCCAAGACCGATTCCACTGTCGTGTGCGGCGTGGTGACTCAGGAGGACGGTACCTTCAATATAGTGACTAAAGAGACGGACGGCATAATGATGGTTGCTATGCTGGGCTACAGGACTGTGTATCTGGCGCCTGTCGACGGTGCTGTAATCACTTTGTCCGGCGATACGCAAATGCTGGAGGGGGCCGTAGCGAGCGCCGTCATGCCCAAAACAAAACTCACGGGGGAGGGTCTGCAAACCAACGTACGGGGTTCTGTATTGGAGAATGCGGGATCTGCCAACGACGTGCTGGAAAAGACGCCCGGTCTTATCAAGGGCCAGAACGGCTTGGAGGTGATTGGCAAAGGCTCGCCGGTGGTCTATATCAACGGGCGTCGTGTGAGCGATCCTACTGAGTTGGACCGCCTGCAAAGCAATGAGATCCAGAGTGTAGAGGTAATCACCAATCCCGGGGCCCAATACGATGCCACGGTGCGGGCAGTGGTGCGCATTCGCACCATCCGGCGCCAGGGAGACGGTTTCGGCTTCAACCTGAACGCTTCGGATGCCCAGTCACTGCGATGGACCAAGGGCAACGACCCCTTTGGCGCCATCAATGTGAACTACCGCACGGGAGGCCTGGACTTTTTCGGCGGGGTCAACTATGCCCGCAACACTTCCCGTCAGGAGAGTTACCTGGAGAAGCAAACCTTCGGAAGGACCGCCACTGGGGACGACTGGCTCTTCGAGAACAAGGGGACGCTCCTGAACGAATACATCGGCAGTTCCATCTATGGCAATGCCGGCGTGAACTGGCAGATGGCCGACAACCACTTCCTTGGCGGTAAAGTGGAATGGGGCCGACACCTGACATATAGCGTGCATACGGAGGTGAATGACAACGTGTTCGAGAACGGGGCGCTGGTCGATCGCCTCACCACGTTGTCGGATGACACGATGGGAGAGTGGACGCCGTACAACCTTGGCGCCAACCTCTATTACAACGGCCTCGTTGCGGGCAAGCTGGGCATCGACATCAATCTGGACTATTACGGGACGGACGACAGTTCCAAATCAGTCTCTATGGAGACGAGCGATATGACCCACAATGCCGCCATCCAGAGCGGCAGCACCAATGCCGGGCGTATGTATGCCGCCAAGGCGGTGCTTTCCTATCCTATCTGGAAGGGCCAGCTACAGGCGGGGACTGAGGAAACCTTCTCCCGCCGGAAGGATAATTATTCGGTGGAGGGGATCGACATCCCGGCATCGGAAGCCACGGTGAGGGAAGATAATATCGCCGGATTCGCTTCTTACGGTTGCTACTTGCCGGAGATCGGGCAGTTCAGCGCAGGTGTACGTTACGAGTGGGTGCATTATGCCTACGAGGATGCTGTGACGCCCGAAAACGACCTGGCCCGCGACTACGGCAACTGGTTCCCCAATGTATCCTACGCCGGTGTCATCGGCGCCCAGTCGCAGAATCCTGTCCAGGTGATGATGAATTACAGCGCCAAGACGCGCCGGCCCAATTACGCCAACCTTTCCAGCGCCATACGCTACAACAGCCGCTATATCTGGCAAAGCGGAAACGCTGGCCTGCAGCCGGAACTGTCCCACAATCTGAGCCTTACGGCGGTGTGGAAATGGCTGACCTTCATGGTCAACTACGCCCGCACGGACAATGCCATCATGACCTGGTCCTCGCCCTATGGGGACGAAGGCGTAGTGCTAGTGAAGCCCCGGAACATAGAGACGCCATACCGGATGATGTCGGCCTTTGTGAATCTGACGCCCACGGTGGGTCCCTGGACCCTGAATTACACCGTCGGCATCCAGCCTCAATGGCTTACGATTAACGCTCCTGACCCGCGCGAGGCTTCCGGCATCCGCGTAACGTCCTTCAACGGCAAGCCCATCTACTTCGCACAGTTGCTGAACACCTTGACGGTAGAGGGCGGATGGCAGTTCGAGCTGGGCGGTATGGTGCAGTCCACGGGCTACACGCAGAACCTGTATCTGAAGAATGCCTATGTGGACATCACAGCCGCCATCCAGAAAACTCTCCTTGCCGATGGCTCCCTGGTGCTGCGCCTGGAGGGTGCTGACTTGGCTGGCTTGGCCCACTACGACGTGGACTCAGACTTCGGCAGCCACACCATTATGCAGACAAACATGATGGACACGCAGAAAGTTAAACTCTCTATCCGTTACAGCTTCAACACCGCTCAAAGCAAGTACCGCGGCACCGGCGCCGGGGCCGACAGCAAAGCCAGAATGTAAAAAAGTTCCTATATTTGAAACACATATAAAGTATATTATCATATGGAGCAGATGTTTTGTCAGAGCTGCGGAATGCCGCTCACTCAGGAAATCTTAGGCACCAATGCCGATGGAAGCAAGAATGAAGATTACTGCATCTATTGCTATAAGGACGGGAAGTTCCTGCAGGATTGCACTATGGAAGAAATGATTGAGCACTGCGCCCAGTTTGTGGACGAGATGAACAAAGGCCTGCCGCAGCCCGTCACGAAGGAAGAATACATCGGCCAGATGAAGATGTATTTTCCACATCTGAAACGTTGGCGCAAAGAGCTGACACTTACGGATTCCATGCCGGAGAATCCCGCTCTGGCCGGAGTGAAGGAACTCATCGGCCAAATGGCCGATACACTGCCCATTTCCTTCATTTCATCAGTGGATGCGGAGGGCTATCCCTGCACAAAGGCGATGCTGGCACCGCGCGTCCGTGAGGGCATTAAAGTGTTCTATTTCACCACCAATACATTCTCCCTGCGAGTAGCCCATTACAAGGCGAATCCTAAGGCAAGCATTTATTTCTGCGACGCTGAGGGCTTCAAGGGGATGATGCTGCGCGGCACGATGGAGGTGCTTACGGATGCCGCCTCAAAGGAGATGATCTGGCGCGACGGCGACACTGAATACTATCCCGGCGGCGTCACCGACCCCAACTACTGCGTCCTCAAATTCACTGCTACCGACGGCCGCTTCTACAGCGATTACTATCCTCGCAGTTTTGTGATAGAGTGAGTGGCGAAACGCATTTGCCAAATGTCATATCTGTGCTCAGGATAGCAGGCTCTGTCGGCCTGCTGTTTTGCGAAGTGACAGGGTAGCCGTACTTGGTGTCGTGATTTTGGGGCAGACAAATCGCAATAAATGGGGATTTACCGCTAGAAGTATGCTCCGTAACTTTGCAGTTGAATAAAACAACTTTCTTATGAAACCTGCATTCAAAATCATCCTGCTGGCTGTCGCATACCTTCTTACATTCATTCTGGGCGCTACATCCGGCATTATCCACCCGGCATGTTATGCCTATGTCGGGGCCATCCTGCCCCTGCTGACCGCGTTCGTCTATCTTCTGACCTGCACGACAATCCGGGGCTTCGGTGCGGCGACGGTCCTGAACGGATTCGTGCTTGTCGTCTTCTTGATCGCGGGCGAGGCTGATGTTCCATACATTATCGCCACTGTTGTACTGACAGCGCTCGCCGAGATGATCCGGTACTTCTGCAAATACGACACGCTGAAGGGCGTCCGATGGAGTTTCATCCCGTTTGCCTTCTCCTTCTTCGCTTACACGTCCCACTGGTGGTTCGACACGGAAGGTTCACTGGCAGCTGCCGTAGAGGAGATGCCGGCCGGATATGACCAGCTGATGATACCGGTCATCGACAACATCCCCGTGCTGGTGGTCGTGCTGGTCCTGACCATCCCCGTGGCCATCCTCGCCATGAGGCTTGCTGAACGTTCGCTGAAGAAACAAACCGAAGGATTGAAATGAAACCGAATTACAAGAACTGGATGCCCAAAGGCATGATTTGGAGCTTTGCGGCGGGGACTGCCGTGAGTCTGGCGCTGACGCTGATTGTAGGCATAAGCTGGCTGAAGATCCTCCTGCTCATCCTTACTATGGTCCTGACCGGGGTGACCGTATGGACGATACTGATGTACCGTGCCTTCTCCTATGACGGGAAGCGTCAGATGTCCCGCCATATCATCGAAGGTGTGGCAGAGTATGTAAAACTGCCGGATGGTGGCCGATGCCTGGACGTTGGGTGTGGCAGCGGAGCTTTGGCCAACGCCGTGGCCAAGCGGAACCCGCAGGGCACGGTGACGGGCATCGACCGATGGGGTGCCGAGTACGCCTCCTTCAGCAAGAGACTCTGCGAGGACAATGCCAGGGCGGAAGGCGTGGCTGAGAGAACAGATTTCACGCAGGGGGATGCCTTGAAACTGGACTTCCCGGACGGTTCCTTCGACGCGGTCACCTCCAACTACGTCTATCACAACATCCCCAGCCGTGACCGTCAGGCAATCCTGCTTGAGACCCTACGCGTGCTGAAAAAGGGAGGTACCTTCGCCATCCACGATATCTTCTCGAAGGAGAAATACGGTGATATGAAAGCCTTCGTGAAGAAACTCAAGGACTTAGGCTATGAACATGTCGAACTAATCCCCACCGACGACGGCCGGTTCATGTCTCCCAGAGAGGCCAGGTGGATGGCACTCGGCGGATCGGCCATTCTCTTCGGAAAGAAATAATCATAACCCGGTTGCAAGGGATTACCCGTAGCTTTGCGGCAGCATGAAGAAAGAATACCAACCTCTGAACATGATCATGAACGGCCGCTACGCCGTTCTGTATGGGAAACTTGCCCCGGCCATCCAGAAGGAAGTCCTTTCCAGGATGGCCGGACTCATTGAGGAAGAGAGGGATTACGAGGACAAGGGCAACTACGGCCACTTCTGCAACATCCTTCCAACCATTGCCATCGACGACGTGCTTCAGCGTAACGGGAAGTCGCCGGAGGAAGCCTTCAAACTCATCTCCACACACATGTGGGCGGCACTGAATCCGGAGGGGTTCCAGAAACTCTCAAAGCTACCGTTCTTCCTCTCGGTGATGCGGAAGATCATCCCGCTGGGCTTCAAGTACGGCTCGGGCAAGGGCTGGAAGTACGTCTGGCATCCGGAGGACCCCAAGGAGTACTATCACTTCGAGACGCTGGAGTGCCTGTACAAATACGAATTCTCCAAGCACGGTGTGCTGGATCGCTTCGGCTCCATGTTCTGCCACAGCGACATCATCAATTACGGCAACCTTCATAACATCGATTTCATCCGTACGAAGACCCTCTGCCAGGGCGGCGACTGCTGCGATTTCCGCTTCGTGAGGCACCGCAGGGGAGAGGTTTGGGAACGTACCAAAAGTATTTAATCATCATTGAATATGAAACCTGCATTTAAGATTCTTCTTCTGGCTGTTGCCTACCTTCTCACCTACATTCTGGGCTCGTGTACCGGCCTCATTCACCCGGCGTGCTACGCGTATGTCGGAGCGATCCTGCCCCTGTTGACCGCGTTCATCTATCTCTTGACCTGCGCGACGGTCCGAGGCTTCGGTGCGGCGACTCTCCTGAATGGATTCGTTTTCATCATGTTATTGATCGCGGGCGAGGCGGACACGGCGCTTGCCATAGGCTTCGCCATCCTGACGGCATTGGCCGAAATCATCCGTTACCTCTGCAAGTATGATACGCTGAAGGGCGTCCGCTGGAGCTTCCTTCCCTTTGCATTCTCCTTCTTTGCCTACACAGCCCACTGGTGGTTCGACACGGAAGGCTCGTTGGCCGCGGCTGTCGAGGAAATGCGCGCAGGCTACGACCAGCTGATGATCCCGGTCATCAATAACATCCCCGTGCTCATCGTCGTACTGGTCCTGACCGTCCCCGTGGCCATCCTGGCCATGCGCCTTGCGGAACGGTCGCTGACGAAACAGACGGAGGGATTGAAATGAAACCCGACTACAGGAACTGGATGCCGAAAGGCATGATAGGAAGTTTCGCGGCAGGGACTGCCGTGGCGCTGGT
>JAEEGF012304220.1_pt1 | contig 11405 bp, 1 predicted proteins | sample 9134171 | NCBI WGS metagenome assembly JAEEGF01 (sample SAMN16246542, study PRJNA631951) | gut metagenome | biome: gut microbiome; feature: rumen; material: AP-attached | host: Bos | place: Iran: Karaj | collected 2018-10
GCGCTCCTTCTCGTCTCCTGCACCGACCCGATTGACTCCGTACTCGGAATCGACATCCGGGTCAGCAACATGACCCTCACGGCCTCGACCGAGAGGCCGATGACCAAAACCACTGTTGTTTCAGAGAGTTTGGTCTATTGGGAACCGGGCGATGCAATTGCCGTCTTCTCCAACGACACATCCGCCAAATTTGTAGCCGATCTGACTGCCCCAGCCGCTACCGCAACGTTCAGAGGCCGGATGGCCGGATGGAAAGGCAACGGCACACTCTGGGGCGTCTATCCGTACAGCAAGGAGGCCTCTTTCGACGGAGAATCCATCACCACGGTTCTTCCGGCCGTCCAAACGGCCCGGGCCGCATCTTTCGGAAAAGACATAAACCTGGCCATCGCACGGACCGACAGCGACGTGCTCCAGTTCTACAACGTGGGCGGCGGCGTCTGCTTCTCCGTGACCGAATCGGGCATCAAGAAGGTGATCTTCGAAGGCCTCAACGGAGAAGCCATCGCCGGCAAGGTAAAGGTCGGCTTCGATGACAGCGGCCTGCCGGTGGTCCGGGAAGTTACCGAGGGCAGCACCTTCATCACGCTCGCACCACCCGAAGGCCAGACGTTCCAGAAAGATACCTGGTACTACCTCGTTGCCATCCCCGGCGCTTTGGAGAAAGGCTACAAGATGCGCTTCTACAAGGCCGACGACTACGCCAAGCGGATCTCCGAGAAGTCCGTCACCATCAAGCGCAGCATCTATGGCGACATCCAGAACGCCGACGAAGGACTGGAATACGAGTCGACATCAATCCCCTATCCCAAGACCTTTCAGGAGTGGGAGGAGTCAGATGACATCACGGAGGACATTTTCACGTCGGTCAACCCGTTGATCGAGAATTATACGCCCGGCGATGCGCAGTCCCTTGAACAGATCGTCCATGCCGTTTCCGGGATGGAGAACGTGGCTTCCGTCGTCGCGAGTGACGATGGCACGCAACTGCTTATCAAGCAGAGCAACGGCGTACATGTCAACGTGATCCTCGGTGTCCAGGATGACCCCGAAGAAGTCGCATCAAGTTCAGCAGCCCCCGCCCCTTCCGGTGTCCCTGTGACAAAGGCGACGCCGCCGGCAAAGGCGGCAAAGCCGGCCGCCTCCGCCAAGGGAAAGGCCAAGGCTACATCTACGGACAAGCAGGTACTGTTGCTGGAACCCTTCCGGGAGAAAGAGCCCAAGTCCAAGATCGATATCGATTACCTTACGTCAGAGTTGGCCAGCATCGGATACGAACTGGTTACCATCCCGCCGGAACAGATCAAACTGGAGCATTTCGCCGGAGACTACTTAAGTCAATACCCGCTAGTCCTGATTGTGGCACACGGTGCCGCCAGATTCAAAACCATGGACGGTTCCATGCTTACAACGGGAGTATGCACAGGCATTGAAGTGGGCACCTTGGATGACGGCGTGGACCGCTCTGCCCTCGCCATGGCTATTTGTGGCAAGAAAACCGAATATTATATAACAGTTCCCTGGCTGGAAGCCACGACTACGGAGGCCGACGCCTTCTCGGGATCCATGGTCTATTTCGGCAGTTGCCAGTCCTATAAAGACGAGGATTTTGCCAATTTCTTCTCGGCTCAGCACGCAGGTTATCTGGGACACAAGAAGATCATGGCCGTCCAGTTTGACAACTTGGTCATACACAGCCTCGTAACGTCCTTGGCTATGGGTATGAATTTCACCCATGCCGTCGAATGCATCAGCAAGGACCCCTGGGTTGATGCAGAGAGGACCAAGCTTACCGATGTCATTCATTGGTTATTCGACTATACGTCTTCCGATCCATTCCCCTCGGTATTCAGTTGGCTAGTGGATCCTTCCAAATTAAGAAAGGTGGATGCCAACCTCCACTTGACCGATTCCAAACCGATCAATCTGAGGCACCAATTAATTGGGAACCGGGCAACGCTGACCTGGGGGGTCCCGCACACAAATGGAGATTTTACCTATAGAGTTCACCTAAACGGGATGGCCTATGACACCCAATCCGAAAAAGAATACGAGACCGCCCTTCTCTCTCCCGGCAATTACACATGGTATGTCGAAGCCAGCCTGATCTTTGAAGGAGAGGCGATTGAAACCTTCCGAAGCAAGGAAGACCACTTCGCCATCGGCGGCGGAGGCAATGTCAGTCCATCCGAAGCCATCGACCTCGGCCTCTCCGTCAAATGGGCCTCCGCCAATATCGGCGCCACCACCTCCTCCGATCCCGGCTACTATTTCGCTTGGGGCGAGACAACCGAAAAGTCCGACTACACATGGGCATCTTACAAATGGTATAAAAGCGAAAGCATTACAAAATACAATGGAACCGACAACCTTTCCATTCTCCTTTCCGAGGACGATGCTGCCCACGCTGCAAATGGTGGAAACTGGCGAATGCCGACAAAGGGAGAATGGGACGAATTGCGTAACAATTGTGACTGGATAGAAATAAAGGACGATAATGTACTGGTGGGATATAACATTGTCAGCCGCGTCAACGACAACTACATCTTCCTGCCGGTTACCGGGTATAAAAATGAAGAAGGACTTTATGATGAAGGGCGTCCCCGTTATTGGTCTTCAACAATTTCCAATGGCGATGATCTCAGAAAGTCGCGAAATTTAAACGAAAGTTGCTATAATTCGAGATATTCCTATTATGGAGATGAGCGCAGGCTAGGTATGCCCGTCAGAGCGGTGTATGATGACTCGTCGGAGAAGACTCCGTTGACTGCCGGAGACTACGTGGACCTTGGCCTTAGCGTGAAGTGGGCGAGTTCCAACCTGGGCGCCATGAACAAGGAGGATATCGGTAATTATTATGCCTGGGGTGAAACTGCGGCCAAAGACTGCTTCACCTGGAATAACTACAGCCTTTCTATGCATCCGGAGGGAAACGGAATGACCAAATACAATGGAAGTGATAATCTTTCCATTCTTCTATCTGAGGATGATGCTGCTCACACCGCTTTTGGAGGTAATCATCGGATGCCGACCAAGAGTGAGTGGGAAGAATTGTGGAACAATTGTACATCGAAAATGATCTCCATCAATGGCCGGTGGGGATATCTGTTGACGAGTAAAATCAATCAGAACACCATCTTCCTTCCGCTTTCAGGGTTCATTGACGAAACACAGCTACGCGATGGCATGCGTCCGCGTTACTGGTCTTCATCTCATACTAACGGTGATGATTTGGGCAAAGCGAGGGGACTAAACGAGAGTTGCTATAATTCAAGGTACTCATATTATGGTGATGAGAGACGGTTGGGAATGCCTATCCGGGCTGTATATGACTACGCTGCAGAACAGCTCTCTTTGACGGCAGGATCATTCGTGGATTTGGGATTGAGCGTCGATTGGGCTAGTTCCAATTTGGGAGCATCGAGTCCAGAAATGATTGGGTACTATTTTGCCTGGGGAGAATCGCGATCAAAAACCGAATTCTCTCTGTCGACATACAAGTATTGGACAAATGAAAGATTAACCAAATACAACGGAGACGACGGTCTCAAAGTGTTGGATCTGGAAGACGATGTGGTTTATTCTCGCTATGGCTCAAATCACCGTATGCCGACAAAGGGAGAGTGGGAAGAGCTTTGGAACAATTGTAATTCGGAACAAGTTGTAATTAATGGTCGAAGAGGTCTCTTGCTTACAAGCAAGAAAAACCAGAATAAGATATTCCTGCCTTTTTCCGGATTCATCGACGCAAGGCAGTTACGTGATGGCATGCGCCCGCGCTACTGGTCATCAACCATTTCCAATGGTGATGACCTTGGCAAAGCGAGAAACCTAAACGAAAGCTGTTATAATTCGAGGTATTCTTATTACGGTGATGAGCGCAGACTAGGTATGCCCGTCAGAGCGATCAAGGCTAAATATGAGGAGACCGTAACCTCTGGGGAGATGGTAGACATGGGGCTCTCTGTTAGATGGGCTAGCAAAAACATGGGGGCTTCTTCGCCGGAAGAAACAGGATATTACTTGGCATGGGGCGAAACTTCTCCAAAAAACACTTACACATGGGACAACTACAAGCATTCACAACATCCTGACGGGAATGGTATGAAGAAATACAACGGCGACGATGGCCTTCGTTTACTCGACTGGAACGATGATGTTGTCCATGCTCAAAAGGGCGGTAGTTGGCGCATGCCGAGCAAAGGAGAATGGGAAGAGTTACAAAACAACTGTGACTGGACAGAAACCACCCTGAACGGAATCCGCGGCTTCCGCATTGTGAGCCGAAAAAACGGTAATAGTATTTTCCTTCCGATTTCGGGTCTAATGGATGGTGACCAACTTCGGGATGGTATGCGTCCTCGTTACTGGTCCTCATCTCACACCAACGGTGATGATCTGGGTAAGGCAAGAGGTCTGAATGAAAGTTGCTACAATTCAAGGTACTCTTATTATGGTGACGAAAGACGGCTTGGCATGCCTGTCCGGGCTGTCTATGACTATGCCGCTGAGCAGGTAGCATTGACAGCAGGAACATTTGTAGATATGGGGCTTAGCGTTGATTGGGCTAGTTCCAATATGGGCGCTTCCAGTCCGGAGATGATTGGTAACTACTATGCATGGGGTGAATTGCGCGCGAAAACGAATTATTCATGGTCAGAGTACAAATGGTGGACAAGCGAAAAGATAACTAAGTACAACGGGGATGATGGCCTTAAGATTCTTGACCGGGAAGATGATGTAGTCTATACCAAATATAAGAGTAATCACCGAATCCCGACCAAGAGAGAATGGGAAGAGTTGTGGAACAACTGTACATCAAGCTTAATGATTATCAATGGGCATCAAGGCTATCTTCTGACAAGCAACATTAATCAGAACAAGATTTTCCTGCCTGTTTCCGGGCTTATGGATGATGCACAATTACGTGACGGTATGCGCCCGCGTTACTGGTCTTCGACACATACCAATGGGGATGACCTCGGCAAGGCGAGAAACTTTAACGAAAGTTGCTATAATTCCAGATATTCTTATTATGGAGACGAACGCAGGTTGGGTATGCCCATTAGGGGTATTAAGGCCAAATACGAAAAGCCCGTGACCGAAGGTAATCTGATAGACTTGGGGCTCTCTGTAAAATGGGCAAGTACCAACATAGGAGCCTCTTTACCAGAAGATTCCGGGAATTATTATGCCTGGGGTGAAAACTCGAAGAAGGATAGTTACACATGGAATAATTATACGCATTCAGAGCATCCGGAAGGAGATGGTATGACAAAGTATAATGGTAATGACGGGCGTCGCGTTCTTGACTGGAATGACGATGTCGTCCATACTGAAAAAGGCGGTAATTGGCGTATGCCGAGCAAGAGTGAATGGGATGAACTTCGGAACAACTGTGACTGGACCGAAACTACTTTGAATGGCATTAGAGGTTTCCGTATAGTGAGTCGAGTAAACGACAATAGTATTTTCCTGCCAATTGCCGGTATTTTAGACGGACAACAACTTCGCGACGGTATGCGCCCGCGATACTGGTCATCGACACATACCAATGGAGATGATCTTGGCAAGGCGAGAAACTTTAACGAAAGTTGCTATAATTCCAGATACTCTTATTATGGAGATGAACGCAGGTTGGGTATGCCCGTGCGCGGCGTATTTGACGATTCAGTTGATCGGGTATTGAGTACCGGAGATATCATAGACATGGGCCTTTCCGTAAACTGGGCAAGTAGCAACATCGGAACAAAGAATCCGGAAAATACTGGGTTGTATTTTGGCTGGGGAGAAGTGAATTCTCACTCTGTTTTTTCGTGGGAGAATTATGCCTTTAATGAAAACGGTTCTTCCCCTATTATGTCGAAGTACAACGGTCAAGACCAACTCCGAATACTGGAAGATAATGACGACGCTGCGTATCACTATTCCAGTGGTTATTTGAGAATGCCGACAATTGGTGAATGGCAAGAATTAATGCAAAACACTACCCAAGTAGTTAAAATCAAGAATGGACATATTGGGTATCTCCTCACAAGTAAAGTGAACGGAAACACCCTATTCCTTCCTTTCGGCGGATTAAAGGATGTTTCTCAGTTACGTGATGGCATGAGACCCCGATACTGGGCTTCAACACATACCAACGGTGATGACCTCAACAAGGCGAGAAACCTGAACGAGAGCTGTTATAATTCCAGATATTCTTATTATGGTGACGAACGTCGGTTGGGCATGCCGGTCCGTGGTGTTACAGAAGGAAGTGGAGCGGCTGGAGTGGCTGTGACGGGGGTATCCATCGATAAAACCGCATTAGAATTGTCGATTGGAGGCACTGCGCAGCTCAACGCTATAGTGAGCCCCGACGATGCCACAAATCCGTCGGTGACGTGGTCGTCGAACCAGGAATCCGTGGCGACTGTGTCTACTGACGGGCTTGTGACGGGCGTGGCTGAAGGAACGGCAACCATTACGGTGACGACCGTTGCCGGCAATTTCACGGCCAGCTGTAATGTAACGGTCACCGACACCGGAATCCATGTGACCGGCGTGACGCTTGACAAGAGTACGATGTCGTTGTCAGTGGGTTGCGGCGGTCGACTCGTTCCGATGGTCAGTCCGGCAGATGCAGCTAATGATGCAGTAACCTGGCAGTCGAGCAATCCAAATACCGTTCGGATCTCTGCAGGAGGACGGGTATTTGCTACGGGGCCCGGTTCGTCTACCATTACCGTCACTACGGTGGACGGCAATTACAGCGCCTCCTGCGAAGTGTCAGTCAACAATGATAGACCTTTTGAGGCAAAGGATCTTGGTCTGTCTGTCCGATGGGCGACCTTTAACGTCGGCGCAACCAGCGAGGCGGAATATGGCGAATACTTCGCCTGGGCTGAGACCGAGCCGAAAGATACTTATTCCTGGAGCAACTACAAATGGGGAGACGCTTTCTCCGGTAGCCTCACCAAGTATGCCAGTTCCTACACCGACAAACTCGACAACGAGGATGACGTGGCACAAGTCTATTGGGGCAACGGATGGCGCATGCCTTCCATGAGCGAGCAACAAGAACTGATTGATGAGTGCGACTGGGTCTGGACAAGGGTAGGTCTCGTCTATGGCTATCGGGTCACGAGCCGTAAACCCGGCTACACCGACCAGTCCATCTTCCTTCCCGCAGCTGGCTACATGGAAGGAGCAGAAATTCAGGAGCCAATGATGGGTGGCCAATACTGGGCCTCTACCATATTCTTCGGCCAAACTGCCCACGCCTACCTGATTGATTTCAGCAGTTCAGGCAAGCTCAGTACCATGAACAACCGCAGCATTGGCATGACCGTCCGGCCGGTAATCGCCCAAAATCCCGTTTTTACTTATATGACGCATACCAAAGGAGCAAAGCCCGTGACGCTATGCGTGTTACCCGACGGTTATCTAGAATCGGAAAGATCAACGTTTGAGCAAAGAGCAGCAGCAGGGATGGATTTCATGTTCAGCGTTGAGCCATACAAATCCATGAAAGATTATTTCAACGTGTACTTCATCTGGAAGCCATCTGAAGAATCAGGAGCTACAATTACAGATGGAAATCACAACATCATTACGCAAAAGAATACTGCATTTGGTTCAAGATGGGGAGATGGATACCGTGATATGGAAGCCGATGAGACCAAAATCCATGCATATGTCACATCCTATTGCCCGGAGATTGTAAATGGGAAAGCGACTATTGATGATGTCCCTATACTCCTACTCATCAACGATACGCGTTACGGAGGAATCACCGCACTTGACGATGAAGGCCGAGGGAGAGTTTATTGTCAAGTACCCTATGTATACGGTGGCGGGACTTGCACATGGCAATATCCAGCCACTTCGGCTTCAAGCGATAATCCTGAAGACGGCAAGGTATCGAGGACCTTGACTGACGAAGAAATAGCATCGACCTACGGAATTATAACGGGGGACTGGCGCTATATCGTTCTGCACGAATTCGGAGGACATAGCATAGGAAGGTTGCATGATGAATACTGGTATGAAGATGATGGGTCAGAACAAGGTGATATTCCATATCATTCTTTTTCCGTTCCTCTCGCGCTGAACATCTCAGGATGGTATGATGATGCAAAAGTACCATGGAAAGAATTGCTGGACATGAAAGCCAGTCTTGCGGAATCCAATTCCGCGTATGGCAATATCGGCAAATTCCAAGGTGGAGGATATGCCATGTTCAATCGTTGGCGCTCCGAGGAAATCAGTTGCATGACAGATACCCGCCCCTATTTCTCAACCTGGCAAAGATACTTGATTGCCAAGAGAATCAAGGAACTCGCCGGCGAGTCGTTGACGCTAATAGAGTTCTTGGCCACCGACAAACCAAGCTCCCCAAAGGCAAGCCAGTCCAGGACGGTAAAGACGGCCATGGAGAAAGGAGAAGTTAAAGTGTTACCTATGCTCCCTCCTCCTTCCATCCATCGCCTCTTCGATTAATCCTAGAGCTGTGAAAGTGGTTACGGTTACGGCTACGGTTGCAGGGTGACGGTGGCAACGGGGCTGCTGCCGGTAAAGTCGAGCAGGACGTCGTAGGAGCCGGATTCTTCAATCCGGATGTTTCCGCCGGGATTGGCCAGATTGAGCGGAACACCGGGTGTAACCGCAACAGTCTCGTTGCTTACCGAATCTGCGCCTAAAATGGCGTAGTTCCAGTCATGGTTCCAACGGAACTTGAATTCTGTCCAGGCATCGACGTTATTCAGGCTCCCCTGCCATTTTCCGGGCTCGATCTCCTCCATCTCCACATCTTCATACCAGCCACTGAAAGAGCCGATCATGCACCAGGTTTCCTGATAACCCGCGATAGTAATGAGCGGACGATCCGGATCCGTCAAGTCAAGCGTCACGGACACTTCAAAGTTCTTTCCGCTCTCGCCCACGATAATGTTCTCGTCCGTGTTGACGGTCGGCTCGAAGGGAACGCCAAAGCCCGGGAAAGAACCACCAAAACTGAACTCCCAGTTGTGGTCCTTGCGCACCTTGAAACCGGTCCCGCCACCGGGGACCGTGAAAACCGGGCTCTTCCAGATACCGGCAGAGACCTCCGTCATATCCAAATCGTTCAACCACCCGCTGAATTCTCCGATCACCGACCAGACCGTAGGCGGAACCACTTCATTCACTGTGATAACCGGATTGTCCGGATCGGTCAGGTCGAGTTGGACCCAGATGGTTTTTTCCGCCTCCACACCTAACATAATACAATCACCACCATAAATACCCTGAAGCGGAGTTCCGAAGGCCGAGAAAGTTCCTCCCAAATTCACATCCCACTCTTTATCAAAACGCAATTTGAATCCCCCTTCGTCAACCGTCGTGAATTCAGGACTGACCCAAATACCGGCAGCAGTCTCACGCATGGCCAGATCGCCAGCCCAACTGTTGAACCCTCCGATTACAGACCAGCCGGGAACTTTATCGACCGTTACCATCGGATGTGAGGGGGTGGTCAAGTCGAGCCGGACCCGGATGGTATAATCTTCCTCGCCCACTACTATGTTCTGACCATCAAGTCCTACCTCAAAGGGGGTACCGAAAGCTTTGAATTCTCCGCCATAATTCACATACCAATCCTGGTTCTTCCGAATCTTGAAATCGGAGTTATCGCCGGGAACAGGGAAAGCAGGACTGATCCAGATGCCCGGCGCAGTCTGTTGCATGATGATCTCGCCCTCCGAAGACCAGTTATTGAATCCACCGAGAATGCCCCAGAACGAATACTCGGGTTCCACCTTCAGCGCGTACATCCAGTCCAACTGATTGCGATACACGGTAAAACTACGGGAAGTGGATTTTGTAAACGTCCCTCCTGCTACATCCATTATCGTGATAGTGAAACCTTTCTCAAAAGTTACAGGGGGTATCACGAACCAGAATTCCGTATAGTCCGTCGCGCTGGCTCCGATCTTCACGGGCGGGTCGCACACAACCGACACCGCGTCCGTGGCACTGCGGTCCATCGTCACAGTCGGCATTCCGCCCAAGGGCATCGTGATCGCGGACTTGCCCGCGATCTTCTCCCCGTTGTTGCCCTGAATCACGATCCGGCTCACGGAGACATCGTCGCCATACAGCCGGAGCGACAGATAGCCGCCCACGTTCTTGAACGCAAGGAACTGACCGTCGGTGACCGCCATCATCGTGTTCGCGCCGATGCCGAACGAATGGGCCTTGTAGGCCTGCTCGGCCGGAAGCATCATCGTCAGGACGCCGTCAGTAACGAACGACGTCTCGGCGCGGTAGGGATAGGCCGCATACACATAGTCGATATCGGCGCCCGACCCTTCGTCGCCCACCGGCTCGAAGCCGCCGGCCGTGTCGCCGTCGTCGCCATCAAATGCGAACTCCCCGTTGAATGTATTGAGGTTGAATATCGAGATCCGGTCGTCCGCGTTCCAGAGAACCTTCATGTTCTCATCCGCATAAACTTTCGTATCAGGCGTGCCGCAGCCCTCCACGGAGGCCTGGAACGCAGGCTTGCCGACAGGCACTGTAGCCCGTGCGGCGCCGAACTGCTAGTCGAACTCCGTCGAGCAGGAAGCCAACAGCAGCAGCAAGAAAGACAAAAGGGGAAGAATCTTTTTCATAGATATCAAGAATGTTTCAAGAGCCAAGAGCGACAATGCGGTCGGCATACGTTATCCAGCCGTTTGCGGCCTTGTAAGCATCTACAGACTCTGCGGGAACGGTGATCACGCAAGTAGAGCCGACGAATGCGGATTCATCTACCTGAGGCGGAACCGTCGGCAGCACTATGATGCTCGTCAAGCCGGTGCAACGATAGAATGCAGAGCTGGCGATACTCGTGACGCTCGCAGGAATCCTGATGCTTGTCAAGCTTTCGCAATTGGCAAAGACGGCAGCTTCAATTTTCGTAATTCCTTCAGAGAGCGTGAGGTCTGTCAGGCCACTGCAGGCATAAAAGGCTGACTCTGACATGATGGCACCCGCGGGAACTACAAGTTTCGTCAAACCGGTACATCCCACAAATGCGGCAGTACCGATTGCAACGTTATCAGGCAAATTGAGGGCTTTCAAACCGGTGCATTCCCGGAACGCACTTTCTTCAATACTCACGCCTCTCGGAATCGTGAGGGTATCCAAGCTGCTGCAACCTTGGAACGCAGATTGGCCGATGCCGGTAAGACTTGCCGGCAACGTGATTTTCGCCAAGCTGTTGCAACCCATGAAAGCGCCCTCCTCTATGGTCGTGACACTTTCAGGGAGCGTAATGCTTGCCAGACTGATGCAATCCGCGAATGCGGCGCGGCCGATAACCGTAATGCCATCGGCCAGCGTAATGCTCGCCAGGTTACGACAGCCGTGGAAGATTCCCTCTCCGATCGGCACACCCGCGG
>JAEEGF011271685.1_pt1 | contig 11404 bp, 5 predicted proteins | sample 9134171 | NCBI WGS metagenome assembly JAEEGF01 (sample SAMN16246542, study PRJNA631951) | gut metagenome | biome: gut microbiome; feature: rumen; material: AP-attached | host: Bos | place: Iran: Karaj | collected 2018-10
TAATCTTTTTGTCAAATGATTTGGCCTGGTGGCTCAGCTGGTTATAGCGCCGCCCTGTCACGGCGGAGGTCGTGGGTTCGAACCCCATCCGGGTCGTTTGGCGAAAGCCATCAAATTAAATATGCCGGCGTGGCGGAACTGGCAGACGCGCGGGACTTAAAATCCCGTTGTAGCAATACAGTACCGGTTCGATTCCGGTCGCCGGCAGCAAATTAAAACCCAAGGAAAACCTTGGGTTTTTTATTTGTATTTTATGAAAAATTTAGAAATGTTTTATCCTCTTTTAATAGCATTATTTATTTCCTTATGATATTCTAATCGCAAGTACATTTCCTGTGGCTTCTGCCACACTTGAGGATGCCTTTCTCGGTATCCCAATGAAATCCCTGCTTAAACATAAATATAGTGTATTGGGAGCATTGGGTGCTCCCGGAAAGGATGTATTATGAAATCATTTGATGAATTATCGTTCTCAGATAATTTTATGTTCGGAGCGGTAATGAGAAACCCAGAACTCTGTAAAAAGGTGTTGGAAACTCTTTTGCAAAGGCCAATTGGGGAACTGACAATTCCCGAAAATGAGAAGACAGTGAAGATGACAAAGGACGGTAAGGCAATAAGGCTTGATATTTTTGCGAGGGAGAGGGAGAATAACACCCAGTATGATGCAGAGATGCAAAATCTTAATAACAAGTCCTTGGATGAATTATGCCTTCCTAAAAGAAGCAGATATTATCAGGCTCTTGTTGATATGAGTTCATTTAATGAGAAGGCAATGTATAGATCGCTAGGGGATAGCAATATTATCTTTATCTGTACGTTTGATCCATTTGGAAAAGGATTGCCGCTTTATGCCTTCACAGAAATGTGCGATGAGGTTCCGGGATTGGAGCTTGGAAGTGGAACTCAGAAGCTGTTTTTTAATACAACGGCATGTGAGAAATCGACCTTGCCCAAGGATGTAGAAAGGCTGTATAATTATATTAACACAGGTAGGCCGGATGACGAGCTTACTGAAGAGTTGGATGATGCTGTTAGAGTCGCACGTATGGACAATGAATTGAGAGGCGAGTATATGAGGACAGAACTATTTATCCAGGATGCAATTTATGAGGGCCGTAAGATAGGCGAAGAAGAGGGCCGCAAGATAGGCGAAGAAGAGGGTCGCAAGATAGGCGAAGAAGAGGGTCGCAAAGAGGGTCGCAAAGAGGCAACCGAAGAACTAAATGCGCTTTCTGCATTCCTTATCGATAATAACAGATTAGAAGATTTAAGACGAGCCACACAAGATCCTGAATTCCAGCAGGAGCTTTTGGAAGAGATGCGACAAACAATATAATATACATGGAATTAATTGACGGTTTTAATTCCGGTCGTCGACAGCAAATTAATGAGCTATAAATGCCGTGTATGCGGCGCTTATAGCTCTTTTCTGTTGCTGTAATAGTTTGGATTTATGGTAGGAATGAATTGCATTCTTTGGAAAATGCTGATATCATTTTGAAATGTAATGCATGAAGAGAGGGAGTAGCTATGTTATCTACATTATCAAATTATTCTGTGCCGATTGTAACTGCGATTATACTTTTTCCTTCGGTTGTCTGTATAATCACGGTTCCGTTTCTGGTGTGGAATTATCGAAAGTATAACGGCTTGTCGGCAATGAGAGCGACGGTGATTTTTTCATTTGTATTCTATATGATGTGTGCTTTCTTCTTGACACTTCTGCCTTTGCCGTCGATTGAAGAAGTTCTTGCAAGTAAGCCCGTTAAGTTCAATAACCATTTATTCAACAATATTGAAGCCGTCATGAGAAGTGCCGGTTTTGAAGCAGGAGACACATCTACATGGTTTGTGGCTGCCAATTGGAAAGCAGCACTGAAATCATTCATGCTTTTCCAGATTATTGCAAATATTATAATGCAGGTTCCTCTTGGATTTTATTTGAGATATTACTTTAGAGTGAACTGGAAGAAGGCAGTAGCAATGGGGTTTTTAACAAGTATGTTCTATGAAATGACGCAGCTTTCCGGCGTGTGGGGAATTTATCCTTATGCCTTCCGCTGCCCTGATGTGGATGATCTGATGAACAACACTCTCGGTTGCATGATTGGATTCTGGATGGCGCCGCTTCTTATGCGCTTCTTGCCTTCTGTTGAGGAAATGGATCAGATTGCCGCAGAAAGAGGAAAGAAACTTGGCATTATCCGCGCATTTACGGCCTTTTCAGTGGACTGGATTGTATGTAATGTAGTCAATCTGGGAGTAAACTACGTGGTATATCACTTCTTTGCGGAGTATATTTTCTCAGATGTGCTTCAGGTTCAGCTTTTGAAACTTCTAATTTTGGCGGGATACTTTATCTGGCTTCCCAGACACTGGAAGAAGCAGACCATCGGAAATGCCCTTGTGAAGGTTAAGATTGTGAGCGATACGGATAAAGAAAGAAAGGTAACCGGCAGAGAATTGCTTTACCGCAACCTGCTTCTTTATTTTGCAGAGCCCATGATGATTATCATCTCGGCTATATTGATTATTAATACCGCAATCAGCTATATGTCATCCGATGCAACTAACTTCCACCGCACCATACTGACTGTAGCCTGCATTGTTTATTTCCCAATTTTCCTGGCAGTGTTATTGAACAGCGTTGCGAAGAAGGGCGGCTTGCCTCACAACACCTGGACCAAGACACATTTAGAGCTTGAGGAAAAACATGAGGAAATCCTTTAGGAAAACCGCACCACTCATAATAAAAATGTGATTTCTTCATTTTGTTATGCTTTAAAAAGTTTTATGTTAACTAATTCTTGCTTGAACAGCGGATAAATCAGGGAAAATCCCGGATTTATCCGCTGTTTTTGCTTGATTTTGTCCTTTTTGGAGCCTTGGAAGCATAATAAAATGCTCATTTTGGGGTTTTATTAGTAGAAATCCCGGGAAGAGCCTACTTATGTAAACTAAAACGGCGGATAAAGCGGGAAATATGGGGAATTTATCCGCCCGGAAGCCCCAAAAGGAGGATGCAACACCGGCTAGAGGGGTAAGGAGGAAGAAAAATAAGAAAAAGAACAACAACCATCAAAATTCACTTAAATAATCAGAATACTTTGCATTACAGCAACAAATGTGGTAAAATTCCTTATATGCGATACTGCAAACAAAGTGGTACAGCAAACAATGCGGTACCGCAACCAATGCAGTACCGCACATGAAATAACCCGGGGGACTTTATGGATTAAATGAATAGTTGATATAGGGGGACATATGCGATGTAGGAGGTTCCTATGAGTAGATGTATTTCAGTGATGAGTATAAACCCTGATGCAGCAAAGGCAGTGGAGGAAGTATGCGCCAAGATAGACGCGGAAGTTGAACTCCCTAAGGCTTTGCTGTTTTTTTCTAATAAGGAAATATTTGCTGAGGCTGCCAGGATGCTTAGAGAGAAGTATCCTTCAACCGTAACAATGGGCAGCACCACCTATATGAATATGATAGAAGGAAAGATGAGTCACGCCGGTCTATCTGTAATGGCCATATTCTCGGGGGTTGAGATTTCCTGCGGATATCTTGAGGAGATAAACAGGCATCCCATGAACTATGTTAAGAGGGTTACGGATGCGTTAAACGCTCTTGAATCCACACAGGACACCGTTTGCATTGAATTTACCCCTGCTTTTATTATTGCTGAGGAATTTGTCCTTGATACCTTCTACGAGGCCTTAAAGGGCACAAATGTAGGGGTTATTGGCGGCTCCACAGGAGGCAAATTCGGGGACAAGGAAACCATGGTTTCCTTAAACGGTGAAGTCTATAAGGATGCCACTGTTTTCATGTTCATCAGAAATCTCAAGGGAAAGATTGCTTTATACAGGGAAAACATGTATAAGCTTACGGATAAACAGCTGGTGGTAACAGATGTGGACATTTCCGAGAGGAAGGTTTACGAGTTTAATGACAGGCCGGCACTTCAGGTAATGAAAGAAATCTTCCATGCAAACAATGATGATATAGCGAAGAAGCTGGAAGGCCATCCAATAGGAAGGCTGGAAGGAAACGACGTGCTTATCACCGACATAAACGCCATTAATGACGACGGTTCCTTCACTTATCTCGCCAGAGTCTACAACATGACCAAGGTTTCAATTCTGGAACTTGATAACCTTAAAAAAGTCTGGGAAAGAACCACCAATGACTGCAGGAAACTTATTAAGAACCCTGAATTTGCCCTGGTGATCAACTGTGCCGGGAGAACCAAAACCTTCGAGGAAATGGGCGTCGTGGACGACTTCGCAGACAGGATGACCGAGAGATTTCCGACCTTTGTAACCCTTTCGGGTTTTGGAGAACAGCTAAACGAATTCCATTTCAACAAAACCATGGTTTTGGCAATGTTTGAATAATACATCGTACAAATGGGAGAAAAGATATGGCTAGATACAACGGCGGTACCGTCTATACCAATGAAAAATGTATAGCTTGTAATAAATGCGTTACCCATTGCCCGATTCTGGGCGCCAATGTTTCGGTTGGAACGGCGGATAAAAGGAAAATCCTCGTTGATGAGAGAAAATGCATCAACTGCGGTGTGTGCATCAACGTTTGTTCCCATGGAGCCAGAAATTACAAAGACAACTTCAAAGAGGTAATGGAAGCTTTGGAAAAAGGCGTCAAACTCTCCTTTGTTGTCGACAGTGGGGTTTTTATGTTTTATGGGGAAAAAGCTTATCAGGCCCTGGGATACATGGCTTCATTGGGAGTAGAGCATGTTTATGATACTTCCTTTGGGGCTGAGATAGCCTTCTGGACCACAGGCAAATACTTAAAGGACAATGCCGATACGCCGCCTTCGGAGAAGGCATTCATAATAAACACCTGCCCTTCGCTTGTGGATGCCATAGAGCTTTATCATCCGTCTCTTGTGAAGAAAATAATCCCCGTGCATTCTCCGGTAGCCAGCACCGTTATCTATGCAAGGGAATATCTTAATGATAAAAACGACCTGGTCTACTTAGGACCCTGCGTTTCCAGAATGAGCGAGATGGAGGAGATTAAGGACAGATGTGAGGTTAAATACTTTGTATCCTCAAAGAACCTTATGAACAGCCTGAAGGATGTGGAAATAGAGCGATACGAGAGACGCTCCGACATTACCCCTAAGGGAATGGGTAAACTGTCATCTGCTCCCGGTGTATTTACCGAAGCCTTGGGACTTTTCTTCAGTATTTCCGAGAAAATGGAGTTCTATTCAGATTTAAGTCAGGAAACCTTTGACAAGCTCGAGATGTATTCAAAGCCGGAATATGAGGTAATGCAGCCTCTTTCAGTTGAGGTTCTGGCCTGCCATGACGGATGCCTTTTGGGCCCCGGTATTGATACCGAGGCTTATAACGCTGTGGAGGTTTTTTCCAGATTCGCAAATTCCAGAAACAAGGAATATGACGTCAACGATAAGCTTTCGGAAAGAGAGCAGATCTGGGAGCTAATCAACAACATTAATACTGAAATAAATAAGCTTAAATATGAGGATTTCATAAGAGACTACGGAGATAAGTATATCCAGCCTTACAGAATCCCTGAAAGTACATACGATGAAATCTACCAGACAATGCTTAAGGATACAGAGCAGAAACGTCACATCGACTGCGGTTCCTGCGGATACAGTACCTGTAAGGATATGGCCAGTGCCATTGCCTATGGATACAGTCGTAAGGAAAACTGTATCCATTACATGAATGATGTCATGTCCAGTCGCTACATGTATAACCAGCTTACTAATCTTTATAACAGCGAGGTTTATATTGGCAAGGTCATTCAGAGGGTAAAAACCAACCCGGATAAGAAGTATTTCGTCTGTAGCGGAAACGTTAATAAGTTAGGTATAATCAATGATATTTACGGACATTCCAAGGGAGATGCCGTCCTTAGAATGGTTGCAGATAAACTAAGACAGATGGTAGGGGAAGATGACCTCTGCGGTTATTTCGGAGGAGGTAACTTCTCAGTTTTCATGGAGTATCTTCCGGAGAATATCAACAGGCTGACAAGCCTTGAAAGATTTGACGCCAAGGCTTTGGGAATTGAACAGCCTGTAACCATGAGATTTGGAATAAATATCATAGAAAACACGGATGAAAACATATCCGTCATGGTCAACTATTCCTTTATGGCTTCCAGAATCCAGGTTTCAGCTGCAAGAAATACTTTCACTTATTTTTCCGGAGAGTTAAAAGCGGCTATTTCTCATGAAACGGAAATGATTTCCAAAATCCAGAAAGCCCTGGTAAATGACGAGTTCAGTATTATCTTCAGACCCAAATACGATATAGTAAACAGAACTTTGGTAGGTGGTGAGGTTAAGTGCCACTGGGTCGATCATGAAGGCAAGACCTACGGATATGAAGAGTATGTGGCCATAGCAGAGAAAAACGGCCTCATCCAGGACATGGATATAAGGATATGGACCAAAGCCTTTGAAACTATAAGGCGCTGGCTCGATTCCGGTGTGGAATTCCCCAAACTTGACATTATGATGTCAATGAAAAGTGCCCTCGATGAGAGAATGATTGAAGAGATCTCAAAGTTAAAGGATAAGTATAAGATTTCCAATCATCATGTGAGATTTACCATTTCTGAAAAGTCACTGGAGTATGACCCCCAAAGACTTGCAAAGAGACTCCGTTTCATAAGAAATCTTGGTTATCAGGTCGCCATAAGCGATTTTGGTACAGGCCAGTCATCCCTTGCTGTTCTGACTGATGGAAGTATCGAAGTTATCAGGATTGATCTGGATAACCTTACTTCCGATGAGGAAAATGAGGACAGAGGAGGAATGGTTCTTTCTGCCATTTCAAGAATGACCCAGGATCTTGATGTATTTACCGAGGCAGATAATGTAAGAAATGAAGCCCAGGCAGGCTTCTTAAAGAGTATAGGAATAAATGTGGGTGAGGGAGCACTTTTCTCTGATGACCTCAAAGAGCATGAGTTTGTGGAACTTCTGAAAAACGCGGAAAAGAGTACAGTCTTTGAGAAGAAGATTTCCACAGGGAAAATAGATATCGGCAGGTTCTATGATTCATCATCTTACGAAAGCATAATGTTTGAGATGTTTTCAGGCCCTGCGGCGATTGTGGAGTACGATGAATCGGATGAAAACCTTATAATTGCCAGGATCAACAACGATGCGGCTAAGATTTTCAGCAATGAACCTCTTTCTGTTGGGGAATTTCAGGATATTTTTAATGAGTTCATTAAGGGCAGAGGAAGAGAAAACATAAGAACAATAATTGACAACATCGGTATCGAAAACGACATAGTGATCAAGTTTAGAACCAGTGAGAGAACAACCCATGCGGAAAAATGGGTGCAGGCCACTATCAAGGAGCTTAGCCGGGTTGATGACAGGCATATTTTCTACATCCAGTTCCTGGATATAACTGACGAGCAGCTGATTAATGATGCCATAAGACTGTCAAATGCACAGATGGCCCATATCATGCAAAATGAGGGTTGCGGAAACTGTTTCATTCGCGCATGGCAGTCATCCAACGAACTTAATGAAAGGCTGAGGATGGGTGTCCTTAAAGTCAGTGACTCTTTAAGCCAGCTACTTGGTTATTCCAAGGAAGAAATAAGCGGATGGAGCGAGAAGGAAATCGAAAGAGTCATTCATCCCATGGAAAGAAGAGAATTCATGAACTCTTTTGAGAAAGCTCTCCTTGATGAAAACAGCGCACACGAATTTACCAATAAGGTACAGAACAAATCGGGCTATTTTAAAAAGGTTAAAGTAGTTATGACATCAGTGAGACTGGAGGATAACTCTTACCTGGCATATCTTAACGTTGTAGGAGATTAGAGAATTGGTCATGGCAGAAGAAGTTAAAGTCAGTCATGGTGAAGAAGTTGACTTAGTGCTTGAAAGACTAAGGGCAATTCTTGATGAGACGGAGGAAACGGATATTGATGAGCTTAAGGAGCTGTGCGAGCAGCTCTTTGAGAAAGCCGCTGAGGAGCAGGCAGATGATTTGCTTGCTTCCTATTATGCTGCATATCTTAAGTATCTGGAAGTGACCGGAGCTGACACCGGCCTGGAAAGATGTGCTCTTGAGGGAATCAATTATCAGAAGAAGGTGGGGCGAACCGACCTTTTAATCAGAACCTATCTGACTTTGGCGGAGTATGTGGAAAAGAAAGGTGATACCTTAAGGCACATCCAATATCTTTATGAAGCCATGTACCTTTCAAGGGATAACAACATCTACTACGGAGCAGCCATTATAGCCGACAGACTGGCACTTCTCTACAGACAATATGAGTGTTATGACAAAGCTGTTGAAATGAGTGAAATTGCCCAGGAAAACATGGAAATGAGCGGGTACTGGGATATGGATAGAGATGAGTATCCCAAGTTTCTGATAAACAAGGGATATTCCTTGCTTGCCATTGAAAAGAGTTATAATCTCAAGAAATGCGTTAAGCAGCTTGAAAGGTATGTTGACTATATACGAAGTTCTAACAGAGATTATCCTGCTTTTGATATTCATACTTTTCTTGCTCATTATGGCTATTACATGGGAGATGTGGAGTTCTTTAACAGCAATATTGCCATAGCCAAATCGAGGCTGCAGCACCTCAAGGATTACACAAAGCATGAGGATGCCCTGATATGTTTTATCGGTGTTTTGGATAAAATGAATGACAGGGAATTACTTAACGACGTTTTGGATTTCCTTATAAACATATGCCGAAACAAAGAGATTCCTATAAAGGGTGCATCACCTTTCTATAAAAAGAGAATTGAAAGTGCCATGTTTGAAGGGGATTCCCAGACGGCTTACGAGCTTGGAATTGAACTTCTAAGTCTCTATGAAAGCAACTCCAAATTACAGACTGATGTAGTCATTAATGTGGAGGACAGGTTCAAAAAGGCAAAGGAAGAGGAAAGATACGAGCAGGAGATGCTTGAGAGAAACGAGCATCTGAGAGCCGAAGTTGAAAGGGTCAGGAAAGAAAACGAGGCAAAAACCAATTTTATATCATCCATGTCACATGAGATAAGAACGCCTATTAACGCGGTTCTTGGAATGGATGAGATGATTCTTCGTGAGAGCACCGACGAGACTGTCAGAGCTTACGCCAACGATATAATGAATGCAGGCAAAAATCTTCTGTCCATAGTCAATGACATTTTGGACTTCTCAAAGATTGAAGCAGGCAAGATGGAAATCGTTCCCCAGGAGTATGAAACCGTGGGTATGATAAGGGACCTTGTTAACCTTATTTTGCCAAGGATTAAGGGGAAGGATCTTAAGCTGAAGCTGGATATTGCTGAGGATGTGCCCAGCAAACTCTTCGGAGACGATGTAAGGATAAAACAGGTCATCACAAACATTTTGACCAACGCAGTCAAATACACAGAAAAGGGTTTTGTTGAGTTTGGCATCAAATCCAATCCTTTGGAAGGAAAGAAGACAAACCTTCTCGTTACCATTAAAGATACGGGAATCGGAATGAAGGAGGAGGAGCTTGATAAGCTCTTTAAGCCCTTCGAAAGACTTGACATGAACAGAAACAGAACCGTTGAGGGAACCGGTCTTGGAATGAGCATTGTGCTTCAGCTTCTTCGACAGATGGGCAGTGACCTTACCATTGACAGCGTCTACGGAGAGGGCAGCACCTTTTCCTTTGTTCTTGAACAGGGGATAGTCAGTCCGGAACCCGTGGGCAAGGTGGATGTTAACAAACTTGAGGTGCCTGTTGAGGCAGAGAGCGACGCCTTGTTTACAGCCCATAAAGCAAGGGTTCTTGCCATTGATGACACTGCTGTCAACCTGACTGTCGTAAAGGGACTTTTAAAGAGGACCGGAGTGATTTTGGACCTTGGAGACAGCGGTGCCAAGTGTCTTGAAATGTGTAAGGATACAAAGTATGATGTTATCCTTTTGGACCACAGGATGCCTGAGCTTGACGGAGTAGAGACTTTAAGAATACTACGATCCGAGTTTGGACCTAACAAGGATACTCCCGTGGTTGCCCTTACAGCCAACGCCATGCCCGGCATTGAGGAATATTACGAAAAAGAGGGTTTTGCAGGATATCTGTCCAAGCCCATAAACGGAGCAAGGCTTGAGAGAATGATCTATAAGCTTCTTCCTGATGATAAGCTCGACACAGAGGAAGACCTTGCGCTGATTGTTGACGAGGCTGAGGGAATCAAGGCCTGCGGAAGCGAGGAAACTTACCTCCAGGTTGTTAAAGATACCGTTGATAATGAGAAGATGATAGTGAAGGAACTTAACGATCTTATTGCCGACGGTGACATAAAGAATTACACAATAAAGGTCCATGCTCTTAAGAACACCGCCAGAATGATTGGAGCAACAGGGGTTTCAAAAGAAGCTCTGTATCTTGAAAAATGCGGCGATGAGGGACGAGAAGAGCTGATATATAAGAAGGAAGGAGAACTTATTCTCCACTTTAAGAAAGTAATTGAGACCCTTAAGGAAAAACATGGTCTTGGAAATGAGAACCTGGAGCCCATTGACATAAATATGTTCAGGGAAATGGTGGAAACCCTGGTTGAGTTTGTTAAGGGCTTCGACTTTGACAGAGCAGATCAGATTGTCGCCGAAATCAAAACGTTCAAATTGCCCGGGGAAATATCAGAATCGTTTGAAAAATTGGGCAATGCGTTGTACAATTATGATGCAGACGGTGTAATCGATTATGCAAATGAATGTTTAAAAAATACATCTGTGTGAGAGGCTTAACATGAGTGCAAAGATTTTGTTTATTGGGGAGTCAATTAATTCTTATATGATTACATCAATTAAGGGATCCCTGGAACAAGCCGGATATGACATTATCACGTCTGACATGAGTTTTACCGACACTTTACTTCGCGAGGTTAACCCGGATATCATTCTCCTTATGGCAGGGGATTATATTGACGAAAACAGGGATGCTTTGAATATCCTTCAAAGCTATTGTCTGTACACCCATAAACAGATTGATATCATAGGATATAAGCATGAGACTCTCGAACTCATGAGAATCTTGAAGACCGATGTGGTTAAGGGAAGCTTTGAGAGACCTATAAAGATTGATGAAATGCTTAAGCAGCTGGAAGTTCATTCCCTGGATGCCTTGCAGATTCATGCAAGGAAACACATCCTTCTGGTAGATGATTCCGGCGCTTCGCTTAGACTGATTAAGGGATGGCTTGATAAGGAATACAGAGTTTCGGTGGCTTCTTCGGCAGCCATGGCAATAGGCTTTCTGCAGGAGAACAATCCGGATTTGATTCTTCTTGACTATGAGATGCCCATATGCTCCGGGCCTCAATTTCTGGAGATGATAAGGGCAGAGGAAAAGACAGCCAATATCCCGGTTATTTTCC
>JAEEGF012074477.1_pt1 | contig 11404 bp, 9 predicted proteins | sample 9134171 | NCBI WGS metagenome assembly JAEEGF01 (sample SAMN16246542, study PRJNA631951) | gut metagenome | biome: gut microbiome; feature: rumen; material: AP-attached | host: Bos | place: Iran: Karaj | collected 2018-10
CCCTGGACGAAAGGGAAAGCATTGTTGACACCGGTGGGGTTGGTCACATAGTCATTATATGCATAATAGGCTTCCGCAAATGCTTTCGCCCATGTATATCCGTCCCAGATGTAATCGTTGCGCTGAGTCTGGGAGAAGAAAGTGAAGTTACCCGAATATGTGACCGAGGTCTTCCCGGCAGCCGGATTCTTCGTCGTTATCAGCACTACGCCGAATGGGCCTCGGGCCCCGTATATGGCGGCAGACGCGGCATCCTTCAGAACCGTGACCGACTCGATATCTCCGGGGTTGAGCAGATCGGGATCTCCGGGCGCCCCGTCAATCATGATAAGCGTACTTCCGCCTCCGGCACCGATAGAAGTCGTTCCACGGATATTATACTCAGAACTCCTGATGGGTTTACCGTCGGTCATATCGATATTGAGACTTGGTATCATTCCCTGAAGGCCTCTTGAAAGAGAAGGCATGGGAAGATTCTCCATCTTTTCGCCACCGAGACTCTCCACGCTGCCTGTCATGTTCACCTTCTTCTGGGTTCCATATCCCACCACAACCACTTCTTCCAGGAGTGTAACCTCTTCTTCCATGACGAAATCCAGATGATGGGCGGCTTTTCCCGAAACGCTGCGGTATCCTATCATCAAGACGTCGATCACGTCGTTTTCGGCCGCGTCCAGGGAATAATAACCATTCAAATCGGTAGAGGTACCGTTATGGGTTCCGTGAATCATTACGGTAGCACCTATTACGGGTTCCCCGCCGGAATCCCTGACCGTACCGGTAACCTTAATATTCTGCCTTTCCTGACGGACGGATGAAGTCGATGTCGAAACAGAATCGCTCTTTCCGGTAAGAATGATATGCCGGCCTTCGACATGGGCGTCGACTCCCAATTCAGACAGGACCTGCCATATCGGCCGGTTCTCCGAGTGAACAGTCACGATGTGTGAGGCGTTGATGTCGCCACTTTTATAGATGAACATCAGACCGGTCTGCATCATCATCGTTTCAATCACATCCCCGACACGGGCATTATCCATATGGATAGTAACCTTGGTATCCAGGAGCGACTCCTGCGCCGAGAGCCTGGCGGAAGCGCAAAGCAGAACGATCAGCAGAACTGAAAGTATTCTTTTCATTCCTTTCCTCTTAAAAGATAATAGCCCTTTTCACGACGCACCACAGTGAATGCATTGTCATAATCCAGCAGGGAAAGGACCTGTTCAAGACCATCGGCAAGCGACAATGCACCGGAATACCCCCCGAGAGTCTTCAGCCCGGGATCGAGTTCTATAGATACGCCATAATACTGTTCAAGGCGGGAAACTATCCGTGGAAGGGTTTCTCCACGGAAATAATATGTTCCCGATTTCCAGTCCTGGGAAGCTTCTCCCCTGGATACTTTCTCCACATTCACTTCTCCGGTCTGCTTTTCATATACGCAACGCTCGCCGGGGTGTATTTCCAGACTGTGCACCCGGCTGCCCGCCTCATCCAGCAAATCAAGAGACACTTTTCCGTCAAGAAGGACAAGAGTGCTGGCATCATCGGCCCCATAAGCCTGAAGATTGAAGGAAGTGCCGAGGACACGGACAGTTTCCCTTTCTGTTTCAACGATGAAAGGGACACCGTCCTTCTGTGCGACTTCGAAGAATGCCTCGCCGTCAAGCCTGACAGTCCTTTCACGTTTGCCATGAAAAGTAGAAGCGTCATACTGGAAAGCCGAGCATGATTTCACCGTCACCTTCGTACCGTCAGGAAGAGTAAGCGAACCGGTTCCTCCCGGTCCTACTTCCAGCGCCGTCAGTTCTTCAGATGACGCGGGTTTCAACAGAATAGAGCCGAAAAGGCCTATTGCGGCTGCGCAGGCAGCTACCGCCAAATAACGGAACAATTGAACAAAATGCAACCTTGCGATACTCTTGCCGCCAGTTATGGCATTAATCAGCTGCGAAGTACGACGTTCCTTGTCATATGATGTCATATCGTCCGGCATCTGGCTGTCGGCGATTTCCTTCATGTCCAGCAATTCTTCCCGTGCACCGGGATTCTCGGCAAGGAACTGCTCGAGTTCAGCCATCTGAACCGAATCAAGGGTTCCGTCAATGTAAGCGAGAAAAAGTTTTTCTTTGTATTCTTTCATCTCTTTATTCTTTCTCCCCGGAGAGACTCGAACGGAGTGTCTGCAGGGCTTTATATAACTGTGCTTCGACGGTTCGTTTTGAAATAGCGAAGTATTCAGCGATTTCGGCGTTCGGACGTCTCTGGCGGTAATGCATAATAAATATCTCCCGGCAACGTTCCGGTAGCTGGTCGATCAGCCGCTCGACACGGGACATTCGTTGTTCGAATTCTTCTGCCGTGAGCGTGGCATTGTGGTCGGTCTCGTCGATCTTAAGAAGGTACAGTGCCTCATTCGCATGATTGGCGATTGCCACCTGGTGCTTCAACCAGTCCCTGCAGACATTTCGGACCGCACGGTACAGATATGTCTTCCTTGACGACCCGTCGGGGATATCCAGGAAAGTGCGTGCGCCCTGCCAGATGCGTACAAACACATCCTGGACAAGGTCTCCTGCCACATCCTCAGGAACAAACCTGCGTGCAAAAGCAAGGAGGCCTGGAAGGTTCTCCTTGTATGCGGTTTCAAGCAGATACATCTGCTCGGCAGGTGTAATCAGTTTTCTCATTTTCCGAGGCAGTCCAAGAGTATTCCTTCCATCACTGTATAGCCCTCAGCATTCGGATGGACTCCGTCACTGTGATAGCCGTCTTTGAATGTGCCGTCCTCATTGGCAAGCGAAGAATAGAAATCTATATAGGTATATCCTTCAGTTTGCGCCAGAGCCTTCAACTTCTCATTGGTGGAGATGATAAGTTCCTGTGGCGTCAGCTCGCCCGTTGCCGATGCATTGCAGGGAAGGATGGATGATATCAGGACTGCGGCGCCTGCTTTTCCGGCGCGGGTTGCCATCTCACTGATATTGGCGATGACGGAAAAACTGCTGTCCCAGGTCTGGACACGTGTCAAGTCGTTGGTGCCGCCTTCGAGGACAACCTTCCGGGGCTTGTAATACAGCACGCTGCCATCAAAGCGCTCCAACATCTGGTCTGTCGTCTGACCGCTTACTCCGCTGTTCATTATGTTGTGCTCGGAGAAAAACTCGGGATGGCCGGTGCCGTCGCTGTCCCAACGGTCGAAAATACTGTCACCGATAAGCACAACCGGGAAGCCTCCTTCGGGAACAGGGGTCGGGAATTCATAGGCACCGATGTCGGGAGCCGTGCCGAAACGGCGCGGAGCACCTCCGACATCCAGGACCATGAAACCGAAGAGGGAAGCATTACCCTTGTCGATCAGCATTGAAGCCGTTTCATCGAGATGATAGTTTCCTCCTGCATAATCCTTAAAAATACCGATGCTTCCCGCCGGAATGGTCTGAAGGTCCTTATTGCGGCCATTTCCGTTCGGATCATAGCTGTCGTGAAGTTTGAGACCGCCGGCTGTGACGGCATTATTCATCAGCCAGGTGTACTGGTGATTCACGTACATCTGCCTTGCGGTTCCTGCATCCTTGCTCTTGGAATAGTTTCCATAAAGGAGACAGTTCTTTATCGTTCCGTTCTGATTGATGTACAGTGCGGAAGAGTTGCCGGCATCGGCAGCATCGTAATTCTTGACTATAGTGCAGTTCAGTATTGACGCGACACCGTTGGAAAGAATACCGGACACGCCACCTCCTGTAGCCGTATTACCTTCTACCAGAAGGTTGGCCACCTGCGTATTACCATATAATCGCAGTCCTCCCGCGTTTTTGGAACTGTTTCCCCTGATGATGCAATTATACATCGTGCCGTTATTATTGTCGGCCTTTGAACCGCCGTGGATCTGGGCGCCGCCACCCACATTGTCAAGGGCTTCATTATTCTCTATGGTACAGTATTTTACCAATCCTTTTGAATAAAGGCCTCCGCCTGCATTCTGGGCAAAATTATCATGGAGAGTGCATCCTGTGACGATACTGCCCTCTGCCGCCCAAACGCCGCCACCCTGGGATGAGCCGCCTTCCGCACGGTTGTGATGGATGTTACAGCCGGAAAGGATTCCATTCTTGCGAAGATACACACCGGCTCCGTTTGCCGATGAGAGTCTGCCCCCGGTTATAGTGAGGTTGCTCCAGGTTGTAGCCACACTGAAATCGGCTATCTGTTCCAGGACTCGCCCCTGTTCCACGGTCAGCACCGTATTGGGGCCGGATCCTTTGACATTAATACCTTCAACCATTGTAAACGGGCCCACAAAAGTTCCTTCAGCAAGGAAAAGACTCTTGATTCCTTCAGGGACCTCAGAAAGGATTGCAGCCAGGTCATCCCCGTCCTTGACCTGAAGGACTGTAGGGTCATCAGGCTCGGGCTCCGGTTCAGGCTCCGGTTCAGGTTCGGGCTTTTCGGTGTTACCATTCGGGTCCGAGGGGCCGGGAACGACCGGATCCTTCTTGCAGCCGACAAACAGGACCAGAGCTATTGCGACAAACAGAACTACTTTACGCATAAATAATTATTTGTTCACTTATTATAGACGACATCATCCCGAAAAATACCTACAAAAAAGGCAGAATAATTTCTGCCAAAAAAAGAAAAACGGACAGCCAGTCCGGCCGTCCGTTTATCAATTACCGTCTTGCAGGTTTATTTTTCCTTGATTCCCCACATGGAGAGATCGTATGCGTCCTCCACGAGTTCCTCGATAGTGTCCGGCAGGGCCGGATAGAAATCCATTCCGGTGAGCTTCTCGAGTTCGTTTACCGTCATTGCGCAGTTTGCAAGATAATAGCGCTGAGAGTCGTTGCCCATCACAAAGGCGATGGCGGAGTACAGGGCTCCCTGCGACACCATGACGGCTTTGAAGAAGGCGTCGGGTACCACAACATTGTCCTCCCCTATCGTGCCGTATTTATTGGAGCCGATAATGGGCCCGCTCACGACCCATACCTTGCCGTACTCCCGCGCCCATTTGCGCACCTGTTTCTCCAGATAGTTCCAGTCCTTGGCATTGAGGGTTTCGTCCTGCGGGCACACGTTCATGAAAAAGAAAGTCTCATCCATCGCGTCGTCGCTCCAGGCCATATCCTTGGCGGGGGCCATGTGGCCCTTTGTCCAGCCGCTTTTGGAATAGTCTTCGCGGCGCGCCTGGCGGCCGCTGAAATTGGAGTCCATGGAGAACATCTTGTCTTCGCGGTCCACTTCGCCGTGGGTTTCCTCCTCCGTGAGCTCGTAGGCCACCCAGTTGGGAATTAGGGTTGAAGTATTGTAGGCCGATGTGTACCCGTCGTACACCACCACATTATCGGTGATGCCGGGGGCAGGGATCTCCATCCCGGCAGGGGTGGAAATCACGAAATCGCAGGCGCATACAAGGAGCGCCGCCAGCGGGAGAAGCAGCTTACGCATTGTCCATCCTCCCCTGCTCGCCAAGATGGCTGTCCTTGAAGCCAAGGAAATACAGCACTCCATCGAGGCCGATGGTGCTAAGCGACTGCTTGGCGCTCTTCTGCACCCTGGGCTTGGCATGGAATGCGATGCCCAGGCCGGCTTCCAGCAGCATGGGAAGGTCGTTCGCACCGTCCCCCACCGCGATTGTCTGGGCAAGGTTAACTTTCTCTGTCTGGGCGATGAGTTTCAGAAGGTCCGCCTTCCGGCGGCCGTCCACCACTTCGCCCACATATCGGCCCGTAAGAAGGCCGTCTTCGCCCACCTCCAGTTCATTGGCATACATGTAGTCGATGCCGTATCGGCGCTGGAGATACTCGCCGAAATAGGTGAATCCGCCGGAAAGGATGGCTATCTTGTAGCCGCAGGTTTTCAGAACGCTCATCAGACGGTCCGTGCCCTCGGTGATGGGCAAATTCTCCGCAATCTCCTGCATTACGGAAACGGGAAGGCCCTTGAGCAGGGCAACGCGGCGGGTGAAACTCTCCTTGAAGTCTATTTCCCCGCGCATGGCGCTTTCCGTTATCGCTGCCACCTGGTCGCCCACTCCGGCCCGTTTGGCCAGTTCGTCTATGCATTCCGCCTGGATGAGGGTGGAGTCCATGTCGAAGCAGATGAGGCGGCGCATGCGGCGGTACATGTCGTCCTTCTGGAAGGAGAAGTCCATGCCCGTTTCCCGCGAAAGGCGCATAAGGTCCCTCTGCATGGCCTCTTTGTCCACGGGCGTGCCGCGAAGCGAGAACTCTATGCATGAGCGCACATTACGCTCCGGATGCATGATGCTAAGGCGGCCGGTGAGACGCTTGATGGAGTCTATGTTAAGCTCCTGGCGCGCCACCACTTCCGAGGCCTTGTGAATCTGCTGTGCCGACAGGCTGCGCCCTATTACCGTGAGGATATAACGGTTCTTGCCCTGACGCTGTGCCCACTGCTCATAGGAATCGTCTCCGATTGGCTCAAAGCCGATGTTCACCCCGAGTTCAGTGGTTTTGAACAGGAGTTCCTTCATCATGGGGCCCGACAGGGTTTCGTCTATCCGCACAAGTATTCCCAGCGACAGGCTACTATGGATATCGGCCTGGCCGATGTCCAAAATCTGGGCATCGAACCGGGCCAATATTTCCATTATAGAGGCTGTGAGCCCCTGCCTGTCCCTGCCGGTAATACGGATTAAGATTTGTTCCTTTTTAATTTCCGGCATACAGGAAAGATGTTATTCTGCGGGTTTCTCTGCGGGAGCGGGTGCGGCAACCTCTGCGGGGCCGAACTCGTTGTCCTTGGGATCTCCCTTCTTTGCCAGGAGGACGATCAGCCAAATTGCACCCACCAGAGGGATAAGGCTCACCAGGATCATCCAGCCGCTCTTGCCGATGTCGTGAAGACGACGAACGGTGAGGCCGAGGCCGGGGATGAGCACTGCGAGTGAATAAACGTAAACAATGATGCTCTTGGCGCCGACGATATTGTCGATAATGCCAAGGATCACGCAAATGATGAAGTTGAACAGGACAAAGTACCAGTACTCTGCCAGGCCGGCGCGACCTTTGAAGTTAAAGTAGTTCTGGAATACGCCAAGATAGTACTTTTTGAATTTTTCGACCATATAGTTTAAGTTTTAAAGGTTTGTGCCTGATCGTTCACTCACAAATATATGAATTTTTTAACGGAATTACTATTTTTGTAAAAATATCTTGCACGATTATGGGTCTTTTCATTAGAAGGTCGGTCAAATCGGCCCTGGACAAAAGCAAACTGGCAACCAGCTACGCACTCACCGCGCTTTGTGCACTCCTTATAGCCGCCAACGTGGGCGCCTTCCTCTTCTTCCCCAAGGTAGCGGCCCCTCTGGCAATCGTCCTTTCCAACGTGGTAACCGTGCTGCTCATGCTGGTAGCGGTGAGGCCTATCAATTCCCTCATCCAGAAAGGCTTCAACGACAAGGCGAAGGAGCTCGTCGAGAAAGAGCGCGAAGAGCAGGAACTCCGGGATAAGGTCACGGCCCTGGAAAACCGCAACCGCGAGCTGGAAAGCCGCCTGGACACCTGGGCCCAGACATCCAGCGTTCCCACCGCCGTGAACTTCACCTTCAAGGTGGAAACCATGACCTTCGACAAAACCGGCTACATCGTCAAGGAAGAGCCCCTGGAAAGGTTCATGGCGGATCCGGTGTACAAGTTATCGGACAAGAAAGGCGTGTTCGACCGCCTCTCCAAATGGATGGACGACCTTGCCCATCCCGGGATGAAGAAGGTCCTTTATATCGGCAAGTACTACATCAAGGCCTCCATCGGCATAGATTTCACCAAGATAAAGTTCTCGGTCGATGGCGGCGCTCTCACCTTCTCCGGCGTAAAGTTCACCAAACTGAACGACCTTGCAATCCAGGCGGATCCGGACGAAGTGAGCCACTGCTGGCTGCTTAATGAGGATGTTGACGGCTACACCACCATCAACCAGAACGACGTATACCGCGAGTTCACGGAGATTTACGCCCGCATCCGCGAGCAGGAGGCCGACAAAGCCCTCGAGGGCGAAGTGGAAGGCCTGTGCGAGCACTATACCGCCATCTTCCGCAGCAACCTCGCGGAGCGCTTCCCCGGAATAGGCTTCTGCGACAACATCGAAGAGTCCACCGCCACCTGGTACTCCCTCAAAGAGCACTTCAAGGACGAGCGCATCTACCCCGTCGCCTCCAACATGTTCCTCATGGCCGACGTCCTTAGCGACCTCCCCGGCCGCGGTCTCCTTCCGGAATAATTACATACCCAAAACTTCGCGCATGGCGGGGAGCGAGGGCTCTTCGCCGGTCATGAGGCGGAAGCCGGCGATGGCCTGGTGGAGGAGCCAGAGTTTGCCGCTGAGGTACTTGCGGCATGGGGCATCGGCAAGGCGGGGATTTTTGTACTCCGCTTCCAGCACAATGGCATTCTCCAACGGGAGGCCCTCCGGAACGGGGGCAGTGGAAGGGAGAGTGTAGATGATCAGGCCGATGTCGTCAGGCGTGGGCAGTTGGTCCAGGCCGCAGGAGACGCAGCCAGGAAAGGCGGATGCGAGCCATCTGGCTTTCTCCGGATCCCGGCCGGCGACTATGGCGTCCAGGCCGAGTTCGCGGGCGGCGGCAAGCGCTGCCGCGGCGGCCCCGCCCGTTCCCACTATCAGGGCAGCGGAGCCCGTTTCCAGGCAGTCAAGGGCGCCGATTACGCCGTCCACATCGGTGTTGAAGGCGTGGAATCCGTCATCGGCCTTTATGATAAGATTGCAGGCATCGATCCCGTCGCAATCACGGACATCGGCCCTTGCAAACGCGTCCCTCTTGTAAGGCGCAGTTACGTTGAAGGCGTCGTACTCCACTCCGCGGGCCCAGGCCGCTTCGAAGCCGGGCTCATCCACCAGGTCGTAACTGTACCGGCCACTGTATGCAGCCTGCATGAGGGCAGGGCTCAGGGAACCCGCAACAGGATGTCCGATGAGGCAGAATCTTCGAAACGGAGCCATATCTCAATAGCACTTTTTATAGAAGGTGAGGCCGGACATGTATGTACCGCTGGCAACAAGGGAAGCATCCCTGCTGGAGAGGAATAGCACACGCACAGAGCCATCGTCCTGGGAGAGGATAACGCCGCCATCGGCCTTCCAGGTGATTGTGTCGATGTCTGTTGAGTCGTATGTGAACTCCTGCGCGAGATCGTTATTGTGCACGGGCACGAAAGGATGTGGCAGCATCACCCCGGCGAAGAAATTGCGCATGCCGTACTCGATTTCGAAGAAGTGGTCGTTCAGCGAGCGCTCGCCCGTTTCAGCGTTCTTGTCGGCATGGACGGTATGGCGGCCGGGCATGTCGAAGGTGTACAGTTTGGCGCGCTGGCTTCCCGCACGCTCCGTAATGAACTTTGAACCGTACATCACCGGGAACATGATGTCGTTGCCTATCACCTTCTCGAAGGGATGATCCGAGCCATACGGCACCACGTGGTCTCCGCTGCTGTGGAAAGAAACGATGGCTGTGGAATTATTGTCGATGATGCCAAGGTCGTTCACCGCCCCCCACATGTTGCCAACTGCCCGAATGGAGAAGTGGTCCGACAGACTGGGATTCACGGCCATGATAAGGCCGTCTTTTTCCGCCGGCTTCGGCCTGTCCTTATCGCTCATGAACGCCACGTTGAGTGCAGTTATTCCTCCGGCGCTGGTGCCGGCAACGAACACCCTTTCCGGGTCTATCTGATATCTGTCTTTGTTGTGTACAAGGAACCGTATTGCCGCATTCACATCCTGCACGGCGCGGAAGCCCGCCCTTTCGGGAGAGAGCAGCAGGCCGAATCCCAGCCTGTAATTAACCGACGCCACGGCATATCCGCACCCGGCGAAATACCGGGCCCACTGGGGGAAGCCGATATCGGCCTTGTCGCCATTATAGAACGCTCCCCCGTGAATGAGAACCAGCAGAGGCCTTGTGGCAGTGCCGTCCCTCTTGGGGAGGTAGATATCCATATCAAGGTCCAGTTCCTTCTCGTCCTTGTCAAGGATCTTGGACAAATAAATCGACAGGAAAGACTCCCCCGTATCCGGGTATGATGACCAGTATCCCTTCGCCTTGGCGTATACTACGTCGTTAATCTCGCGCACGGCGTACACCGAATCCGTGTACTCCCAAGTCTCCGGGCACTCCTCGAAAAGCGGCGCCTCGTAGGGCTCGAATCTCTCCACCTCCAGCCTCCAGTCTTTTCCTGAAGTGAGCGCCACCTCCTTCTTCCCCGCCTTCACCTTCACATTCCTGGCCTTGGCGAACAGCGTCCCCTCGTCCTCATAATATGTTCCCGTGATGGACTTCTTCCCGCTCTTGGAGAACGTTGCATAGCCCTCCCCTTTCTCGCTCTCGATCCGGTAGAGCACCCCCGCCTCAAACGGCGCCTCCACCGTATCGCAGGCGGCGAGAATCAGAAGAAGGACGAAAAATGGTAAGAATCTACGAAAGTTCATAATAACAACATCTATTTGGCCTTCTTCCTGTCCACGACCGCACGGACTGAATGCCCATAAACCCGTCCATTATGATAGTTCGCACCTGCATCATTATCATAAAAGCATAAGCGATAGAAACTGTTCGGCTGATCTTGGTTGAGTGTAGAACTCATATAAAAACCCTTTACACCGACATCACGCATTTCGCTGCTCTTGAAAAATCCGGCCGCAGGCATGAAAATGCTGTTGCCATTACGTCCTGTAAACTCCATACCGGACACGCCGTACTTTGTCACCCACCGATGCGAACAATTGTTTACCAGTTCATTGAATTCGCTTCTGGTTGGAAGCCGGCAAGGATATCCCCAGTTCTTTTGAGCCGCATCATCTTCAGGCTCAAGTTCTACCTTTCCGTCGGGGTTATAATAGGATGAATACTCATACATCCCGTACGGGACATACTTTGTAAACTCATTGTTCACCCCTAAGCAGAATCGATAATTAGAGTGGCTGTACTTAGGCTCGGGCTTCGGTCGGTATTCACCCCAGGCATAGTAGTTTCCTCTGTCGCTGGCACTGGTTGATCCCACATTCCTGGTTGCCCAAAGGACTGACAGTCCAAGGTCGACAAATTCATACCCGTTAACATATACCGAAGGCTGAGACTTCCTGCCTCCATTACCGGAAATAGTCTGTCCTATAAGGATAAACAGCAATATCGGGATAGCCAGAAGAAGAATTACGAGCAACGTTATCAGAGGCTTATTGCCCTTATTCGATTGCGGGTGGTAAACCGGTGCCGGTTTAACGGGTGCTTGATACTCTCTTATGTCCGGCTCATCTACAGGCTCGGGATTGGAAACCGGTTCCGCGACAGGAACAGGAACGTTATTTTTCCTTATCAACAGCCTGTTCGAGCGGCTGATGGCGTCGGATAAAATCAAATCGGTAT
>JAEEGF010115920.1_pt1 | contig 11402 bp, 10 predicted proteins | sample 9134171 | NCBI WGS metagenome assembly JAEEGF01 (sample SAMN16246542, study PRJNA631951) | gut metagenome | biome: gut microbiome; feature: rumen; material: AP-attached | host: Bos | place: Iran: Karaj | collected 2018-10
TGATTTGTATCATATTAACAAGAGAGATTTCAAGGTGCCTTTTGTGTGCGGTGCGAGAGATCTGGGGGAAGCATTGCGTAGAATAAATGAAGGTGCTGCCATGATAAGAACAAAGGGGGAACCTGGAACAGGAGACATTGTGCAGGCAGTTCGTCATATGAGAAAGATGAATAGTGAAATTGCCAGAATTTCATCTATGCGTGAGGATGAATTGTTTGAAGTTGCCAAGGAGTTGCAGGTGCCATATGATCTGGTGCAATATGTGCATGATAGCGGAAAACTTCCGGTTGTAAATTTTGCCGCAGGTGGCGTTGCAACACCTGCTGATGCAGCACTTATGATGCTTCTGGGGGCGGAAGGTGTGTTTGTTGGATCAGGAATCTTTAAATCAGGAAATCCCGAGAAGCGTGCGGCTGCTATTGTGCAGGCGGTTACCAATTATAAAGATGCTAAATTGATTGCTGAATTATCGGAGGATTTAGGAGAGGCTATGGTTGGAATAAATGAGAATGAAATACAGCTTATTATGGAAGAAAGAGGCAGATAATTATGAGAATAGGTATACTATCATTGCAGGGAGCCTTTGCTGAACATAAGAAAATGCTGGAAAATCTTGGGGCAGAATGCGTTGAATTGAGACAGGAAAATGATGTTATTGATTTGGATGGAATTGTATTGCCGGGAGGAGAGAGTACAGTACAGGGTAAATTACTTCGTGAGCTTAATATGTTTGATAAAATACAGAAGTTAATAGAAGGGGGATTGCCTACTTTGGCAACATGCGCCGGTCTGGTACTACTGGCAGATGAAATAGTAAATGATGATAATGTATATTTTAAGACACTTCCGGTGAGTATAAAGCGAAATGCTTATGGCAGACAATTAGGAAGTTTTGATACTGTATCGGATTTTAAGGGTATAGGAGAATTCGACATGAAATTTATACGGGCTCCTTATATTGTAGATGCGCATGGAGCAGAGGTTTTGGCTGAAGTGGATGGACATATTGTTGCTGTCAAATATAATAATCAATTAGCATTATCTTTTCATCCCGAGTTGGGAGAGGATAACAGAATACATAAACGGTTTCTCCAAATGGTACAAAAATTTTCGTGTCAGTAAATCTTGTCTGGAAATACTATGGTGCACAAGTAATGGGATATTTGCTATAATGAATCCGGAAGTTACTGTTGCAGATAGAGAGGAGAAGCAAGTTGAAACCACAAGAATTACTGGATATTTTAAATGTTGCAGGAAGGTTGAAAACTACCACAAGACACTGCTACACTGAGGCTGACAGGAAGGAAAGCGTGGCTGATCACACATTTAGAATGGCTCTTATGGCAATGCTTATGGAAAGTGAGTTTCCAGATGCAGACATGAATAAGGTTATACGCATGTGTCTAATTCATGATTTAGGAGAAGCATTTACCGGAGATATTCCTTCTTTTTATAAGAATAGTCAGGATGAGGATGTGGAAGAAGATGTTCTTTTCAATTGGGTGGATACATTTCCTGAACCTGAGAGAGAACAGTGGTTTGCATTATATGAAGAAATGAATGCCCTAGAGTCTGAAGAAGCCAAGATATATAAGGCTATTGACAGATTGGAGGCAGTAATATCTCATGATGAATCTGATTTGGCTACATGGTTGCCATTAGAGTTTGATTTGAATCTGACATATGGCAATGAGAATGTGGGATTTTCTAAGTATTTGACAGAGCTTAAATCAGAAATAGACAAGATGACACATAAAGCAATTGATGAATACAGAGCTGACCAGCCTTAGGACTGTCAGCTTTTTTCTTGAATAGAAATATGGTTTGTAGTATAGTTGAAAGGTGTTTTTTACACAGAAGTATATTTTTATAAAAGATGGAGAAAATGAATATGGAAAAAAGAGATAGTTGGGCTTCCAGAAGTACTTTTATTCTGGCTTCTGTTGGTTCTGCAGTAGGATTAGGAAATGCATGGAGGTTCCCTGGACTTGCGGCCAAGCATGGTGGCGGAACATTTCTCGTAGTATTTCTTATTGTATTATTTGCTATTGGAATTCCACTTCTTATGATGGAATTATCAATTGCCAGAAAGCTGCACAAGGGAGCTGCGGAGTCCCTTCGTGGTATTAATAAGAAGATGGAGCCAGTAGGTTGGGCTGCTACAGCAAATGCTTTTGTTATTGTAACTTATTATGCAATTGTATTTGCCTGGATTTTGCTTATGGTAGTAGGCGCATTTAAATTCGGTCATATGACTGGAGATGCTGTTGCTGCCAAAGGTGTATTTGAAAGCATGACCAAGACTACATGGGATGTAGTAGGATATACAATTCCAATTCCTGTACTTATTGCAGCAATTGTAGCATGGGGAATGATGTATTATTGTATTCGTGATGGTGCTAGCTCAGTTGGAGCTGTTGTTAAATATACAGTAATGCTTCCTGTATTATTGCTTCTTATATTGGCAATAAAGGGCTGCACAATGGATGGAGCTGTTGAAGGATTAAAGATGCTATTTATTCCACAGTTGTCAGCATTTTCAGATGCGTCACTTTGGATTGATGCCACAGGTCAGGTGTTCTATAGCTTGTCAATTATGATGGCTATTATGTTTGCATATGGATCATATCTTGATGCAGCTACAAACCTGGCAGAAGATTGTATGATTATTGCATTTAGTGATGCAGCTGTAAGTGTGCTCTCTGCCATTGTAATGTTTTCTACAATGGGTGGTGTTGGAATGCTTGATGAAATATCTGATTCAGGAATTGCTACAGCATTTCTTATATATCCACAGGCTATTGTAAATCTCACCAGTAATGGTGTGGTAAATGTTATTTTTGGTGTGATTTTCTACCTAATGCTTGTAACACTTGCAATTGATTCTGCCTTTTCTATTGTGGAAGGCGTATCAGCATCTGTTTCAGATAAGTTTAAGTTGAATCCAAAGAAGACAACAATTGGAATTTGTACTATTGCTGGTATTATTTCTCTGATTTATTGTACAAGAGCCGGTCTTGCTTGGCTTGATATTGTAGATAACTGGACTAATCAGATCAACTTGATTTTGATTGGTGTATTAGAATGTATAGCTGTAGGTTGGATGTTTGATCCTGAGAAGGTTTTGAAACAGATTAACCGCAACGCAGATAAGTTTAAAATGCCAAAGAAATGGTTTGTTATTTCTGTTAAATATGTATCACCAATCGCTTTGTCAGTTCTGTTTGTATGGAACTTATATACTTTATTTGTTATAAAAGGCGGTCATTATGGTTATGCTTTCTGGGCTGAGTTTATTGGCGGCTGGTGCGTATCAGCTTTGGTTTTTGCTAGTGGATTTATTGTGAAACTGGTTGTGAAAATCAAACAGAAGAAGGGCTTCGTTGAAAATGAAGTTGAATGGATAGATGAAGATTAGGAAATGAAAGATTTTAAAGAAGGATTAATGTCAGGCATACCTATAGGCCTGGGATATTTATCTGTATCATTTACATTTGGAATAATGGCTGTAGGCATGGGATTGTATTGGTGGCAGGCCACAATTATATCCATGCTTACAGTAACTTCTGCCGGGCAGTTGGCTGGAATCGGCACAATGATTCATCCGGGATTGTATATGGAGATGCTTATATCTCAGCTTACCATCAATATTAGATACTCATTTATGTCCATATCCATTGGGCAGAAGGCGGACAGTAAGTTCAAGGGAATATATAGATGGTTGTTGGGCTTTATGATGACAGATGAAATATTTGGCGTGGCCAGCAGCAGGAAATCTGTCAGCAGAAGTTTCTTCGCAGGATTAAGTGTATTTCCTTATTTAGGATGGGCTCTTGGTACTCTTATAGGGGCACTTCTTGGAGAAGTTTTGCCGGGCTCTTTGCTGAGTGCTTTGGGAATTGCATTATATGCTATGTTTATTGCTATTGTTGTTCCTGAGATGGAGCGGTCGAAGCCTGTTGTTGTGGTAGTATTGATTTCCATTGCCTTGAGTTGTGGTTTTAAATATTTACCTATTCTGCAGAATATATCTGCAGGGATTGCCATTACAATATGTGGAGTAGTAGCAGCTCTTGTGGGAGCAGTATTTTTCCCAATAGAGGAGGCGGAATCATGACAGGATCATCCTTTTGGATTTATTTGGCTATTTTGGCTGGGACTACATATTTGGTGAGAGTGATTCCTTTCGTAGCCATTAAAAACAAGATTGAAAATAAATATGTACAGTCATTTCTCTATTACATACCTTATGCAGTATTGTCTGCCATGACTATTCCGGCAGTTTTCTATTCTACAGATACCAGGCTGGGGGCAGTAGCAGGGGCTGTGGTTGCTGTTATTTTTGCCTTGAAGAAGAAAAGCTTAACGGTTGTAGCAGTTGCTGCTTGTGTGATGGTTTATGTGGTGGAAATGATATTATAGTAATTATGTAATTATGGTGGTCAGTGCGTTTGTGCTGACCATCTTGTTATTTGGATTAATATTTTGCTTCATCAAAGTCTCACTGTGCTATAATAAATGTATTAATTGACACAAGGGGAAGAACTATGAACATTGGGGACTTATTGAATAATCATTTACTTCTTGCATCTGCTTGTAGCTGGTTGGCTGCGCAGGTGCTCAAGACAATTATCTATGCAATTGTAAATCACACATTAGATATCAAGAGACTATTTGGCGACGGAGGAATGCCAAGCGGACATTCGGCTACAGTTACAGCTTTGGCTACTGCAGCAGCTATTGAATGTGGTTTTGATTCGCCTGTATTTGCAGTGGCATTTATGATGGCGATTATAGTCATGCATGATGCTATGGGTGTGAGATTGGAAGCCAGCAAACATGCCAAGATGCTCAATGAGATAGTAGATTATCTCAATGCGGATATTCCTGTAGAGACCAGATTGAAGGAATTTCTGGGACATACTCCTTCTCAGGTTGTATGTGGAGCTTTGCTTGGATTGGTAGTTGCAATTATTTTCTGCTTTTATATATAGAACCTAAGATTTTGAATCTAAGATGCAAAATATAAGTGTATATATGAAAGGGTTGAGTTATGAAAAATAAGAAATTATTGAATCTGTTAGCAATTATGCTCTGCTTAAATCTGACTTTGCTATCGGCATGTGCGTCTAATGATGACGCCCAAAAGACTGACTCGAAACAGGTAGAAACAGAAGTAAAACAGCAAATAACAGATGATAAGACAACTCAGGAGGACACTGATTTGAATGGGGCAACTTCTATGAAATTACTTGTTCAGGGGACTGATTTGACAGATGCATCAGGTAAACCTATTCAGCTAAAGGGAATAAGCACCCATGGGCTGGCTTGGTTTCCACAGTATGTAAATAAAGATTGCTTTGCCTCATTTCAGAAAATGGGAGCCAATGTAATTCGTCTTGCAATGTACACAGGTGAGAATGGTGGTTATTGCAGCGGCGGAAATCAGACAGAGCTTATTAATCTGGTAGATAATGGAGTGGATTACGCAACTGAGCTGGGAATGTATGTCATTATTGATTGGCATATTTTATCGGACAACAATCCTCGGACAAATCAGCAGGCGGCAATTGATTTCTTCTCACAGATGTCGTCTAAATACAAGGATTATGACAATGTGATTTATGAGATTTGTAATGAGCCAAATGGTGGCACAAGCTGGAGTCAGGTGAAGGAGTATGCCAATGCTGTGATTCCTGCAATCAGAGCCAACACTGATGCAGTTATTCTGGTGGGTACACCTCAGTGGTGTCAGCAGCTTGATCCTGTTATTTCTGACCCAATTACAGGATATGACAACGTAATGTATACCTTGCATTTCTATGCAGCAACCCACAAGGATGATTTGAGAAATCAGCTTAGCCGTGCTCATGACGCAGGTTTGCCGGTATTTGTATCTGAATATGGTATCTGCGATTCTTCAGGCAATGGCAACATAGATGAAGCTTCAGCTAATGCATGGGTACAGTTGATGAACTCTTATAATATAAGCTATGTATGTTGGAATTTATCCAACAAGAATGAGTCATCATCTGTTTTGAATTCTGGCTGTGACAAGATTTCAGATTTTACAGAATCAGATTTAAGTACATCAGGAAGATGGTTGATGAATGTTTTGGCATCCAAGTAGTCAGAGACATAGTAGCTGATTCTTGATACATATAATAGTTAGAAGAGATTTTGAAGAAATAATACTTGAAGAAGGCGAACTGGAAAATGAATGTTGAATTTATAACAGAGCTAAAAGATACTCATGTACAGCCTCAGATGGCCCGTGTCAGGGTGAAGTCTCTTGATGGCTTATGGAAATGCAATGACAAGGATATAGTGGTACCATTTCCACCGGAAAGTGATTTGGCCAATTATGAAGACAGAGATATATGTCTCAGTGAGAAATGGGATGGCAAGTTGACATATAAAACTACTTTCGTTATTCCAGAAGGTTTTGACTTGCCACGAATTCTGCTTCATTTTGGAGCAGTAGATCAGATTGCAGATGCATATGTGGATGATAAATTTGTAGGTCATCACGAGGGCGGATATCTGAAATTTAAATTCGACATAACAGAAGCATTGTCAGGAAATATTGAGAATTCATCTCATGAACTTAGAGTAGAAGTTACAGACACACTGTCTCATGCTTATCCTTATGGCAAGCAGAGGATTGACCGTGGTGGCATGTGGTATACCAAGGTCAGCGGTATATGGAAGAGCGTGTGGTTGGAAAATGTTCCTGATATCTACATTGATAATTTGAAAATGACTAACACTTTGTCATCTGTTGACATAGAAGCTTGTATGAGTAACGGTGTGAGCATCTCGAAACATATTGATGTGGAAGAACCTGTAAACTGGACTTTGCATAATCCTCATTTATATCCTGTGAAAATAACAGAGGGAGAGGATGAGGTTTATTCTTATTTTGCACTGAGGGTTTTCGATGAGCAGATGATAAATGGATATTTGCGTACCTGCTTAAATGGCAAGCCGATTTTCATGCATGGAGTTTTGTCTCAGGGATATTGGCCAGATGGTATTTATAGACCTAATGATCTGTCTCAATATGATGATGATATTTTGCGCATGAAGGAGCTTGGATTTAACATGCTTCGAGTTCATTGCAAAATTGAGGACGATTATTTCTACACTGCCTGTGACAGACTGGGAATGTTAGTGTGCCAGGATATGGTAAATAGTGGTGGATATCATTATTGGCGTGATACCATTTGGCCAACACTTACATTTAAAAGGAGAAAAGATACCAGATATGCCAAGGGCAAGGGCATTAGAATTGAGCCAAAGAGCCAGTGGCGTGATGCATATGATGACGACTTCCGCAGAGAATTCTTCATTGAACATTGTAAAGCTACAATAGATCAGGTGAGAAATAATCCTTGTGTGGTTGTCTATACCATTTTCAATGAGGGATGGGGCCAGTTTGATAGTGACAAGGCTTATGAGATTCTAAAAGCATATGATTCGAGCCGATTGTTTGATTCAACTTCAGGTTGGTTTGCGCAGAAGAAGAGTGATTTTGATTCCTACCATGTGTACTTCTGGTATAAGAAATTGAAGCACAAGCATAAGCCTATGTTCTTAAAGGAATGTGGAGGTTATTCACTGCCTGTACCAGGTCATATATGGCATAACAAAACTTACGGCTACGGTTCTTTCAAAACCAAAGAAGACCTTATGGCCAAAATATCTGATATGTATGAACATATGGTATATCCTAAGATTCCATATGGATTGTGTGGTTGTATCTATACTCAGTTGTCTGATGTAGAGGAAGAAATCAATGGTATGTACACCTACGACAGACAGGAGTGCAAGGTCATCAAGACCAGAATGCAGCAGATTAATGCACGCATAACAAGTATATACATGAAAAGTACAGAATTTTAATAATTTTTGTGGAATATATCAATATGAAAAATATAAAGCTTTGGGCATAATATTCATGGAAGCCTAAAGCTTTATTTTTATAAAAAAGTAGATATTGCGAAAGAAGATTATGTAATCATGGAAAATGATATTACAATTACTCAGGAGAATAAATTCCTGTTTTGCGAGAGTAGATGGACCTTTTGGATCTTGACTCTGGCGGCAGGCATGTATGGAGCTTATACATACAATCTCAGAGGAGGAGTGTTCTGTAATGCGCAGACTGCCAATATAGTTTTGTTTGGAATGGCCTTGGGCAAGGCCGATTGGAAGGAAGCGGCATATTATCTCATTCCTATTAGTGCTTATCTATTTGGAACAATTTTCTCAGAGATTCTTGCAAAATATGTCAAAAGATTTCAATTCTTGAGATGGGATACCATCCTGGTAGGATTTGAAATGATTGTGGCTTTTGTAATTGGATGTCTACCAGCATCTGTGCCGGATCAAGTGCCACAGATTGCTTTTAATTTCATTTGCTCAATGCAATTTAATACATTTCGACAATTCGAGGGTATGCCTATGGCGACTACCTTCTGTACTAATCACATCAGACAATTTGGAAGTAATTTAGTTAAATATTCGAGACACAAGGATGATACATCTTTGTCCAGAATTAAGAAGCATGGAAGTTTGCTCTTAATGTTCTTCGCCGGTGCAGTTATATGTACTGTTGGATGCGTTCATATTGGTCTTAAAGCAATATGGATGAGCTGCGTCATTTTATTGGTATTATTTATCAGATTGATATATGCAGACTTAATTGATGAAGCGGGACAGCTAGATAGAAAACCTAAAGGTCACTAAAGTAGTAGTTGTGCTTTTTTAAATACAATCGTGAGAAACTATCCTTGTTTTAAGATAAGTACAAAGAATGATATTGACAAATTATTAACGAACCTGTATTCTTATCGTGATGTGGAGAGTTAGATATAACTAACTGCATTACGTTTTAGGATAAAAGCAACAAGCTTTACATTTTATAAGGAGGAACAAAATGTTAAATTTTGAACAGTGGGAAGGCTTCGAAGGAAGACTTTGGAAAGAAGAAATCAATGTAAGAGATTTCATTCAGAAGAACTACACTCCATATGATGGAGATGAGAGTTTCTTGGAAGGACCAACTGAGGCTACAGATAAGCTTTGGGGTAAGGTTCAGGAATTAATGAAAGAGCAGAGAGCAAAGGGTGGTGTCCTTGATATGGATACAGATATTGTATCATCTATCACATCACATGCTCCTGGTTATATTGATCCAGAGATGAAGGATTTGGAGCAGATTGTTGGTCTTCAGACAGACAAGCCACTTAAGAGAGCATTTATGCCATACGGTGGAATTCAGATGGCTGAGAAGGCTCTTACAGAGTATGGTTACACACCAAATCCTCAGTTACATAGAATCTTTACAGAGTACCACAAGACTCATAACCAGGCTGTATTCGATGCATACACACCTGAGATGAGAGCTGTTAGAAAGAACAAGATCATCACTGGTCTTCCAGATACATACGGTCGTGGACGTATCGTAGGTGATTATCGTAGAGTTGCTCTTTACGGTATCGATCAGCTTATTGCCTTCAAGGAAGAAGATAAATTGAACTGCGGTTCTGGTTCTATGAAGGGTGAGGTTATCCGTCTTAGAGAAGAACTTCAGGAGCAGATTAATTCTCTTAAGGCTATGAAGGAAATGGCTCAGTCTTATGGTTATGACATTTCACAGCCTGCCAAGAATGCCAAGGAAGCTGTTCAGTGGACATATTTCGGATATCTTGCAGCTATCAAGACACAGAATGGTGCAGCTATGTCAATCGGACGTGTATGTACATTCCTTGATATCTACATTGAGAGAGACCTTGCAAAGGGTATCATTACAGAGAAAGAGGCTCAGGAGCTTATCGACCATATGACACTTAAGTTCAGAATGGTTAAGTTCGCTAGATGTGAGTCTTACAACCAGTTATTCTCAGGTGACCCAGTATGGGCTACAATTGATCTTGCTGGTATCGGCGTTGATGGTCGTTCAATGGTTACTAAGACAGACTACCGTGTACTTCATACATTGGAGAACATGGGACCTTCACCAGAGCCAAATATTACAGTACTTTATTCATCAGCTCTTCCAGAGAACTTCAGAAGATATGCTGCACATATCTCTATTGAGACATCTTCAATCCAGTATGAGAACGATGATGTTATGAAGCCAATCTGGGGCGATGATTACGCAATCTGCTGTTGTGTATCTGCAACACAGACAGGTAAGGAGATGCAGTTCTTCGGAGCTCGTGCAAACCTTGCTAAGTGCTTGCTTTACGCTATCAACGGTGGTGTTGATGAGAAGAATAAGGTTCAGGTAGGACCTGCTTATCAGCCAATTACTTCAGATGTACTTGATTACGATGAAGTAATGGAGAAGTATGACAAGATGATGGATTGGTTGGCAGATGTATATGTAAATACTCTTAACCTTATCCAGTATATGCATGATAAATATTACTATGAGGCAGCTCAGATGGCTCTTATTGATACAGATGTTAGAAGAACATTTGCAACTGGTATTGCAGGATTCTCACATGTTATCGATTCACTTTCAGCTATTAAGTATGCCAAGGTTAGTGTAATCCGTGACGAGAATGGACTTGCTGTTGATTACAAGATCGATGGTGACTTCCCTAGATACGGTAACGATGATGATAGAGCTGATGAGATCGGTGTATGGTTACTTCGTACATTTATGGAGAAGCTCAAGAAGCATCATACATATCGTCGTTCAGAGCCTACAACTTCAATCCTTACAATTACTTCAAACGTTGTATACGGTAAGGCTACAGGAGCACTTCCTGATGGACGTCCAGCAGGTGAGCCACTTTCACCTGGTGCTAACCCAGCTTATGGTGCTGAGAAGAATGGTCTTCTTGCTTCACTTAACTCTGTTGCCAAGATTCCTTATGAGTGGGCACTTGATGGTATTTCAAATACACAGACAATCAACCCAGAGGCTCTTGGAGCAACTGATGAGGAGAGAATCAATAACCTTGTAATGGCTATGGATGGATACTTCAATCAGGGTGCACACCATGTAAATGTTAACGTATTCGGTAAGGAGAAGCTTATTGATGCTATGGAGCATCCAGAGAAGGAAGAGTACCAGAACTTCACAATTCGTGTATCTGGTTACGCTGTAAGATTCATTGACCTTACAGAGGAACAGCAGAGAGATGTTATCTCTAGAACATTCCATGCAATGATGTAGGATGTATAACCATCTGATGGTTAAATATTAAAGGTGAGTGGGCAGAAGTTCTCAATATGAATTTCTGCCCACTTTGTTATATTGCCGGATATGCGATATAATTCTCTCATATTCAAGATTTTAAACATACCACTCTCGGACACATATAACTTTTCAGGAACGCTTCCGCTACGTATTCGCACCAGCGGTACTAAATTCGCTGCGCATA
>JAEEGF011706131.1_pt1 | contig 11402 bp, 6 predicted proteins | sample 9134171 | NCBI WGS metagenome assembly JAEEGF01 (sample SAMN16246542, study PRJNA631951) | gut metagenome | biome: gut microbiome; feature: rumen; material: AP-attached | host: Bos | place: Iran: Karaj | collected 2018-10
TAAGGCTATTAGTGGAAGGGTGCATAATCTTCGCATGACCTACTCAACTCTTTGGGCTGTTGTGTCACACCCCATCTTTATCGCTCTGCATGGTAATCCTGCTGTGTGTGATAGTATGGTAAATCTATCGTACGATAACATCGATATCATTTGCCATGCCGAATCCCAGATTGACTATCAAGGATGCCTTGCCATCAACTGTGGTGATAATAATTATGTGAAAGATGTCACGTTCGACAATATTCGCATCGAACAGATACAAGATGGTTGCATCACGCAGGTGAAGGTGGGATGGAACCAGAAGTACTGCACGGCACCAGGTGCAGGAGTAGAAAATGTACTGTTTCGCAATATCCGTTATTATGGCACTCTACCCAATATCTCCATCATTAATGGCTACGACGTGGACCATAAGATAAAGAACGTCACATTCGAAGGGCTGAAGATCAATGGGAGAACCATTTATGATAAAATGCCAGGAAAGCCTGGATGGCATGCGACTTCCGACTATGTGCCTATGTTTGTGGGCAACCATGTGGAAAACCTGAATTTCACGAAATGATGAAAAAGATCACCCTTCTTGTCTTTGCCGCCCTCGTACTAAATGGCTTTGCTCGTCAATTGTCATCTCCCGATGGCAAGTATATAGTTACCATCGACGGCTTGACATATAGTGTGACCTATAATAATAAGGTAATTGTAGAAAAGAGTCGGCTTGGTATCGACATCGACAATCGTCTTTTCGAGTCAGCATTGGCTGTACCGCGTGGCAATAATGAAGATTGGTGCAGCGACCTCTTGCTGAAGAGTGAAGAATATTTGTCTATTGATACGATATGGAGACCGTTGTATGGCGAGAATGCGCTAATTCGCGACCATTACAATCAACTTGTACTGCACTACGAGAAAGGTTCAAACGGGCAAGGCTCATTTACAGAGGGTTACGACAAACGAAAATTCTATGCGATGGACATCATCGTTCGGGCCTACGACGAGGGCATAGCATTCCGTTATCATTTTCCTGAGACTAGTAACGGTCTCTTTTTGCACGTTACAAGTGAACGGACCTCGTTTGTCCTCCCAGATGGTACGACTGCATGGTATGAAGAATGGGCTCAAGGCCCCTATAGTAGGAGAGGGTTAAGGATGGAAGGGGAATGGCTTGAGTGTGAACGCCCATTGCTTCTTCAAACTCCCGATGGAACTTACATAGCTTTGCTCGAGGCCGCTATGAAGGACTATGCACGTGGCAAGTTTCGCCTAGTACAGGACAACGAATTGCAGATTGCCATGTATTCTAGTGCCGACATTATTTCGCCTTATAGCACCCCTTGGCGTGTCATCATGGCTGCAGAGCGTCCGGTCGACCTTATCAACCACAAGGACTTGGTGCTTAATCTGAATGAACCTCCATCGTCAGAGTCTTCAACTATTGATTTCTCTTTTGTTAAGCCAGGAAAGGCTTTTCGTTCGTCTCGACTTGACAAGGCTTCAATTAAGAAGAGTATCGACTATTGTGCTGAGTTCGGAATCGATTATGTGGAATTGGATGCAGGTTGGTATGGACCTGAAGGAAAGGTGGAAAGTGATGCTACTAGGGTGGCTGAGACACGTGACTTCACGATGCCAGAAATCTGTGATTATGCCAAGAGCAAGGGCGTCGGTGTATGGCTTTACGTCAACCAACGTGCCCTTTATCGTCAACTCAACGAGATACTTCCTTTATATAAGCAATGGGGTGTTAGTGGCATTAAGTTCGGTTTTGTTCAGGTGGGCAATCAGCAGTGGACGACTTGGTTGCATGATGCTGTAGCCAAGTGTGCTGAACATCAGTTAATGGTGGACATTCACGACGAATATCGCCCGACGGGTCTCAGTCGCACTTGGCCTAACTTGATGACGCAGGAGGGCATTCGTGGTAATGAAGAGATGCCCGATGCTGATCACAACACCTTGCTTCCCTTTACGCGCTTTCTGTGCGGACCAGCCGATTACACGCTCTGCTATTTCAACAACCGTGTGAAAAATACAAAAGGTCACCAGTTGGCAATGGCGGCAGTTTACTACAGTCCTCTGCAGTTCCTGTTCTGGTACGACCTGCCTTTTGTTGACAAAGGTGAGGAGGAACTGCAGTTTTGGAAGGACTGCCCTACAGTCTTCGACGAGAGCATAGCCCTTGACGGACGTCCTGGGGAGTATATCATTCAAGCTCGTCGTAGTGGCGCGGATTGGTTCGTAGGCTGTATGACCAATACCGAGGCTCGAACGATAACCATCCCCACTGACTTCCTGATAGGTAACTCAAAATTCAAGAATCATAATTCAAAATGGATGGTCACCATATATAATGACAATCCCACGCTGAACACACGTACGAAAGTTAGATGTGAAAAGATAATAATAAAAAGTCCCGGCAAGCCCATTACTCTGCAACTCCAGCCCAGTGGTGGTGCTGCCCTGCACTTTAGTCCCGTGACAAAGTAAAAATCCCTGAATAATCATGAAACACCGAACCCTGATTTCCGTTCTTGTATTCGTTTTATGTGTTGGCTTACAAGCGCAGAGCCCTTATCAATCACAAGTATGGATGCCCGACCGCGGCGACGGCACTTATCAAAATCCTGTCCTTTATGCCGACTACAGTGACCCCGACGTTTGTGTTGTGGGCGATGACTACTATCTGACAGCCTCATCGTTCAACTGTGTGCCAGGTTTGCCTATACTGCACTCGCGCGACCTTGTGAACTGGGAAATCGTGGGTCATGCTCTGCCACAATTGGAACCTGTCGAGGCATTCGACCAGCCAGCTCACGGGAATGGTGTATGGGCTCCTGCCATTCGTTATCACAACGATTCACTCTTCATTTATTGGGGAGACCCCGACCGAGGCATTTTCATGGTCAAGTCACCGATTAATCGCCAATCTGCTTCGTTTGTTCCTCGGTTCACAAAGCCTGTCTGCGTTGTGCCTGGACGGGGACTCATAGATCCTTGTCCACTATGGGATGACGATGGACGGTGCTATTTGGTAAATGCCTGGGCTAATTCGCGAGCTGGATTCAACTCTGTTCTTACTGTGCGCGAGATGTCGGCCGATGGGACGCATGCCATTGGTCTGCCGCGCATCGTCTTCGATGGAGGACAAATCAATCACACAGCCGAAGGTCCAAAGATGTACAAGCGCGATGGGTGGTATTGGATTATGTGTCCTGCAGGCGGTGTCGAACAGGGATGGCAACTGGCCATGCGTTCGCGTTCACCATATGGCCCCTATGAGTGGAAGAAAGTTTTGGAAAAGGGGAAAACCACTATTAACGGCCCTCATCAAGGTGGCTGGGTACATACATCACAGGGTGAGGATTGGTTCCTCCACTTCAATGATAAAGGTGCCTTGGGACGTGTTGTCATGCTGCAACCCGTCGACTGGACATCGGGTTGGCCTATTATGGGTGACAAGGGAGTGCCTATGACAGGTGGTCGCAAACCTCGAACGGTTTCGAATATACGATATAATCCACAAGAAAGCGATGATTTTACCAATGGCTTGGGACTGCAGTGGCAGTGGCATGCCAACTATGACCAGACCTACGGAATGCCAACTGCTGATGGGCACATGCGCTTGTACACACGTCAGTTGACAGGTTCCTTGTGGCAAGCGCCCAACCTGCTGTTGCAGAAATTGCCAGCTCCGCGTTTCGTAGCAACGGCTCGCGTACGAATGTCTGCCAAAGCCGACGGACAATGGGGTGGACTAGTCATGATGGGACGCAACTATTCGGCACTCGTCATCCGTCGCGAAGGCGACCATTTCGTTATTCAACGTCGCACATGCATGGGAGCCGATGAGGGAAAGGCCGAGACGTCCACCGTCGTAGAGCGTCTACAGCCTACTGCCAAAGACACCACGCGATATGCTCCAGCCATCTATTTCGACCTTTACCTACAAGCCACTGTCAATGATGGGGTCTGCACTTTTTCCTACAGCCAAGATGGTCGCAAATTCACTTCCACAGGCGTTAACTTCACGATGAAAGAAGGCAAATGGATAGGAGCCAAGATAGGATTTGTGGCAGAAAGCGAGCGTGATGATGTCAATCGTGGTTGGCTGGACGTCGATTGGATACGTTTCACGGCACTTCCTGGTTCACAACAGAAGTTTGATGTTGATAAACAGTTGGCCTATTGCCATCGTCAGGTGAAACGGGCACTCGAGACCTTGCAACCTTACAATTTTGAACAAGAACCACGTAACATTCTGTTGGGGCAGTCTGTGTGGAACTGTCGTCCTGCCACTGCCGAGGAGTGGTGCTCAGGCTTCTGGCCAGGCATCCTTTGGATGGACTATGCTGCCTCAGGTGATGAGGAAGTCCGTCGTGCTGCCGAAGGATTCACTGAACCATTGCAGCCGCTGGCTCAACAACCTGCTTATGACCACGATTTGGGCTTTATCATGCTGGGATCGTTCGGGAAGGGTATTGCCCACGACCGCACGGTTGCTCAGCGCTACCGACCTGCCATGCTATCTGCTGCCGACACACTTGCTACTTTGTTCAATCCTATGGTTGGGACCATCCTGAGTTGGCCACGTCACGTTAAGGACTACGGAGGTCATAACACCATCATGGACAATATGATTAACCTCGATCTGCTCTTCTGGGCTGCCGCAAACGGCGGCAACTCTTCACTCAAGAAGATAGCAACCACACATGCCGAGACTACGATGAAGAACCACTTCCGTCCCGATGGTTCCTGCTACCACGTGGCTGTTTATGACACACTGACGGGTAAGTTCATTAAAGGTGTAACCCATCAGGGCTACAGCGATGCTTCGATGTGGAGTCGGGGTCAGGCGTGGGCCATCTACGGATACACGATGGTGTACCGTTGGACGAAAGATCGCAAGTTCTTGGAGTTTGCCCAAAAGGTTGCCGACATATATCTGAAACGTCTTGGTGAGACCAGTGATGACTGGGTGCCTTTGTGGGATATGGACGACCCACGCGGACTAGGTGCTCCGAAGGATGCTTCTGCTGCCTGTGTCGTAGCGTCTGCCCTGCTGGAACTCAGTAACTATTCGAGTCGCAGTCGTTCGCGCGAATACAACAATGCCGTCGTCAATATGCTCACGGACTTGAGTTCTCCACGTTACCAGAGTGGCGACGGCAACGTATCGTTCCTCATGCACTCCACTGGAAACCACCCTGCAGGTTCTGAGATTGATGCCAGCATCGTTTATGCCGACTATTATTACATAGAGGCCTTATTGCGCTTGAAAGGTTTTTATAAGTAATAGGATGTAGTTTCTCTAACGCCCCCAAAAGCTAGACAGAGAACGTAGAACAGAGAGATAACACAGAGAACCGAGGGCCATTGGGCTCTCGGTTCTCTATTCTCTATTCATTATTAATTATTAATTAGCGAAGCGCAAATGTCACTTCTTAATGATGCTAGTCTCGGGATTGCGGAGGCCAGTTGCGGACTTGAGGTAGGCCTTTGCGGTGCCGAATCGGAGGTTTAGGTCGAGGCGGACGGGGATATGGTTATCGTCGTCGGTAATGTAGAAAGTGACAATTTCCTTTTCCTTACCCTTGCTGTTTTTCTCGAGGTAAGAGAAGACGAGGCAACGATAAGTGACGGGGTTCTCCCCTTCGGTGGTAAAGTTCTTAACACCACGATAAATGAGTGTCTCGGTCTTTATCCTGTCGCCGTCAGCAAATTGGAAAGGAACACGTTGCCCGATGGTGAAGTCACTGGCTTTGTAACTACGGCAACGCATGACCATGCTAACCATATCGTAGGGACATTCAGTCGAACGGTTGTCAGCCTCGGTGATGCGTCCGTCGCCATGACGATAACGTTGGTGGAGTTGGGCTTGTCCCCCAGAGTATTTGTAGGTTATTTCGTTGACGCGATATTTCCCTCCCTCGTTGGCTCCCTTACGATAGAAAAGGGGTACGACCTGAGGAGTGAAGATGGAACGCAAAGTGTCGCGCATACAGAACCATTTGTCGATGCGGCCAGAAGTACGCGTAATGAGGTCGGTCTGGAATGCTGACTTGCCTTGGTAGGTAGTCTTCTTCGTTGTCATCGAGGCAGAACCTGCGGTTTTCCAAATGAACTTCCAGTTGAAAAAGAGTTTATATTCAAGTCGTTCCCCATCCTGAAAGGCAGTGTTCTGCACAGGGCATTGAGCGGAGAGAAATTGGGAAAATGAGAAAAGGAGAAAATGAGAGAGCAGAATGAGGCGAATATTCTTTTTCATAGTCGTATGCTTTTGTTTTCTAATATGATGTCTTAAGTTCCAAAATGTTTAATTCTCCCTTGTCAATTACACATTTTAATTCTTTCTCTTTTAATTTTTAATTTATCTCTCCTTCCCATCGGGGAAGGACGAACAACTACTTCCCTCTTCGCTTTTCTTCCTCTCGCTGGCGGTTCTTGTCTTTTACCGTCTTCTCCTTGTCGGCCTTCTGTTTGGTGATGGCTTTGGGCTTTTGCTGTGCTAAGTCAATGCTTCGGAAATTCCAGTCCTGTTCCATCTCAAACTTGGCTTTAAGAGGGATGGGGCGAGGGAAATAGAACACCTCCTCGGGAGGGGTAAGGCTTTTGTACTCGCCAGTATCCCATTTGCCGTTGCGGTTGCGGTCCACGAACATACGCATATAATATTCGGCAGGCTTTAGGTAGAAAAAGTCGGCACGTCCATCAGTGGCTTTTATCTCTGCCACGGGTTTGTCACTCTTGTTGAGCAATTGCACGTAATAGTCGATGGAATCACTGATTTCTGCTCCTATCAGGTGAACAAAGATGGCGCCATATTCATCGAGTGAACGGACACGGAACTCTGCCTTGATGCCGGCATTAAAGTGCCCTAGCGCACTATGCACGGCCATACTGTCAATCTCGAACCGATAGCGTTGCGTGGGTTCCCATTCGGCAAAGAGTTGCCACTGGCGTATCTGTCCCTCGACGGGTTTGAAGACGAACGGCGCCTCCACGTATTCGGAATCCACCTTGATGGAAAAGTGCACGCGATCCATGTCTATCTCGCTGATGGGTTCGTTGAAAGTGATGATGGGATTTTGGTTGGGATCGATGGTGCCGGAGGGACGTATCTGCTGGGTGACGAACGTCTCCTCATAGGGATTACGTTCGTACTTGACATTTCCTTTGGCACGCTTGATTTCCTTTTCCCGTTGCTTTTGCCAATCCTCCCAGTTCTTCAGTCGTTCCTTCTCGAGTTTGGCATGCGTCTGCTTTGGCACCAGATTAAGGGTGTCGGTGTGTGGACGGTCGATGCCCAACGTGTCAGTTTCAGGGAAGGTGAGGGCGATGGAGAGTGTGTCTGGGTACGAGTAGAGGGTATCGGTAATCCAGTAGGTGATGGTATCGTTCTTGGCTGACGGTTCGGCTAGGAGAACATGGCTTGCATCAAAGCCTAAACCCTCGATGTGCGGTAATGTATCCTGCGGAGCGGTAAAGTATATGGTGAACGATTCGGGAGTCTTGCGTTCTTCCTTCAGTTTATGCTTCTCCTGTCCGCCTTCGAGGAAAGCACGCAAGACAATATTGTCAGGGTAGTAGTGGATGAATGGCACCATGCGTATCTTCTCGATCTGGGTGGTGTCGTACCATACCGTATCAGGACGTATGTCAGGACGATTTGTCGTTTTGATGGTGGTGGTGTCGAAGGCCACCATTTCGCTCTTCTGACTGAAGAAGTAGTTGCCGTCCATATCTTTCAGGGCATAGGTGCGATAGTGTCCGTTCTTAACGCCCTTGATGGTGAATTGTCCGCTTCCGTTGGTGCGTGCTACGCGGATGAGGGATTGACTGCGGAAGAGGGAGTCATGGAAGGTAGAGTCGGCAGCATAGAGTCCGACGAGTATGCCCTTTATGGGTTCCAGATTCTCGGCATCGAGTACCGTGCCGGAAACCTCCATTGTGTCGATGGTTTCGCCTCTACTGAAAGGGTATGTGTATTTGCCCAAGGGATTGCCCTCATTATTGTCAACGATGGCATCGCTAAAGTCGATGGTATAGGTGGTGTTGGCTTGCAGTGAGTCGAACAGGTCTATCTTGACCCGTTTACCTACGCTTCGGATATTGGGCATCTCTATCTGAGGAGGGGAGACTACCACCTTCTCGCTGGCATTCTCCATCTTGATGTATTCATCGAATAGGATGCTCACCTTTCGCTTGTCGTTCATTACGGCCTTGTTCGCAGGTGTGCACTCCACCACCTTTGGGGGCGTCTCGTCATAGGGCCCGCCATCAGGAGAACCAATGCTGGCGCAGGCTGCAAGCAGGATGGCAGACCCCATCCCCAGTCCTTTTCCGAGGGAAGGACGTAAATATGATTGCATCCATTGTATGATACTCATAGGTTTGGCTTAAGAGTTTAGTTCTTGGCTACTCCCTCCCCGGGGAGGGGCAGGGGAGAGATCCTCAGGAGGCGTTTAGTTTCAATATCTGTTCAATAATCCGTCTATCGTTAGAGAGTCGGGGCACCTTATGTTGTCCGCCTAACTTACCTTGGCTTCGCAACCATTCATCGAAGACACCACGACGAGCTGGAATAACCTCGAGGCGTTGTAGAGTTATGTTCTTGTATCGTTTGGCCTCATAGTCGGAGTTGAGTGTCTGCAAAGCTAAATCCAGTCGATGGGCAAAGGCTTCGATGTCTTGTGGTTCTTTGGTGAACTCGATGAGCCATTGATGGCGGCATTGTCCGTGTTCGTCCATAAAGACGGGTGCTGCTGTGTATTCCCTAATCTCTGCGTCCGTCGATTTGCAAGCAACCTCAAGGCCACGTTCGGCATTATCTACGATAAGTTCCTCGCCAAATGCGTTGATGAACGACTTCGTGCGTCCGGTGATGATGAACTTATAGGGCTGGAGGCTGGTAAAGCGCACGGTGTCGCCAATCAGATATCGCCAAAGTCCACTCGAAGTAGTGATTACCATCGCGTAGTTCTTGTCTTTCTCCACTTCCCACAAGGGTACGACCGTTGGCGAGTCGTTTGACAATTCGTTCATCGGGATGAATTCGTAGAACACGCCATAGTCTAGCATTAAGCTCATAGAGGGGTCGGATGGATCGTCCTGAAGTCCGAAGAATCCTTCACTTGCGTTATACGTCTCCATGTAATGCATCTTAGGCGTAGTGATCAGGCGATGATATTGCTCTCGATAAGGCGTGAAGGCCACTCCCCCATGGAAGAACACTTCCAGGTTCGGCCACACTTCTTCGAGGTGTTGCTTGCCAGAGAGCTCCATCACGCGGTCGAGAACCGAGAGCATCCAAGAAGGCACACCGCTCAGGTTTGTAACGTTTTTATTGAGAGCCTCGTGGGCAATGCGGTCGCGCTTTTGTTCGAAGTCGCAGAGCAGGGCGGTCTCTTTCTTGGGAACGCGGATGAGATTGACCAGCGGATTGATGTTCTCGATGAGAATGGCACTGAGGTCACCTACGAGAGAGTGTTTCAAATTGTAGTTAGGTGCGTGGCTTCCGCCAAGGATGAGGGCGTTTCCGTCAAAAATGTGACTTTCTCGATTGTTCCTGAGATACCATACCACAGCGTCTGTGCCGCCCCGATAATGGGTATCGTGTAACCCGTCGTTGCTCACAGGAATGAATTTGCTCTTGTCGTTGGTCGTACCGCTCGATTTTGCATACCAGCGTATTTGCCCCGGCCAAAGCACGTTCCGTTCACCATGACGCATGCGCTCAATGTATTCCTTCAATTCTTCGTAGGTGTTGACGCTTGAGGACTGACGGAACTTCTCGTATGAGTCCACTTCATCGAATCCATGTTCCCAACCCCACAAAGTCTTTCTGCCCTTTGCAAGAAGATGGTCAAGCACCTTGCGTTGCAATTGTTCGCCTTCCGTCGCATAACGGTCCAGTTGATGCTGACGAGGAAGGAACAATTTGCGTATGATTCTTGTTTTGTTCACTAATCTCTATTCTCTATTCTCTAATCTTTAATCCTTTTTCAAATCGAACCTATGTTCGATGTGCCTCGAACCTAAGGCCTTTTTCATTTGAACCTAAGGCTCTCGCGCGGAAGACCTAAGGCCTTCGGACGGAAGCCCTAAGGTTCATTTTCGGAAGGCCTATATCTTATACGAGTCGGGCCAATGTTTCCTTGATTCTACGCATGGCCTCGATGATGTTTTCGTCACTTGTGGCATAGCTCATGCGGAAGCACTCGGGCGAGCCAAAAGCATCACCACCTACGGTAGCCACATGTCCTACCTCCAGCAGATACATGGCAAGGTCGCTGCTGGTATTAATCACGCGATCCCCATCGCGCTTGCCAAAGAAGCTGCTGCACTTGGGGAAGAGGTAGAATGCACCTTGGGGTTCGTTGACTTCCAAACCCGGTATCTCGCGAGCCAACTTAACTATCAGGTTCTTGCGACGCTCGAAGGCCTGGCGCATCTCTTCCACACACTCTTGCGGACCAGAGAAAGCCACCTCTGCAGCCTTCTGACTCACGCTGCACGGACCACTGGTGTACTGGCCTTGGAGCTTGTTGCATCCCTTAACAATCCACTCTGGTGCAGCGATGAAACCTATGCGCCAACCCGTCATGGCGTATGCCTTCGAGACACCGTTGATGATGACCACGCGGTCCTTGATGTCGGGGAACTGAGCCATCGAAGCATGTTCTCCCACATAGTTGATGTGTTCGTAAATCTCGTCGGCAATGATAATAACTTGCTCGTGACGAAGCAACACGTTCTTCAGGCCTTCCAATTCCTCACGGCTGTAAACGGCTCCTGTGGGATTGCTTGGTGAACAAAGGATGAGCGCACGAGTGCGTGGCGTGATGGCAGCCTCCAACTGTTCAGGCGTAATCTTAAAGTCCTGCTCAATGCCAGCCTCGATATAGACGGGTGTGCCATCGGCTAGCAGCACCATCTGTGGGTAGCTTACCCAATAAGGTGCAGGAATGATGACTTCGTCGCCTTCGTTCACCACGGCCATGATGGTGTTGCAGACACTTTGCTTGGCACCATTGGAACAAAGGATTTGGGCAGGTGTGTAATCCACGCCGTTTTCGCGCTTCAACTTATCCACGATAGCTTGGCGCAGGCCGGGATAGCCTGGGACAGGAGAGTAGCGACTCCAGTTGTCCTCAACTGCTTGTATGGCTGCTCGCTTGATGTGGTCAGGGGTGTTGAAGTCGGGTTCACCCACACTCATGTTAATGATGTCAATGCCTTGTGCTTTCAGTTCTCCACTGCGTTGACTCATGGCCAGCGTTGCGCTGGGCGATAGTCTCTTTAGTCTCTCAGATAATTGTGTTGCCATATTATTTCACTTATTTTTTAACTCTTAATTCTTAACTCTTCCCTCTTAATTTAAAGCCTGTGTCCCATGCGATTTTTCT
>JAEEGF012419644.1_pt1 | contig 11400 bp, 8 predicted proteins | sample 9134171 | NCBI WGS metagenome assembly JAEEGF01 (sample SAMN16246542, study PRJNA631951) | gut metagenome | biome: gut microbiome; feature: rumen; material: AP-attached | host: Bos | place: Iran: Karaj | collected 2018-10
ACGCAGGCACCGCATGCAGTACACTTGTCGTCGTCCACCTCTGGTAATCCCGTTTCTGGATTGACCTGGATGGCACCGAATTTACAAGCATGAGTACAGTCGCCACAACCCAAACAGCCATAGCTACAACCCGTTTCACCACCATAAAGTGCAGCTGCAATAGCACAGCTCTTTACACCGTCATACTGGTTAACACGTGGACGATTAGCGCAAGTACCGTTACATCTTACTACAGCTACCATCGGTTCCTTGGTCTCCGCAACGAGTCCCATTAACGCAGCTACCTTTTCCATCACGGGCTGACCACCCACTGGACAGGACTTACCTTCCAATGAACCAGCTTTCACGATGGCACTTGCCAAACCGCTACAACCCGGATAGCCGCAACCACCACAGTTGGCCTGGGGCAATATCTCGGCTACCTGAGCAATACGCGGGTCTTCATACACAGCAAACTTCTTAGAAGCCAAATAGAGCACCAGTGCTGCCACTAATGCTATCACTCCTACAGAAATTACTGCTATCAGAATTACATTCATAAATAAGTTAGTATTAAGTTGTTGATTAAATTCGTTAAATTTTCAATTCATAGGTTGAACCATAAAGCTGAAAGTTTTTTTTAACTTGTCCTTGCCAAAGTAATAAAGCAGGAAATAGTAAATCACCACGCAAGCCAATGAATAAAAAGCCACAGAGAGCTCTTGATCTTTGCCCCACCAGGAAGAAAGAACTATGATTAATGCCATTAGTAAGAGCAATGGCAATAAATAGCCATACCACACAGCCTTACGACTCATACTAGTAGATCCTATCACCCACACTTCATCGCCAACATGATAACAAGAGGCCTCCTTGTCATACACCTTAATGAGATGTTCCTTTGACTCAGACGAAGTGCAATGACTCTTGATGTTGCAAGAAGAACAAGCAGTAGTCTGCACTATCTTCACCTGTAGGAAGTTACCATCAATTTGCTGAATAACTCCACTGTGTTTAACTACATCGTTTTTCATGGTAATCTTTGTTTCCAAACAAATTACCTTGCAAATTTAATGTTTTATATTGGAAAGACAAAATAAAAGGGGATGATTTTGGCAACCACCCCCTTATTCTGGTAACATTTGTTACCAACTATAACTCAAACCGAAACTCAGCAACTCACTCAACTGGAAGTAACTGGTACTACCATTAAGTGGTACAGCACTATCGTCATAACGTGCATGCACATACACTTTTGTAGAAAGGAACCTGTTTACAGCCAAGTTCAAAGTATTCTCCCACTCTACACGTACCCACTTGTAACTGGTGAGATAATCCAAACGAGACTCGAAAGTAATGTTCTTAGCTATGTTCCAGGTCAAAGTAGGCTGAATCTCAGAACCAAAGTTATGCTTCACACTCTTGCCTTCATCCAAACCGTATGCTGTTTCATCCACTTCACTACTACCAATGTATCGCATAGTCCAGTTCAACGGAGCAAGCAAAAGAGAAAATGCATATTTGTCAGTCTTTTTCTTAAAGTCCATACCAAGTGCTACGGTTAGGTCTGCAGGTGCCATAAAAGTAGAAATCAACATAGGGTTATTGGCCTTGTAACCGTTCATAAACTGTGTTTTAAACTCAGCTGAAATGGTGTAGTACCAATTCTTAGCAGCTTGAATACCCAATTTACTGAATATGCGCAATTGGTCAGTATTGGTTAAGTATTTATGCACCTGGTCAGATGGTGTAGAAGCCAAGCCCAACTTAGCGTCCAACAGGTTTTCCCATTGCACTTTCTCCTTGTCGTTGTAATTGGCAGATACCTGGAAAGTACCAATCATAGCCACACTACTTTCACCACCTTTGTACCAGTTATCGGAAAGGTAATGTTGTGAAAACTGCAGCGAACCATTGCCTGCCACTGTCCAGAACTTAGGTTTACGCACTTCTACCTCGGCTTCCTGCTCCAGTTCCAAAGGAGAGTTCCCCGTGAGTGCATCCATCATGTTGCTTTTGACATTATTGGCATTTGCGTCTTCTTCCGTAGCGATATTATCCACAAAAACAGACACAGCATCGAGCTCATCTTCTGTAAATACTATCAATTCTGGTCTATTCAAGTAAAGATTCATCAATACTTTGTCAATAGCTTTATTAACACGACTTTTCGTATTGTATTTATTCGTATCAAAAGGTAAGACTTTATTATCTATTGCCAAGCTCTTGTCTGGCAACAAAGCACCGGTCGTGACAGTGGAGAATTGTCCGATGGCCGACTTGTAATAAGTGCTTGGAACAAACAGACGATAATAATCAGGATCTATCTCTATGTACCTTGCAGGTGTATTGGGGTTATTCAGTGAATCCAACTTGCCAAAATACTGCTCATAGAGATAAGAAATGGTATCGTTCCGATATGCATTCTTCTTCTCCGCAGGTGTCTGGCGAATGAAAAAATACTTAGACATCAACTCTGACAACGGCTTTACTTTAGGTGGCATTGTTTGCACCTCACTATCTTCTGGAATAGCATCACTAGCCCAAGCCGATGAGACTGATAGCATTGTACCCAGTAGCAACATAGTGATATATCTCTTTCTCATCATTCAAATGCTATTTAAAAACTATTATTTCTTCTTGCAAAGATAATGTAAATAACTTTATCAAGCAAGAATATCGAAAAAATTCCTCTTTCTTTAGGCACTTCGGTCTTATTTTATTACTTTTGCAGCTAAAATCGTGAAAAACGACTTAACATACCATATTAATAAATATAAAGCGATAAAGAAAATGGACAAAAATACCATTACCGGCATGGTGCTGATCTTTCTTGTACTGATTGTTTTCAGTTACCTAAGCCGTCCGTCACAGGAACAGCTTGCCGCACAACAACAGTATTATGACTCTATTGCACAGGTTCAACAACGTGCCGCTGAATTGCAAGCCAAGGCTGAAGCTGCTCTTGCTAACGAGCGTATGACTGTTGCCAAAGACTCTACTTCATTGTTTTTCAGTGCTACACAAGGTACTGCGCAACAGGTAAGCATCGAGAACAACCTGGCGAAACTTACACTCAATACCAAGGGTGGAAGTCTTTATTCTGTAATGCTGAAAGAGTACATGAGTCAGGATAAAGTAACACCTGTGACCTTATTTGAAGATAATGATGTATCTCTTAACTACCTGTTGTACAATGCACAGGGAGTAATCGAAACTAGTGATTACTACTTCACACCCGTTAATCAGAGCGCCAATACCGTTACCATGCGTCTGCAGGCTTCTATTGAGAGCTATGTGGATTTCACTTATACCATGCATGACGACACGTATTTAGTGGATCTGGATATCCAAGCCGTAGGTATGAATGGGAAACTAGCTTCTTCTGCTAACCACATCGACATTGAGTGGAAGCAGAAGGCTCGTCAGATTGAGAAGGGTTACACTTACGAGAACCGTTTAGCACAGCTGACTTACAAGACTGACGACGATGTTGAGGAAATGTCTGCCAGTGGTGAAGACCATGACGAGGTTGCAGAGCCTGTTACCTGGGTAGCTTTCAAGAACCAGTTCTTCTCGGCAGTGATGATTAGCGATGCTGGGTTCAACAACGCTAAGCTGGATTCTAAGATGGAAGAGCGTAACAGCGGATATATTAAAGATTATTCTGCAGATATGAACACGGCGTTCGACCCATCAGGAAACCAGCCTACGCAGATTCATTTCTACTTTGGTCCTAACCACTATAAAATTCTCTCTGCCCTCGATGATGGTCGTGAGAAGGGTTGGGATATGCAAAGATTGGTATATCTGGGATGGCCTATCTTGAGATGGATTAACCAGTTCTTTACTATCAACGTATTCGATTGGCTTTCTAAGCTCGGCATGGGCATGGGTCTCGTATTGCTTTTTATGACACTGATTGTGAAAATTGTGGTATTCCCAACCACTTGGAAGACATATATCTCATCTGCTAAAATGAGGGCACTGAAGCCAAAAGTGGATGAAATCAATGCCAAATATCCGAATGAGGCTGATGCTATGAAGAAGCAACAGGAGATTATGACGATGTATAGTCAATATAGAGTGAGTCCTATGGGTGGTTGTTTGCCTATGCTAATCCAATTCCCTATCCTCATGGCGTTGTTCTTATTCGTGCCAAGTGCTATTGAATTACGTCAGCAGAGCTTCCTCTGGGCTGATGATTTGAGTACATACGATTCTATTGTAACCTTCCCATTTAACATTCCATTTTTGGGTAATCATTTGAGTTTGTTCTGCTTGCTGATGACAGTAACCAACTTGCTCTATATGACATACAACATGAAGATGCAAGATACGGGTGCTAATCCATCAATGGCAGCTATGAAGTATATGAATTATATCATGCCAGTGGTATTCCTCTTCATATTGAACGATTATCCTGCAGGTTTGAACTATTATTATTTCCTGAGTACCCTAATTAGTGTGGCTACCATGGCATGGATGAGATATGCAACGGATGATGCTAAGCTTTTGGCTCAGTTGGAGGCAAATAAGAAAGACCCAAAGGAAATGCGAAAAAGTGGCTTCCAAGCTCGCTTGGAAGCTATGCAGAAGCAACAGGAAGAGTTGCAAAAACAACGTAAGAATAAATAATTATGGCTGAGAAACATTCGATTAATCGTCGCCAATTCATCAAGAATTCGGCTTTGCTGAGTATGAGTGGCTTTATTCCTGCATCAGGGATAGCTGCCTCTCGTCGTGCAACCACCAGTGGCGAAAAGTTTATGAACTTCACATTCAAGCCCAATGGTAAATTCAAAATTCTTCAGCTTACCGACACTCATTACATTGCCGGTGATCCACGCTCTGAGCGAACCTTGAAGAATGTATGCGAGATGCTCGATGCAGAGAAGCCAGATTTGGTAATCCATACAGGTGATATCATTTTTGGAAATCCTGCAGAAGAGTCAGTACGAGAAATCCTTGCACCTATTTCTGAGCGCAAGATTCCTTTTGCTGTAGCATTGGGTAATCATGACAGCGATTTTGAACTTTCACGCCAAGAAATCTTTGACGTAATCAAGTCTTTACCATATAATATTAACTCTACTGTTACAGGCCTTTATGGTGTAAGTAATGACATCATCACCCTTTCTGGAGACGGAGAGGATAAACCTCAGTGGGTTTTTTATCTTTTCGATTCCAATAGTCTTTGTGGCTTACCTGGTGAGATTGAAAAAGGTTGGGGGTACATTCATTTCCCGGAAATAAATTGGTATCGTCAACACAGTATGGCTTTTACCAAGCAGAATGGTGGAAAGCCTGTTCCATCACTATCGTTCTTCCACATACCTCTGCCAGAATTTATTTATGCATTTAGACTCGACAACCATCGCATATTTAAGGGCAACTTTGGAGAAGAGCCATGTTCCCCACCCGTTAATTCTGGTATGTTTGTGAATATGAGAGAAATGGGTGATATAAAAGCTATAATCTGTGGACATGACCATGATAATGACTATGCCATGAAATGGAATGACATTTTCCTGATGTATGGTCGCTTCAGTGGTTGTGATACGGTATATAATAACTTGAAACCCAATGGTGCACGTGTTATTGAACTAACCCAGGATGACACCAGCTTCCGTTCATGGGTTAGATTGTACGGTGGTGAAATTACTCAGGACCTCAAATATCCCGATGACTTTAGAACATACTAAAAAAGAAAAAGCTGCTCATTTGAGCAGCTTTTTCTTTGCGGTGCGTACGAGACTCGAACTCGTGACCCCGTGCGTGACAGGCACGTATTCTAACCAACTGAACTAACGCACCAAATTTGGTTTTGCGGATGCAAAGGTAATACATTTTTTTTAATCTGCAATACAAAAACATAAAAAAGATTCAAATATTTTTCAAAGTTTAGTCAATTTCTTGAGTCTCTTCTTGCTTTGCTTCAACAACTCACTGTTACGCTGACGAATACCCTCGAAAATATGATCATTCATCTGAATGATACCATTAATCATTTCCTGTGCCCTGTCAATCACCGTAAGGTTCTTGCTATCATCTGCAGGCACAATTACATGCAAACCTGCATGGTGAATCTTCACATCCAAGTCAACCCCCATCTTCACAGGGTCGCCATCATAATGCACCACTCCAGGCTTCTCGCGACGGATATGGAGCGTCTTACAACGTAACGTCTTTATGTGACTATTCTGATCTATCGATTTAGTAAACAACTGCAAAGCCAGCGAAGGCACATCCAATGGTGTAAATGGACTCAGCACCGTAACATCCAACAAGCCATCTGTTAATGTGGCCTTAGGAGCAATATAGGCGTTATTTCCATATTGAGCCGCATTGCCACATGCTATAAGGAAAGCCTCGTAGCTCTCTGTTTCATTGCCGTCGATGGTTACCTGGTAAGTTTCTGGCTTATAGTTCAAAGAAGCATTCAGTGACTGCTCTATATAAGTGGTAAGTCCTCGCTTACCTGCTTCTGAGAACTTCAAGCTCACAAAGGCATCAAAGCCCACACCACAGGTACAGAAGAACTTTCGGCGGTTAATCGTGCCATAATCAATGCATTCAACAAAGCCCTCATTAATCACCTCCAAAGCCTTTTTAGGTGTTAAACCTATCTGCAAGTGACGAGCAAGTCCATTACCAGAACCACAAGGGATGATGCCCAAAGCCGTATGCGTATGCGTTAAGGCACGGGCAATCTCATTTACCGTACCGTCACCCCCCACTGCCACCACGGCATAATGCCCTTCATGTGAACATTGAGAAGCAATCTTTTGGGCATGACCGGCATACTCGGTATAGACAACCTCAAACGTATATTTGTCCTGATTCACGCACTCGCCTATTAGTTCCACTATCTGTTCTTTTTCTTGTGTGCCAGAGATGGGATTCACGACAAAGGTAATATGTTTCTTATCATTTTCCATAGTTTTGGAATAATCACTCAACATTAAAATTTATATGCCACAGTTCCTAAGCACCATCTACTTTGTTGCTCCACCATACCGGTACCTAAACCACCTTGACGATATTTCTTATTAAACAGGTTACTGACATTAAAAGTGAACTCAACAGGCCCAATGTTATAATCAAAACCTAAATCCACAACCGCACGTCCATCTATACGTTCTTCTGATAAAAGCATAGTACTATAATCCGTATAATATGTTGTTTGTGTACCTATGGCAGCTATATGGGTGTGCACTGTCAAGCCCTTCAAAGGTTGCCATGCCAATACGGCACTACCTGATATACTTGGCACATTATACATGTGGTCAATCTTTCTATCAAAATACTCAGCATCCAGAATTTTGAGAGCTTCAATTGCTAAGTTCGCCTTAAAGCGTGTAGTTTTATATTCCATACTCAGTTCAGCACCAATGCTCTTACCCGTACCCGCATTTGCATACATCCAACCTCTAGGATAAATCAGTTGGTCTGCCACGTTATAAAAGCCATTTAGCTCCACAGTCAATCCTGGTAAAGGGTTGACCGCTTGAACGGTAAGTTGCAATGAATGCAAGATTTCTGAATCAAGGTCATCACTTTCCTTCAGCATCACGTTCGACTTTCGATAGAAATAAGGGGCATCTACAAACGACTTGGAATAACTGAGCTTGGCATTCCACTTCGGTTTGATGAAAATCAGTGCCACGCGAGGTGAGATTTCATGCACCTTCTGGTCATTATAGCGTTTCTTGAAATCGTATCGTAAGCCAGCATTGAAGATGAAATCCTTCCATGTGTGTTTAAGCTGAACGAAAGCATCATAGCTATGCTCACTACCCTTTGCTATATCTTTTAAATTCTCATCGAGCAAGGTAATAGTATGATAACCACCTAAATTTAATTTGCTGTCATTCATCTCAAATATATTGAAATCCATGCCGAAACTCAATAAACCATTGTGACTCTTGCCCAACTGATAAGAATAATCACCATTCAAACGCAGACCATAGTTCTTTTCCTGTGTTTCAATATATCTATAAATGCCAGGAATATTAAGCATCATAGAATCCAAATATTCAGGAGTACCCAACACCTCACTCAAAGCATCGATAGGTATTTCAGTCACCACATTATAACGCATCATGTCAGAAGCGTCATAAATGGCACTGGCACTCAAGCTCATGTTACCCCAATTCTTGGTATAACTCAGATTTGCATGATCTGACTTGGTGGAAAAGCCTGGTAACATCCCCCTATAAGTAACATAATCCTCATATTCATATGGGGCAAAAGTATATGAGAGCGAATATGGTGATCTTATATGAGAAAAATGTGTATCATACATAAAAGAGAAACCGTTCCAACTCAAGGTCATACCAAAGTCATAAGAAGGTTTGTTCCCCACTCCACCTACGGTGATGTCACCCTCCCAACCTGTGCCCGAGTAAACTTTCGGAATGTAATATTTCTCTCCCTTTGCCTTGTACATGCTTCCCCAAGCTAACACGTCAAGGTCGAAATAACGCTTGCCAAACAACAGGTCTCCACGAAACTGTCCATAGCTACCCAAGCCTGCTTTCATCTTGAAACCATCCATATCGGCACCCTGTTTGGTAATGATGTTCACCACAGCCGACAATGCCACACCTCCGTACAAAGACGATGCTGGCCCACGTAAAACTTCTATCTGTTTCACCTTCTCCAAACTCAAGCTGAAGTCTGGAGCCGCTACATTCGTACCATAGCTATTCAGACGATGACCATTCAACATGAACAGCATCTTTTCTTGGCCAGAACTATACATGGAACGCATTGCCATATTAATATCGTCATTACAATCCACGTTTAACATGCCTGGCACATATGCCATCAACACCTCCTTCAGGTTTCTGGCACCACTATTACGAATCATCTCCTCAGTGATAAGCGTCACAGGCACAGGTGATTCATTTAGGTTCTCAGCCTTACTGGATGCCGTGGTAATTGTAGCTCCCATACCGCCCTTGATGTCCTCCACCAAATCCACAAAACGTTGAGGATCATCAGGAACAGTACTATAATATGGGTTCTCCCTCAACAGACTCCTCACATACTGCTCTGCTTCATACTCCTTGTCAAGTTCCATGTTGGCCAAGGCCAGTAGTCGGTAAGCGCTCTGCTTCAATGTACCCTTGAAGTAAGCTACCCTATTGCCGAGCAACTCCTGAACCTGTTCCACACGCCCGATATTATAAGCACTCTCGGCATCTTCATAGATCCGGTTCGGATCATCATCGTCCACAGTCTGTGCCCAAACTGAGAGGCTCACCAACACCATATATATATATAAGACGAGTCTTCTCATTTTAATCTAGCGGGAATGATAAATGTGAAACACGCATATTCACCCTCCACCGTCTCCACTTCAATGCGACCGTGATGATGTCGTTCAATGATGTCTCGAGTTATTCCCAAGCCCAGTCCTGTTCCCTTGCCTGAAGGCTTAGTCGTAAAGAAATTGTCATAGATGTGATTCTTTACCTCTTCACTCATACCCAAGCCATTGTCCTTGATGGCAATCTTCAAGTAATCGCCATCATATGTCACCCTGACGTCCATGGTTGGTGAATAATCACCACCTACATCTTGAGATTTCTTCCAAACAGAATAACAGGCATTATTGGCCACATTCAGTATGGCACGACTGATGTCTTGGGGTATGACCATAATCATCGGAATGTTTGACTGATAGTCTTCATGTATGGTAATATTGAAATTTTTGTTATTGGCGCGCATGGCATGATAAGACAGCCACACATATTCCTTAACTATTTTGCAAATGTCTGTTGGTATAAATTCACCCTCCTTTCCCCTAGAAACCAGCAAGATACCATGAATAATGCTGATAGCACGTTCACCATGCTCCACAATCTTTTCCATATTCTCCTGCAAGTCTGCCACGATATCATCCAATTCCTCACGGTCGGCAGGGTCAAACTTATCCTTATTGTCCTCCACAATCTCCGTCAGGTCTTTCAATAATTTGTCTGACAACTTACTGAAATTGATGACGAAATTCAGTGGGTTTTGAATCTCGTGTGCGATACCAGCACTCAACATACCCAACGAAGCTATCTTTTCTTGCTGCTTCAGTTGTTGCTTCAATAATTCCAATTCTTGTTGCTGCGTTTCCATACCGTCAACTATTTTTTAATAAAGGAAGTTCAACCTTAAACTCAGTGTAATGATCTTTTTCTGACTCAACTGATATAACGCCACCATGATTCTGCACAATATCATGACATAGATACAAACCAACGCCGGCAGCTTCGCCAGTTGTCTTAGTGGTAAAGAATGGGTCAAATATCTTATCAATGATGGTCTGCTCAATACCTACGCCATTATCACGTATTGTCACATATACTTTATCCTCAACCGTCACCACCTTCATCAACACTTTAGGTTCATAGGCTTCACGTTTCACCTTCTTGGTCAAGGCATAGACACTATTACTCATAATATGCATGAAAGTCTTGCTCAACTGTTCAAAATTGCCATTGATCATCAGTGTATCAACCTCATGCTCAAAATTCACCACAATATGGCTTTCAGCTATCTCTTTTGCATAATATTTATGTAGCATTTCCATATCCACATCCAATAGTTCAATCAGATTCATGGCCTGCATACCGCCTGAATGATCCTTCAGTACCTCCTCCATCGCTTTCAGGATTCGTGAGGTATTCAATCCATGTTTTTCCACCTTCTCCAAGTTCTGTTGTAACATGCCAATCACATCCATTGAATCCTCAAAAGTCTCCTTGTCCATATTATCCTTCTCTTCTTCTATGTTGGCTTTCAAGTCCTTAACCAACCCACTTGAAAGCTTCGAGAAGTTATTGATATAATTCATCGGGTTCAAGATACGATCTATCAACCCATGCGTCAGCTTACCCACTGTTGCCATCTTCTCCTGACGAATCAACTGGCTCTGAGCATTCCTTAACTCAGCCGTACGTTCTTGCACGATGCTCTCCAACTGCATTTTTTCCTTCTCAAGTCGATAGGTACGCCAACGTGAAACCAGGAACACCAGAGAAAGAAAAAGTAAGCCATCCAGCAAAAACATATACCACGACAAATAGAAAGGATTATTGACACGGAAATGCAGGGGTTCTGATTCCCACACCTTTCCTGTGGCATCCATACCCTGTACTGTAAACACATACCTACCATAGGATAGGTTAGCAAATTCAGTGCCATGACTCTCTGACCACGATGTCCAATCGTTTTTGTTCAGCTTATACCTATACATCGTCTTACCAATCAAGGATTCATGATGCAAAGCATAGGTCATGCGCAGGTGTCTTTCATTACTTTTCAGTTTATTCAACTTTTCTGGCACCTCACCATAACCTGCCCAAATCAAACTATCGTTACCCAATCTTACAGAACAGATATCCAAACCATTATCCGAAG
>JAEEGF010267436.1_pt1 | contig 11399 bp, 6 predicted proteins | sample 9134171 | NCBI WGS metagenome assembly JAEEGF01 (sample SAMN16246542, study PRJNA631951) | gut metagenome | biome: gut microbiome; feature: rumen; material: AP-attached | host: Bos | place: Iran: Karaj | collected 2018-10
CAGCGGGCATCGTGGGCCAGGCCGTGGGCGGCACGACGACGATGGAGAACTGCGTGTTCGACGGCATGGTGACAGCCACGGGCGGCGAGCCTGCCGGGAATCTCATTGTGGGCGATGTGGCCAATGGCGCCACAGTTGCAATCACCAAATGCCTCGATGTGCCCCACCATATTTGGGCCGAAAGCAATACGCCTGCCTATCGTCTGTACGGAAGCGGCATGTCGCTATTGCTGACGAATAACACAGGTCTCATGTACGATGGCGGCATCTGGGCTCCCGCGGGTAGTACGATTGAATTCACTGTCATTGGCAACATTGGCAACGTGGTGGCTACAGACGGGACACTCACGAGTCTGGGCGGCTACAACTATTCGATAGAGATGCCGGCCAATAACGTGGGCATCGTGGAAGCGAACGCACATCCGTTTGAATTCGCCTGCGTAAACAACGGCGTAATGGAAAACGGTAGCATCCGCACCAACAGGGGCATATCGGGAGAAGTCGCAGCGGGCACGCCCATCTACGTCGTCGCGGTACCCAACGACTATTGCCTGCTGGAAAAGATTACCGTGATGACGGTTGATAGCAACGAAGAGATTGACGTGGACGAGGATCACTTCTTCATCATGCCGAACAAGGCCGTGACCATCAACGCGACGTTCAAGAAGAAGTACAGCTTCGAGAATGGCGTGCTGCACCTGCTGTGCGGCGACTTCAGCGGCGGAGGAAGCATACACAGCTGGGATCCACTTGAGGTCAGTAGTGCTGGTGTGACCAGCGTCATTGCCGACAAGGGCGTGCGCTTCACCGGGCTCTGCGTCGGCTTGTTCCAGAATTTAATCAACTGCACGGAGATGGACCTGCACAACGTGGAAACCAGCGCGATGACTGACATGAGAGGTATGTTCAGCTCCTGCGAAAAATTGCAGACACTGAACATGACGGGCTGGAACACAGCGAATGTCACTGACATGGACAATATGTTCGAAGCCTGCTATTTGCTGACCGAGCTTGACTTGTCGATGTTCAACACCTCCGCAGTGACCGATTTCGACGAGATGTTTGAAAACTGCGGCGTGTACAAGCTGACGCTGCCCGCCGGCATGGCCGTGACGACAGACATGGAACTGAAAAACGGCAAGCTATATCAGGAAAACAACAACTGGAAACGGTCGGGCTGGATCATACTCGAGAGCGACGGCACCGTGGTGTCGGGACCGGAAAGCGAGACCTACGCCGCCATCGCAGCCCCGCCCATACCGATGACGTTCGTATGGCAATGGATGCCCGACGACTTCGTGCTCGAACTGCCCGACAACCAGGACAACAGAGAGCTCATCAGGACGTGGCACGGCGTGACCACTAACGTGAAGCTCACGGGAAGAACTCTCTATCACGACGGCGACTGGAACACGCTGTGCCTGCCGTTCACGCTCTCAACTGCGCTTGACGCCAGCTATCCAGTTCTCAGCGGCGCAACGCTCATGGTGCTTGACACCAAGACAATGTACAACGAACAGGGTCAAGAATACTTCGACGGCGATGAGCAGGACATAGCAGACTATACCATCCAGACGGGCTTCGATGAAGCCACGGGCACGCTCAACCTCTTTTTCAAGGATGGAGACTTTGAAGCCGGCACACCATGCATCATCCGATGGACTAAGCCAGACGGCTACGTGGCGTACGACGGCACGAACGCCGGCGCATGCAGCGATATCGTCAGCCCTGTGTTCTCCGACGTGACCATCACCAAGACAATGTATCCCGCCGTTAGCCAGGACGGCAAGGTGACGTTCGTGGGGCAGTACTCTCCCATCAAGGTGACGGAGCCCAACAGCTACATCATGCTGAGCTCGGGGAATACGCTGGGGTACGCCGCCGCAGGCAATACCCTGCGCCCCTTCCGCGCACACTTCGAGGTGACAAGCGGGCAGAACGTCAAGGGCTACCAGATCAGCTTCGGGGAAGAAAATCCCTCGATAATTCATAATTCACAATTCATAATTCATAATAACGACGACGCCTGGTACTCCATCGACGGCATCAAGCTCCAGGGCAAACCCACGCGAAAAGGCATCTATATCCATAACGGAAGGCGGATCGTGGTGAAATAAGACCCGGCCCCTCTCCGAAAAGAGGGGGGAAGACCCTCCCCCTGCCCCTCCCGAAAGGAGGGGGGATGCACCGCAATGATCGCCCAACGGCACCGCCAACGGCCGCCCTGAAAGGGCAAAAGCCCCTAGCCCAGGGTGACTCAGGCGACTTCCCCGTCATGGGGAATGTGTTTGGCAAACTGCTGTGCCATCCACTCCATGGACACATCCTGCTTGTAGAAGAACCTGCGCTCGCGGCAGACCGCCTGCCAAGAGGGGAACAGATAGTCGCCCCGGTACTGCTCCTGCAGGTAGAGGTAGAACTGTCTCTCGCATGCCTCGTCGATGACCGTCTTTCCGTCGTCGCTCATCCTGCTCACGCCGCTCCACTTGACGAGGAAGACCATCTCGCGGGCGTCGAAAGTGCCCTTCTTGCCCTCCTCCTTGGCCTTTTTGCTACGCTTGAAGGGAATATTCAGACTGTCGAGCCGGGGAATCATGGCGCAGACCACCCTACCCTGTTCGGGATTGCCGGACCAGAGGACGGACGCCTTCTCGTCGAGCCCGAACCGGTCTCCCGACGCCAGCTTGCGGAAATATGCCTCGTGCTTCATCCACTGCCTGTCGTGGGCGTGATAGTCCTCCGCCAGCCGCTCCTGCAGCGGACGCGCGTTCCTGCGCCGCTCGGCCAGTTCCTCGTCGGAGATCAGCTTCACCTGCCCGAAGGCGTTGAACACGTCGCGCACGGACGTGAGGACCTCGTCGCAGCTGTTCTCGTATATCTCCTTCAGCCGCGCGAAGTCGCCCCTGACCTCTTCCTCCTGACTGATCATGTCCTTGCAGACCTTCAGCGTGGCGACGAGGTGGTAGAAGAAGACGGTCAGCTCGTGGAGCAGCGTCTTGACCGAATCGGCATAGGCCTCGACGCCGAAGAACTGGCCGTGGAAGTGGCGGAAGGTGAGCCGCGAGTAGTCGAGCACGGGCACGATATTGCCGCGGCCGTCCAGCTTGCGGTGAACCCTGGGGCAGAACTTGCGGAAGATCTTCATGCTGCCCGTGATGGTGGTGCCGATGCGGCGAATCAGCTTCTCGGCCACCCGGAAGCACGCGTTGTGGTCCGTGGCATACTGCCCGATGAAAGTCTCGGAGAACTCCACCAGGTCCATCGACTCGATGTTGAGCCGGCTCTGGTATATGCGGACCAGGTTCAGCGTCTGCTCAACCTTCTTGATGTCGAATCTGCAGGCAATAAGTGCCTCCAGCACGTTTTCCTCCTCGAACGCGCGTGCCGCCTCGTATATCTGGTTGAATCCAGTCTCGTCCCTCTGAACAATGGTAGAATACAGCATAGGCGTTATCCTTTCTTAATTGTTGTCAGTTTTTTAAGAATTTGAGTGTTGTCAGTTTTGCTTGCAAAGTTACTGAAAATAATCGGAAAAAGCATGTGATATGCCATAAAAAATGTGAAAAACCACGTTATTATCGGGAATCATCAGCAAACGGCACCCCTATGCCGCCATTTTCGTGCTAATAGCACACTTTTCGGGCGGAAAAAGACCATCGAAAAGAAAATATTATGTAACTTTGCACCCGGTTTTATACAAAATTGAACATGACAAGAAGAATTCTGATAATGGCTATTGCAGCCATCATGGGCGCCACGGGCATGAACGCCCAGGTGATGAAGGCCGGCGACCTGGAGAAGTATGCCAAGGAGAGATATGGCGACAAATGGCTCGATGCCGCCAGGAACCTGGCCGAGAATCTGACCCTCGACAAGAACGAGTCGCTGACGTACCAGGAAGTCGTGCAGGCCGAGGGCAAGACGAAGGAACAGCTCTACGTGGCCCTGAACTACTGGGTGACCGCCACCTTCAAGGACAAGCAGGCCATTACGCTCAACGACAAGGAAGCGGGCTGCATCATTTTCTCATCGACCATTCCGGGCATCGTGGACCATACGGGCACGCTGAACAAGTACTCGGTAAGCATCACGCCCATCATACGCCTGGACATCAAGGACGGCAAGGTGCGCGTCACCTATACCGTGCAGAACTACGACATCCTGAAGGACATCAGCGGCGGCTGGATCAGTCTGGTTGACACGGACGACAGGGCGTTCGGCGACTCGAAGCGCAAGAAGGACGACAAGACGAACGCCTACCTCTACGACGAGACGTGGGAGATTGCCAAGCACTATCCCTTCGTGGAGAAGGATTCGCAGAAGCGCACCTGTGCCAAGGCCCTGGTGATGACGCACGCCTACTCGAACGCCATCATCGACAAGGTGGAGGAGGCCATTAAGAACGGCATCGTGGGCACCGACGACGACTGGTGATCACTCGCCCTCGGCGGCATACGCCTGGTAGAGGGCCTTTATCCCGGCCTCGTCGGGCGTCCCTCCGAACACCAGCACGCGATACTTCAGGTGTACCGTCTCGCCCTTCTTCAGAACCGTTTGTACGCCGTCCTCCGGCCAAAACATCGGTGTAGGGGACATGAAACCATAGTCGCGGGTGAACCAGGGCGAGGGGAACCAGCGGCTGGAGGGGTGCTGCATGATGACGATGCCCTCGACTCCCGTCTGGCGACGGCCGTAGAATCCCAGCCAGGCCGCCCGGGCGCCGAAGGTGTCCTTTTCTCCGCTCTGCCCCTCGCTGTTCACCATCACCCCACCCTGCTTTACCGTCAGGTCCTCGGCTATCCGGGCGCTGAAGAGGGAATGGTTCGTCTTCTTTATGGTGACGTCCATCAGCATCTCCATCTCCACCTGGAAATCAAGCTGATAGAGCTTCTCGCCGGGCGACGATATGGTTATCAGGCGCTTGTCCCTGACGGGGGCCTCGGCATCGGGCCGCTTCCAGATGCACTCATCCTGGATGACGGCCTTCTCCCCTCCGCTCTCCAACACGCGCGCGCCGACGGAGATGATGCGTCCGCGCTCCAGCCCCTCCTGCCAGTAATTGCCGCCGTTCACCAGGTCGCACCCGAAGAAGAGCGACGAGTGGTGGGGATAGACGCCGTTGCGCATCGACGTGACGCTGCCCCCGGAGACAGGGCCGTTCACGGGAAAGAAGAACGGGTATTTCTCGTCGTCGTAGAAACGATAGCTCGTAAAGAAACGGTCGCCTACGGTTACGTCAATCCTGTTGCCTATCCTGACAGCCGAGACGTTCCGGGCTGCCGACAGGGGAAAACTGAACAGGCCGGCCAGGAGGCAAAGGCCCAAACTGAAAATACTTCTTTTCATCTTTAGTCTATTCTGTCATCAAAAACTATTTCAGACATATTGGCCCACTCCCACCATACCTTAGGCGGATTGGCAAAGTCCTGCCACAGCTGTTCGGCGCGCTGGGGCGTCATCTCTCCGTCGTAGGCGAAGAGGCGGTAGCGGAGGCGGTAGGTCTGCCCGGGTTCCAGCTGCCAGTCGGTATTCTTGGTGGGCGCAAAGTTGATGAAGACGTCGCCCCGTCCGCCGTTGGCCTCCTCGTTCCAGATGCGCAGGGGCTCGGGCGAGTTGTAGTTCTGCGGCGCCGCCATCAGCAGGAGGCCCGAATGACCGGCGGGCGATTCGCCCGTCACGTAGATCCATCGGGCACGGGTGCCGTCGATCTGCTGGCGCGTGTTGCCCTCGGAGGTCATCATCGTGCAGTTCTTGTTCGTCCATGCCTCGTTGGCCCTGTAGCCGAAGCCGGCATAGCGGTATTCCTGCAGCAGGACGGGCAGGGAGGTGCAGGGCGTCAGCTGCGACTCGAAGTCCCACAGGAAGCCGTCTGAGGACTGCCAGGTCCGCACCATCCACTTCTCCTTCATGACGGTTTTCTCTCCCGCCGGGGCGAAGATGACGTGGTCGAGCAGGGCATCGAATCCAGACAGGACAGCTCCCTGGTAGGTGGCACCGACGGCCGTGGCGCGCACGGTTCCCAGTCTGTCGCCCAAGTTCCAGAGGTCGTAGAGCTTGCCGTCGTAGACCAGATGCGTCCAGGGGTTCCAGATGCCGTAGTGGTGACGGTGGTCGCGCGGCTGGATGGTGGTCAGGACAAAGCCGGAGGGGGTATAGGCGGGATGGATGAATCCGCTGCGGCGGAAGACGGGGTCCACGCCATCGGGCACGGGAGCAAGCGTATAGCGGTAGGACAGGATGGGACGCCCCTGCTGACTGAGCACGAGCGATTCCTGGTTGTCCCGGACCGTCATGGCGGGCTGCCCGGCTGTCTTGGCCTTGCCGAAGCTCAGCTCGAACCGACGGCTGGAACGGGCAGGCATCTTACCCTCGAGGATGAAGCAGAGCAGGGGCTGCGAACCGCCATCGGGGCGAACCAGCTGACAGGGCACGGGCATGCGCCGGCCCTCGCGAATCTCATAGAGATATGGTACGCGGGAGCTCTTCTTCTTCAGATAGGCCGATACGTCGAGGGTGACGGCACAGTCCTGCCGGTCGGAGGAACCGGCATCGACCTCGAAACGGATACTCTTAGCAGAAGCCGCAAGTCCGACGAAGAGTGCAAGGAGGGAGAGAAGGAGACGAGACTGTTTCATAAGGGATTCCTGTTTAGAATTGATAGGGAGGACGTTGCGGACGGCTGAGCATCGCGTTGGCCTCGTCGTCGTTCTTGAAGCGCTCCAGGATGGGGTCCCAGTAGAGCCTTCGGTTCAGCTTCATGGCGATGTGCTGGAGCAGGCATACGGAACAGGAGCGATGGGCAATCTCGGCCGGCGTGATGGGCTGCTGGCGGGTACGGATGGCCTGAAGCCAGTTGCCGTGGTGGTCGCCGCTCTTAGTCAGGTGGATTTCATTCTCGCCGATCTTGGACGTGAGGATCTTGGGGTCGGAAGCTTTCAGGGGACTCGAGGCATTCGTCTGCGGATCGTTGGCCGAAGCGGAATAGCTGCCGCGGCTGACGAAGATCCAGCCCTCGGAACCCGTGAACAGCAGGCCGTTGGGCTTCTGGGGACTATCGGTCGTGCCGCGCACGATAACGCCATTATCGTAGAGCATCTCGGTAGCATACTCGCCATGCACGTCCCAAAGCCCGCCCGACGCGAACTTGGCCTCGCCGTAGATCTCCTTGGGACCGGTGAACTCGGTTCCCATCGCCCAATGGGCAATATCGAAGTGGTGGTGCCCCCACCCCGTTATCATACCGGCTCCGAACTGCTCGCAGCGCAGCCAGCCGGGACGTCCGTAGCCCTGCTGGGGATGTACACGGTCGACGGTATAGGGCACGTAGGGCGTCTCGCCCAGCCATTTCTCATAGTTGAAGCCGTCGGGCACGGGCATCGGCTCGGGATTGCCGCCTGGCGGGTCGCCCGGCAGACGCACCTCAATCTCCTTCAGCTCGCCGATGCGTCCGTTCCTGACCAGCTCGCAGGCAATCCGGAACTGCTCCATGGAACGCTGCTGCGTGCCTATCTGGAAGATGCGCCCCGTGGCGTTCACGGCATTACTCATCTTGCGGCCCTCCTCAAGGGTCAGCGAGGTGGGCTTCTCCAGATAGACGTCCTTGCCGGCCCGGACCGCATCGATGGCTATCTTGGCATGCCAATGGTCGGGGGTGCAGATGACGACGGCATCGATATCCTTGTTGGCCAGGAGCTCCTCGTAATGCTCGTAGGTCAGAACGCCGCTGTACGGCTTGCCCTGTTTCTTTGTGTAATAGGCCTCCACATGACTCTTGGCCTCGGCCAGACGATGGGCATCAAGGTCGCAAACCGCCACGATGCGCACGTCGTCATACTTCCACACGCCCGGCATATCGTGGTCGCGGGCGATGCGGCCAGTCCCGATCACGCCGATGTTAATCCTGTCGGAGGGAACTGTACGGCGCAATACGGCTGCCGGAACGATGGTGGGGGCAATAATCAACCCGAGGCCTGAGGCCACAGAGGTCTTCAGGAAATTTCGTCTGGTAATACTCATTTGGCACGAACTATATAGGTGAAGTCATAATCCTGGTAAGGCATACGGTACTCGGGACGGGGCCATGCGCCCCAGCTGTTGACGCAGCCCACGCCCAGCTGGCGCGACTGCACCTGGGTAACGCTGAAGAGACGTGAGATGAGGTCGCCGCTGTGATGCTGAACCTCGAACTTGTTCTCTCCGTCGTCCAGATCCTCGGGCAGGTAACAGAGACTGCTGCACTCCATGGCGCCGGTAGCCACGAACTGAAGGCCATGTCCCTGGCCGTCCAAAACGGCCCAATGGCGTATGTCGGTCTTGTTGCCGCTCTCCTGCGGACGGACGTAACCCCAGTACTGGTCCGCCACGTTTGCGCGATAGAAGCCCAGACGCTGGCTGCTGTTGCGGTCGATGTAGTTCTCCTCGGGCCCGCGGCCATAATACTCAATACGGGTGTACTCCCTGGGCATCACCCATTGCATGCCGAAACGGAAGAGCTGGGGCATGTCCTTCTGACTCTCGTCGGCATCGAGATGCTGATTCACCACCAGCTCGCCCTTCGGAGTAAGGGTATAGGTGAGGGTGAGCACGGCCTTCAGCTGTGTCAGCTCATACTCGGAGCGGATGGCGCGGTTCTGTCCCACGGGATAGCAGGATACGCGGCGCAGCTTCTTCTCAGGCTTCTTCCAGGCGCGGAACTTGTTCTGCATGCTTGCGCCGTAGTCGTTGTCGGTGGGGGCACGCCAGAAGTTGGGCGTCACACCGTAGCCGTCCTGCAGCATGGGTTTACCCTTGACGTCAACATAATCCAACACGCCCGAGCGGCGACTCACGTAGATGGTCATGCCCGAGGCAGAAAGACTGTAGTAGGCATTCATCGAATCGGCCTCCACCTCTCCCTGGCTGGACTCCAGGATGACTCCGGCCTCGGGGAACTTATAGGGCTGCAGGACAAGCTGCTGCTGAGCCACGGCATAGCCGGCCTTCAGGAGCGGTTCGGCACGCAGCAGGCAGAAATCGACGTTGGCCGTCAACTCATGGCCCGAATAGCCGCTTATGAACTGGCGTATCTCGTTCAGCGACGCCAGCTTGGTGATATCATACTTGACCGTCTGCTGAGGCGCTACGGCTGGCAGGTCGGGCATGGTGAAGCTATAGGCCTCCACGCCATCCACACAAACAGACACGCGGGCCTCCACGTTTTCCATCGGGCGGAAGAAATTCTCGTTGTAGATCTCAATGGTTCCCTTCTGGAGGTCGAGGTTGCGTAGCCAGAAGTTCTGCTGCTGATAGCGCACCTCGTAGGCATGCGGATTAGGCGTACGGTCGGGCTGGATAACGCCGTTGCAGTTGAAGTTGTGGTCGGTAGATGGATAGCGCCCGTCGTCGCCTCCGTACAGCCATATCTGACGGCCCGTCAGCTTGCTCTTGCCGCGCAGGCCCTGGTCGATGAAGTCCCAGATGAATCCGCCCTGGTAGCTGGGATACTTGCGTATGATGTCCCAGTACTCGCGGAAGCCGCCCATGCTGTTTCCCATCGCATGGGCATACTCGCATTGGATGAGCGGGCGGGGATTGTTGCCCTGGGCATACTTCTCGCAGTTGCCGTAGTCGTAGTACATGGGGCAGTAGATGTCCGTCTTGCCCTGCTGGCCGGCCTGTTCGTACTGAACGGGGCGACTCTGGTCGATGGACTTAATCAGGTCGTATGACTTCTCGAAGTTGGGCCCGTAGCCGGCTTCGTTGCCCAGACTCCAGAAGATGATGGCGGGATGGTTCTTCTGCACCATGACATTGTGGCGGTTGCGTTCCAGATGGGCCTTCTCGAAGAGGGGGTTCTTGGCCAGCGTCTTGTCGCCGTAGCCCATGCCGTGGCTCTCGATGTTCGTCTCGGCCACCATATAGATGCCATACTGGTCGCAAAGGTCGTACCATCGGGGATCGTCGCTATAGTGGCAGGTGCGGACGGCATTCACGTTCAGCTCCTTCATGGCCTGGATGTCCTTTACCATCTGCTCTACGCTGACGACATATCCGCCGTCGGGGTCAAGTTCATGACGGTCCACGCCCTTGAAGAGGACGGGCTGCCCGTTCACCAGCACCTGGCGGTTCTTGATCTCCACCTTGCGGAAACCGACCTTCTGGGGTATCACCTCGATAACGTCCGACTTGTCCTTCAGGGTCGTATAGAGGGTGTAGAGGTAGGGAATCTCGGCACTCCACTGGCGGGGCGACTTCACTTCGGCAAGGATCGTCTGCTCGGTGCCGGCCACCTTCTCCTCCTTCTGCCACACCTCGCGTCCGTCGGCATCGACGAGTGACAGGGCGAGCGTCTTGCCCTGAGCCTTCTGCGTGGAAACACGGATCTGCAACGTGCCGTCGCGATAGTCGTTCACCAGGTCGGGAACGATGAAGAGGTCGGCCACGCTGGCCTGAGGACGGGCATAGAGATAGACCTCGCGGGCAAGGCCCGTAAAGCGCCAGAAGTCCTGGTCCTCGAGATAGGAGCCGTCACACCAGCGCATCACCTGCATAGCGATGAGCGCCTTCTGTCCGGGCTTTACGAAGCGGGTAAGCTCGAACTCGGCTTCCATCTTGGAATCCTCGCTATAGCCCACCTCCTGGCCATTCACCCAAAGCGTCAGGTTACTGGTGGCAGAACCTACATGCATGAAGATGCGCTCGCCCTTCCATTCCGAGGGAATCAAGAATTCGCGGCGATAGGAACCGGTATAGTTGTTGCGCTCCTCCACATAAGGCGGATTGCTCTGGAACTGGTTGTTCCAGGAATAACCCACGTTCTTATAGACCTTCTCGCCATAGCCGTTTATCTCAAAGAGGCCCGGCACGGGGAAGTCCACCCACTTGGAATCATCGAACTTGGGCATCTGGAACCCCTGGGGCGCCTTGTCGTGGTGGCTCACGAAGCAGAACTTCCAGGTCCCCTCCAGGGTCATGAAGCGGCTGCTGCGCTCCTTTTGGCCGCCACGGGCCTTGTCGAGGCTCTCGTAAGCAAAGAAGGAACTGCGCGGATTCAGGGTATTCACACGGGTAATGTTGGGATCGAGCCACCTCTTGGTGACCGTCGGGGCGGCACTTATCGTCAGGAGCGATGCAATTGCCGCAAGGCTAAGAAAAAATCTCTTCATAAAAAGTGTTGTTATTGATATCTTATTCTTCAATCTAACTGCCGAAAAGGCGTCTTTGCCAAGCAAAGGTAAACAAATTTTCAAGAATAGCAAAAAGTTTTCGCCCTTAGACACCTGTTTTCAGCTATTTCTTTATAACTTTGGGGCAAAATGAGGCGTAATTAAGATGAAAGAGAGCACAAGAGACCGTCTTTTTGCCTGCCTGGGAGCCCTTCCCGTAGCCGTTATGGTTTTCTGCCTGACAAAGCAGGAAGG
>JAEEGF011388996.1_pt1 | contig 11397 bp, 8 predicted proteins | sample 9134171 | NCBI WGS metagenome assembly JAEEGF01 (sample SAMN16246542, study PRJNA631951) | gut metagenome | biome: gut microbiome; feature: rumen; material: AP-attached | host: Bos | place: Iran: Karaj | collected 2018-10
AGCTTGTACAGGCTGGTAACAAGTTCTTCACAGAGAACTGTGTAGATGCTCCTCAGTCACCTTCATCAGAGATCCTCACAGAGGTTGAGGCTGATCTTGCAACAGATAAGACAACTCTTATGAACGAGGTTGTTGCAGGCAAGAAGACTGCAGAAGATGCTATCGCTGAGTACCAGGCTAAGTGGGGCGATACAATCACAGAGATCCTTGACGAGCTTAACGCACAGTAATTTCTTTATCAGATTCGATTCTATTAAACTATCTATAAACTGTATGGGCATCCATCCGGGTGCCCATGCAGAACCTTAAAGAGATCCTTTATTTCATCACAATCAACAAAAGTATTTATATGAATGGGGCAGTAAAATGAGCAAAACACAAAAGGTTACATCCACAGGTCAAACTATAAACAAAAAGCCTTTGGGTATGCGTATATGGAACCACAGAGGTTTTTACCTTATGTTTCTTCCTGTAGTTATATATGTTCTTATTATCTATTATTGGCCAATGCTGGGCGTAAGATACGCTTTTTATGACTACACACTTAAGAAAATGGAACCGGTAGGCTTAAAACATTTCCAGAAGATGTTCGCTGATGCGGATTTCTGGAAAGCCTTTTTTAATACACTTCAGCTTTCAATCATAAAGCTGCTGATAACAACAGGTACTGCGGTTATTGTTTCTGTTTTCATCAATGAGATGGCAAATCTGTTTGCCAAGAAAGTTCTGCAGACAGTTATCTATCTGCCACACTTTATGTCATGGACAGTTACAGCAGCTATCTTTACTCTTTTCCTTTCAACTTCTTCAACAGGTTTCGTAAATGAAACACTTAAGAGCTGGGGACTTATAAAAGAGAGTATTGATTTCATGCATGAGCTGACGCTCTGGCGACCTGTTTACTATCTGGTAAATATCTGGAAAGAGACAGGTTGGGGCACAGTTATTTTCCTGGCAACCCTTGCCGGTATCAACCCTGAGCTCTATGAAGCAGCTGATATCGATGGAGCAACAAGACTTCAGAAGATTTGGTACGTAACAGTTCCTGAGCTTCTCAACACTATCATCATCGTACTTATCCTGAATCTGGCTAAGGTTCTTAACCTCTTTGAGTCAGTATTCGTTATGTACAATAACCGAGTATTTGCTGTTTCGGACGTTATTTCAACTTATATCTATCGTAAGACCTTCATGACAGCTATTCCTAACTATGGTTACACCACAGCGGTAGGTCTTTTCAAGTCACTTGTTGGATGTGCACTGGTACTTATCTGTAACTGGGCCAGCAAGAAGGTCCGCGGTCGCGGTATTATTTAAGGAGGCTTACGATGGCAAAGAGAGTAGAATTTGGTGCAGGTCGTAAGAGAAAGACCGATGCATTCGATATAGTTAACTACATAGTATTTATTTTATTGGGACTTATAGTTCTTTTCCCGATCTGGAAGGTTGTTGTTGATTCCTTCAACGCTGTTGGTGTTTACAAATTCCAGTTTTTCCCTAATGAACCAACACTTGACGGTTACAGAACAATCCTTCATACAGCTAAGCTTTACAGACCATTCCTTAACTCAGTTATCACAACTGTTTTCGGAACACTTCTCGGTCTTGTAATGTCAACCCTTGGTGGATACGTTCTGTCACAGTATGAGATGCCCGGAAGAACACTGTTTGCATACTTCCTGCTCTTCACCATGATCTTCTCAGGTGGTATGATCCCTGAGTACCTGGTAATGAAACAGCTCGGTCTTACCAATAACATGTGGGTACTTGTTGTAAAGCATGGTATGAACGTATACAACCTCGTTCTTATGCGTAACTTCTTTGAAGGTATTCCCGCTTCACTGTTTGAAGCAGCTAAGATTGACGGATGCTCCCCTATGGGAATCTTCTTCAAGATCGTGCTTCCTCTTTCAAAGGCAGCTCTTGCTTCAATCGGACTTATGTATGCCGTTACAGTATGGAACGACTATTCAACAGTACAGATCTACATCACAAACCGTGATCAGGTTAACTTCCAGTACATTCTGAGAGTTATGGTCATGGACGGAGATACGCCTACAACAGCATATAAGGTATCACAGAGTACACTTTACTATTCAGCAATTGTATGTGCGATCCTTCCTTTCATGCTTCTTTATCCTTTCCTTCAGAAGTACTTCGTAAAGGGTGTTAACGTAGGAGCCGTAAAAGAGTAATTTTAAAATAATATGTATACTTAAACAGGCCGTCCAGGTTTATAGCTTGGACGGCTGTTTTTGAAGGAGCAGAAAATGAGACACATATTTTGGGCGGGAGATTCAACGGTAGCCACCAATAAGGCATCAACCTATCCTCAGACAGGAATAGGTCAGGCTTTTGACAGGTTTACAGCAATGGATGTGGCAGTCTGCAACAGAGCGGTAAACGGACGAAGCACAAAGAGCTTTATTGATGAATCCAGACTTGCGCCGATCTACAACGAGATCACCAAAGGAGATTTTCTTTTTATCCAGTTCGGACATAATGATGAGAAGATCAATGACCCTGCCAGATACACCGATCCTCACGGAGAATTTATCGTAAATCTTGGCAAGTTTGTAAATGTCGCAAGAAACAAGGGGGCTTACCCCGTTTTTATTACTTCTGTGGAGAGAAGACTGTTTGATGAAAACGGAAAGCTTAAACCTTCTGAACATACAGAGTATGTAAAAGGGATGAAGGAAGCGGCAGAAAAGTTTGACGTTCCTGTGATAGATCTTTTTACCATGAGTAGGGATTTTCTTATCAAAACAGGAGATGAGGCTTCGAAGAAATACTACATGAATCTTGTACCGGGCGAGGCTGACTGGGCCCCGGAGGGCAAGATTGACAACTCCCATCTAAAGTATGAGGGAGCCATGCTCTATGCAGGAATGATCGCAAAGGGACTTTTGGAGCTTGGCGGTGTATACGCATCCCTTCTTGCGGACGATGAGTTTGTAAAAGACACTACAAAAATAGAGATAAACGGATGATTGAGACATGAAAACATATTCTGATCTTGGATATACATTCAGAAATCCTGTACTTTTTGCTGATTACTCCGACCCTGATGTGATAAGAGTCGGAGATACGTTCTTTATGACTGCCAGCAGCTTTAACTACACCCCGGGGCTTCCAATTCTTGTGTCAAAAGACCTTGTGAACTGGAGCCTGGTTAATTATGCCCTTGAAAACATAGGGCAGGAGAGATTTAAGATCCCGAGGCATTCTGAAGGAGTCTGGGCTCCGGCTATCAGATTCCACGAGGGAATGTTCTACATTTATTACGGAATGCCGGATGAAGGCTACTACGTAGTCAGGACAAAAGACCCTCTTGGAGAGTGGGAGAGACCGGTCCTTGTTCTGGAAGGAAAGGGCCTTATTGATCCATGCCCCTTCTGGGATGAGGATGGCAAGGCTTATATCATCCACGGATATGCCAAGAGCAGGATCGGATTTAAGAGCATACTTGGCATATTTGAGATGAGTCCTGACGGACTTAAGGCTATAAGCGAGGATCATTTTGTCTTTGACGGCAATGATCCTGAGCACCCGGCTGTTACCATAGAAGGTCCCAAGGTATACAAAAGAAACGGGTACTATTACATCTTTGCACCTGCAGGAGGTGTAAGAGAGGGATATCAGGTGGTGCTAAGATCCAAAGATATCTATGGACCCTATGAGATCAAAAAGGTTATGGAGCAGGGAAATACGGTCATTAACGGACCTCATCAGGGCGGACTCGTTGATACTCCTGTTGGAGAAGAGTTTTTCCTTCATTTTCAGGACAGAGGACTCTATGGAAGAATATGCCATCTGCAGCCTGTTACCTGGAATGATGATAACTGGCCGGTCATAGGTATTGATCCTGATGAAAACGGAGTTGGAAAGCCTGCTTTTGAGCTTGATAAGCCTGTTATGATCAAAGAAGAACCGATGTATCTTGAGGCTTCGGATGATTTTACCTTTGGAGAACCGGGGCTTATGTGGCAATGGATGGGAGATCACGAAGAGAGCTTCTATGGAGAAGTGACAGATGAAGATGGATCTGTTACGGATGGTCTAAGGCTCTTTTGCCTGAATCCCTCACATGACGAGAAGCCGGTGCTGTGGCGCAGTGCCAATGTTCTTACACAAAAACTTATATACCCTGCGTTTGAGGCAGAGACAGTCATGGATGCAACAGGCCTTGAAGCCAGAGACAGAGCAGGTGTCTGCATGACAGGCGGTCAGTACGTGGCAGCATACGTTGAGAGGGATGAAAACGGAGAGTACTTTGTAAAGACCATTCATTCTGAAGGCGGAGACAAGGACAAATGTGAAGTGGTTGATCTTTCTGTCCCGCTTAAGAAGCTTGCCGATGATAAAAAGCTGAGCCTTGAAGAAGCGGCTCATAGCATAAAGTGGGTCATGACCTTTACCGGAGAAGATACATATTTTCAGAATGTATCACCGGGGCCCGGACAGGATCCTATGAAACTAAGGGTATCTCTCACTTTTGATAACTGCAAGGGCTTTGATCCTGATACAGGCAACGAGAATACAATGACAGATCTGGGCATAGAATTTACGCCTTCAGATCACACCTGGGTTGGGGCAAAGCTTGGAATTTTTGCGCTATCTTCAGGAGATGAGAGTAAACAGTGTGGACATGCTGATTTTAAGAGCTTTATCGTAGAGGAACTGCAATGTTAGAAGCGATCAGGAGTAACGACCCGGAAAGGTTAAAAGAGATACTGATAAACGAGCCTTCCATTGTAAGCAATGAGGCTCTGTTTGAAGCTGCAAAGCTTGGGAATATTGAAATCCTCAAATACCTTGTTGAGTACTCGAGGATAAGCCTTAATGAGTACGATGATAAACGCAGGAATGTGCTTCATTATGGGGCTGAGTCCGGAGATATTGAGGTGTTCAGATACCTGGTTGAGAGATGCGGAATGGATCCCCTTGAAGGTGACAAAGACCTTGTTACGCCCTGGGATATTGTTCATGACATAAGAGAAAGCTTTGGGGCTATATCTGATGAGTATCCGGAAGATTCACTGGCCCGGGGATTTGCAGATATTGAAAAATATCTTGAAAACCGCTATGGGCATAAATATGAGGACTATTATCACAATCCGATAAGGACGGGATTTTTCCCGGATCCGTCAATCGTAAGAGTCGGTGATGACTACTATATGGTCAATTCTTCTTTTATCTTTTTTCCCTGTATTCCGATCTCGCATTCAAAAGATCTGATACACTGGGAGATAATAGGTCATGCCATCACAAATCCCGAGTGGGCTCACCTTGATGAACTTGAAGGTGGCCGTGGATACTGGGCTCCGGATATTTCATATTATGAGGGCAGATTCTACATTACAGCAACCTACAGGCTCAATGATGTTCCGCCTACCTACAGAAGACAGATAGTGGTAAGTTCGGATAAGCCACAAGGACCTTATACTGAGCCTGTTTTCATCGATGAAGACGGGATCGACCCGAGTATCTTTAATGATGATGACGGACGCAGATATATGCTTTTAAACCGGGGAGCGAGGATATTTGAGCTGGATAAGACAGCGACGCATAAGATATCTGACGCACAGCTCCTTTATTACGGAGATCATAAGAGGGCTCCCGAGGGACCTCATCTTTACAAGAAAGACGGATATTACTATCTGCTTGAGGCAGAGGGTGGTACCGGACCCGGTCACAGAGTTACTGTTTCCAGGTCAAAAGAGCTGTTTGGATTATATGAACCCTGTCCCTATAATCCTATAATGAGACAGACGGATGACGGAGCAGCCCTTCAGAGATGCGGACACGGAGATCTGGTGGAGACAGCTGACGGCAGATGGTTCATGGTATATCTGTGCGGAAGACAGATTGGAGACGGATACAGTATTCTTGGAAGAGAAACTGCCCTTGACCCCGTAACGTGGACGCCGGACGGATGGCCTATTGTAAATGGATTAAAGGGACCGTCAGCCATGCAGCTTAAGCCTTATCCTGATACAGATGAGGCTGTGGAAAAAGTGAAGAAGGCCGGTAAGCGAAAGCAGCTCTCACCCTGCGGACTTTATATTGAATATATGACGCCGCGACCCTTTAGATGCGGAGATGTCGAATGCGACCCTGAAAGCAGGAGATTTCTGATCCGCGGAAGCAAGGCGCCTTTATCAAGCGTTGACAGTCGAAACATAGTCCTGAGAAGGCAGACAGCTTTTGCTTTTTCTTATTCCGTCACCATGGATATCCCTTCAATGACCGTGGGACAAAGCGCAGGAATTACGGGCTATTACGATGAGAATACTTTCTTTGAATTCGGTATTGTAAAAAAGGACACCGGGTTATATCTTTATGAGTGCGAGCATATTGGAGATGAGGGCAGAGCTCTTTTGGCAAAAGAGCCTTTAAAGAGTGATGCAAAATCCATTAGGCTTGGCATGGATACTGATCATCTGAAAAGAAGCCTTAGCTATGACATAAATGAGAGCGGCAAAAAAGAGCAGTTTACTGTTCTTGAAAATGTCTTTTACCTGTGTGATGAAGGACTCAGCAGGGGCAAGAGATTCACCGGAGCGCTGCTTGGAATGTACGCTTATGCAGGGGAGGAAGACCTTACAGTCTCTTTCAGGGCAGATGAGTACAATGTTATATAAGATATTAAAAAATACATAAAGGTTTAGGGAGCACTAATGAAACTGGATACAGACGTTTATTTCGAGAGCTATGCAAAACACATGGGAAGCCCTTTGATGACCCTGATAGGGTTCTACAAGGGCATGTACCTTAACTTTTTGTGGTCTACTATCTTTTATGTGATAAAGCATTCCCCTGTGTGGGTATTACCAATTGTCACAGCCAATATCATAAACGCGATCAATGGCCATGAGCCCAATACGATCACGCTGATCATCTTTAACATAGTGCTGATGGTATTTCTTTTGATATTGAACGTTCCCATGAATTACCTTCATATTCACTTCAGGAGTAAGTCGGTAAGAAAGGTGGAGGCGGGACTTAGAAGTGCACTGGTGCACAAGATCCAGGTAATGTCCATTCCCCACCAGAAGGATATACTCTCGGGAAGGCTTCAGTCAAAGGTCATAAGGGATGTTGAGGCTGTTGAGACATTGTCTGACCAGATATTTGTTTCACTGATAAATATCTTCATCAACATGTCAGTAGCTCTTGTTGTCACCATAACAAAGAGTCTTGTGGTATTTTTGTTTTTCCTGTTTATGGTTCCTTTGGCTGCTGTGCTGGTCGTGACATTTAAAAAGCCCATCAAGAAACACAATCAGAGATTCAGGAAAGAGATGGAAGAGACCTCGGCCAAGGTGATGGAGATGGTACAGCTGGTGCCTGTTACCAGAGCACACGCACTGGAGGATGAGGAGATAGTAAGGATGGATACCCAGGTGGACCTCATTGCACAGGCCGGTTACAATCTGGATATCATCCAGGGGAATTTCGGTGCTGTGAGCTGGGCTCTGTTCCAGATATTCCAGGTCCTTTGTCTTGCTTTTACATCGATACTGGCTGTCAGAGGCACGGTTCAGGTAGGAGATGTAGTTCTTTATCAGAGCTATTTCACATCAATTGTTGGACAGGTATCATCTCTTTTGACACTGCTTCCTGTCATCTCAAAGGGCCTTGAGTCCGTGAGCAGTATCGGCGAGATCCTTGAGTTTGAGTATGTTGAAGACAGTTCGGATAAAGAGGACCTCAGTGATATAGAGGGTGAATTTACCTTTGAAAATGTGGGATACTCATATCCTGACAGCGAGGATGATACTGTCCACGATATAAATCTTCACGTCAATAAGGGCGAGACTGTGGCCTTTGTCGGCGAGTCCGGAGCCGGAAAGTCAACCATAATGAACCTTCTCGTGGGTTTTGGAATGCCTACAAGCGGACGGATCCTTATTGATGATAAGGATATAAGTAAGATAAATCTCCAGAGCTACAGAAAGCATCTGGCTGTGGTTCCTCAGAACACCATTTTGTTCTCGGGCAGCATACGGGACAATATACTCTACGGAACCAGCGGAATTACAGATGAAGAGCTTGAGAGGGTAATTGATGAGTCGGGCTTAAGGAGCGTGATTGATAAGCTTCCAAATGGTCTTGACACAAAGGTAGGAGAGCATGGTGACAAGCTTTCCGGCGGACAAAAGCAAAGGATATCAATTGCCAGAGCCCTGATAAGACATCCGAAGGTGATCCTTCTTGATGAAGCCACATCAGCTCTGGATGCGCTTTCGGAAAAAGAAGTTACATATGCACTGGAAAACATGTCAAACAAATGCACAACCTTTATAGTTGCACATAAGCTTGCCACCATCGAGAAGGCAGATAAGATCGTTGTTATCGATAAAGGCACCGTTGCGGAGTGTGGAACGGCAAAAGAGCTTATGGAGAAAAAAGGAATATTCTACAGAATGGAGATGACAAGATGATGCAGCTGGGAATTAGATTTCACGATGTAAAAGAATTACCTTTTGAGGAGAGATTACAGGAAGTAAAGAGGCAGGGATTTTCCTGCATTCACCTGGCACTGTCCAAGGTACCGGGATTTACTGCGGATACAAATGCCCTGACACCGGGCTATGCCATGTATCTCAAAAATGCCTTGAGGAAGGCTGACCTGGATATGGCTGTTCTGGGATGCTATTTAAACCTTGCAAATCCCAATAAAGAGCAGCTTCTTGCAACACAGCAGAAGTACTACGCACACCTTCGATTCGCTTCCCTTGCCGGATGCGGAATGGTTGGAACTGAGACTGGAGCTCCCAATGAGGGCTATGTTTATGACAAGGAGGCCTGTCACTCAAAGGAGGCTTTGGAGACCTTTATAACAAACCTTCGTCCGGTGGTGGAGTGCGCCGAGAAATTCGGTGTTATTCTTGGAATTGAGCCGGTTTACAGGCACATCGTATATGATGCAAAAAGAGCAAGAGAAGTCCTGGATCGCATCGGATCGCCTAATCTTAAAATAATATTTGATCCGGTCAACCTTCTCTGGACAGACAACTATGACAGAAGAATGGAAGTCATCGATGAGGCTATTGATATTATCGGTGATGATGTTGCCATGATCCATTTAAAGGACTGCGTGCTTGATGGAGATAAGGTAAAGAGCATGGGATGCGGCTTTGGCGATATGGACTATACAAATATTGTGAAGTTTGCACTGGAAAAGAAGCCTTTCATTCACGCAACCCTTGAGGATACTAAGCCCGAGACTGCAGAAGAGTCCAGAAAGTGCATAGAGACTGCCATAGAAAATTATTACAAAAAATGAAATATCTTTGGTAAATTTGTTCATTGATGTATCCCTGCATATCTGATAACTTATTCACTGTTGTGTTTTTAAGAAGTAACTTAAGATATGTGGAGGAGAAAAAGTTATGAAAAAGAAAATTCTTGCAGTCATTATGACAATGACAATGGTTATGTCTCTTGCAGCTTGCGGTAAGAGCGCAGAGACTGCTGAGACTGTAGAGACAACAGCTGAGGAGTCAGTTGAGGCTGCAGCAGAGGCTCCAGTAGAGGAAGCTGAGGCAACAGCTGAGGAGAGCACAGAGGAAGCTGAAGGCGAGTTCTCAGTTGGTACAGTAGAAGGTAACACATACGTAAATGATTACTTTGGCGTTAAGCTCAACCTTCTTGATGGTTACACATTTGTTGATGATGAGGAGCTTGCTCAGATCACAGGTATGACAGCTGATGTCCTTTCAGACAACAAGGCTGCTGCTAAGGCTATTGAAGACGGTACAGCTACAATCGTAGCATATGCTGCTGATTCAACAGGTCTTTGCAATGTTAACGTAACAGCTCAATCAAATGCTTCACTTGCTAACGCAATCCTTGATGAGGAGGCTGTTCTTGTAGCAAGTGTTGATCAGGCTAAGTCAGCTCTTGAGGCTCAGGGAATCTCAAACATCACTTATGAGATCGTTGATAGAACTGTTGCAGGTGAGAACCACAAGGTTCTTAAGATGCACGGTGATTACAGCGGAGTTGAGTTCAACAACGAGATGGTTAACCTTCAGAAGGGTGATTTCATGCTCGCATTCGCTGCTACATGCTTCAACGGTGATACAACTGATGAGATCATCGATGGTGTAGAGGCACTCAACTAATTCAGATCATATAAATATCAACACAACAAAAACCCTGAACACTTTCGAAGTGTTCAGGGATTTTTTTATTTACGCAGATGTTCAAGCTGATAGTTTACTTCGTCAGGAATTTCAATATCTTCCTTGTTAAGCTTATGAACAATGTTTGTTATAGGTTTGATCAGATTACCTATGCGAACCTGATAGTGATTTATCAACTCGGTGTACTGAGGGTTATCACTGATCTTTTCCCTGACTTCTTTAGAGAACGGGCAGAAAGTAAAGAGGATCTCCCTTGCGACCTTATTAAGTCTTGGTGAACCGGCTGACTCAAACTTGATATAAGAGAGATAGTCGGCGATGAAGACATTCTTGTAATTGTTGCTGTATTTCTTAAGGTCGGTCTTTAGCTTCTCCTTGTTTTCGCTGGAAAGAGAAGAGTTCTTTTTAAAGAACTGCAGATAGTCACAGTACATGGATGTAAGCGATGGGTCTGTGACATCGTTCCAGTGAACACCCTGAGCTGTCTTGCACATTTCCCATCTGAACTCTCCAAAGAGCCTTATCATGGCTTCTTCGGTATTCTCCGTATTGAAGATGGAGACGATCATACGGGCTCTGGTCCTTCTGTTCTTGCCATCTATTTCCTGCCATAGGGATGCACGGCTTCCGACGTTTGGCATAAGTATCATATAAGGAGTTATATCGTCATCATAGTAAAGCTGGGTGATCCCGATATCCGTGTTGGAATAAACAGCCTGTCTGCAGAATACACCGTAGTCAATGCTCCTTATCTTATCAAAGTAGCCATTGACCTTGTCAGCGGTAAGATATGCCATATCAAGCGGTCTTAAGACGTTTTGCGAGTCGAAAACAGGGACAAAGGATGAAATACGCCCAAAGGTCATTCTGTTTCCCAGAGAGAAGAGATTATGTATCTCAAACTCAAGTCTTTTCTGGGGATGGTTATACATGGCTTCAAACTGTGCGTCATTTATAGCACCGCTGGTTTTCTGCTCGCGAAGATATGTGGGCCAGTCCTGATCAAATTCATTTCTTGAAGGATCGACTTCCAGCATGAAGACTTTCTTAAGCCATTCGTAAACAGTAAGCACATTTCCGTTAGGATCAGGAGTATAAGACTTTGCCATATTACAGAGAATGGCGGTGTTTTTTTCACCCGCAATTTCCTCATCAATAAATCCGAACATCAGAAACATCTTTACTTCTATCGGGATATCATTATCTGTAAGGCTCCTCATGAATACCGGCAGATAGATAT
>JAEEGF010210741.1_pt1 | contig 11395 bp, 10 predicted proteins | sample 9134171 | NCBI WGS metagenome assembly JAEEGF01 (sample SAMN16246542, study PRJNA631951) | gut metagenome | biome: gut microbiome; feature: rumen; material: AP-attached | host: Bos | place: Iran: Karaj | collected 2018-10
TGCCGTCGCCGAATCAAAATTACCATGCGAAGACAGCCCATCTACATCTTTAGACGGAGCAATCAAATCAGTCAGCTCATCAGTTTTTTCTTTTTCGAGAATCGGTAGCTGCAAAATCATTCCGAAAATTTCCGGATCCTCATTGGCTTCAAGAATCTTCGTCCGAATCTCATCAGAACTATGCGCACGAAAATCAATCACCGAAACGCCAATATCCTCACCGTATTGAATTTTGAGATTAACATACTTGGTGATGACCGGATTGTCGCTGTCACGAATAATTAGAAGCGTTGGTTTTTTAGCCATTCCTCTCACCACGTGCGCCTGACGCTCTTTAATAAAACCAGCTAATTCCTTGCCATCCAAAATTTTCATAAAACCTAACCTTTAAGCAAATCAGCAATTTTCTTATTATTATCAACCAATTCAATCGGTTCTTGCTCCAACCGGTAGCCGAATTTATTAAATACCGTATTAATAATAAAATCTCGTACCGCGGCTAGGTCACCAAAACTCTTAGCGGACTCGTTAATCAAAACAAGTGCAGCCTTTTCGCTCACTCGCACACCAAAGTATAGTTGCCCAGCCAGACCAGCCTGTTCAATCAGCCAACCGGAATTAATTTTCACCCCATCTTTGCCACGGTGTACCGGAATCCCGCGTTGCTCCACCGCTGCCGCCTCTTCTTCCGAAATATAAATATTCTTAAAGAAAGAACCAGCGCTAGCCACTTCCTTCGGATCAGGTAACTTTTCCGCCCGAATTGTCGAAACAATTTTCCGAATATTAATAGGAGTGAAAACGGTCTCGTCATGTTCGAGAATATATTTTTCAATCGAATTATAAAACGGACGCTCCATCTTACCAGTCGTAAGCTTCAAAGAAATCGAAATCACAAGATAACGATTCTTTTCAGTAGTGTTCATGATGGATTTGCGATACGAAAACTTAAAATCATCTTTCGACATGGTTTTAAACTCACCGGTCGTCGAATCATACACTTCGGCCGACACGAAAGTTTGCGAAATATCTTGACCATAAGCACCAATATTTTGCACCGGTGCCGCACCCGCCGAACCTGGAATCTTAGACATCGCTTCAATCCCCGTGTAATCATGTTTGCAGGCATATTCCACCACCGCGTCCCATTCGGTACCACCCATGGCAGTAATGATGCCATCTTCTTCAGTGATGCCCTGCATGATATTTTTAATAATTACGCCATTAAAACCTTCGTCATGAGCCAAAGTATTCGCCCCGCCACCTAGCACAAAAGTCGGAAGCTCATGAGATTTCGCAAAATTATAAGCATAAGTAATATCAGCTTTATTTTCCACCTCAATCACATAGCGGGCCGGGCCACCGAGTCGCATGGTAGTTAGAGTTGATAGTGGTACATTTTCGCTAATTTTCATAGGGTTATTATACCATTTTAGGTGGGGGGTTGTAAATGCGATTAATCTATGTTACATGAGGGGCGTAAAAAGGGTGAGATTTTATCAAAAATAATATATAATAATATAAAAGAAAGGTGATACTTTATGGCAAAAAAAGATGCGGTGGCAGAAAACGAGGGGGCAAAGAAAAACGATGGAAAAAGCGAGGCTTTAAAGCTTGCAATTGCTCAAATTACCAAACAATTCGGTGACGGCTCAATCATGAAGCTGGGTGAGACGCCAAAGATGGATGTGGAGCTTTTGCCTTCCGGGTCATTATCGCTTGATTTAGCACTTGGTGGCGGTTATCCTAAGGGGCGTATTATCGAAATCTACGGTCCAGAATCTTCTGGTAAGACGACTTTAGCATTGCATGCAATCGCTGAGATTCAAAAACAAGGCGGGCAAGCAGCCTTTATTGATGCTGAGCATGCCTTAGATCCTGCCTATGCCAAGAAAATTGGCGTGGACACGGCCAACTTACTCATTTCACAACCGGACAACGGCGAACAAGCTCTCGAAATCTGCGAAACTTTGGTTCGTTCTAACGCTGTAGATTTAATCGTGGTGGACTCCGTGGCCGCTCTTGTTCCACAAGCCGAAATTGATGGTGAAATGGGCGAAGCGCAAATGGGTCTTCAAGCACGGCTAATGTCGCAAGCGATGCGAAAACTCACTGGCATTATTTCTAAGTCCAAAGCTACCGTGATTTTCATCAACCAAATTCGTATGAAGATTGGTGTGATGTTTGGCAACCCTGAGACTACAACTGGCGGTAATGCTTTGAAGTTCTATGCTTCGGTCCGCATTGACATTCGTCGCATTGGCCAAATTAAGGAAGGCGACAATATTTCCGGTAATCGCACAAAGATCAAAGTGGTGAAGAATAAAATCGCTGCACCATTTAGAACAGCCGAGTTTGACATCATGTACAACGAAGGTATTTCTAAATCTGGTGACGTACTAGACCTTGGCGTACAATACGGCATTCTAGAAAAAGCTGGTGCCTTTATCAAGTATAATGGCGAAACCCTCGGTCAAGGCCGCGAAGCCGTGAAGAAACTATTCCGTGAAAAACCAGAATTGATGGACGAAATCGAAGCTAAAATCCGCGAAAAGGCCGCCACAGAAGATCAGGACTAAAAAATGCATCACGATGAAATGTGGCAAACCTACGCACGAAACGGCGAACCAATTGAAGGCGCCGGCTGGGATTCGGCACTAGATAATCCAGAAAAATCTGGCTCTTCAGCTATCGTAGGCGTCGCCGTAGTGTTTCTGTATCGCCGACGAGAAGATGGCGGAATCGAACTTTTATGGCAAAAACGCTCGGACAAAGTTGATCGCTACCCTGGCGATTATGACATTTCGGCGGGTGGGCACATTAATCTTGGTGAAACGGTCGTCGAGGCTGCCATTCGTGAAGCACACGAAGAAATCGGCGCCGAGATTTCGGCGGACGATTTGCAATTTATGACCATGCGACCATTTAATAAGAATCGCTTTGCCTGGGTTTACGTGGTTGATTGGACAGGAAAGCCAGAAGAATTTCATTTTGACGATGATGAAGTGTCGGAAGTCAAATGGGTGCCATTTGAAAAGACGGAAGAATTTCGTATTAAATTCGCCAAAGCGCCATTTAAAAAAGATCAATTGACTTTTGACTGTCTGACCGAATGGTTTTCACAACATGGATACATTTAAAATTACCAACATCAAACAAGCGGTCAAAAATCCGGAGCGGGCGAATATTTTTGTTGATGGTAAATATGAATTCTCGCTCGATGTTACGCAGCTTTTAGATTTAAAACTAAAAGTTGGGCAGAAGATTACGGCTGAGCAATTATCTGAGTTTAAAAAACTGTCAGAATTTGGGAAACTGTATCAACGAACTTTGGAGTGGGTGCTCGCTCGTCCACGTTCAGAAAAAGAAACCTCGGATTATTTGTATAAAAAAATCTATGAAAAGAAACTAGACAAAGAATACATTAGAAAAATCATAGAAAAATTAGAAAAAAAGAAATATTTAAACGACGAAGCGTTCGCCAAGTGGTATGTCGAAAACCGCTTTGTCAAAAAGGGAATTTCAAAGAAACGCCTGAGCCTAGAACTCGCCAAAAAAGGTATCTCACGAGAAATAGTAGAGCATGTTTTAAAAGATTCTGGTCGTGACGAAAAAGAAGAAATCTTAAAAATCATCGCCAAAAAACGCGCACGCTATGATGATGATAAACTTATTCAGTATCTTGGTCGGCAGGGGTTTTCGTACGAACTGGCGAAAGATCTTGTTCTTGCGTCCGGAACGGATTCACAAAATTTGGAATAAAATCTTCGTGAGCAGCTTTTTTCTTGATCACTTTTTCTTCATCTTTTACAATCACTTTATAGTCATTCACTTCCACAATTTCTTTACGCGGGATCGTTAGTTCCGGATCAGAAAAACTCTTCATCAAAGGTCGCTTTACGATAATTTGTTGGATCATAAAATCTTCACTCGTCACGGTAAAATCTGAAATCCGTCCGAGTTTACTGCCTTTTTTGGTTTCAACTTTGAGATTAATCAGATCAAAGTTTAAGTCGATAATCTTGCTGATTTTTACGACGTCATCTTTTCCAATTAATTCTTCAATCGAATCCACCACACAACCATAACGTGAATACTCGCGAATCGATTTAACATCCAAAATATTGGCGGACCTATCGATTAAAGGACCATCAAGATAAAATGCCACAATTTTGAAAGAGTCTGGGTCAACAATCGGTGCCGCAATCGTGCCAATCGAATTAGCTGATTGCATACTAAGAATTGGTGTGCCAATTAAACGATTTGCGGAAACTAACATAAGTTTATTATAGCATAGTTTCGGCGAATTGATTTTTAGGGTAGCTTGTGTTATTTTTAAGGGGAAATGGAAGATAAGATTATTTTGATAGACAAGCCGGCTGGTATTTCGAGCTTCGGTGTGGTAGCCAAAGTACGCGGAAGGTTGAAGGCTGAGTTTGGTCACAAAGTGAAAGTTGGTCACACGGGGACTTTGGACCCATTTGCAACGGGACTTCTTATTTTACTTAGTGGCAAAATGACCAAAAAATCTAACGAGTTTTTAAAACAGGACAAAGAATATGAGGCGGAGTTAAAGCTAGGTTTTAAGTCCAGCACCGGAGACCCGGAAGGTGAACTTTCTCAAGTAAGCGACAGGGTGCCAGAACTCGCAGAAATCACCGAAGTTGTAAAAAGTTTTGAAGGTGAGATTTCGCAAACAGTGCCAAGATTTAGCGCAGTGAAAATTAATGGTGAACGCGCCTATCGGCTGGCACGGGCGGGGAAGGATTTTGAAACACCAACTAGGAAAGTCACGATTTATGAAATTGAAATTTTGGAATATAAGTACCCAGCTTTAAAAATTCGCGCCAAAGTATCATCAGGAACTTACATTCGGACCTTGGCGGAAGATATTGGTGCAAAATTAGGAACTGGCGCCTATCTTACGACGCTTCGACGGACAAAAATTGCCGACTATGATGTGAAAGACGCCGAAAAGTTGTAGAAAGCTTGACTTTAATATAATAATTGTTTACAATAAAACCATTATGGTCATGCATAAAAATCGCAGTATTAGTGTATGCTTGTCAGCTATTTTGTTATTTTTAACTTTTCTTTCTGGTCTAGCCTTAAGTATTCCTCGAACTATGGCAATTCATGAACCTGCCCCTGCTACAGACATTGTAGACGTCATTAATATTAACGTTCCCGTCTCCTGTTCTATGTCTGCAACCGGTACAGATTCTCATACAGCAAATGTCAACAATGGTCAAACCACAGAAAATATCGGTACCACTAATTTGAAAGTCATCTGTAACGATAACTCAGGCTATGCTATCTATGCCATAGGCTATACTGATGATACCTATGGTAAAACTGTATTAACTAGTTCAACACTAGGTTCTACTCATGATATTGCTACTGCAACTACTGTTACTACTGGTACCTCTTCCTGGGCTATGAAACTAGCATCAGTATCGGGAACTTATGCACCAATCATTGCTGGTTCCACTGGAGACTCCTTAAAACAAACTGGTGATCCAGACTTCTCAAATTATACAGCTGTACCAGAAGAATATACTAAAGTAGCTTATCATACTACTTCTACTGATACTGGTACTAATGCTACTGGTTCTAACCTCACTACTACCTATAGAGCCTACATTTCACCAACTCAACCAGCAGGTACTTATATAGGACAAGTTAAATACACCCTAGTTCATCCCAATAAAGTAGATAATTCTAACAAACCAGTAGCTCCTATGTCACCTACAGATTGTCCAGCTAATGCAGTCTGCTATGCTCCTAATGCCAGTGATATAGAAGGTACCATGATCTCTGCTTCTACCGATGAACCAACCCTCACTGCCATCTCATCTAAATATCCTACTGCTGCTAAACAAACCTGGGCTCACAATGCTTCTGGTACTGGTTCAAGCATTTCTAACTCCACCACTTCCATCACTCTCATCGCTCCTAACTACAAACGAGCAGGCTTCGGCTTCGCTGGCTGGAGCACTGACTTTGAAGCAGATAACAGCTCCACCATCTATGGTCCTAATGAAACCATTACCATTACTGCCGGTAGCCTTTCTACCAATGGTATGATTCTATATCCGGTCTGGATTGACTCTACTGGTAATCTCCAAGGTTGGAATGGTTGTAGCTCACTAGATGACATCCCAACTTCTGGTAGAGCCACCCTTGCTTCTATGACTGCATTAAAAGATACTCGCGATGATAATGTCTATACAGTAGCTAAACTCGCTGATGGTAAATGTTGGATGACTGAGAACTTAAGACTAAATACGGAAGATTCTACAAATAGTAATTTAGCACAAGGTTTTGGCGGAGCATTCACTGGTCTACCATCTACCACGGATTCATGGAACACCAGTAATTTTACGCTAGCGCAATTCAATAATAATAATACTAACCTAGGTGGCAAAAACGCTTCAGGAACCGATTTATCCATCAGCCATAATACTAGCAACGATCATGTCCAATGGTATTCCTATGGTAACTACTACTCCTGGCCAGCTGCTATTGCAGACACTACAGCATATAATTCTACCAACGGACATACTACCGTAGAAACTTCCATTTGCCCTACTGGCTGGCATCTTCCATATGGCAATAATGGTAATTCTAGTCCTAACCTTGGTAATACCGCTGGCGGTTTCTACTATCTAGGTGTACAAATAGGAGCCACAGAAAGTAGTGCTGCTAGTTCCGTTAAATGGCGAACATTCCCTAACAACTTTATCTACTCCGGCTTCTGGAATGGTTCGTCCGCTAACGTTCGCGGCAGCACCGGGTACTATTGGTCGTCGTCAGCTAGCAATAGTTACAGCGCGTATAACCTGTACTTCTATAGTTCTGGCGTCTACCCTGGTACGGATTACAACGATAAGTACGTCGGGTTCGCGGTGCGTTGCGTAGCTGGCGGGTCGGGGTCTTAGCCTTCCGAGCCTCATGAATATAAAAGATTTTATGGGACGGGGTCTCAAACCGTAATCGTAGCAAGTGCCGCTCGTGTGAATTTTTATTTTTGGATTAGGAACAGTCAGGCTATAACTATAGATTCAGCGCATGACTATGGATATTATGCGCGAGTTTATCCACTTGATGAAAACAATGATGAGTATGCTTTTAAAGAATTAATGCCTGAGTTTTTACCAGTTTTAATGTTTAATGGTCAGAGCCAAGCTACTTTAAATGCTGAGTGGTATTACTAAATCTTTTCTCTAGACTTTTAAGAGAAGGTGTGATATAATGTGGCAATGATAACAAAAGAGAATAAGGATAAAGCTATTGCCAAGGTCGCTCGTAATAAGAATGACGTCGGTTCTCCTGAAGTTCAAGTGGCTATTCTTACGGAACGCATCAAAGAGGTGACGGAACACGTAAAGAATAATAAACATGACTTTATGGCTAAAAGAGGTCTCATGCAGATGGTAGGGAAGCGCAAAAAACTTCTCAAGTATCTCGAGACTACCGATTTCGACCTTTACAAAAAGACTGTGGCAAAGCTAGGTCTAAGAAAATAAGGAAAAACCCGCCGAAATAGGCGGGTTTTTGGTGGTTAGAATAAAGACTAGAAGAGGTTAGTTTCGTCAATAGCTTTTTGGAAAGCATCAAGGAAAAGAGCAACGTCTTTAAAAGACAGTTTATTATCCTTGAGGTCGATAACCAGATCTATAATATTGTTCCGTTTGGGGTTAGGGATAGTTTTTAGTGATTTCCCTTCATCTGTCAGCAAAGTGGTCTTAAAAAAGGCCGAGGAAATAGTGGCAGCTAGGTAGTGCCCAGTCAGAACGTTGTCTTCGTCTTTACTTTTAAAGGACTTGAGCTTGATTTGCAGAGCGTTGATTTCACGCTGATCGTCGCAACGATACTCAACATGTACGATGTTAATCATCTATTTTACCCTCCCAATATAGACAATATACTAATATTATAGCACACTTTGCCAAAAAAGTCAAGATTTGGTATAATTAAACTAACATTAACAAAGGGAAGACGGCAGATACCTGACAGGGGCAGATATCTGAGGTTTTCCCGAGAAAGGACATTTTTATGGATATTATCAACCCTAATGGCAAGAAGACCATCCAGGTGTCTACTGATTGGCTGGGGCGAAAATTGACGCTCGAAGTCAACCGCGTAGGTTTTCGGACCACTTCTTCGGTGCTAGTAACTTACGGCGACACTGTAGTGCTCGGCTCAGTAGTAGTTGGCACCAAGCCAGTAGTGCAGGATTTCTTCCCGCTCTCGATTGATTACGAAGAAAAATTCTACGCCGCAGGGAAAATCAGCGGTTCAAAATTCATCAAGCGTGAAGGTAAACCTGCTGACGAAGCAGTGCTCGTAGGGCGTCTAATTGACCGCCCAATTCGCCCGTTATTCCCTAAGGGTTATCGCCAGGAAATCCAGGTGGTTTGTACAGTCCTATCGATGGACCCAGCATTTAGACCAGATTGTGTGGCGATGATTGCCGCCTCCTCGGCTCTGATGAACGCTGGCGTACCATTTGATGGTCCAGTCGCTGGGGTCAGAATCGGCCAAATAAACGGGGAATTTAAAGCCTTTTTGTCACCAGAGGAACGCGATGCTTCCCCTCTTGATCTCGTCGTAGCCTGTAAAGATGGCAAGGTGATGATGGTGGAAGCCGGCGCCAAGGAAGTACCAGAAGAGACCATTATCGAAGCGATGCGCTGGGCTGTGGAAAACGTTAAACCAGTGCTAGATTTACAGAGAGAGTTAGCCAAGCAAGTAGCCACTCCAGAGCAAGAATATGAGTTGGTTTTGCCAGATGAAGCCGTTATGGAAGAAGTCCTCAAATGGACTGATGGTAAATTTGGCTCAAAAGTACGTGGCAACGTGATGGAAAGAGCCCATATCTTAGACGATATTAAGTATGCCATGCATGACGAGATGGCCCTCCTCCATGGCGAAGGCGAAACCGACAACGAAAAAGTCGAATGGTACGACGAAAATCTGCGCGATGTCTACGATCAGGCGTTTGAATTAGCTGTACACAAAGAAGTTAGACGTGGAATTTTGGAAGAAGGCGTGCGTCCAGATGGACGAAAACTCACGGAAGTAAGGCCTCTCAGTTCTCAAGTTGGCATTTTACCACGTACCCATGGTTCTTCCCTCTTTACGCGCGGTGTTACTCAAGCGATGAACATTGTAACCTTGGCCCCACTTTCCTATTCACAAGATGTAGACACGATGGAAGTAACCGACGGCAAGCGTCGCTATATGCACCACTATAATGCCCCATCCTACACGGTAGGCGAGCCAGGCCGCTTGGGTTCTCCTGGACGTCGTGAAATTGGTCACGGGTATTTGGCCGAAAGAGCTTTGATGCCAGTATTGCCTTCTGAAGAAGAGTTCCCTTATGCAATCCGCAGCGTCACCGAGATTATGTCGCAAAACGGTTCCACCTCTATGGCCGCTACCTGTTCTTCATGTATGGCTTTGATGGATGCCGGCGTGCCTTTGAAGCGCCCAGTATCTGGCGTTGCCATGGGCCTCATGGTTGATGTGCCAAAAGGCCAGGAAATCACCGCTGCTGATGTCGACAAAGCTTACGTCCTCACCGATTTGATGGATGCTGAAGACTTTGCTGGCGATATGGACTTCAAAGTTACTGGTACGACTGAGGGTATCACCGCTCTTCAAATGGATATGAAAGTCCACGGTCTCCCTGTTGAAATTATGGAAAAAGCTTTGAAACAATCTCACGATGGCCGCATGTTCATCCTCGACCACATCCTTTCTGTGATCGACAAACCACGCGCCGAGATTTCAAAGTATGCTCCACGCATCGAAAAATTGATGATTAACCCAGACAAAATTGGTGCTGTGATTGGTAAAGGTGGCGAAACCATCAACAAAATTACCTCTGAAACTGGCGCCGAAGTTGATATCGAAGATTCTGGTCTTGTGACCGTTTCCGGCAAAGATCCAGAAGCCATCAAGAAAGCCCTCGATTGGGTCCGCTCGCTCACCGAAGAGCCAGAAGTTGGTAAAATTTACGAAGGTACCGTGGTCACCATCAAAGACTTTGGTGCATTTGTGAACATCATGCCAGGTATCGACGGCATGCTTCACATTTCGCAAATTTCCGACAAGCGCCTTGCCAAGGTGACCGACGCCCTCCACGAAGGCGACAAAATCCGCGTCCGCCTCGTCGCTATCGACGACAAAGGCCGCCTCAGTCTCACGATGCGAAACCTTGACTAACAAAGTCTACCGGAAGCCCCTGATGACAAATCAGGGGTTTTCTGTTATAATATTTTTACTATGAATACAGACCATATCCGTAATTTTTGCATTATTGCGCACATCGACCACGGCAAATCGACCTTGGCCGATCGCATGATGGAGCTCACGGGCACGGTCGAAAAGCGCGAAATGAAGGCTCAGCTCCTTGACTCGATGGAGCTGGAGCGCGAAAAGGGCATCACGATTAAGCTGACGCCAGTCACCATGCACTGGAAGGGCCACACTTTAAATTTGATTGACACCCCGGGCCACGTGGATTTTAGCTACGAAGTGTCGCGTTCGCTCCAGGCCGTCGAAACGGCGGTTTTGGTGGTGGATGCCACCCAGGGTATCCAGGCTCAAACCCTTTCAAACGTCTACCTGGCGCTTGAACAAGATCTTGAAATCATTCCGTTGATTAACAAAATTGATTTGCCGGCCGCCGACGTTGAAAAAGTTTCCGCCGAAATTATTAACCTGCTCGGCTGCAAAAAAGAAGATATCATCGGCGTTTCTGCCAAAACCGGCCTCAACGTAGAAAAGGTGCTCGACGAAATCATCGCCCGTGCGCCGGCGCCGCGCCAACCGAAAGAGGAAACTAACGCCACGCGCGCGCTGATTTTCGATTCTTATTTTGATGATTACCGCGGCGTGGTTCTTTATGTTCGCGTGTTTAACGGCCAAATTCCTAAAAACGCCGAAATCCACATGATGGCAAACCGCACCAACGGCCTCGCGCTTGAAGTCGGCGCTTTGACGCCAAAAATGTCACCGAGAGAAAGCCTCGAAGAAGGCGAAATCGGCTACATTGTCACGAACCTCAAAACCACGCGTGAAGCTCGCGTTGGCGATACCGTGACGCTTTCCAAAGCTCCGGCCACCACGCCGCTTCCAGGCTACAAACACGTTTTGCCGTTTGTCTATGCCGGCTTTTTCCCAGTTTCAAACGACCAATACAAAGATTTGAAAGAGGCTCTCGAAAAACTCGCTCTTTCGGATTCCGCTCTCGTATTTGAGCCAGAAAATTCGCCAGTCCTTGGCTTTGGCCTTCGCATCGGCTTCCTCGGTCTTCTTCACATGGACATCATCAAAGAGCGTTTGGAGCGCGAATTTAATCTTGATCTTATCATTACCAACCCAT
>JAEEGF010346744.1_pt1 | contig 11395 bp, 7 predicted proteins | sample 9134171 | NCBI WGS metagenome assembly JAEEGF01 (sample SAMN16246542, study PRJNA631951) | gut metagenome | biome: gut microbiome; feature: rumen; material: AP-attached | host: Bos | place: Iran: Karaj | collected 2018-10
CCGACATTCCGAACGACGCCGCGAAGCTGGTGTTCTCGACCGAAAAGGCGGAGATCAGCAACATACGCGAATACGTTCCCGGCGACAGCCTCAAGAGCATCCACTGGAAGCTCTCCTCCAAGGCCGTGGACGGCAGCCTCATGGTGAAGGACTTCAATACCAACACCTCCCAGTCGGTCTATATGCTCTGCGACTTTTCCCGCGCCATCCCTCCGGAGGTCTTCGAAGGGGAGAGCACCCGCGCCGCGCGTGAGAGAGCGGAACGGGAAGCCGCGCGGAAGCCGAAGGACAGACATGTCAAGCTGAAGACCGCCAAACCCGACAAGGAAGCGAAAAAGGCCCAGGCCGCGGCAAAGAAGGCCGCGCAGCGGGCAAGAGCTGGCATGGACGCGCGCGGGATCGATACCGCCGCCATGATCGACGACATGATCGACGCGGCGGAAGGCGCGAAGTCCGCCGCCCCGAAGAAAAAAATCTCCCTCTTCGGCAAGAAGAAGCAGGCGGCTCCCGAGCTCGATCCCGAAACCGCCGCTCAGCGCGCCGAGGAAAACGAGAAGAAGCGCCGCGACGCGGAAACGCAGGCCGCGCTTTCCGTCGGCGGCATCATCAAGCCGGAATATGCGCCCGATATGGACGAGTTCTGCGCGGACGGCGTGGTGGAAATGTCCATCGCCGCCGTTCTCAACGAACTGCGCCACGGTCACGAGGTCACCATGATCTGGGCGGACCGCCGTCAGGACGGAGGGATCGCCGCCGTTCAGCTGACCTGCCCCGAAGATTTTGATGCCATCTATCCCGTGTTCGCCACGACGCCCCCCTGCTCCGAAAAGCAGAACGTCACGAGTCTCCTTCCCCTCATCACCGAATCCCTGAACGTGACCATCCGCATCTGCACCTCGAACCTCGACCCGCTGTCGCTGAACAAATACGCGGCGATCCCCGGGCTGTTCGGCGGCGCGGGCACCGGATGCGTGGCGGAGATCCTTCTGTTCAATCCGGAAGACCGGTACGAGGATGTCAAGATCCGCCGGGAGTATGTGGAAATGAGCAGGATCCGCCTCGCCGTGGACGGCGTCGATCTGACGGAGCTCGTCGCGGTGAAGGACGAAGGCGGCCATTATACGCTCCAGCCCGCCACGCACTGACCGTAGGCGGACGGATCCGTTTCTGTCAGTTCACTCTTTGCATCAAAGGGGAATCCCATGGATAAAGCAGCGAAAAAAACCTTCAATTTCCCGTTCGGCTTGTTCGGGAGACGAAAGGCCGAAACCCTTCAGGAGAAGATCGACGCGGCGCAGCGAAAACAGGCGCAGGCGAGAGCCGAAGCGACGCTGGAGCCCGTCACGGTCTCTCCGGCTGCGGGAATGACGAAACCCTATACCGCTCTCGGTCTGGCGCTGAGGACCCTGACCCTCTTCATGGGGGTGTTCGGCCTGAACCTGTTCCTCTGCGACGCCTTGAAGATCGTGATCCTCAACGACGCGAAGGCAGAGGACATCACGCTTTCCGCGGGCTTTATCGCCTTGTGGAGCGCGATCGTCACTCTGTTCGTCATGGCGGTGTCCCTGCACAAGATCTCGAGGATCCTGGCTCCCTTCCTCGCGGTGGGCGGCATCGCGGCGTATATGTTCACCGCGTACTCCGATCCGGTGAAGTATGTGACGGAAGCGTTCCGGTGCACCAAGGATCTCGTGTTCTCGAATCTGGCTGCCGCCGGATACACGACCTACATGCAGTATATCTCGGAGGAGCCGTTTACCAACGATAAACTGCGCCTCGAGCTGGTGAAATTCATCATCGCAGCCCTGATCGTGGTCAGCGGCCTGCTGCTCGGGCTCTTCATGGCCAAGCGCGTGTACGCGTGGGGCGTGGCATTTATCTGCGCGATCTATCTGATCCCGGTGTTCACGTTCAATATCACCCGCTCGAACAAGGGCCTGGCCTGCGTGCTGGTCTTCATCTGCGGCGCCGTCGCGCTCTATCTCTTCGACTGTATATACGGAGGCGTGTTCGCCGCCCGGAAGGCGAAGAGGGAGAAAAAGAAAGCCGCGAAGCTCGCAAAGAAGGAAGCAAAGCGCGCGAAGAAGGAAGCGAAGCGCACGCTGGACAACACCGCCGCCGCGGCGTACAACGAACAGATCACGGCCGGAGCGCCCCGTGCAGCCGCGAAAAAAGTAAGGGCTGCCGTCTACGCGCGGGCGAGAAAGGAACAGCAGGAAGCGAAAGCCGCCGCGAAACGCGCGAAGCTCGCCGAAAAGACGGCGAAAGCGGAGGCGAAGAAGGCGGAAAAGGAAGCGAAGGCCGCTGCGAAACGCGCGGCGAAGGAGCAGAAGAAAATGCTCCGTGCCCGCTCGGTCGCTTTGAAGAAATCGAAAAAGCCGAACGAGGAAGAAGCGGCCGCCATCACGGCGCTGAAAAGCAGTATGCGGGCGGAAGCCAAGGCTGCCCGCGCGAAGAAAAACGAAGGCAACGTCGCTTCGCTGAAGACCCGCGCTGCCTCCGGTTTCGCCGGCGCCATGGCGATGCTCGTCGCGTTCCTGGCGATCTGGATCCCGCTCGCGGCGGTGAAGAAGAACTTCCCGATCATCAACTTCATCAACAACAGGATGCAGCTGGTCCGCACCTACGTCACCGCCTACCTTATGGGCGACGACGTGGACCTCAACTCCCTCGCCATGTACGGCGGCGTGGCCGAGCTGAATCCCCGCAACGTGGACTTCAATACCCCCCAGTACACCGGTCAGCGTCTCTTCGTCACCGAGGCGAGCTACGCGGCTCCCGTGTATATGAGGAGCTGGATCGGATCGGATTACGACCTCGAAACGGACTACTGGACTTCCGCGGACGCCGACGAAGTCATCGCCTACCGCGAGCGCTTCGGATCGGCCTATACCCCCGACAACATCACCTATTTCTTTGCCAAGTACGTGTATCCGAACGCGCTGGACGTCAACAAAGTCGACCAGTACCGGAACCTTGACAGCTTCGGCTTCCGCGTCTTCCAGGTCCATGTGGTGCGCAGAAGCGGCACCTCGAGGATCATCTTCGTGCCGTCCATCCTGAACGCGGGACTAGGCATCATGGAGCGCGGATCCCTCGACAAGATTTCGAAGAAGTATTCCGCTTACTACGACGGCATTTACTCCTCGCGGTTCTTCGACGAGAACACCTCCTATTCCGTGTCTTCGTTCAACCCCGTCATGAAGCACCCGGATCTCGCCGTCAACCTGGAGAATTCCATCTGGTACTACAACCGCGCGAAAGTCTACGCGGAAACGATCGACGCCATCCAGAACCAGATCGCGGGGACCATGCTGTTCAAGGAGGACAAGGAGTACTCCTACGACACGCCGCTCGGCACCATCCAGCTGACCGGCACCGACCTGACCTTCCTTGTGGATCGTTTCGAGCAGGAATGCGCCGACCGCGGGTATAATTACAAATACCAGACCAAACTGGTGGACGAACTGGACGAGAACGGCAATCCCCAGATTTCCGCCACCGGCGAGGTCAGACAGAAAGAAGTCCCGATGAATCTCATCGAGGTCTATCTGCATATGACCTCCGGCGAGCGCAAGACGTTCATGAACGCTTTCGACAAGGAGCTGGATTACCGCGACTACGCCGAGAGCACCTACCGGACGACGTTCGGCTCCGACGCCATCGCCGCGCTGGCGGATCAGATCCTCGCGGAAGCCGGCATCGTGAAGGGCGAAAAGTACGAACACGACAAGTCCTACCTCGAAACAAAGAACGAAAACCAGATCAAGCGCATGACGAACCTCGAGAAGTACGGCAACGTCACGGATTCGTGGTTCACCGACGCGGCGACCGGCGAAACGATCCCGCGCCATCAGGCGATCATGGCGGTCTTAAACTACCTCCGTGAAAACTACACCTATACGCTGGATCCCGAGGTCGAACAGGAACCCGTGCTCGACGAAAACGGCGTGCAGGTGCTCGACGAAGAGGGCAATCCCGTGACGCAGGACCACGTGGAAGAGGATTCCAATCTGGAAGCCTTCCTCTTCGAGGTCAAGCAGGGATACTGCGTGCACTTTGCCACCTCCGCCGTCGCGCTGCTGCGTGAATTGGGATTTGCCGTCCGGTACGACGAGGGCTATATCGCCAACAGCTGGAACCGCACCTATGACCCCGAAGCGGTCTCCACCTACCGGTCCTCCGTCCGCGACTACGACGCGCACTCCTGGGTCGAGGTCTACTATCCCTCCATGGGCTGGGTCATGTACGAAACGACTCCGTCCTTCATGGAAGAGATGTACGACGCGAACACGGAGTCTTCCTCGTCCGGGTCGTCCGGCATCGACAGCTCCAAGATCACGGTCCGCACGCCCGAAGAGACCGAGCCGACGGAGGAGATCGTTCTCGGATCGGACGATGACATCGACTACACCGTGATCATTGCGACCGTCGGGACGATCCTCGCCGTGGTCGTCGTGCTCGCGCTGATCTGGACGGTCCTCAAAGTCCGCGCCGGCAGAGCCTCCTACAAGAGACAGAAGCTGGTCGAGGACGCTACCTCCGAACAGAAATATCAGGCGGGTGAAACCGATATCCACGCTTCCGCGCGCGCCATCACCGACTGCATCTTCGACATTTTCGCGGGCCTCGGCTGTCCTCCGCAGACGGGCGAGCTCCCCACGGAATACGCGGTCCGCATCAACGGCGACTACGCGGATATCTCCAAACACCGGATCACCGACGTCATGGATATCATCGAGAAGGAAGAATTCGGCGGTACTGTCAGTTTCCGGGAACTCGGAACGCTCGCGGAGTACCTGAAGGAGATCCAGGGCTCCGTTTACGCGGCTCTGCCCTTCCTTGAAAAAATCCGGATGCGGTACATCATGAACGTGGTGTAAGAGACGAAAAAACGGGCATGAGGAAGAGAGCGCTTTTCCTCATGCCCTTCTTCTTGCCTGAGCCCATGACGGCGGCGCGCCAAATGCCCCGATGGAAGCTTTTTGCCGGGCTTAATCTCGAAAAAGCCGCGTTTCCCTTTTTGAACAAGTTCCATAAGAAAGAGATAAAGCATTCGATGAATTCCGACAATCACCTCAACCCCACCCACCTCTCTCCGTCCCGTCTTGCCTATCTGGGCGACGCCGTGTGGGAACTCTGCGTCCGGGAAATGCTGGTCGGGCAGAACGCCCGCGAGCCGAGCAGGGAAGCTCTGCGGTATGTGACGGCAGGCGCGCAGGCGGCGGCAGTCCTCCGGATCGGGCCCTGCCTCACGGAGGAAGAGGAAGCCGTCTGGCGGCGCGGGCGCAACATGGGGCACAGCAATATCCCGAAATCCGCCACGCTCGGCGAGTATTGCGCCGCGACGGGGCTGGAATGCCTCTTCGGGTGGCTGTATCTCTCCGGAAAGCGGGAGAGGATCCGGGAGCTGTTCTCGGCCGCGTTCCCGCCTGATGGCAGTGAGGATCTGCCTTCGTCCCCGGACGCATGACCGGGAGCTGCCGCAACTTGTTACAAAATCATGAATTATAGCCCGATCCTCCGTCCGGTGCTTGATTCCTGCGGAGGATTGTGGTATAATTACTTATTATTATTGATACTGATTCAGATACCCATCAGTATGGAAACAGCCGTCCGGCGGAGAGAGTCCCGCACTGACCGGTCCGGAGCGGCGGAAACAATCGAGGTTCATATGAAGCAGATCGCCATTCTCGGCTTCGGAATCGTCGGCGGAGGGATTCCCACCGTGCTCGAACAGAACGCGGAGCAGATCCGTCAGACGGTCGGGGATTCCGTGCGCGTCCGGTACGTGCTCGATCTGAGAGCGTTCCCGGAATCGCCGTACGCCGACCGCATCGTGCATACGATCGACCCGATCCTCGCCGATCCGGAGGTGAGCGCCGTATGCGAAGCCATGGGCGGCCTGCACCCGGCGTATGAGTATTCGCTCGCCTGCCTCGAGGCGGGAAAGTCCGTCGTGACATCCAATAAGGAACTTGTCTCGGAAAAGGGCGGGGAACTGCTGAAATGCGCGGCGGACCACGGCGTGCATTATCTGTTCGAAGCGAGCGTCGGAGGGGGGATCCCCCTGATCCGCCCGTTTGCCACGAGCTTCGGAGGGGACAGGATCACCTCGCTCTGCGGCATCGTCAACGGCACGACCAACTATATCCTCACCGCCATGAAGCGGGACGACAGATCGTTTGAAGAGGTTCTGCGGGAAGCGCAGGAACTCGGGTATGCGGAGCGGGATCCTTCGGCGGACGTTGACGGCATCGACGCCAAGCGCAAGGTGATGATCCTCACGGGCCTGATGACCGGTCTTCTGCCGGACGCATCCGACGTGTATACGGAAGGGATCCGGGGCGTGACCGGGGATGATATGAACGCGGCGGAACGGCTCGGGGGAAGCGTCCGGCTCATCGCGCGCGCCGTCACGGGAAAATGCGGCGTATCGGCCGGCGTATGCCCGATGATCGTCGTGGGGGACAACCCGCTTTCCGCGGTGAACGGGGTGTACAACGCCGTTTCCTTCACAAGTCCCATGACGGGGGATATCCTGTATTACGGGCGGGGAGCGGGACGTCTTCCCACGGCGGCGGCCATGACGGCCGATCTCTGCGCGGTCCTGTCCGGCGCTGCGGACGCGGAAAAGACTCTCGTCTTTGAAAAACAGCCTGCCGGAACGCTCGTGCCCTTCGACAGCATTCCGTGCGACTGCTATGTACGGCGTGAATCGGGATCCTCCGCCGAGACGGCCGAGACGCTTTCCGCGGTATCGGACTCCGCCGAGGCTTTCGGCGCGCCCGACAAGCCGGAATTCATCGTCCGGGGATGCCGCGCGGCGGAACTGAAGGCGCTGCTTCCCGACGCCCGTATCCTTCGTATTCTGAGGTGAGCACATGCTGTACGGAATTCATGCTATAGCAAGGGACGACAATATCGCGGTGGTGTACGTGCGCCGTCCTCCGGAAACGCCCGCCGCGGCTTTCATGACCTTCGGCGCGCTGGCAGACGGAAACGTCGACGTGGACATCATTCTCCAGACGGCGTCCGTCGGGCACGGGAACGATCTGATCTTTACCATCCACACGGAAGATACCGAACGCGCGCGGGAGATCCTGACGAAGCAGTTCGCCGACCACCCGGAGACGGAGATCGAAATCGATCCGTCCGCCGTAAAGCTGTCGGTATCGGGCGAAGGGATGCAGGGAAAGCCGGGCGTCGCGGCCAAGGTGTTCAAGTGCCTCTGGGATGCCGACGTGCGGATCCTCAACATCTCCACGAGCGAGATCAAGATCTGCATGCTCATCCCGCGCAGGGACGCCGACCGCGCGTATCAGGCGCTTCTCGACGGATTTGAGATTATGTAAATGTGATCAAAGGCTGAGACTTTGTGATTCCACTGAATGTCCATGCGCGTGACAATGGAACTCGGCTTCCAGCCGATTCTCCGCAGGGACATGCAAAAGATCACGGAGGCACAGCCTTTTTTGTTTTCTGAATTTCTCCGCCCCTTTTTGATATTTGCTTCTTGACAGTCCCGGGAGATTGGTATATACTGAACAAAAGGGAGGCCTCAAAACGGAAGGCCTCCGGAAGATTCGCACATTACGGCGGCATTAGCCGTATCCCGAAAGAGGAGGACGACCATGAAAAAATCGCTGAACGCATGGACGGTGGAAGGTTCCCTCGGCATGGAAGCCATGTTCGAAGCGGTGTCCCGCGCCGGGTTCGACGGGATCGAACTGAACGTGGACGCGCCCGGAGCGCCGCACGGCCTGTCCATGGAGACCACGGAGGAGGAATACGCCGCTATCCGCTCCTATGAGGAAAAGTATAACCTCCCGGTGGTCAGCATCTCCACGTCGCTCTCGGGCGGCATGAGCGGCATCCCGGAAAAATGGGAAAACTACAGAAAGCTGCTCCGGAAGCAGATCGAAGCGGCGAAGGCCCTCGGCGCTAAGGGGATCCTGACCGTTCCCGGCGGCATGAACGGGGAGATCACGCTGAAGAAGGCGCGGGAAACCAGCATCGAATTCTATAAGACCGTGAAGGACGAGATCGAGGCGTCCGGGATCCTCGTCGGTCTCGAAAACGTCTGGAACGGCTTCTTCCTCTCGCCCTACGACATGACCTCCATGCTGGACGAGATCGGTTCTCCGGCCATCGGCGCGTATTTCGACGCCGGGAACATGCTCGCCTTCTCCGTCTCGGAATACTGGGCGGAGGTGCTCGCCGGCCGGATCGTCTGCGTCCATGTCAAGGACTACAAGCGCCACCACGGCATCAATTCGGGCGGCACCTGGGAGGACATCACCCACGGCTCCGCGAACTGGGCGGCCATCGTTCCCGCGCTGAAGAAGGGCGGCTTCGACGGGTATCTGACCGGTGAGGTCGGCAAGGCCGATCCGGACATGTCGTGGGACGATTACTACAAAAAAGTCGCAGGGGAGATCGGCGAGATCATCCGTTACGAAGAGAACTGATCCCGTCAGGAAGCGGTTTGAGAACACGGAAGGAGGAAACTGCCGTGAAAAAAACACTTGCACTGCTCATTGCCGTGCTGCTCCTGTTCGTCTCCTGCGCCTCGTCTCCCGAGGTTCAGGAAAACGACGAATCCGCCGCGCCCGATCTCGCGCCGAGTGCGGAGACCGCTCCCGAGACGGAACAGACGCGCTTTGTCCCGGACGTTCCCGAAAAGGATTTCGACGGCGCGACCTTCTGTGTCGGAGGGATCGAACCGTCCTTCGCGCCGAGCATCCTTCTCGATTTCGACTACGAGGAAGACAGCGGCGAGATCGTGCAGTCGGCCCTGTTCAGCCGGAACCGGCGCATCGAGGCGGATTACAACATCCTCTTCGACTGTGCGTACCTGAAGGATTACAATGAGACCCGCAAGACGCTCGAACAGTGCGTGAAGGCCGGGGACGGCGCCTATCAGCTCATGATGCTGATCTGCAGGGAAGCGTTTCCCGCCTCGGTGAACGGAAATGCCATGCCGTACAGCGAGATCCCGTACCTTGATTTTACCCAGCCCTGGTACCTGCACCGCATCAACGACATGATGACCGTCGCGGGCGTCACCGTTCTTGCCTATTCGGACATGTGCATGAACGCCTACCTGCAGACGGTGTGCGTGCTCTTCAATAAGGAAGTGCTGGCCGCGAACCGGCTGGAGGATCCCTATACCGCGGTGCGCGAAGGCCGGTGGACGGCCGACACGTTCTACTCCATGGCGGAAAGCGTGATCCGGGACGCGGACGGGGACGGGAAATTCGGCAAAAACGATATCTACGGCGTAGCCAGCGAGCCCGACATGTTCTATCCCTGCATGTGGGTCGGTGCGGACAGCCGTTCGATCACGAAGGACGAGGACGATGTGCCCGCCTTCACCGCCCCGACGGACGAGAAGTTCCTCGGCATCCTGACCCGCCTGTCGAACGAGCTCGGGACCGAGGGCCTCTTCTGCAACAATTTTTCGATCTTCGAATCTTCGGAGAACGGACGCAACCTCGGCACCGCTTACTTTGCGCAGAACGGCAGCCTCTTCCGCGTGGGCTGCGTGGGGTATGTGAGCCTGCTGCGGGAGATGGAGGCGGACTTCGGCATTCTTCCCCTGCCCAAATACGACGAGAATCAGAAGGACTATTACGGCCGAATGATCGACGGATGGCTGCACATCGTACCGAACACCCCGCAGGACGTCGAGATGCAGGGCGTCATCATGGAGGCGCTCGGCGCGGAATCCCGGAACTACGTCATTCCGGCGTATTTCGACATCGCGCTGACCTACAAGTACAACCGCGACAACGACTCCGAGGAAATGCTGAGCATGATCTTCGACAACGTCATGGTCGACCTCGGAGACACGATCTGGTACGACAGCGTGCGTTCTCCGCTGACGGGGGAGATCTCCTCCGGGAAGACGGATTTCGTATCCTACTTCAAAAAGTCGGAGAAGGTCGTGAACAAAACCATCGAAAGACAGCTCAAGACCCTCACGGGCGGCTGATAACAATTTCAACTTTTCAAATCCGGAAGGAGATCTGACATGAAAAAACTTGCGATCATCGGATGCGGCGGCATCGGAAGCTACCACCTCGGCCACTTCAAGCAGTTCACGGACATCGTGGAGCTGGCGGGCTTCTGCGACCTGATTCCCGAACGCGCGGAGAACTTCGTGAAGGAAGCGGGCAGCGGAAAGGCGTTCACCAACTACATTGAAATGTACGACGAGATCAAGCCGGACATGGTGTTTATCTGCATCCCCCCGTACTGCCACGGAGAGATCGAATTTGAGACCATCCGCCGGGGCATCCCGTTCTTTGTGGAGAAGCCCCTCACGCTGGATCTCGACCTTGCCCGCAGGATCCGCGACGCGGCGGAGGCGAAGAACCTCATCACCGCTTCCGGCTTCCAGTGCCGCTATTCCAATCTGGTAGAGCCGAACCTGAAGTTCTGCCGTGAAAACGAGATCGTCTTCATCGACTGCACCCGCATCGGCGGCGTTCCCGGGGTGTTCTGGTGGAAGGACAAAGATCTCTCCGGCGGCCAGATCGTCGAGCAGACCATCCATCAGTTCGACATCATCCGCTACACCTTCGGCGAGCCGGAAGAAGTCTGCACCTACGGTACGCGCGGCTTTGTGAAGGGGATCCCGGACTACAACACCGACGACTGCTCCGTGACCATCGTGAAGTTCAAGAACGGCACCATCGGCACGATCTCCACCGGCGACTACGCCACGAGCGGCAACTCCTTCGACTCGAAGATCGTCTTCTCCACCCGCGACAAGAGAGCGGAGCTGAAGATCCTCGGCACGTTCGAAGTCTTCGGCGAGAAACCCGCGGAGCCCGAAGGAGAGGGCGGCGGCTTCGTCATCAAGGGCGACGGCGCGCTCGGCAAGGCAGGCGGAAGCATTGTCTACCGCGAAGAAGGCGATGCCGGCGTATTCTGCGACCGGACGTTCATCGAGGGGGTCATCTCCGGCGACGGATCCAAGGTCCGCTCCCCGTACCGCGACGCGTTCAAGTCCCTGGCGTTCACCATGGCCTGCAACGAATCCATGGCGACCGGCAAGCCGGTGAAGGTGGAACTGGAGTAAGGGGACAAAGGCGAAGCCTTTGTGATCCGTTATACCCGCTGAACGCGGGGCGGGTATTTGAAAGGCGAAGCCTTTCAGGATTTTGCCCTGTGCGGGCAGCACCCCGGAGGGACCATCTCAGGCCGAAGGCCCCTCCGGGGGAGGTCCCTTGGCCCGATGGCATAAACCACAGCTCACCTGTACAGCCTGAATTGATCGTTCAGCTAATAAGGTTTCGGCCGACATTCCCCGGCCGGCAGGCGGACTGGCAGAGTCAGCCGAAACATGCAAAAAAGATCCCGATGGGATCTTTTTTGCATGTTTCAG
>JAEEGF011582210.1_pt1 | contig 11394 bp, 11 predicted proteins | sample 9134171 | NCBI WGS metagenome assembly JAEEGF01 (sample SAMN16246542, study PRJNA631951) | gut metagenome | biome: gut microbiome; feature: rumen; material: AP-attached | host: Bos | place: Iran: Karaj | collected 2018-10
AGCTTGTAACATTACATTCATACTTTCTTATTTTTTATAAAACAATTAATTCTATTGTCAATTGTCATTTTTTTAAAATCAGTCCTTCTTTCTTCAGCTTCTTCACGATGCCATCGAGCGTGCCATTGATGAAGCCACCGCTTTTGGGGGTGCTGTAGTACTTGGCAATCTCAACATACTCATTCAGAGAGACACTGATGGGGATGCTGGAGAAGCTGAGGATCTCTGCCAAAGCAACCTGCATGATGACAACATCCATGAAAGCTACGCGGTTGAGATCCCAGTTGCGGGTGTTCTCGCTAATCAAACGGCGATATTCATCGCAGTTGAGGATGGAACGGCGCAACAGACGGATGGCAAAGGTACGGTCTTCCTCGTCCTTGAACTCAGGGAGCAGGGGCTGATCGGCACCGTTGGCCTCTTCGAAGCGGTTGATGGTCTTCAGCACAAAGGTATCGACTATCTCTTTGTCGTCGTTCCAGTACAGGCTCATCTCTTCCAGGAGATTGTCCAATTCGATACTGCCATAGATGAATGTCTTATAGAGCTTACGCCAGAACTCACGGTCTTCAAGATAGGTGGATGATGGTTTCTCCATATATTCCTTATATATATCTGAGGACTGAATCTTTTCATACAGCTGCTTGAGGAAATCTTCATGGTCAAACCATGTGCGCTTCTGACGAGTGGTATAGTCATTGAGCATGACATTAGCTTGCAACTGTGCGGCAAACTTATTCTCCACAAAACGCATGTTGGGGTTCAGGTCAGCTGGTGTAGCCAACTTCTTCAACTTTGCATTCTCAATGCGCTTAAAGGCATAATCGGTGAGATTGGCAATGAGCAGCAACAAATAGTTATAAAGGTCATAGGCTTTAGAAATACTGAAGAGGAGTTCCTTTTCAGTTGCATCCAGATTCTTGTTGCCATTCTGGTAATAGGAATAGACTATCTGGACAATCTTCAATCGGATAAGAGCTCTGTTTATCATAAAAAACGGTTTATTCTTCTTATTGTGGTGCAAAGATAGGCATTTTTTCCTTACCCACCACACATTATCCTTTTTTTTCTTGGTTAGATGAAAAAAAATAACCAACTTTGGCGTGGATTTGTATTTAATTTTTTTAAAACGACTGAATATGGAAGATTTTAAGAAAAAAAGTGCTGTTGAGCCTTATGACAAGGAAATCGTGTTTTCACAGTCGGTGAAGGCCGGTAAGAGAATTTATTATTTTGATGTGAAGAAGAACCGTAAGGATGAACTGTTTCTCGCCATTACCGAGAGCAAGAAAATCTTAAACGGAGAGGGGGAAGACGTGCAAGTGGCGTATGAGAAACATAAGATATTTTTATATAAGGAGGACTTTGATAAATTTAGTCGTACGCTGAACGAGGCAGTGGGCTTCATCAAGGAACGCCAGCCTTATGAGGCTCCCGTACGTGTAGAACAAGGAGCCGAAACAGAAGCTCCTGCAGCAGCTGAAAAGACCCAGGAAGCTGACAAATTGGACGATTCGTTCAAAATTGATATCGATTTTTAAGCGGAAGTTTGGCGGATTCAGAAAAGATTCGTACCTTTGCGCCGCTTTTTTGCAATCATTGTGTGCAATGCACGCACCGTGTGATGGTGAATTAAGCACAATAAACTTAATTTTAGAGTAACACAAAAATTTTTAGAAAATGAAAAGTTATGAATTGAACGGTTCTGCAAGAACGATCGCTGAGCGCTCATCTGAGCAGACTAAGGCCCTGAAGGCTATGCGTAGAAACAACATGATTCCATGTGTGCTCTACGGTGGTGAGAAGAACGTAAACTTCAGCGTTAATGCCGCTGACGTACGTAAGTTGGTTTACTCACCAGACATTCACTATGTTAATCTGAATATCGACGGTGTGGCTTATGTAGCTATCATTCGTGAGATTCAGTTCCATCCGGTAAAGGATAATATCCTGCACATAGATTTCCTGGAGATCAACGACCAGAAGCCTATCGTGATGGAAGTGCCTCTGAAGCTGGAAGGTCTGGCAGTAGGTGTGAAGGCTGGTGGTAAGATGCGTCAGCTGATGCGTACACTGCGCGTGAAGGCTCTGTACACTAACATTCCTGAGTCTCTGTCAGTGGATGTTTCTGATATGGGTCTGGGTAAGGCAAGAAAGATTGCTGATCTGAGCTATGAGAACCTGGAGCTGATCAATCCTAAGACAGCTGTTGTTTGCATGGTTGCTGCAACTCGCCAGTCAAAGGACGCTGCTGCTCAGTAATCTCTGAACAGGACCTATAGAACTAATATTGCGGATTGGCGCACTACCCGATGAGGTGAGGCATCAATCCGCTTTTTATTTATAACTTATGTGGAGTATTTTACGACTGTTTGGCTTTGGCAAACGCACAGAGCAACAGGCAACTGATAGTATGATTAAGTATCTGGTAGTAGGTTTGGGTAACATTGGCCCTGAGTACCGCAAGACTCGTCATAACATGGGTTTTATGGTGGTGGACAGGTTTGCGGAGAAGAATAACGCTCCTGCCTGGGAGGATCGCAGGTATGGTTTCGTGAATCGTGTGAATATCAAAGGCCGCCAGATAGTGTTGCTGAAGCCATCGACGTTTATGAACTTAAGTGGTAATGCGGTGCGTTACTGGATGAAGGAGGAGAATATTCCACTGGAGAATCTGCTGATTGTGGTGGATGACCTGGCGTTGCCGGTGGGTGAGCTTCGACTGAAGCCGAAAGGTAGTGATGCAGGGCATAATGGCTTGAGGCATATTGCGGACATCTTAGGCACTCAGGCATATGCCCGACTGCGTTTTGGCATTGGGAATGAGTTTCCACGGGGTGGTCAGGTGGATTTTGTGTTGGGTGAGTTCGATGAGGAGGATTTGAAGGTTCTTCCTGAGCGTATTGATATTGCTTGTGAGATGATTAAGAGTTTTTGTCTCGCCGGTATCAGCATTACGATGAATCAGTTTAACAAGAAATAATTTCTTTCTTGTTTCTTCTTTTCTTTGCTGCTAAATAACTTAGATGGTTAATCCGTCTAATCTCTTCCACTAAAAATCGCTCACGTTTTCCTATAACTCAAAAACTCGCTTCGCTCAGACAACCTGAGTTTTTTAACGGAAAACTTTCCCGATTTTTTTAACGCTTCAGAGATAAAGGCCGACTTAACCATCAAATTATTCTGCTAGTCGCAAAGAAAAACTACCGAAAAATGAAACATTGCATAGTGAAAGAGCCTATGTGGAGAGGCTTACAAAAAAAAACGAACTTATCGCGTCAAAATCGGCAAGCTGTAGAGCGAAGCGAGTTTTTGCCGATTAGCGAAAAGTGAAGTTTTTTAGACTCGGAGCATCAGTTCTTGAACTATGCTAATATTGAAACAGGTAGTTTTTAATCCTGCTTCTATAAATCATCGTCGTCGTCGAGATCGAAATCGAAGGAGTCATCGAAATCACCCAGGAAGACTGGATCGGTGAAATCATCCAATTCACGACGTTCTTTCTTAGTAGGTCGCCCAGTACCTTTGGCACGATTAATAAAGCCATTAATCTTGCTAACCTCCAACAACTCCAGTTGGTCGGGTGCCGTAACGTTCTCCATCATACTGGGCACCAGCTTGGCACCCACACGTTTTTCAATAGCCTGCAGTACCTTAAAAGACCATGTGATGGGTGGTTTCTTGACACTTACCACATCACCTTCTTTCACGGTGTGTGCAGGTTTTGCCTGTGACCCGTTCAACATTACTCTTCCTTTCTTGCAGGCTTCTGCAGCTATCGAACGCGTCTTATATATACGCACTGCCCATAGCCATTTATCTATCCTTGCACTCGCCATAATTCCAAATCATTAAATTGTCAATTGTCAATTGTCAATCGTAAATCGTTTAAATCTTTCCTAATATCTTGTCCATTACCCAGTTGGTGAGCGTTGCACTTTCCCCGTCACAAGAGCAGATTTTGTGATCCAGCAGATGGTCAACTACTGCCTGGATGATAGGCTGTTGCACATACAAAGGGTTCTCAACAACAACCTCCTCGCACTTTCCCTCCGTATAAATCCTGATGGGTTCGTAGGTATAGATAGAGAAGCTCAAGGTACCCCTATCGCCAATCACCACGATGCGGTCTTCACGAGCCGACTCTTGAGCCACAAAGCACCATGAGCCACTGCCCACCAGTCCGCTTTCAAACTGGAAACAAGCACTTATTGAGTCTTCTACTTTATAGAGTCCCCCACGGTTGGCCTTATAACCCGATGCCTCGAGTATAACGCCAAAGATATACTGAATCATATCTAACTGATGCGGAGCCAAGTCGTAGAAATAGCCTCCACCGGCAATATCTGGCTGCAAACGCCAGGGCTGTTTGCCTGTATGGTCAAGATCACGTGGTGGCACGGCAAAGCGAATCTGGATATTGGCAACATTACCAATCGCACCATCTTCTATCAGTTGCTTTACCTTCTGGAAGTAAGGCAGGTAACGACGATAGTAAGCTACGAAGCAAGGCACCCCTGTCTCCTCTGAGATGCGATTGACACGACAACACTCCTCGTAAGTCACTGCCATCGGTTTCTCGATATATACTGGCTTGCCAGCTTTCATCGCCATAATGGCATATGTGGCATGCGAGGATGGAGGTGTAGCGATATACACCGCATTCACCTCTGGGTCGTTCACCAGCTCTGAAGCGTCGTCATACCATTTGGGAATGCCACGTTCCTCAGCATAGTCCTTCGCTTTCTGCAACTCACGACTCATCACAGCCACCACCTCAGAGTTCTCTATCTTCTGAAATGCCGGTCCGCTCTTATACTTGGTTACTTCTCCGCAACCTATAAATCCCCACTTTACTTTTTCCATACTTCATCTATTTTATTGAGGAATCGCTCGCGCGATTTTATCAATCATAATCAATAGCGTAGCCACCACCGACAACCTGTAGAACATCAGCCTTCTCACCCACAATCCATACCACATCACCAAACTGGAAGAGTTCTTGTGGATTGGCTGCATGCAATTCGTTATTGCCACGTTCAACACCCACGATGAGGCAATGGTAACGATTGCGTATGCCACTCTCTATCATGTTCTTACCCAAGAACTGAGAATCTTCGTCAATCACAAACTGACGCAGGATCATCTCACCACGTTCATACAAATCTTCTCCATAATCCATCTTGGGCTGCATCACCTCACTGAACTTCGCCAGCTCAGCATCGGTACCAATTACTTGGATCTTATCGCCCGGGAACACACGATCGTTCGCTTTAGGGATATTAATGCGTTTGTTGCCTCGCAGGATGGACACCACATGCACGCCATAGAGCTTACCGAAGTTCAGATCCTTCAGCATGCTACCCACCCACTCTACCTCGGCTGGCACATCGAAGTCTGCCAAGTGTATATCCTTCGACATCAACCTACCAGCATATTCCGGTTTCTTGGTACCTAAGTATTCGGCTTTCACCTCACGTGAACGGAGGTTCTTGAAGAATATCTTTTCTATCTTGATGGATTGATTCTTTAAGCTTCGGGAGATTATCATGCCGGTAACCAAGATCAATGCCACACCCAATATCAAACCCGTGGATATCTTGAAGAGGGATGAGATAACGGACATCAGGAACAGGATGGCTATCAATACCCGGAAGATGACAGTAGCCAACAACGGTGCATGGTTCTTATTGTCGTGCCAAAGGGTCACAAACTCATCACTGTGGTTGCCCTTGACCATGATGGCTCGTAAGAACGGAGCCAAGAAGCAGATGGTAGCCACAGCCACAACGAGGTTACCCCATATGCCCGGCAAAATACTTGTAATAGAAGGTCGTACGAAGTTTAGGAAAATGGTCACAATCGCCACACACACGATGCTATAGATTACCGTATTACGGATAATCTTTACCAAAAAACGTTTCCAATCACTGTCATGGTTCACCGTACGGGTGCCTGTAGCATAACGTGCCAACACATTCCTCCATCTGACAGGCAGATGATTCTCCACAAAAGTAGAGGCTGGCTCAGCGAAACGTATCATATAAGGTGTAAGGAATGTGGTGATAACCGATACAGCCACCACAATGGGGTACAAGAAATCACTGGTCACACCCAGGGATACACCTAAGGAGGCGATGATAAAGGCGAATTCACCAATCTGCGTCAAGCTGAAACCGCACTGCATAGCTGTCTTCAGGGGCTGGCCAGAGAGCAACACGCCCAAGGAACCAAAAATGCTCTGTCCCAAGACGATGGTCAATGTGATGACGAGGATAGGAACTGCATATTCCACAATCATGGCAGGATCTACCATCATACCTACAGATACGAAGAAGATGGCACCGAATAGATCTTTCACAGGCTTCACGAGATGGTCGATGTGCTCAGCCTCGATTGTCTCAGCCAAGATAGAGCCCATAATGAAGGCACCAAAGGCTGCTGAGAAGCCTGTCTTGGCAGCTATCACCACCATAAAGAAACACAATGCCAAAGAAACAATGAGCAAGGTCTCATCGCTCATCAGTTTGCGGGTCTTGCGAAGCAACAGGGGGATGAGCCATATGCCCACCACGAACCAGAGGATGAGGAAGAAGCCCAACTTGCCGATGCTCATCAGTAATTCCAAGCCTTGCACGTTGTTGCTGACTGCCATCGTGGATAGCAATACCATCAATACAATGGCAAGGATGTCTTCCAAAATCAGGATGCTCATCACCAACTGGGTGAATTGCTTCTTGAACAGTCCCAAATCGGCAAAGGCTTTATAAATAATGGTGGTGGATGACATGGCCAGCATACCTCCCAAAAAGAGGCAGTCCATGCGACTCCAACCAAAGAGGGTGCCCACACTGACACCCAAAAATACCATAAAGAAAATGATGGTACAGGCAGCGATGACTGCCGAGCCTCCCACCTTGACTATCTTCTTGAAACTGAACTCTAAACCCAAAGCAAAAAGGAGGAAAATCACACCGATATCTGCCCAAAGATGTACGTTCTCACTGTCCACTACCGAGGGGGTGAGACTCAGGTGCGGACTGGCCAAAAAGCCAGCCACAATATAGCCCAGCACCAGGGGTTGCTTGAGCTTCTTGAAAAGCAGGGTCATCACTCCCGCACAAACCAGGATAAGCGCCAAATCGGCTATCAAGGGGGCTAATTCAGACATGTTTCTTTCCTTTACAAGTTATTGACGGAACAAAGATAATGCAATTTGTATAATTTTGACAACAAATAGGTCTAAAAAAATTTTCTACTCTTAATATAAATGTGTATCTTTGCAGTCAAATAGAAAATTTTTAATTTTAAAACTATAAACAAATGAAGATTTCACACATTGAGCATCTGGGTATTGCAGTTCCCAGCATTGAAAAAGCTCTCCCTTATTTCGAGAATGTTTTAGGTTTGAAGTGTTACAACATTGAGACTGTAGAAGACCAGAAGGTTAAGACTGCTTTCTTGAAGGTTGGTGAAGTTAAACTGGAGTTGTTGGAGCCAACAAGCCCAGAGAGCACTATTGCTAAGTTTATCGAGAAGAACGGTGGCCGTGGCGGTATGCACCACCTGGCATTCTGCATTGAAGATGGCGTAGCTAATGCATTGGCAGAGGCTGAAGGCCTGGGTATCGCCCTGATCGACAAGGCTCCCCGCAAGGGTGCTGAGGGTCTGAACATCGCGTTCCTGCACCCGAAATCAACTGCAGCTGTGCTGACAGAACTTTGTGAAAACCCCAATAAATAATCATAATCCTTACAATACAATGAGTAATCAGGTTGAAAAGATTAAAGAACTGATCGAGCTTCGTGCTAAGGCTCGTCTGGGCGGTGGCGAAAAGGCTATCGAAAAGCAGCACGCTAAAGGTAAGTACACAGCTCGTGAGCGTATCACTATGCTGTTGGATGAAGGCAGCTTCGAGGAAATCGACATGTTTGTGCAGCATCGTTGCACCAACTTCGGTCAGGAGAAGAAGCACTTCTTAGGTGATGGCGTCGTTACCGGTTGCGGTACCATCGACGGTCGTCTGATTTATGTTTTCGCACAGGACTTCACCGTATTCGGTGGTTCACTGTCCGAGACTATGGCACAGAAAATCTGCAAGGTGATGGACCTCGCTATGCGTATGGGTGCTCCTTGCATCGGTATCAACGACTCTGGTGGCGCACGTATCCAGGAGGCTGTGAACGCTCTGGCTGGCTATTCAGAGATTTTCGAGCGTAATATTCTGGCATCTGGCGTTATCCCACAGATCTCTGGTATCTTTGGTCCTTGCGCCGGTGGTGCTGTTTATTCTCCTGCACTGACTGACTTTACCATCATGATGGAAGGTACATCTTATATGTTCCTGACTGGTCCTAAGGTGGTGAAGACCGTTACTGGCGAGGATGTAAATGAGGAGAACCTGGGTGGTGCAAGCGTACACTCAAGCAAGTCTGGTGTAACCCACTTCACAGCTTCTACTGAGGAAGATGCATTGGCTTTGATTCGTAATCTTATCAGCTACATCCCACAGAATAATATGGAAGAGGCTCCTCGCAAGGCTTGCGACGATCCAATCGACCGCGTGGAAGATTCACTGAACGAGATTATTCCTGATAATCCTAACCACGCATACGACATGTATGAGGTGATTGGCGCTATCGTGGATAACGGTGAGTTCCTGGAGGTTCACAAGAATTATGCAAAGAACATCATCGTGGGCTTCGCTCGCATGAACGGCCAGTCTGTAGGTGTGGTAGCTAACCAGCCTAAGATGATGGCAGGTGTGCTCGACTGCAACGCTTCTCGTAAGGGTGCTCGCTTCGTTCGTTTCTGCGATGCATTCAATATTCCTTTGGTAACATTGGTTGACGTTCCTGGATTCCTGCCAGGTACAGGTCAGGAGTACAACGGTGTGATCCTGCATGGTGCTAAGCTGCTGTATGCTTACGGTGAGGCTACTGTACCTAAGGTAACCGTTACCCTGCGCAAGAGCTACGGTGGTTCACACATCGTGATGGGCTGCAAGCAGCTGCGTGCTGATATCAACTACGCTTGGCCAACCGCTGAGATTGCCGTGATGGGTGCAGCAGGTGCTGTGGCTGTGCTGTTTGCTAAGGAAGCTAAGGAGAAGGAAGATCCTAAGGCATTCCTGGCTGAGAAGGAAGCTGAATACCAGAAGCTGTTTGCTAACCCATACAATGCAGCATCTTACGGCTACATTGATGACGTAATCGAGCCTCGCAACACTCGCTTCCGCATCATCCGCGCTCTGGAGCAGTTGAAGAACAAGCGCCAGACCACTCCGGCTAAGAAGCATGGTAATATTCCACTGTAATTTTTAATCATCGAATTAACGTTTATGAAGAAAATCAATTTTGGAATAATTCTTGCCTTCATGCTGGCAGTGAGCTTCTCTTCATGCCGTCAGTTGTCAACCGACAGTAAGGTGTTGATCAACGAGGTGATGATGCAGAATGAGAACAACGCTACCGACGAATATGGCGATCACAGCCCATGGGTAGAATTATTCGTTAAATATTATGGACAGATAGATGTTGCAGGCTACATCCTCGAGGCTCAGCCAGAAGGTGGACAAGCTAAGCAATATACTATTCCTAAGGGTGACCAAGTGACGATCGTACCTGCTCGCCAGCACATTGTGCTTTGGGCAGACAATCATCCCAAGAAGGGAGTCCTGCACACTGACTTCACCCTGGATCCCAATGTGAAGACCACCATCCGTCTGTACAACTCCAACAAGGACTTGATTGACGAGGTGACTATTCCAGCTGGCAAACTCAAAGCTGACCAGTCATACGGCCGCAAAGACCAGACGATGACTGAGCGGGGCGATGAGAACTGGGAAGTGAAGGATAATAACACAGATGATGATGCTTACGTGACTCCTAACACCAGCAATAAGGTGAACGATGTCAACGTCAAGATGGTGACCTTCCGTGAGAAGGACCCAGCTGGCATAGGTATGGCTATCACAGCTATGACCGTGGTGTTCAGCTGCTTGATTCTGTTGTTCTTCGCATTCACTTTGCAGGCCAAGGTCTCTATGAACATGGCTAAAAAGAACGAGCTGAAGGCTCAGGCAGGAAGCGACAAACCTGCTCCTGCTTCCGACAAGAAGGCTGGTGAGACCCCTGGCGAGGTATATGCTGCCATCGGTATGGCACTGCATGAGATGCAGAACGATATCCACGATGTTGAGGATATGGTACTGACCATCCATACCGATCCTAAGGTTGAAGAATCTGCTTGGAGCAACAAGGCGTTCGCAATGCGACAGATACCTGTGAGAAAATAATTACACCATATTTAAAAGTAGTGATATAAAAAATGAAAGAATATAAATATACAATCAATGGCAACAAGTATAATGTTACCATTGGCGATATTGAAGAGAACATCGCTCAAGTAGAGGTGAACGGAGTTCCCTACACCGTAGAGATGGAGAAGGCTCCGGCTGCTCCTAAGAAGGTAGTTCGTCCAGTAGTTGCTGCTGCAGCTCCTGCAGCTGCCCCTGCACCAGAGACTAAGGTTAGCAGACCTGCAGCTGCTGGTGGCAAGAGCGGTATCAAGTCACCTCTGCCAGGTGTAATCCTGCAGATCAAGGTGAACGTAGGTGACCAAGTGAAGCGCGGACAGGTTCTGATGGTGCTGGAAGCCATGAAGATGGAGAACAACATACCTTCAGACCGCGATGGTAAGGTTGTGGCTATTAATGTAAGCAAGGGTGACTCTATCCTTGAAGGTACTGATCTGATAGTTATTGAATAAAGAATATGGGAGAATTTATTAGTTTCTTAGGATCCAACCTGCAGACATTCTGGGAGTACACGGGTTACGCTAACGCAACCCTGGGCAACTGGATCATGATTCTTGTAGGCTTGGTATTCATCTACCTGGCTGTGACCAAGGAGTTCGAGCCTATGTTGCTCGTACCAATTGGTTTCGGTATCTTGGTAGGTAACGTACCTTTCAACCTCGACGCAGGTCTGAAAGTGGGTGTGTATGAATCTAACTCCGTATTCAACATTCTATACGGAGGTGTGACTAACGGCTGGTATCCGCCACTGATCTTCCTTGGCATTGGCGCTATGACCGACTTCTCAGCCTTGATTTCCCAGCCTCGTCTGGTGCTGATCGGTGCTGCTGCTCAGTTCGGTATCTTTGGCGCTTACATGCTGGCTCTGTTGCTGGGCTTCGATCCTCAGCAGGCAGGTGCTATCGGTATCATCGGTGGTGCTGACGGTCCTACCGCTATCTTCCTTTCCAGTAAGCTGGCACCAAACTTGATGGGTGCTATCGCTGTGGCGGCTTACTCTTACATGGCACTTGTGCCTGTGATCCAGCCACCTATCATGCGACTGCTTACCACTAAGAAGGAGCGTGTAATCCGCA
>JAEEGF010030115.1_pt1 | contig 11393 bp, 6 predicted proteins | sample 9134171 | NCBI WGS metagenome assembly JAEEGF01 (sample SAMN16246542, study PRJNA631951) | gut metagenome | biome: gut microbiome; feature: rumen; material: AP-attached | host: Bos | place: Iran: Karaj | collected 2018-10
GCTTCTCGTGGTCGGCCATCCACTCCAGCGCTTTTTTCAAGAAGTCTTGACGGATAGGTGTGCCGTTGACCAGGTCTTTCCCCAATTTATAGGCACCACAGTTGCTCTTGGAGAAGTGGCGCTTGGCATCACTCACAAACGGGCCCGCATAGATGGCATTGAGGATTTCCTGCTCGTTCAGGGGCTTGCCCGCGATGTTGATGGTCTTGAACCACTCCAGTTTTTCACTATGCTCACCCTCGCACACATACACAGTCAGCTCATAGTCCAGAATGCGTTTTTGGATATCTCCAGGCTGATTAAAGAAGTTCTTGAACTCAAAGCTGAATTTACCCGCCACATACTCGCATAAGGCCAACGTGCGCTGCTGACCATCCATCACCTCGTAAGGGCACTCTGCATCATCGCTGCGCTTTACCCAGTACATCACATTCAACGGGTAGCCTTTCAGCACCGTGTTGATGACGGCCTGTTGTTCCTTGTCGTTATAGATAAACTCGCGCTGATAGGGCGGGCGGATGTCAAGCAGTCCATTATAACCCCTCACGCCCTGCTCCTCATTATTTACATAACCCTGGGTAATCTCTCCCACGGTCACGCTAATCTGTTTTATCGTCATCATAACTTCTTCGGATGTTTATTGCGGATGAAGATTCTTGAAAAAGCAACTTTTGGTTTGCCCTTATTATCATTATAAACAATTCTAACCATATTAGCGGTATTATGGCCAGTACCACCAGCTTCTCGATATCTTCTTATCCAATCCTCACCAAGAGGTTTTACGCCTAGTTCTTTACAAAGATCAGTACTACTATTTGAACCGATTATTTCAAACTGATCAGGATTGTATTTATCAAGGAAAGTTATGGGCACTCCCATAATACCAGGATAGTCACAAGGAATATCAGAAATCTTGCTTACCTCAATAGCATTATAATTTTCATATTGAGGATATTCTTCTTGAGAATACCGACATACTAAATCCAACTCTTCATGTCGTTTGTCATGGTCGAGATTAGTGAACCAATGGCAATTTCTAAACTTAACTAGCCCGGTGTTTTCATCATATACTCCATTTGCATAATTTAGATTCTCAACATTAGGAATTCTAAAGTATGCATTTCCTTTATTAAAACCATATCCTAACCATATTTTATTATCTTTAAAGAGAGGGAACACCTCTTTGTAAGCTATATTATTCTGACTGCCAATTATTAGAAACTTTTTCCCTAATTTCATTTGTAGATTTATGTATTCCCTGAACAATGAAAATGGCGGGTTAGTCACTACAACATCGGCCTCTTTAAGCAGTTCGATACATTCCGAACTACGAAAGTCGCCTGTCTTGAGGATAGAAAGCACGTTTTTGTCGTTTTGCAAGAGGTACTGCACATCGCTAAGGTCAACAGCTCCGTCGCCATTCATGTCGCGCACCTCGGTAATCTCGACCTTGTAGGCAATCTTCTTAGGTTCCTCGGTAAAGTCGCCCCAGTCAATCATCAATTCGTTGCCCTGCACAGGCGAGCCGTTATAGCAGGTGCAAATCAGTTTTTTCAGCCCCAACTGGTTGAAGCGAAGGGCAAAATACTTGAAGAAATTGCTCTCGTAGGGGTCATCGCAGTTGCACAGGATGGTCTTTCCGCGAAAGTGCTGCCAATAGTGCTGCAATTCCCGCTCTATATCGCTCATTTGCGTGTAAAACTCATCTTTCTTGGCCGTCTTAGCGGCATTCAGATTCTTGTTCGCCATGATAATTGATAGCCTAGTATTTTGCAATCGACTATCAATCACGCCAAGACGCAAAAAGGGCGTGATGCTCTTTATTGCGTCCAGCAAGAGGCAGCGTCGGTGGAGCCCCTGTTCCCCAATAGGTGTGCATCACGCTTGTAGCGTGAGCATCACTATAGTGGGGAATTAGAGACCCATACGAGCCACTAATCACATATTATTTTGCGACTTGTTATTCCAATAAGTTTCCGACGCTTTTGGCTGGACGCGAAATAATAGCGAATGCTTGTTATCTTCATCGGGATTTCTCCCCCGATTCCACCCGCAAAGTTAGTGCAAGCCGAGGACAGAACAAAATGAAAAATTATTTTTTTCATTTTTCATGTCTCTCCGCCACTTAACTTCGACGAAGTATGTTCCCTAGCTTAAAGGATTTTAAATAATAAAAAAAGAAACGCGGACGCCCTAATAATTGCGAGCCTCTTGCGAGCAATAATAAACTTGCCGGCTTAGCGGCTTATCGTGAGGATGCAATATTGAAGAAAGAAAGACAAGAAATACAAATTATTGATTATCAAATAGATATAAAAATTGTTCTTGTTGTCTTTCTTGTCTTCTTTCTTTATCGGTCGGAATGAATCAAACGCGGATGCCCACCAGCGAGCAATAATAAAAACTTAGCGGCTTAGCGACTTAGCGTGAGGGTACAATATTGAAGACAAGAAACACAAATTAATTGATTATCAAACAAATATAAAAAATGTTCTTGTTGTCTTTCTTGTCTTCTTTTTTTCTAGGGTGCGGATGCCTAAATAAGGGTTGTCCTTGTTGTTGTTTAGTTGTCTTTGTTGTTTGAAAAAAGGATGCGGATGCCCAATAAAGGTTGTTTGAAAAAAAAGGTTGTTTGAAAAAAGGGTTGGGGGGAGGGTGGCAATCATGAAAACACAACTTTTAGTTAATTAATAACAGTTTCTAATTGGAATATGAAAAAAAACCGTAACTTTGCGGGCTGCATCTTAACAAAGCGGTAGATATCGATTGTGCTGAGTTAAGGTGAGCAAGTGTAAGCCTAAGTGCCGAAACATAAACTAAACACAAAAATATAACAAAATGAAAAAATTACTTTTATCGCTTCTGATGACAGCGTTGCTGGGCATCCAAGCGTTTGCCGAGCCCGCTCATAACATTCCCGTTATGATGCCTCAACCCGACGGTTCACTGGTGACTGTGTGCCTTGTGGGTGACGAATTCTATCACTTCAATACCACGGCCGATGGTTACACAATCATGCTCAACGAGGCTGGCGCCTATGTGTATGCCCAGCGTGACGGCATGAAGCTGGTGCCTACCGAGGTGCTCGCCCATGACGCCGGCATGCGTTCGGCTGCCGAGTTGGCCCTGCTAGAGAATACGCCCAAGCGGTTGACCGACGAGGTCGAAGTCGCCCAGTCCCACGTGCGCCGTGCCAAGCGCAATGTGTCGCCGGCAAACTTCGACTTCTCCACTTTCCGCGGTTGTGTCATCCTGATTGACTTCAGGGATTTCCAGTTCATGGCCGAGAATCCCCAGGAATTCTACACCGAGATGTTCAGCAAGGAGAACCTGACGGGTTTCCACGATCCCTTCCGTAACCAAGACGTGACCTGCCCGGGTAGTGTGCGCGACTACTTCAGCAACCAGTCCGACGGCGTGTTTGCTCCCCCGTTCGACGTGTATGGTCCTTATCGCGCTACTTACGGTTCAAACAATACCGAGGCTAGGGCCAATCTGTGCCAGGGCCTTTCCAGCACGATTTTCACTAATGCCTTGAAGGCTGCCGATGCCGATATCGATTTCACCCGCTATGACAATAACAATGACGGCAAGATCGACATGGTGTATTTCCTGGTGGCAGGTTACGCTTCGAGTTATTCAGGCAATAATGCTGGCTACCTGTGGCCCCATGCTTCTAACTTGTCAGGCCGTTTCTATGACGGCAAGGGCATGGACCGTTATGCCAGCTCCACCGAGCTTTATGGTCCGGAGGCCAACCCGAGCTATGTGGCTGTTGAGGGTATCGGCACCGTGTGCCATGAGTTCAGCCACGTACTGGGCCTGCCCGACTTCTATGACACCGACTACGAGAAGAGCGGTGGTGAGAGCCACCACCCCGGTGGTTGGGACCTCATGGCTGGTGGCGGTGACTACAACTATGGCCGTAGCCCCGTGGGTTACACCTTCTTTGAGCGCTATGCCCTGGGTTGGGCCGAGGCCGAGACCATCAAGCGCCCTGGCAGTTACAGGCTCAGTCCCGTGAACACCGCGCGTGAAGGTTACATCTTGTGCACGCCCGTGAGGAATGAGTTCTTCACCCTGGAGAACCGCCAGAGGACCGGTTGGGACACTTACCTCCCCGGACATGGCATGATTGTGACCCGCGTGGACAGCACCAATGTTAGTATGTGGACGCAGAATAAGTTGAACGTCAACCCCGATCACAACTATTTCGAGATGCTGCGTGCCGGCAACTCCACTTCGGGCGATTCAAGCAGTGACCCGTTCCCCGGCACCACCGGCAATATGATGCTCACCAATGACACCTATCCTAATCTTGCCACATGGGCTGGAAATGCCAACGAATATATCATCTCCGGCATCAGCGAGAAGGATGGCATCATCACCTTCAATGTTCTGGAAGATGGCACCCTGCAAACCCTGGTCGAGGACTTTGAAAATATGCCCGTCTCGACAGGCACTGCCGACAAGAATGTGGAAGGCAACTTTGCCACCTGGTCGTTCTCCAAGAGTGGCGTGCGTGCCCCCGGAGAGGACAAGGCCAACGGCGAGAACAGCGTGATGATGAAGCTGCCCAGCCTGTTCTACAGCACAACCCCCGTTTATTACAATACCTACATGGCAAGCCTGACCGTGTTTAACACGACCACCTCGACTGCCAAGTATTCGCTCGAGTATTCGGTCGAGAACGACGCTGACGGCAATCCCATCTGGATGACGGCCATGAGTTCCAAGGGTACTGATATGGCCGAAGTGGCTGACAAGACCACCGGTATCTGCTACTGGATGCTGGACCTGAAGAATACCCAGCCCGCCCTGTTCCGCATCTATGAGCGCAGTGGCCACAAGAACAATGCGACCTATGTGGATGATTTCACGCTCTACTACCTGGGCGAGGAGGGTGGCCCCATCGTGATCATTCCGGGTGACGTGAACGGTGATGGTGAGGTGAATATCGCCGACATCAATGCCGTGCTCGACATCATCATGACCGGCTCCGACAACGAAGATCTATTGAAACGCGCCGATGTCAACACTGACAGCGAAATCAACATCGCTGATGTGAACATGATTATTGATATCATCTTAAAATAATTACATATCCAAAATTTGAGGTCAATTATGAGAAGAATCTTCACGTTGCTCACAGCAGGATTGCTGTGGGTAACCATGTGGGCGGTACCTGCTGATCCCACCCCGATTCAGGTTACACAACCTGACGGTACGAAACTCACCATTAAGCTGCATGGTGATGAGTTTTTCCACTACACGTCAACCGTTGACGGTTACACAGTGGTCAAGAATGCGGCTGGTTATTACACCTATGCATGCCTGGACGGCGACAAGCTGGTTTCCAGCGGTCGCATTGCCCGTGACGCTGCACAACGCAGCATGGAGGACCGTGCTGCGTTGTCTAAACTGCCCAAGGGGCTGACGACCCAGTCGATGGTGCAGTCGGGCACCCAGAAGCTGAACCGCCGCAACATCGCGATGCGCCGTGTGGGTAGCGATGGAATGATGGACTATGACAATTTCCGTGGCCTGATCATCCTCATTAATTATAACGATAAGCGTTTCTCGATGTCCAATACCAACGCATTCTACGATGACATGGTCAACACCCATGATTACACGGGTTACACGAGGCCCTCAGGTGGCAGGGTACCCATGACGGGTAGTGTGCGTGATTATTATTATGATAACTCCAATCATCTGTTTGACCCCCACTTTGATGTGGTAGGTCCCGTGCAGGTTCCTTATTCTTGCCGCGCCCCGCAGGGCACCGATAACTCTGATGTGATCTTCAATGCTGCGCTTGCGGCAGTCGATCCTGATATCGACTTCAGTGATTATGATACCGATGGTGACGGATATGTCGATATGGTGTTCTTCCTGGTGGCTGGCTTCTCGGCCAACTATGGCGGCAATAACGAGGACTACCTGTGGCCCCACATGTACTACCTCTACTGGTCGCCGCCCCTCGACGGCGTGCAATTCGGCCTGTATGCCTGCTCTACCGAGATTGCAGGATGGGAAGGTTACTGGTCTGATGTGAACGGCATTGGCACCTTCTGCCATGAGTTCGGTCATGTGCTGGGTCTGCCCGACTTGTATGACACCGACTATAATGGCAGTGGCGGCGAGAGCCTTAACCCTGGCGAATGGTCGGTAATGGCTGGTGGTAGCGGCAGCAACTTTGGCCGCAATCCCGTGGGTTATAGCCTGTATGAGCGTTATGCTCTGGGCTTCACTACCCCCACCCTGCTTGAGGAGGGTGGCGTGTATGAGATGCAGCCTCTTGACGAGTGCAATCAGGGTTATCGCCTGAACACGCCCAACGAGAACGAGTTCTTCCTGATTGAGAACCGTCAGCCCGGCAAGTGGGACCGCTATTTGCCCGGTCACGGCATGATGGTGGCACGTGTGGACTCCAGTGATGTGCGCCCCTGGTGGCAGAATACCGTCAACTGTAATCCCAAACGCATGTACTATGACTTGCTGCGTGCCAGCTATTCCGGTGCGGACAGTGGTTCTGACCCCTTCCCCGGTGCGGCTGGTGTGACTGAGATTTCTAACTTTACTGAACCCAGCCTCTTGACATGGGATCACATGTTTAACAGCTATTCCATCAACGATATTACCGAGGAGGGAAACATCATCTCCTTTAAGCTGGAGGAAGACACATCCATCCTGGAAATTGTGGAGGACTTTGAGGCGATGCCAGTCACGGGTGAGGCGAGTGCCAAGCACGTGCGGGGTGTTTATACCTATTGGGATTTCTCCAAGAGTGCTGTGGAGGCCCCCAAGGAAGGTCAGTGCAATGGTGCCCATGGCGTGGCGATGAAGAAGCCGAGCATGATTTCCACCTCCGCTCCGTTGAACATCATCCCCTATGCTGTGCGCTTCACAGTGTATAACCCGACCAACGCTGACGCCAACTTCAGGCTGACCTTCTCGGTGGATAACGGCGAAACCTGGATCGACCCCACCAATGGAATTGTCACAGTAGAGGCCAAATCGGTTCTTACCCATTCGGTCAACCTGCCTACTGCCGCCCCCATCATGTTCCGCATTAACCAGACGTCGGGTAGCGACAAGGTGAAATGTTATCTGGACGACATCAAGCTGTTCTATAAGGACACTTGGGGTCCCGATGTGATTGAAGGTGACGTGAACCTTGACGGTGAGGTGAATATCGCCGACATCAATGCTGTGCTTGAACTGATTCTGAATCCAACGTCCGACATTACCCTGATGAAGAATGCCGACGTGAACGGTGATGGAGAGGTCAACATCGCAGATGTCAACAAGATCATCGAGCTGATCACTGAATGATTCTTTTAAGTCTCCAAAGCGGTTATCCGCTTTGGAGACTTTACATATTATTATAGGGCAGGGTAGAGGGATATCTTGAAACTGCTCTTACCAGCCCCAAGACTTAAACTATAAACTTATTTTTTAAATATAAACGTGTTATGAAAAAGTTATTATTCTTTCTTGCTCTGGGACTGATGTTCGTGACTGCGCGTGCAGTTCCCGCCGATCCCACTCCCGCTGTGTTGTCTCAGCCTGACGGTTCCCAAGTCACCGTGGTGCTCCATGGTGACGAGTTCTTCAACTACTTGACAACCGACGACGGCTACACGGTGGTCAAGAACGCGGCAGGTTACTACACGTATGCCCGCCTCGACGGCAACAACCTGGTTGCCAGTGACGTCATCGCCCGTGACAAACGCACTGCTGCCGACCGTGCCTACCTCGCTGGCGTGCCCAAGGGGCTGACCAGTCCCGCCATGGTGAAGCGCGGCAAAAAGATGCTGGACCACCGCAACAGTCTGCTGCGCGGCGTGGGTCACGGCGGTCACATGGACTATGACAAGTTCCGCGGCTTGATTATCCTGATCAACTACACCGACAGGAAGTTTGATGATTACGTGCCTTCAAACTATACGCCTGTTGACTTCTACGAGGCCATGATCAACAGCCATGACTACCAGGGTTTCTCACTTCCCTTTGGCACTAAGATCGATGCCATGGGCAGTGTGCGCGACTTCTACTATGACAACTCGTTCCATCAGTTTGACCCGCACTTCGACATCCTGGGTCCGGTGGATGTGGATTTTGCCTGCACCGACGCTCATCAGTTCCAGTGCGATTCCATCTTCTTTGCCGCCCTCGAAGCGCTTGACCCTGAAGTGGACTTCAGCCAGTATGATACCGATGAGGACGGCACTGCCGACATGGTGTTCTTCCTCGTTGCCGGCCATGGCTCGGACGTGTCGGCCAACGACCGTGACTACCTGTGGCCCCACATGAAGGATTTTGAAGATTCTCCCGTGCTTGATGGCGTGAACTTCAGGCTCTATGCCTGCTCGACCAATATGACCGGCGAGGAAGATGAATACCGCATCAATTACAATAATGTAGCCGGTATCGGCACCATCTGCCATGAGTTCAGCCACGTGCTGGGTCTCCCTGACCTCTATGATGCCGACAGCGAAGGCAGCGGTGGCATCAACCGTCAGCACCCCATGACCTGGTCCATCATGGCCAGTGGCTTCAGGAGCAACAACGGCCGCAATCCTGCCGGCTACAGCCTGTTTGAGCGCTATGCCCTGGGCTTTGCGCAGCCCACCCTCATCGAGGGCGAGGGAACCATCTCGATTCCTGCCCTGGAAAAGGAGAATACCGGTTACCGCATGAACACTGCCAACGAGGGCGAGTACTTCATCCTCGAGAACCGCCAGCGCATCAAGTGGGACAAGAATTTGGCTGGTCCCGGTATGCTCATCTGGCGTATCGATTCGACCAATGTCGATGTTTGGGAGAATAACCTGGTCAATTCCAATCCTAGCCACATGTACTGCGAACTGCTGCGTGCCAACTTCAGTGGCATCAGCGACAGTTACAATGATCCTTTCCCCGGTGTTTCGGGTGTCACTTCCATCACCAATATCTCACAGCCCAACCTGCGCACGTGGGATGGTAAGATGAGCCAGTACTCCTTTGTCAACATCGCCCAGACCGACAGCATCATCACCTTTGACGTGGTGAAGGATAATTCCAAAATCTCGATCGAGACCTTTGAAAAGATGCCCGTGGGCGAAACCCTCAACGAGCGCGGTGTTGAAGGCGTCTATGCCAATTGGGACTTCTATAACTGTGCCGTTGTCGATACTGCCCAGGTCGTTGAGGGCCATGTCGTGGCCATGCGCAACGGCAGCTACTTCAACACCGTTGAGAACCTGAACAAGATTCCCAAGCTCGTGAGCTTCAAGATCTACAATCCCACCTCGGCAGGTGTTTTGCTCACGCCGCAGTACAGCAATGATGGCGGTAAGCGCTGGAAGGGGCTTGATTCCTACCCCTATGACTTCTTTGCCCCCGCTGGTGGTACCGCTGTGGCTTCCATCGCCAATCTGCCCACCAACGTGCCCATCATGCTGCGCATCAAGCAGACTTCGGGCAGTTCCACTGAATACTGCTACATCGATGACATCGAGGTTTGCTACGAGGAAACATGGGAACCCGAGGAGCCCGAATTTACCGTTGGTGACGTGAACGATGATGGCATTGTGAGCATCGATGACCTGACCGCTCTTATCGATTATCTGCTGTCGGGCGACGACACTGGCGTCAATGTTCTGGCTGCCGACCTCGATGGCGATGGCCGTGTTGTGATTGACGACCTGACCGCCTTGATTGATATGCTGCTTCAGGGTTCAACCACCCCCGCAGTTTAAGGGGGTAAACCAGTATTTTTTATCTATAAGTAACTAACCATTGATTGGGAATTCCTAGGGGGGATTTCCAATCATTTTTTTGCGCTACCGAAATTAGTTAACGTAAAATAACATATTTTTATGCAAGATAAGTTGCAAGGTTCCAAAATACATATTATCTTTGCAGCAAAGTTGGAAATATTAATACTATTCATCCTAAACGGACATGGCGTTGTGAAACGGGGTGTCCGTTTTTTTGTACAAATTCCTATAAATTAAAGGGTATGCGCAATTGTTTTTGTCTGAAATATTTTGATGGTTCGTGCAAAAAATCTAATTTTGCCGACGTAAAACTATAAAGTATGTGGAGTTTATTCATCAGATGCCTCTGTATTTGATACCATTAAGGATTGCTCTCATCTTCAGAAATTTTGCATATAACAATCAGAAAAGCGCTTGAAATGTGTTGCTTTCTGAGTAATGTGCCGATTAGTATTTTATTATTTTTATAGTGTTATGAAAAAGTTTTTATTGTTATTGTCAGTTTTAGCATTGTGCGGTAACAGCATGAATGCTAAGAGTATTACGGCTGATCAGGCTATGGCTATTGCCAAGAAGCAGTTCACCAGCTCGACCAGGCTTAACGCTTCTAATGCAAAGATGCTCTTGAGCCAAACCGCTATGAACATGAAGGGTCAGGTTGATTATTATGTGTTCAATCGTGAAGGTGGTCAGGGCTACGTGATCGTTTCAGGTGATGACATGACTGATCCCGTCTTGGCTTACAGCGACCGTGGTTCGTTTGACATGAATCAGGCTCCCGAGCCCGTGAAGATCATGTTTAAGCGCTACCAGGATGCCTTGGACTTGATGCGTAAGAACCCCCAAAGAGTTGAAGCTCCCTCGTTCAGGATGAACCCCAATGGTGTGGCTCCCATGTTCTTGAACGAATATGGTGAGGGTCCCCACTGGCATCAGTTTGGTCCTTACAACAACTACTTCCCCGTGTCAAACGGTGAGCATTGCTATGCCGGTTGCGTGACCATCGCTGTTGCTCACATCTTGAAGGGCTTGCAGTTCCCCGCTTATGGTAACGGTTCGAACACCTTCCACTATGAGCTGAACGGCAACACTCAGACCGCTTATGCCAACTTCAACCACAGCTACAAGTACCGCAACATGAGGAATGGCTATACCGAGTCTTCAACCAACTGGCAGGATTGCGCTCAGATGATTTATGACGTCGCTGTTGCCATGAATGCCAGGTTCTCGACCAGCAGCACCAATGTAAGCTATGATCAGATCATGAAGGGTATGATTGCTTACTTTGACTACAACCCCAATATGCAGTTCTTGCAGAAGGCCAATTTTGCCGAGCAGACCTGGCGCGAGAAGGTTTACACCGAGCTCGATGAGGGTCGTCCCGTTCTCTACTTTGGCTATAGGACTGTTCTTAACGACGGTACCCAGAATGCACATGTCGGTCACGCATTCGTGATGGACGGCTATGATTCTGAGGGTAGGGTTCGCATTATCTGGGGTTTCCAGCCCGAGGAATACAACAGCTGGTTCAGCTTCGACCTGCTGTCACCGCGCATCTACGGTGACACCCCCTATGAGCACGATGAGTACAAGGAAGGCTTCAACGCCGACCAGTATGCCATCATG
>JAEEGF010963109.1_pt1 | contig 11393 bp, 11 predicted proteins | sample 9134171 | NCBI WGS metagenome assembly JAEEGF01 (sample SAMN16246542, study PRJNA631951) | gut metagenome | biome: gut microbiome; feature: rumen; material: AP-attached | host: Bos | place: Iran: Karaj | collected 2018-10
ACTTCCTTAACCGCATTCTGCGCGCATTTTCGTTCACGGCCGTGGCCGTCTTCGGCGCCTATTTCAAGCTGCAAAGCTTCGTCTTCATGCCGGTCTTCGGCCTCAACAACGGGACGATCCCGATCATCGCGTTCAACTACGGCGCCGGCAACCGCAAGCGCATGACCCACACCGTCCGCTTTGCGATGGTGCTCGCCTGCTCGATCATGCTGTTCGGCACGGTGCTGATGTGGGTGATGCCCGAAACGATGCTCCGGCTGTTTGACGCGTCGGAGGATATGATGGCCATCGGTGTGCCCGCGCTGCGGCGCATCAGCCTTTGCTTTATGCCGGCCGGCTTCTGCATCGCGATGGGCTCGGTGTTCCAGGCAGTTGGGCGCAGCTGGTATTCGATGATCGTCTCGTTTGCGCGGCAGCTCATCGTGCTGCTGCCCGCCGCCTACTTTTTGTCAAAGACAGGCGTGGTCGACAACGTCTGGTGGGCGTTTCCGATTGCGGAGGTCGTCTCCGTGATCGTGTCGGCGCTGTCGTATGTCCATGTGTATCACACCCTGATCGTGCATGTGGGAGAAGACAGGGCCGAGCGCCAGGGACCAGGGGCCGAGGGCGCCGCGCCCGAAGGCGCGTAACCAAACAATGTATGGATTGATACCGCAGACCTGTTTTGGGTCTGCGTTTTTTGGTTCTAAAAAAAGTTTACATTTTTTGGATTCCATTTTCCGTAAAATTATGCTATAATCGAATCATAGAATCCCAAGGAGGTATAAATGTATGAAAAAGACAAACAAACTGCTCGCGCTGCTGCTGTCCGTGCTGCTGGTGTTCTCGCTGACCGCAACCGCGTTTGCGGTGGACAGCGACGTGATCGCCACCGGCGGCGACGGCGTCAACACCACATGGACATTGACCAAGGACGGCACACTGACCGTCAGCGGCAACGGCCCCATCGTGGACAAGGAAGAGATCGAATATGACGAAAACGGCGAAGTCAGCTCGATCAACAAGCTTGACTGTATCGGCTGGCAGATCAACGAAGTCTGGGACAAGCTCACGGTGAACATGTCTGCCGGCGACGCGGCGCGCACCCGGTTCGATTTTGTGAAAACGCTTGTCATCGAAGAGGGCGTCACCGAGATCCCGAGCTACGAATTCAGCGATCTTTTCCCCCGCACAATCGTGCTGCCGGCGTCGCTGCAAACACTCGGCTATGAAGCCGTCGACGCCCGCTACTGCGAAAAGCTGACGATTGCAAACCCGAAGCTCGAAATCTTCGGCAATGTCAGAATCGCCGCCTACGCCAATGGTCAAACGCCCTATGGTTCGATCGACGAAGCGATTGACGCCTCGGTTGCATATGAGGCGGCGAGCTCGGAGCTGAGCGCCAAGCTGGACATTCTGTATGATCTGGAAACCGCCTACGGCATTCTCAAAAAGGTGAACACCGATACCACCAAAAGGGAATTTCTCGCCTATTTCAACGAGACCCACGGCAAAACCTACACCACCCTCAAATCCTGCATCAACTGCTGCATCAAACGCGTCAACCGTCTGTTCGGCACAAGCTACACCACCGCCGAGGAGATTTTGGAAATCGTCAGCTTTGACGGCGAAAAGTTTGTGCAAAGAAAGCAGGAGATTTCCGACAAGATTGACGCGTTGTATGAAAAAATCAGCATCGAGGGCCGGATGGAGGACGACTATCTCGGCTCCTACGGCTACGAGGATGTGACCGCCTATCAGTGGCTGACCGTCTATGCGCCCGCCGGCACCGAAGCCGAAGAATCGTGCAAGATCAGCGGCGTGCCGTTCGTTTCCACCACCCCGGTGGACCATTCGCCGCTCGGCAAAATCAAGGCGTTTTTCGCAAAGGTCAAGGCGTTCTTTGAAGACATCATCGCAAAGCTGACCGCGCCGCTGCAGATGGCAAAGCTGGTTTTGGAAAGCAAGCTGCAAAAGGGCTGAGCCGGCAAACAAACCGCCGACACAGGATTCACATGACAGCAAACAGCACCCGCCGCAAGGCAGGTGCTGTGTTTCGATCGGGCGGGTGCCGCAGTGGGTCATCATTCGGTCGTCTCCTCCTGCTTCGTGTTGGCCTTCGCCGTTTCATACAGCGCGGCGATCTCGTCGAAGCGGCTGTAGTTCTCTCTTTGGCGCAGCAGCCGTCTGGCGTCGTTGTAGGGCTTCGCGGCGCGGTTGAAGCGGGCGAAGGCGTCCATCAGCGCCTTTTGGTCTTTCTGAACCTGCTTCTTCTCCGCCTGCAGGCGGCGGGCGATCTCCTTCTGCATGGCGACCTGCGTCTGCTGCTTTGCCTTCTGCGCGGCGTTCTGGGCCTGCACCGCGTCGAAGATCTGCGCGTCGATGGCGTCCTCTCTGTCGAACAGCGCGGTCAGCTCTTCCATCGACGGCTCTTCGAACAGCGTTTTGTCGCCGTAAAACTTGTCAAAGGCCTTCTTCGCGGCGATGCGTTTTTTGCAGAATTCGATGTCGAACGCGCGCTCCGCTTTCTCTTCCTCAGTCGCCTTCGGCTTTGCGCGGGCGGCGGCAAGGTCGCGGTACGCGGCCGCAAGATCGGTCAGGCGGATGCTGTCGAGCCCGCCCGCCACAAAGGCTTCGCAGACGGCGACCTGATGGCGCAGCAGCGGCGTCTCGAACTTATCGAGCTCGGCGCAGACAAACTGCGAAATCTCGATCTCTTCGTTGTAATTGCGGTCGGCGCGGTACTGCTTTCGACCGACCTTTTTGTCGAGCGGTTTCGCTTCCAGCTGCGCCTTTTCCCGCGCGTCCTCCACCAGCTCGATCGCCTCGACGATCTGCTGATCGTGCAGGGCGTGGTTGGCGTAGTCTTCAAACAGCGCGCGGATCTTCAGCACGCGGATCACGCTCTTTTGTTTCTTCTCGGTAAAGTCATAGAAGAAGAACGGGATCAGATTCATCAGCGCGCCGAGACCGGCCATCAGGATCAGCGCCGTGAGCATCTTGTAGAACAGACCCGGTTCGCCTGTTTCAATGTCGAGAATGTCGAACGGCTGGGCGTAGCCGTTGCCCTCAAAGACGCCGAAGTGCTTTTCGACGGCGGGCAGCACCGAGGAGGTCAAAAGCGTGACAAGGTTGCCGATCGTCGATACCGTCGCGAACATGCCGTCGATCCGCTCGCCGGAGCGGTACTGCTGATAGTCGCGGATATCCGCCTGGATCGCGGGCGTCGTAATCTGCTCAAAGGCGGAGACCAGCGAATTGAGATAGATACAGAAGAACAGCCACCAGATGTTCTGCATGTTGACGAGCATGAGCAGGATGAACACGATGTTCATGGCGTTCATGCCGACGAGGGTGCGCTTTTTGCCGAACTTGCGGATGACGAACGGCGCGAGCAACATGCCCCAGAGCGCGGCGTTGCCGTTGAGCGTGTTGATCAGTGCGAGCGTGCCGCCCTCGCAGGTGTGCCCGTAGGTATAGGACCACGCGAGAATGTTCTGATAGGCGAGCTCAAGGAACCCGAGCCAGCCCGCCAGCGCGATGATCCAGAAATACTTGTTCTTCGCCACTTCCTTGAACGAATCGATAAAGCTGATCTGGATCGTGTGGGTCTTCGCCTGCACGATCTTTTCCTGCGTGTTGGCATAGACGACGATCGTCAGCAGGATACCGACGACGGCAAAAACGGGATAGCAATAGCGGTAAACGCGGATGTCATAGAGGTTGTTGTTTGCCAGATATTTAGCGGCGAGGGGCGTGACGATATTCATGATCGACGGTGCGAGGGAATAGACCACCGACTTGACCGCCAGCACGTCCGTGCGCTCCTGCGTGGAGGGGGAAAGGACGTGGATCAGATTCGTGTAGGCGTCGTTGAAGAACTGGAAGAAGAACTGCAGCAGCAGATTGAACACCAGCACCACGGCGCAGGTGACCACATAGCCGCCGGCGCGGCCGAACACCACGGACGGGAACCAGTCGTTCAGCCGTTCATAGGGGAACCAGACGTAGGCGATGGAAATGAGCGCGGTGGGAATACCCATTGTGAGCAGATAGGGGCGGTACTTGCCGCCCTTGCCGCGCGTGTTATCGACCATCTGCGCGCGCACCGCCGTCAGCGGGATGTTGGCGAGCGTGGCGATCAGATACAGCACATACATATCCGTCGGGGCAACGCCGATAGCGCCGCCGACGATCATGTTCGTTGCGCTGACGATCAGCGTGCTGGCAACGGTGATGACAAAATAGGCGCCGATGCCGCCGCCGGCGTAGGACGCCACTTCGCGGAACGGCATATAGCTGCCGGGCTTCGGTTCGCACCAGTAGGTTTTGACCTGCCGGACGAGCGCGCCAGCCCTGGAAAGCGTTTGATTCATCTTCGTTTCCTCCGTTTTGAGTTGTTTTCATTATAACACAAGGGGCTGCGCTTTTAAAGACCTATTGCGAAAAACAAAAACTTTTATGAACGAAAGCAGCCGCTGCGTAAAATTCTTGCAACATATCCATCTTTTTCCCCTTTCTTTTGGTCAAAATCAACAGATTCTGCCCTGCTTTTTCTAAGAGTCGCAAGAAAAAAAGCATTGACATTTACAACAAAAACAGGTATCATAAAACTGTATCAGAGGCGGTTTCGGTCATCGGTACCGTAAACCAAACCCCAACCAAGGAGGAACTTTTATGAAACAAACCAGAAAAGCCATCGCGCTGCTGCTCAGCATCCTGCTGACGCTGTCCGTGTTTTCCATCGTCGGTTATGCCGAAGGCGGCGACGAGAATCCCGGACCGTTTACCGTGACGTTCTATAACCGTTCGCAAAACGAGAGCGCAAGCGCGGAAGTCATCGACACCCAGACGGTGGAAAAGGGTCAGGCAGCGACCGACCCCGCCGCCGGCAAGACCGACGCGGAACTGAAAAATCTTCTCGCCTTCCCTCCCTATATGGAAAAGAGCTTTAACAAATGGGGATTCGACGGCTGGAACGTAGATTTTTCCAATGTCCAAAAGAATCTGCAGGTTTATCCGAAGTTTACGCAGGTACCAAAGCAGTATCACATCAACTATTTCAACTATGACGGCACCGCCGCAGAAGGACTCAACAGCGAATACTGCCTGTTCGGCGGTTACCCGAAGGAAAGCTCGACCCCGTCCCGCGACGGCGGCCTCGCCTACAACTATCTCTTCGACTGCTGGTCGCTGAAGGCGAACGTGGATCCGACCGTGAACGAAGACGACGAGAAGTATCTGCTGAACTGGAAGCTCGGTCTGGCGCTGCCGACCGACGATGACCTCGGTCAGGTCAAAGGTCAGCCCGGTTATATCGATCTGTACGGTAAAGAAACGGATGAATCGATCGAACTGAACGTCTATGCCTACTACACCCGCCACAACAAGGAATATCCGCTGTCGCTGACGGTCGTTGACCGTTACGGCGCGCGCGTCGCCGGCGCCAACGTACAGGTGCTCGGCGCGAACGGCCAGCTGCTGGATCAGACGATCGCGCAGACGGACGAAAACGGCAACTATACCGGCAGATTCGCCCCCGCCGTCGGTAAGACAGATGCGGAAGGCAAACTGTTCCTGCGTCTGCCCTATCAGACCGAATACACCATTCAGGTCAGCCACGGCGACTATGAAGGCGCGAAGATCAAGAAGACCAATATCGGTGAGATGCAGAGCGTCCAGGGCGTGACCATCCAGCTGGAGGATCCCGCACAGTACAACGAAGAGAACAAAGCCCGCTGCACCTGTGCCTGCCACTCCTTCATCGGCGGTCTGTGGGTCGTCGGCCTGAACCTGATGTACACGCTGTTCAAAGTCAAATACGTCTGCTGCTACGATATGTACGCAACACACGGCAGCCGTCTGGCTTACAGCGCATAACCGAAGCTGAACAAAGAGAGCTGCCGCAGAACACGCGGCAGCTCTTCTGCTTGCTTTTGAAGCAAAAAGCAGACAAAACGGAAGATTGAAAAAGGCGGTGCATGAGTAATGGAAGAAAACAAAAACGGACGCTGGAAGGCATTGCGCATTTTGTCCGTGATCTTACTGGTTTTCGCGGTCGTGATTTTTTTGTTTGTGGCGTTCACCTTTCTGGTGTCCTTCGTGATCGGCGGACAGATCATTACCGACGGTACAGGTCTGATGCGGTTCTTTTTGAAAGCGACCTCCTTCGGACAGCGACCGATCGCCGCGGCGAAATTCGGAATGGCGGGTATGCCGGCGCTCGGCGCGGCAACGTGTTTCCTCGTCTATTGCTGCGTGCTGGTGACCTGGCTGCGCAAGCGGAATAAGAACGGTCCGGCCTTTCGCGGCGCGCGCGGCGGTCTGATCGCCATGTGGGTGCTGACCGGACTGGCGATCGTGATACAGCCCGTCCTCTGGCTCGTCTGCAGAAACGCCGTAGCCGGCAGCGGCTTCTTTACCCTGGTGTTCCAGTTCCCGTATCTCGGCGTGCTGATGCTGGTTTTGACATTGCTGTTGATGAAAGACGCAGGAAAGCCGCAGGAGATCGCGGCGCCGGAACCAGTCCAGACAGAATAAGAAAAGCCCCCTCGGTGCTGACCGAAGGGGCTTTGTTTTGTTGGTTGCCGGCAAGGCAGCGTCTGCTGTGCCGGGGCGTTATCCGTTGTTCTGCAGCCGGTACACTTCGCTTTCAATCAGCGCCGTCACGTCGTCGACGTCTTTGACCAGACCGCGGCTCAGCAGTAAAGACAGGACATAGTCCTTCTTTTTTTGCCCTTCGCCGCTGCCGAAGAGCTGTTCCGCGGCGGCGACGCAGATCGCGACCCGGTTTTGCAGCGTCTGAAAGCGTTCTTCGCCGAGCCGCGCCTTGAGCAGCGGCACGCAGACCGTCAGGATCAGCCCACACACAAGGCTGACCGCGGCGTTCAGGATCAGGCTCCAGTTCCAGTCCATCGTTTTTCATCCTTTCGTTCCAGATCGTTGATTCTGTGGTTCGCCACCCGGATCCGCTCTTCCGTGAGCTGCTGCAGCTCCTCGAGCCGATAGGTGCGTTCCACGAGTTTGTTGTGCTTTTCCACCTTCTGTTCCAGCTGCGCGATCCGGTAGGTCGTCAGCCGGCTGGACGTCAGAATCCCGGCAAAGGTGCCGCACAGCGTCCCCGCCAGAGAAAGCAGCGCCACAAGGACCGTTTCGCTCATAGGCACGCCTCACAGTAGCGCAGACAGACCCAGCCGGACGGCGTTTTCGCCCAGCCGTCGCGGACCGTCTGCACCGTGAAAACGACGCCCTTGACGAAGCCGTCGCACGCTGTTCCGACCAGCGCTTTGATCTGTTTTTGCGCGTCGGCGGACAGCGCGGCAAACGGCTTTGCCGCATAGGTGAGGCCCGGTCCCGTCCGTACGTTCAGCAGCGGGACCGCCACGCGGAAGCGATTGCAGCGCCGGCTCTTCGCCAGACGGCGGAACGGCAGTCCGGCGTCGTCCAACACCTGCGTAAAGTGCGGGTCCAGCCAGAACGCCGCCTCGGGCTTCAGCGCGCTGCCGGTCGTGGTCAGCACCCATTTGCCGCAGCTGTTTTTGACCCAGCCGCCGCCCGAAAAGAAGCCGCGCCCGACGGAAAGATGCAGGTGGTTGCCCGACGCGCCGTCCGTCCCTTCGCGGCAAAGGACGCGCCCCTTTCGGATACACTGTCCTTCGCACAGGGACTGCAGGTCCGCGTCGTTGCTGTGGGTAAGCTGCATCGTCACGAAATCGGTCGTGCCGTCCGCCAGCCGGACCCGGTTCGCGCTCTCGACCCAAAGGGTGTTGACGCCTTTCGTGCCGACGCCCCAGACGCGGCGCACGATCCAGTCGGTAACGGCGTAGCACCCGTCCCGTTCTCCGTCTGCGCCGCCCTCGTCGATCGGATAATCGCGTGGATTTCCGGTCGTGTGCGGCAGATGGCTGGTCTTGCCGTCGTAGCGCTGTGTGATGCGCATGGTGCGGAAGGGATAAAGAAAAGGATCTGCCATCGTTGCTCCTTTCTTACGCCTGCGCGGTCGGGTGTCCCCAGATGAGGTAGCGGTACGGGCCGTTGTAATAGGCGTCCGCGAACAACCGGACGGTGCTGCCGTTCTGAAAAATCTGCATGCCCGCGTAGGCGTTGCCCTTGAAGCCGGTCAGCCCGTAGTCATAACACAGGCCGGTGGTACCGGCCGCGACGGGCGAGCCGACGGCAAACAGCAGCGTCTGTTCACCGCGGACATAGTAGTGGGTGCTGTAGGAGGCGGTGTGCCAGACGATGGCGCCCTCCGCGGTAAACGGGACGTTCAGCACCGTCAGGATCATCTCCTCCTCTTCGTCAATCGTCTGCGTCCCGGTCACCATGACGTATTCTCCGGGTACGAGCGTCCCCGTGAGCTTTTCGCCGTTGACATAGGCAGTCTTTCCGCTGCGGATGTCTCCGGCGGCGGCGTCCGCGTCCGAGGTGTCGAGTCCCCCGCCCGCGCCGCCTCCGGAAATCGCGCGGATTGCCTGCAGAAAGCCGCCCGGGAACTGCAGCGCTTCGTTCGTCCCGCCTTTGCTGCGGATCGTGTTGGCGAGCGCGGTCAGCTGGGCGTCTGTGACGCGATAGGCCGCCATCAGAAGCTCACCCCTTCCGCGTTGTCTGCCGCGACGCCGAAGCGGCTGCAGTACGACAGAAAGTGGTTTTCCATCCAGTCTTCGAGGCTGGCGGCCGTCCAGACACCGTTCGCGACCGCGGCGATCTTCCCGTTATCGGACGCGGAGACCGCGGGCAGGAGTGCCGTGCCGCGCAAAGCGGCAACCGACACCGTCTGCGTGCTGTTGTCGGAAAACGTCAGCGTCAGCGTGTCGCCGGCAAGAGACAGGGAAGACAGCGTCTTCCCCGCGAGCGCGTTGAGGACCGCGAACAACTGGGTGTACTGCGTTTCGGTCAGCGGGTCGAGGAGCGTCTGGTCTCCGTCGGCGACCGAAAGGATACAGCCGAGCTCCGCGGCGGTCGTGGCGAGGGTATCGCTGTACACGCCGACCGCGAGCGACGTACAGGGCGGAACGCGCGGCAGTGCGACGCTGGTCCCGGAAAACACAAGGTCGAGGCACTGATCGTCGCAGATCACGCGGGCGGTCTTCACCGGCACGGCGTCCCACTCGTCGTCAAAGGTGAAGTCCAGCACATAATCGCTGTTGGAGGAGATGAGATAGCGTTTCGGGCAGATCGCGACTTTGCCGGAAACATGAATTGGAATCGAATGCATAAGTCCCTCCGAACAAAAAAATAAACGCTTCGCCAAACGGCGCAGCGAAACGCAAAGCAGCGGCAGCTTTGCAGCACGGAAAGCGATGCGGCTCCGCTTCCCTGATTTCTATTATAGACCTGATTTCGCCGGTTGTCAAGAGAAAATCGAACATTTGTTCGTTTTGTTACGGTTAGAGGATTGCATCTAATGGCAAAAAAAGCCGCCCTGCAGGGCGGCTTTTTTGCAAAATTCCCTTGACAAACGGCGGGAGCCGCGCTATAATACAGTCGGAAGTTAGCGCAAGCTAATTTAATTTTTGACGCGCAGTTAGCGAAAGCTAATATTTCTTTTGTGCATTGGTTAGCGAACGCTAATATAATTTTTACACGATGGTTAGCGAAAGCTAATTCTGATTCTGCCCACAGGCGCGCGGAACCGCCTTCCGCCGCCGGAAAGGAGCCGCTATGTTACCCCTCTCTTTTGCGAACGCCGGCGAAGCGAACGTCATCAAACGGATCGGCGGCAAGCCCGACGTCAAGCAGCATCTCGCCGACCTCGGCTTTGTCGTCGGCGGCACGGTGACCGTCATCACCCGGCTCGGCGAGAACGTGATCGTCAACGTCAAGGAAACGCGCGTGGCGATCAGCGCAGAAATGGCGCAAAAAATCATGGTCTGATTTTGCAATATAATCTTCATCGAAGGAGGCTGAAAGGATATGAAAACACTCAGAGACGTCCCGATCGGCGGCAGCTGCACCGTTGTGAAGCTGCACGGAGAAGGCGCGCTGCGCCGCCGGATCATGGATATGGGCATCACGAAAGGCGTCGGCGTCTATGTGCGCAAAGTGGCGCCGCTCGGCGACCCGATCGAAGTGACCGTCCGCGGCTATGAGCTCTCGCTGCGCAAAGCGGACGCGGACATGATCGAAGTGGAATGACCCCGGTCAACCGCAGCACACAAACTATGAACAGGGACATCTGTCCTCAAAGAAAGGAACTACACCATGGATATCAGAATCGCCCTTGCGGGCAACCCGAACAGCGGTAAAACAACGCTGTTCAACGCGCTCACCGGTTCCAATCAGTTCGTCGGCAACTGGCCGGGCGTGACTGTCGAGAAAAAAGAAGGCAGGCTGAAAAAGCACGACGGCGTGATCATCACCGACCTGCCGGGCATCTATTCGCTCTCCCCCTACACGCTCGAGGAGGTCGTCGCCAGAAACTATCTGATCGGCGAACGGCCGGACGCGATCTTGAACATCGTGGACGGCACGAACCTCGAACGCAATCTCTATCTCACCACCCAGCTGACCGAACTGGGCATCCCCGTCGTCGTCGCGATCAACATGATGGACGTTGTCAAAAAGAACGGCGACAGACTCAACGCCGCGGCGCTCGGCAAGCAGCTCGGCTGCAAGGTCGTCGAGATCTCCGCCCTCAAGGGCACCGGCGTCATGGAAGCCGCTGAGGTCGCCATCGAGATGGCGCAAAGCGGCAAAACCGTTCCGATGCACACCTTCTCCGGCGTGGTCGAACATGCTTTGGCGCATATCGAGGAGGCCGCTGTCCACGGGCTGCCCGAGGAGCAGCAGCGCTGGTACGCGATCAAGATCTTCGAGCAGGACGACAAAGTGCTCGAACAGCTGCAGATCCCCGAAGAAACGATGTCGCATATCCGTAAGGATATCGAAGCCGCCGAAACCGAGCTGGACGACGACGCGGAGTCGATCATCACGAACGAGCGCTACGTCTATATCGGCGAAGTCATTCAGGCCTGCTACAAAAAAGCCGGCGCGGGACAGCTTTCCACGTCGGATAAGATCGACAAGGTCGTCACGAACCGCTGGCTGGGTCTGCCGATCTTCGCGGTAATTATGTTCATTGTTTACTGGATCGCCATGGTCGGCGTGGGCGCGCCCGCCACGGACTGGGCCAACGACGGCCTGTTCGGCGACGGCTGGCACCTGTTCGGTATCGGCACCTCGGCCTATGAAGAGGTCAACGACGAATACACCGACGCCCTGAACGCGGCGCAGGCCTTCCTTGAACTCGACCCCGAAGCGGAAGACTTTGACGCAGACGCCGCCAGGGCGGAGCTTGCGGCCTTTGTCCCCGCGGAAAAGACCGCCGCGATCGACGTGGAAGACGAAGAAACGCTGGAGGTCACCACACTGACCGCCTATTACGACGCGATTCCCGAAGACGCCGAAGAAGA
>JAEEGF011406501.1_pt1 | contig 11393 bp, 9 predicted proteins | sample 9134171 | NCBI WGS metagenome assembly JAEEGF01 (sample SAMN16246542, study PRJNA631951) | gut metagenome | biome: gut microbiome; feature: rumen; material: AP-attached | host: Bos | place: Iran: Karaj | collected 2018-10
GCCTCGGGCCGGCGGCCAAGCTCCGACTGCGGCTACGTCCATCCTCGCTGCGCTGCGGCTGAGTGACGCCGCAGTCGGACTTGGACCACCGGCCTGCGTTGGCTACTGCCAGCCGTGGCAGGTAAGTACCTGCATCTCAGGCAGATAAATAGTAGTGCGGGGGCCCAAAACGGACCCCCGCACTACTATTCAGATTGATGATTTTCAATTACTTACCTGCCACGCGCAGTTATTCACTCAGCTTATACATGGAGATGTTGGCACTGGTAGCGGAAGCCTCGAAGCATGGCACCGAGGCATTGTATACCAGGTACGTGTTGTTGTCACGGCTCAAGGTCAGGTTGTTCCCAGTACCAGCAAAGGTAAACAGCGAACCATATCCCTTTGACGTCATGGCCACGAGCCGTTTATTGGAAGAATCCAGCCTGAGCCACCAGCCAGCATCTACAGCATAGATATTCCAAGTGTTCTGCTTGGTCTCGTGCATCTGAAGCTGGATCTTGCATGCGATGACAGCGTCGTATGCAGCAATGCCGGAAGATGTCAAGGGCACAACGATGGTGCTTCCGTCCTTTGTCAACTCGGAATGATTGTTGGGCTGGGTACCATCCCCTGTCGGGGCCGTCGCAACAATGGGTTTGAAGACGTGGGCCACATCACCATCCTCATAGACGAAAATGTAATCGCCCTGGGCGGCTGCGGTATTGGTCGTCAATTCAGAAGCCGCATTGACCTTGACATAGGTTCCGCTTGCGGTCGGTGCAGTGGCACCTTCCACATATTGGTAGAGAGCCAACTTTGCAGCAGTACCCGGATTGGTCTGACTGCACTTGAAGGCGCCATCTTCAAATACGAGATACCGGTTGGAACGAGTAGCGGAGAGCACGCCGTTCGAGATGGCAAAGGTCGCACGGAAGCCATTGTCCGTGGGATGGGCGGCAAACTCGTTGATGTCCTGCTGCTGGCCTCCGGCGCTGCCATTCGATTCAAGGCCGAAAACCATGAAGTAATACGGGGTATCACCATCGGCATACAGGAACTTCACCGCCGCTTTGGCGCCATTGATGTTGTCAAAAGAGAACTGGCAGGCATCGATGTCCGCATCATAGGCAAGCCAACTGCCGGCCCACAGGGTCGCATTCACCGTATTGTTGGACTGCTCAAAGGCATTCTTGTCGCTGTTGAGCACCGGACGGAAGACCTTGGAAGAGGCGCCATCCTCATACACGAAGAGATACTTGTTCGTAGTATTGATTCCATCCAGGGATGTAACTTTCTGATAGTAGTGGGGCGTCACGGGAGGGGCGGCGTTGACGGTCACGGTGTAGGAGGCCGAGGCGGAGTCATAGCCGTTCTCGGCGGCGGCGGTGGCCGTGATGGTCGCCGTGCCTTCAGCCACCAGCGTCAGGGCACCGGTCGTACTGTTGACCGTCGCGACGGACGGCGTGTCGGAAGAATAAGTGACGGTGGTGTAGGCGCCCGACAGAGTCGGGGGCGTAACCGTCTTGCCGACCGATCCGGTCAGCGTAGCCGAGGAGAACTCCAGGGTCTGGGGAACAAGACCGGAGACGAATTCATACAGCGCCAGCTTGGAGTTGGCATCAGCGGAAGACGCGTGCTGGAAGGCACCGCCCTGGTAAACGAAGTAATGGCTAGAGCGGGCAGCAGAAAGAACGCCGTTCTCGTCGATGCTAAACGTAGCACGGAAACCATTGTCGGAGGGATGGCCGGCAAATTCATTGATATCCTGCTGAGTATCGGTAGATTCCAGGCCGAATATCATGAAATAATAAGGCGTGTCACCCAGGGCGTTCAGGGCAGACACAGCCATCTTTCCACCCGAACCGATATTGGCAAATGCGACCTGATAGAGATCGATCTCGGAATTCCCTGCAATCACATTGCCGTTCACGACGACAGCATCGAGCGCATTGTCGGTCTGCAGGAAGGCATCCTGAGTCGCATTCAGGATCGGCATGAATATCTTGGAGGAGGCGCCGTTGTCATAAACGAAAAGATACCGTTTAGCATCCGTGACAGTGGAAATGGATGTCACTTTCTGATAATGATGCGCATCCAGCAAAGGAGCGGCAACGACCGTAAGGGTGTAAGATGCCGTTCCGGGGCCATATCCGCTTCCGGCGGGCGCAGTCGCCGTGATGACCGCCGTGCCGGGGGCGACCAGCGTCAAGACGCCGGTCTCTACATCAACCGTTGCTACGGCCGTGTTGTCGGACGAGTATGCCGGAGCCGTGTGGTTGCCGGACAAGGCCGGAGGCGTGATCCTTCTGCCAACCATTCCGGAAAGGGTCTCCTTGCCGAAACTGATTTCCTGGGCCTGGGTGGGCGTAACCTTGCTCATGTCCACCGCGATGTTCTTGAAGTCGGTGGTGTTGAAGTTGAGGGTCTTGCCGGTGCCGAAGGTCTTGGTATAGACGTAACGGTTGGTCGTGACCTCGACGGCAGTGATGTTCTTGCTGCCCGGCAGGGAGATGAAATAGGCATAGAAGGTGGAAGTCGCATCGACGGCGATGCCGTCGCCGTAGGACAGCGTCAGCTCTTCGGATCCGGATTCGGCGTCGAAGGAGGCCGTTCCGGCGGCGAAATCAATGCCCTCATATGCCACGGAGCCCGTCAGCTTGTCGGTAGAGGTGATCTTGACGGACTTGATCGACTGGCCCTCGATGTTCATGATGGCGAGCCGGGAGACGGCCACCGGGCGCAGGAAGGTCAGGTCTACCTGCTTGCCGGTCTCGGTCGCCTCGACGAGCGTGCCTTCCGCCACGAGGAAGTCGGCGTCAGGATCGAAAAGGGAAACGGGATCCGGGGTCTGCGTGGCAGGAACCACGTATTTGCCGTCAGCGCGGGAAGCGACGATGGCGGTGTAGGCCGCATCCCCGTCCGCACGGGTGGGAGGCGTGACGAAGAGCTCCGTCTCGGTCCCGAATTGGGCGGTGAAATGGGCCACCTCGTTGTTGGTACCCTCCTCGATGGTCATTGTGACATTGTCACCCTCGTCGGTCAGTCCTCCGACGGTCTCGAACAGATGGACGTTCGCGAGGTCGGTATTAACCCAGTTCGGGACAAACTTCATCTGAAGACCGGTGCGGGTCTGTCCGCCCAGTTCAGCGGTAAAGGTGACGGTGCGGGCGCCGTCCCCAGTCGGGAGCGTCTCTTCGACCGGCTTTACGCAAGAGCCAAGGCCGAACACGGTCAGTGCGCTGAGCGCATAGATAAGAATATGCTTTTTCATAACTTCGGATTTTTCTTACAACTCATCATCGTCTTCAGGGTACCAGGGAAGATCGTTGCCTGGGTGATTGGGACTGGTGCATACTATCATGCGCGCCGTAAACCCGATATCCCGGATCCACGGTGCTTCATAGGGCAGAAGTTGTTTGGAACTTTTCATAAGCAGATATTAATCTATTGATTATTGACCAACATGGCATTTTGGAAACGCGTGATCAGGCCGCTGTCAACCCCTGCGTCATTGACGGCGAAGTTGACCGCCTTCTGCTGGAAGGTGGATCCGGACTTCCCCTTGACGAGCTCGGAAGCGATATAGTAAATGCCGTCCTGCGCGCCGCCCCGGGTCCGGAGTCCGGACTTGGAGAAAGAGGTCAGCTCGTAATCGATCTCGCAGCGCTCCAGCGGAACGCCCAGGATGGCCTCCAGCATCATGCAGGCGAAACCGGTGCGGTCAGCGCCGATACGGCAGTGGACATAGACGTTCGTCCCGTTGAGGACCGCATTCATGATCCGGGTCAGCAGGGTGCCCATCTTCTGCGAGTCCGTGAGACTGGCCACTGCGATGTCATAACTGTCGGCAGGGAAAGTCTCCACCGTATGGCCCTGGTAGATGCTGGCATTGTAAAGAGGGATATCGCCAAGGTTCAAGCCATCGTACTGGAAGTCGCCGTTCTGGTTATAATAGCCGGTATTCCGCAAGTCGACGTCCAGGCCGATCTTCATATAGTTCAGCAGGAGATTCCTGGCTTCCGTGGAAACCTGGTCCACATTGGTGCCGCGGTAGATCCGGCCGTAGCGGATGGTCCGGCCGTCCGTGGTCACCTGGCCGCCCAGGTCGCGGCAGTTGTTGGCGCAGCATACATTGAAATCGCTGCCGACCTTCATCATGCGCCGGCGACCGACCGTCTCGAACTGGCCTTCCTTGATGGATGTGCTGCCATTCCGGACGACATAGTAATACGTCTGGCCCGGAATCAGGTTGTAGACCTCGGCCGTGACGGCGGAAGCATTGACGCTGACTGACGTCTCGAGCAGGGTGCAGGATGCGTCGTTGTAGATGGAGACCGTCTTGGAAGTGTTGCCGGACGAAGGGTTGGTCCAGCTGACGGGGACGGGCTTCGGCCAGTCCATCCGGTTGCTCTCGCTGACACCGGAGCAATAGTTTTCGATCACGGACTGGGAGCGGTCGTCGATATCGTAGGGATGGTTCTCCATATAGGTCAGGTAGAGCGCCACCTGGTCATTCTCGACGCTATAGGTGCCATCCGGGTATTCAGGGACATTGTCGCCCAGCTTGAAGAGCCTGATGTTGCAGGCGCCGCTGCTGCTGCGATATTTGAACACCCCGCCGGATCCGGAATGGTAGAAATACCCGCCGCCGTTGTTCAGGTCGAAGCCGTTGGTGCCGGATGAGAAGGTATGGACGGCAACGGAAGCGTCCGAAGTGAAGGAAACGGCGCCGCCGGCATAATACAGATAGCGTCCGTTGGCCTTGGACTTGATGAGCCATCCGCTGCCGGACTGGCTCAGCTCGACTTCGCTACGGGTAATGGTCTCATCTTCCGTCACGATCATGGTCACGCCGGGATCGTCCGCGAACTTCACCTGGGCGCATTCCTGGCCGGTCGGGGGGAAGAGGCAGATATAGGCGCCGGGCGCCGAAGAAGAAGTGGGCTCATATCCGAGGAGCAGATAGGTCCCCTCTTCCGGCGTGCTCTGATAGCGATAGGTCCTGCGAGGATCCAGGTCTTCCTGATGGTTCTCGTCGAAGGAAAGGGGCATGCTGATGATGGAGCCGGGGCTGAGGGTACGCGCCTCCGCAAAGCTGATGCGCTTGTAGAAAGCGATCTCGGTGGAAGGGGCGGAAGGATGGACGGCGGTCACCTTGACCGTCATCCGGCTGCCGGCGGGGAGCGTGACGGGCGCGATGCCGACATAGAAAGGAGCCTGGGCGGAAGCGCGGATCGACTTGCCGTTCGCCACGGTCAGCGTAACCTGGGATGAGGCGCCGGGCATCGGAGACCAGGAGACCGGAGAAACGGTGATGTCTCCCCCGAATTCCCCCGTGACGGGGACCGGCATCGTGATCTCGATCTGCTTGACCACGATGGGAGCGTCGGTCGTATTGGTGACTGGGATGCGCAGGCAGCTCAGGACGTGGGTCATCGTCACGCTCGGCGTGGCGCTCTGGGCGACGGAACGAGCGGATCCGACCAGCGGGAAATCCGGCCCGGCCAGGTGGCCCGTAGAATCCGCGCCGGCCTGTGTCTGGTCGGAAGCGACCGAGACGCGCACGGCGGTGGGATCGACAATGTCCGAACGATAAGGATATATCAGGAACCAATCGTTCCGGGCGACCAGTTCATGTACGCGGCCCCGGAAAAGGTTGTCTCCGACATAGCGGAAAGGATTGCTCCGGAATTGACTGCCTCCGGTCGGGCCATAGAGCGCCGTAATGACGTCGCCGTCCGCCCACAGGGTGCGGAGCCCGTCATTGACCGTGCGCGTCCCGGGAGAACCGGCAAGCAGCGTCATCTCCTCCCCCTCCCCGGCGGGGAACTCCTCCAGGCGGTCCCGGCAAGAGCTCGCCACCAGCAACGCGGACAGGGCGAAAACGACACCGAAGAAAAAGCGTGTATTTCTCATAGTCTCACAAAGATACGAAAAAACAAAATCAAGTCAAGGGGTTGGGATCAACACCCCAATCCCCGATGCTGGTCTGCATCAGGGATTCGGTCAGGGCAAGATCCAGGATCTCGCAATATGGGGCCAGGTAGGGCATGCTCCCCTATCGTCAAAGTCGGATTGATCAGCGCCTCCTGCGCGACGACCCGCGGCGACGGGCCTTCTTGGCCTTGGACCAGATGCCCAGGGCGGCGAGTGCAAGCAGCGCCAGGACAACGACAATGATCGTGCCAACGTTGGCGTTCTCCCCCTTCACGCGGGACCACATCTCGATCAGCTTGGCGGTATCCTCGCCCCAGTCATGTTCGAGCGCGCAGAGATCGATCGTCGCCTTGTCCGGATAGAGGACAGGGTCCACACGGACCGAATCGGCCCCCGGGAAGAAATAACTCACGTCGATCGGATCCAGTTCCTCGTCGATCTGGGACTCCAGGACGGAGATGTCGCCGTTGGCAGAGACATAACCTGTCGCATCCATGTTGCGGATCGCAATGTCGGGACGGCACATGAAGTCGATGAAGTAGGTCGCAGCCTTGACGTTGACGGCATATTTCGGGATCACCCAGCCGTCAAACCAGACGTTGCTGCCTTCCTGCGGGACGACATATTTCAGGTTCACGCCGACCTCGGCGGCTTCTTCGATCGCCCACACGGCATCGCCGCTCCAGTTGAGGCTGACATAGCCGCGCTCACGCGTCATCTGGTCCTTTCCGAAATCCGCTTCCCAGCCGGCCACAAGGTCCTTGACCTGCTTCAGGTAGGCTTCCACGGCCGCCAGGGATTCGTCGGAAGAGTCGTGCATCAGTTCATCCAGCGTGACCTTGCCCTCCTGGAGTTCCTTCTGCTTGAGATAGATCAGGACCGGGCCATAGACGTCGCGGGGAGCGTCCTTGATGAAGATCTTGTCCGCAAACTTGGGATTGCGGATGATGTCCCAGGTCGAAGCCTCCTCATCCGTGACATATTTCGTGTTATAGATGATGCCGGAAGTACCCCACATGAAGGCAACGCTGTAGTCGTTGGCATCGATCGTCGGATTGATCTTTGCGAACATCTCGCGGATATAGGGCGACTTGTTGTTCTCGATGTAATTGATCGAATCCGGCAGCGAGGCGAAGTCCAGGGGCTGCAGCAGGCCGTTGTTGAGCATGCGCTCGATGATATAGTCGGAAGGGCAGACCACGTCGTAGTCCTCTTTTCCCTTCTCGATCTTGGAGAGCATGGTCTCATTGACATCGAAAGTCTGGTAAATGACCTTGATGGTCTCTCCGGTCTGCCGGGTGTACCATTCCTCAAACTCGGGGATGGCCGACTCATCAATGTAGTCGGACCAGTTGTACACCTTGAGGATTTGGCTCCGGTCGGAGCTGCAGGCGCCCAGCATCAGGGCAGCCAGCAAGAGGACAGTCAGTTTTTTCATTTGCTTTCAGCGAGTTTTTGGGCGCGCGCCTGGCGGACATTGATGACAATGAGGAAAACCAGGATCAGCGCGAATATCAGGGTCATCAGGGGACGCAGCTCCGGCGTGAGGCCGCCTTTGCGTGCGTCGGTATAAATGTAGGTCGAGAGCGTATCGAGGCCGATGGTGCCGCGGGTGAAGAAGGTCACCGCGAAGTCGTCCAGCGACATCGTGAAGGAAAGGATGAAGCCGCTGACCATCCCGGGACGCAGCATCGGGATCATCACCTTGCGCAGGGCCTGGCCGGGCGTGGCACCCAGGTCGAGGGCCGCTTCATAGACGTTGGGATTCATCTGCGTGAGCTTGGGCAGGACGCTGAGGACGACGTAAGGCGTACAGAAAGTGATGTGCGCCAGGATGACGGTCAGATAGCCCTGGGAGACACCCAGGAAGACGAAGAGCAGGAAGAGCGACACACCCGTGATGATGTCGGGATTGAGCATCGGGATGTTGTTGAGGAACTGGATGGCGTTCTTCCGGCGCCCCTTCAGGTTATGGATGCCGATGGCGGCGACCGTGCCGAGCAGGGTCGCGACGGCGGCTGCGGCCAGCGCGATCAGGATCGTGTTCTTCACGGCATCGAGCAGGGACGAACTCCCCTGCATGTTTCCGGTGAAGAGGTTCCCGTACAGGCGGGTGGAAAAGCCCGTCCAGTTGCCCAGGACGCGGGACTCCGTGAAGGAGAAGACCGCGATGAAGACCAGGGGCGCGTACAGCAGCACCAGCAGGAGCCAGATGTATGCTTGGGCGAAAAACTTCTTCATCACACGATCCCCCTCTCCGCTGTGGACTCATCCTCGCCCTGGAAGAGCGTGGAGATGCCGATGATGATGAGCATGACGAACGCGAGCGCCGCACCGTAGTTCCACATCGAGGAATTGATATTCTCCTGGATGATGGTACCGAAGAGCTTGATCTTGTTGTTGGTGAGGAACTCGGAGATGGCGAAGGTGCTGACCGTGGGCATGAAGACCATCAGGATGCCGCTGGTCACGCCGGGCATCGAGAGCGGGATGGTCACCTTCGTGAAGACCTGCAGGGGCGTCGCACCGAGATCCTCGGCCGCCTCCGCGTAGGACTTGTCCATCTTGTTGAGCGTGTTGTAGATCGGATAGATCATGAACGGCAGATAGTCGTAGACCATACCGTAGAGAAGCGTGCCCTTGCCCAGGGTGATGCCGAGCATGTTGAAGAGCTCGGCCGTAGCCAGGGTGCGCATCAGCGCGTTGATCCACATCGGCATGATGAACAGGATGATGGTGACCGCGCTGCGGTTGAGGTTCTTGTTGGCCAGGATCCACGCCGCCGGATAACCCAGCAGGATACAGATCACCGTATTCTCGATGGCGACCTCCAGCGAGAGCGCGAAGGTCCCGAGCGAATCCGCGTCGGAGAAGAAGCGCGTGATGTTGGCAAGCGTGAAATGCCCCTGCCCGTCCTGGAACGCATAGATTGCGATCAGGACCAGGGGCAGCAACACGAAGATGAGCAGGAACACCAGGTAAGGGATGCTCCAGCTGGAACGCTTAATCCTCATTGGAGCTTCGTCAGTTTGAAGGCGGACGGGGCGATGGCCACGCCGACCAGGTCCTCCTTGTCCCAGATATCCTGGGTATCCACGTACAGGTATTCGCCGCAGTCGGTCAGGATCTGCAGGTGATAGTGGTCACCCTTGTAAAGGATGAAGTGGACGTTGCCGCCGACCACGCCTTCTTCCTGGTGGTCCAGGAGTTCGACCTGGTCGAAGGCCACCTCCGCACGGATCTTGTCACCGGGCGCGAACCCCTCGGGAACGGGGCATTCGAACTCGGCGTCCAGGACGGAGATGTGACCCTCGTCCACCACCTCGCCGTCCAGGGTGTTGCAGGTCCGCTCCTTACGCATCACCTGGATGTCGGAAGGACGGATCAGCAGGCCCACGGTGGAGCCGACCTCGAAGGCGTTGTAGTCCTGGATCATCAGTTCATAACCGCAGTCCGTATCGACGAACATCTCGTAGTGGACGCCCTTGAACGTGCAGGTCCGCACGACGCCGGTAAACTGGGCGCCCTCCGTATGGGCCATGATATAGACGTCCTCGGGGCGGATGACGACGTCGACCGGGTTATTCTCGCCGAAGCCCTCGTCCACGCATTCGAAGTCGTGCCCGATGAAGGAGACCTTGCGGTCCTCGATCATCGTGCCGTTAAAGATGTTGCTCTCTCCGATGAAGTCCGCGACGAAGGAGTTGACCGGCTCGTTGTAGATGTCGGCCGGGGTGCCGATCTGCTGGATCTTGCCCTCGTTCATCACGACGACGGTGTCGCTCAGCGTCAGGGCCTCTTCCTGGTCGTGCGTGACATAGATGAAGGTGATGCCGAGTTTCTGGTGCATCTCCTTCAGCTCGATCTGCATGTCCTGGCGCATCTTGTGGTCCAGGGCGGAAAGGGGCTCGTCGAGCAGCAGCACCCGGGGCTGGTTGACCAGAGCGCGCGCGATCGCGACACGCTGCTGCTGGCCGCCGGACAGGGAATCCACGTTGCGGTCCTCGTAGTCGCTCATCGAGACCATTTTCAGGACCTTGCGCACGCGGGCGTCGATCTCCTTCTGGGGCACCTTGGCCAGCTTGAGGCCGAAGGCGATGTTGTCATAGACATCCAGGTGCGGGAAGAGCGCATAGCGCTGGAACACCGTGTTGAGCGGGCGCTCGTACGGTGGCATGCCGCTGAGGTCCCTGCCGTCCAGGGTGACACGGCCGCTGTCTGGGTTGGTGAAGCCGCCGATGATACGGAGCAGCGTGGTCTTGCCGCAGCCGGAGGGGCCCAGCAGGGTCACGAATTCTCCGTTCTTGATATACAGGTTGATGTCATCGAGGACCACCTTTTCGCCGAAAGCCTTGCAGAGGTGCTCGATGTTGATGATGATGTCGTCCTTGTTCATTTTGCGCGACGGTTCAGGAGGGTCTGCGTAAGCGGGAAGTTGTAGGTGATGCCGGCACCCCAGAAGAAGCCGTCGAGGTTGTTTGTCCCGGCGAGGGCATGGATGCGCAGGTCATCTTTTTCCGGAATCGGATAAAACTGGATGCACATGGCACCGGAGAGATACTTCTCCGGGATGCCGAAAAGATCCGATTCGTCTCCCAGATTGCTGGTCTCGAATACGCCCTTCAGCCCGGCTTCCAGCCAGTCAAGAGGTCTCCAGGACAAGCGGCCGACAACATTGTGACCCCGGTTCTCCCCGAAGAACGGGCCGGAAGCCCCTCTCCCTTCTCCATTGCTGAAAGGACTTGCCGTACGGTACATATAATCCACGCCGGCAGTGAACGTTTCCGTGAAGGCGAACTCATTGCCTAGCGAGAAAAGGAAGATATTATTATGGGTGTCGGGCTCGACGGGCTCGACTTCATAACCGATCGCACTGAGGCCCCAGATCGAAGACCAGATGCCATGCTCCCCTCTCCACTCAAGGCTCTTGCTCAGGAGGCCGCCTTCAAAGGGACGGGCCGAGAAGGGGGAAGAGAGGAGCTGGAGCGAAAAAGTATCCGACTCGGAAGGGGTCACATACTGCACGGCGCCTCCATACTGATATACCTGGGCGTTGTTCCAGAAATTGGAAGTCATCTGCCAATACTGGTCGAAATCATAGGCATCGATCTCAAAACCGCCGGTAAAGATATAATCCTTGCCGACCCGGATGTGCCAATTGCCCAAATCCAAGGAAAGCCAAGCCCATTGGCACCAGTCCGCCTCATCGGAGCGCAAAGTATTGGCATACAACGACCGGGGGTCGTCGTTTACCCAAAGATTGCAGAACGAATAGGAAAGATGCTCGCCAAGGCTGCCTTCCAGAAGGGTATAAACATAAGGAGAAACCGGATAAGCGTCAACGCGTGTGATGATTGACAACTCGGGATAATTGTTGACCGACTGGGCTTCCTGGCCGAAGGCCGGAGAGCAAAAAAGCGCGCATACGGTCATGAGCGACAATAATCTCTTCATTCTCTTCTGGAAATATGTAA
>JAEEGF011453359.1_pt1 | contig 11393 bp, 10 predicted proteins | sample 9134171 | NCBI WGS metagenome assembly JAEEGF01 (sample SAMN16246542, study PRJNA631951) | gut metagenome | biome: gut microbiome; feature: rumen; material: AP-attached | host: Bos | place: Iran: Karaj | collected 2018-10
TGTCTCATATTTGGCAATGGCATTTGGGGAGATCTTTCCGTCTAGCAGCGAACACAATGCTCTTTGTGAATAACCTCGAATGGTTCTTGCGTTTATAAGTCTCTGTGCAAAAGTGCTTTCCATGATATTCTTTTGTTTTAACTGGTGTGCAAATATACAAAAATTATTAAATTTTGCACACCAAATATTATTTTTTGCCTATGACAAAAGAAATTGTTGAAACAAACATGTGACTGCTGTGGTACGACAGCTTTGTTTATTTAGGCGTTCAGGATTTTTTTCCCTTCACTCAAGTTTTGTATGCAATGAGGCATTGGTCAAAGTTGTCTCATCATGCTAAAATAATTCTAGAAAGAAAGCTGTTCCATTAGTGAATGAACGAGTTCTTCTGAGATTATTCCGATAACCTCGCTTTCTGAAGTTGCCATGTGAATTTTTTCAGCAGCTTTTTTTTCACGAGAAGATAATTCAATTACAGGTATTTCTTGGATCGGATTATCCTCTTCTAATTGGGAAATGCAATATGTTGTCATAGTGTTTTAGTTTTCAAAATAGTTACTGAAAAAATGATGATTCTTTCCTGCATCAAAATAGTGTTTCCGTTTCATCCAAATGATGCCATCTCCTTTTGAAATAACCATTACATCAATAGGTCCACCTACGGTTTCTTGGTCTGGGCTTACTTTGCGCTTCAATGATGTAAGTGTAATCAAGCTTTCAGCAAAATCCGATAAATCTTCTTTTTCCAAACTTGCCACGGAATTAACGAACGGGGCGGTGTATTGAACGTTTTGGGCTTGTTGGCTTAAATTCATGAAAGTCTGAACGAAAGGCTCAATAGAGATTCCTTGGATTTGTTTTGCCAATTTTGGATCATTTGGCTTTATCATTTTTGCAAGTTGCTTTGTGAAGGACTGAATAGTTGTTCCAAGGCTATTCGCATAAATTGACCGTATTTGTGGAGAAATGCCACTTAATATGGTGTGCATTACGTCTGTTTGGGCAAATGGACAGATAGAAGCATTATTTGAATTGCTGATTTTAGCGGGGAGTTGGCGTCGAACTGCTAATACTCCGTTAATAATGCATCCAACCTCACACGAGAATATGGATGGATAAATTTCATCTTCTCCGTATCCTGTAAAGACCAATCCTGATGATACTATAGGAGGGATTCCTTTTGTGAGAAGATTTACTAATAAGTTCTTTGCTTCGTCAGGGCCAAGTAGTAATCCCGCATTGATTAATTCCCCAACGCCTGCATTTAATTCCTTTGATGCGTTTTTGAAAATAAAATCTCGAGTACGATCAGTAAACCCATCCAAATAATTTGGATTAATATTGTTGCAAAAATTCATGAAAACCTGCGTTAATTGGGCAGGCGCAACATTCTGTCGTAAATCAAAACAGAATCCGATTATGAATTGCTTCAAAAACAGCAATGCTTCATTTGGGTCAAAGCAATAGTATTGTTTCTTTTTAATGAAATCAAAGAAATCGTCAACATAATCGCTTAAATGGGCAAACGATTTGTCTTTTAGATTTTTTCTATATTCTTTGATGATTATCTCCCATGGAGTTCCGACCAGTTCTGCATTTCCATAGATTGCGATAGCCACAGGATGGTGTTTGGAAAGCGAAAATAGCTTATTCGCACTATTTAACACCTTTTTTCCACCACCAAGTGTCACCGCACTATCAGCTGCAATTGCAACCGCATGCTTGTTCATCACTCCAATAATAGCAGTCATTTTGATTGTTTATTTCGATGGCAAAGATAACGCTTTTCCCATAACTCCGCAAGAGTTTTGTAAAAAAAATAGCACTCTTGGGTTAAAATTTTCAAAAAATCCGTCTTCTCAGGTTTTCAGAGAGGCGCTTGTGACAAAACTGCAAGGGCTATTGCAGTTTTCCTTTCTGTCTTGCGAGTTTTTTAAAAACTGCTACGGGCCGTAGCGGTTTTGGTTACATTCTGTTTGTCAAGTCAATACTGCGACAAGTTGTCGCGTATTTCACCAAAGTCATTTTTTTTGGTTAGTTTATCAATGATTTTCTTTTTTCAGAACATCTTCTTTGCCATATCAGAAAATAGTTGTATATTTACCACCGATTTCAAAGTGGAATCACGAAGCGTTATGCTCATCTTGCTATCGGAAACGTGAGAAATTTCTATGATAATAGTGCAAGAGAGCGTGACAGCTCGCGTATATAGCGTGGGCTGATTACTGCGTCTGCATTATTAGGGTTTTCTCACGACCTCCGATAGAAGAAGTGTATATATCATCCTCTTTTTTTGTAGAACCTATCCAATTCCCATTTCATGGGATTGTTTTGGATATAATTGGCGATATGGTTCATTTCGATTTGGTTGCGAATGATATGATCATGATAACGTGATTGCCATGCAAACGGAATGTCATGTTCGTTTGCGTATTTGGTGACGGCGGATTTAATTCCACGCACCACCGATGCCAAATTCCCCGATTGCGGTCCAAACCGTAGGGACGCACCGCGTGCGTCCGTTTCACCGCGTGTTTCCGATTCATTCGGTTTATACAATATTGCGGACACATTCGATTCGGACGCATTCGATTCGGACGCATTCGATGCGTCCCTACAAGGAACAACGCGATTATAAACAACGATTAGATGAACATGGTTTGGCATAACCACAAACATTGGTATTTCAACATCATTTTGACGAATAATCGCCGTTTGTTCGATTTGTTTCACCGCCCATTCCCCAATTTCCGACAATTCCAGCCGACCATCAACCACATCGCCAAAATACAATTCATGGTTTTTCGTGCAAAAGGTCACGAAATACCTTCCGCCATTGTAATCGTGCCATGTGGCACGCGGCGATTTCCGTTGTGGCAATTTGTATGGCATTGACGTTCAATTTTCTGCAAAGGTATTGTTTTTCCATTACAAAACAATTTGACGGAAACAATTATTCAATTTTCATGATTGCGGCTGCCGTGGTACGACAGCCCTACAGCCTAACGGGACAATTTCACCCTAGGGCTGTAGGGCTGTCACACCGTGGCAGCAGCAACACCATGATTTGCTATTCTTCAAACACTAAATCACCTTTTCCTAAATTACATTCCTTACATGTCGTTTCTAAATTCTCCATCGTAGTCTCTCCTCCTTTCACCCAAGGGTATTTGTGATCCACATGAAGGACAACGGTAGGATCTGTAGCTGGAGATCTGCCGCATTTACAACATTTGAAATTGTCCCTCGCCATTACCTTAAAACGCAAACGAAGATTGATGTCTCTTCTAGTCTTATGTGTTGTAGAATGCTGTGATTTAGCACTTTGACTATTCGATTCAGGTGTAATTATTTCATTTGACGTTGAATCCGGGACATCTTCATTCAAGTCTTCGGAAACATCTTCTGAATTAATGTATTTCACAAAAGCCTCTAACGCACCTCGCCAACCACCAAAACGACGGGTAAATGTGTTTTGTGCGAAATTAAACTCTCCATTTTTTACATCATTAATTGTAGGCTGTCTTCCCAGTTTTATCCAAACACGCTCTATATCTTGAAATAACTCTTCATCAGAAATCTCTTTGCCTTTACCCAATCTATATGGAGTAGATTTCAGTCCTGCCATTTGCAGTAAACTATCCCAACTGCTATATTTGTGTAGCATAGCACTTTTGTCAAATCTGCCGTATTGTTCATATTCACCTGTAGTAATAAAATCTTTTCCTAACGATTTGGCTATTAACTTCATATCAGAAAAGAAATCTTCTTCTTTTTCCAAAAAATCATGTCTACGATGAGATACTTCATTAACTTTAAGTCCGACTGTTTTTATGGCATTATTCCAGCTGCCAAATCTTCTAGTGATAGTAGAAGAACCATATTTCCCAAGTTTTTGATATTCTGAACGAGAAAAATAATCCGTTTTTAATAATTCAGCGACTCTCCGAAGATCTTCCAATAATTCCTCATCTGAAACGTCTCTATGATATTCATTCAACTTAAACTCCATAATAACCAAATTTCGAATGATTTACTTTGCAAAACTACACATTTTTATAATACAAAACAAAATAGCGCACCCCAACGGGATGCGCTGTTTTCATTTAAATCAGGAAAGATTATTTCCCTTCGCTCAGCTTCTTATACCCCTCATAGCGGAGCTTGGCGAATTGTTCGGTCTTGGCGAACAGTTCCTTGGCTTCCTCGGGGAAGGTCTTCAGCAGTGAGTTGTAACGGACTTCACCCATGATGAACTTCTGGAAGTCGGCCCAGTTGGGTTCCTTGGAATCCAAGTGGAAACCGTTCTTGCCTTCTTCTTCCTCAGCGGGGTTGAAGCGCCAGAGGTGCCAGTAACCGCAATCGACGGCGAGCTTCTCTTCCATCTGTGAGTGGCCCATGCCGATCTTGATGCCGTGGTTGATACAAGGAGCGTAGCAGATCACCAGTGACGGGCCCGGATAAGCTTCAGCTTCCTTGATGGCCTTGAAGTACTGGGCCTGCGAAGCACCCATGGCGACCTGAGCGACATAGACGTAGCCGTAGCTCTTGGCGATCATGCCGAGGTCTTTCTTGCGGACTTTCTTACCAGAGGCAGCGAACTTGGCGACAGCACCGGCAGGTGTAGCCTTGGAGCTCTGACCGCCAGTGTTGGAGTAAACCTCGGTGTCGAGGACGAGGACGTTGACGTCTTCGCCGCTGGCCAGTACGTGGTCGAGACCGCCGAAGCCGATGTCGTATGCCCAACCGTCACCACCGAAGATCCACTGGCTCTTCTTGGCGAGGAAGTCCTTGTTGTCCAACAGTTCCTTCTCGAGCTCGCAGCCGTGGCAGATGCAGATCTCGCGACCAGCCTTCTTGGCTTTCTTGGCCTCTTCGAGTTTCTGGGCGGCCACTTCCTTGCCGTAGATCTCTTGGGCTTTCTTGGAGCCGAAGAAGTCGATGCATCCGTCGATGGAAAGGAGGGCCTTTTCAAGAGCAGCGACGAATTCGTCCGTGGCCTTGCGGTTAGCGACCGTGTCGTTGTAGGTATCCAACCACTTCTGGGTGGCTTCCTTCATCCAGTCGAACACGGTGGTGTTGACCAGCTCTTCAGCCTTCTTGCGGAGACCTTCGCGGATCTTGCGGGCACCCGTGGCCATACCGAGACCGTACTCGGCGTTGTCCTCGAACAGGGAGTTGGCCCATGCCACACCGCGACCGCTGCGGTAGTTCTTGCAGTAAGGTGTTGCAGGAGCGGAGCCGCCATAGATGGAGGAGCAACCGGTAGCGTTAGCCACCATCATGCTCTGACCGAACAATTGGGTGATGGTCTTGATATAAGGTGTCTCACCGCAGCCAGCGCAAGCGCCTGAGAACTCAAACAGCGGCTGTGCGAACTGGCTGTTCTTCACGTTGGCGTACTTGTCGATGAGTTCGTCTTTGTAGGTGACCTTCTTCTGACCGTACTCCCAGTTCTTGGCTTCGTCGAGTTGGCTTTCGAGCGGTTTCATCACCAGAGCCTTCTCCTTGGCAGGGCAGACGTCGGCGCAGTTGCCGCAACCGGTGCAGTCCAACACGGAGACTTGCATTCTGAAGTGCATTCCGGCCATCTCCTTCGGCATCTTCATGTCGGCGGTCTTCATGCTCTTCGGAGCTTTCTTCAGCTCGGCATCGGTCATGACGACAGGACGGATGGCAGCGTGAGGGCAGACCAGCGAGCACTGGTTGCACTGGATACAGTTGGCGGGGTTCCACTCGGGAACGACGGTAGCCACGCCACGCTTCTCGTAAGCGGTGGTACCGGCCGGGAAGGTGCCGTCAACGATGTCCTTGAAGGCGCTCACGGGCAGGTCGTTACCGCATTGGGCAACCATTGGACGCATCACCTTGTTGATGAACTCGGGATCGGCATCGTTGTGCTCGAACACGAAGTCGGTGGTGCAGTCAAGTTTGGCCCATTCAGCAGGGATCTCAACCTTGGTGATCTCGCCACCGCGATCGACAGCAGCGTAGTTCATGTTGACGATGTCCTCACCCTTCTTACCATAGCTCTTCACGATGAACTTCTTCATCTGCTCGACAGCCAGGTCGTAAGGAATGACGCCCGAGATCTTGAAGAAGGCGCTCTGGAGGATGGTGTTGGTGCGGTTGCCCAAGCCAATCTCAGCAGCGATCTTGGTGGCGTCGATGATGTACATGTTGATGTTGTTGAGGGCCAGGTACTTCTTCACGTAGTCGGGAAGATGTTTCTTGGTCTCAGCAACGCTCCAAGGTGAGTTGTAGAGGAACGTACCGTTCTTCTTCAGACCGCGGAGGCAGTCGTACTTGCGCAGGTAGCTCGGGACGTGGACAGCCACGAAGTCGGGAGTGCCGACAAGGTAAGGAGCCAGGATGGGCTGGTCACCGAAACGCAGGTGCGAGCAGGTGTAGCCGCCTGACTTCTTGGAGTCATAGTCGAAGTAAGCTTGGCTGTATTTGTTGGTGTTGTCGCCGATAATCTTGATGGAGTTCTTGTTGGCTCCCACGGTGCCGTCAGCGCCGAGGCCGTAGAACTTGGCTTCGAAGGTACCCTTCGGAAGGATGGAGATCTCTTTGCCGACTTTGAGTGAACGGTGGGTGACATCGTCCTTGATACCCACGGTAAACTGGTTCATCGGTTTGTCGGAGGCGAGGTTCTTGTAAACGGCCAGGATCTGGGCGGGGGTGGTGTCTTTTGAAGACAGACCATAGCGACCGCCGATGATCATAGGCTTGTATGGGCAGTTCTTGAAGGCTTCCACCACATCGAGGTAGAGCGGGTCGCCGTTGGCGCCGGGTTCCTTGGTGCGGTCGAGCACGCAGATGCGTTTCACGTTCTCCATCAGGCTCTTCGGCATGGCCTCCATGAGGTACTTCACGCTGAAGGGACGATAGAGGTGTACGGTGACGAGACCGAGCTTCTTGCCAGCCTTGTTCTCCTTGTCGATGACGGTCTTGATGACATCGTTGACAGAGCCCATGGCGATGATGACATCGGTGGCATCGGGAGCGCCGTAATACACGAACGGAGCATATTGACGACCCGTGATGCGGCTCATCTGCTTCATGTACTTGGCAACGATGTCGGGCAGAGCATCGTAATATTTGTTTTGCAACTCCCTGGTCTGGAAGTAGATGTCGGGATTTTGGGCGGTGCCGCGGGTGACAGGATGCTCAGGGTTCAGAGCACGTTCGCGGTACTCCTTCAAAGCCTTGTAGTTAACAAGCTTGCGGAGCTTTTCCATATCGGCAGCCTCGACCTTCTGAATCTCGTGTGAGGTGCGGAAACCGTCGAAGAAGTGCACAAACGGCACGCGGCCTTCGATGGCGGCGAGGTGAGCGACAGGGGCCAGGTCCATGATTTCCTGGACGGAGCTGGTGGCCAGCATGGCGAAGCCGGTCTGACGGCAGGCCATCACGTCGGCATGGTCGCCAAAGATGGAAAGAGCCTGGGCAGCCAGAGAACGGGCGGAGACATGGAAGACACCCGGGAGCAACTCACCGGCGATCTTGTACATGTTGGGGATCATCAGCAACAAGCCTTGTGAGGCGGTGTAGGTGGTGGTCAAGGCACCAGCCTGCAAAGAGCCGTGAACGGCACCAGAGGCACCGGCTTCGGATTGCATCTCAACGACTTTGACGGTCTCGCCAAAGATGTTTTTCTGACCTTTAGCAGCCCATTCATCGATATACTCAGCCATCGGAGATGACGGGGTGATAGGATAAATGGCGGCCACTTCACTGAACATGTATGCAACGTGAGCAGCAGCCTGGTTGCCATCGCATGTCAAAAATTTTTTTTCTGCCATTTCTTAAATGTTTGTTTGATTGTGATTTATGTAGTTGATCTTCGTTTTCGGAATTTGGATGCAAATTTATACATTTTTCTGAATCACCTATTCAATTTAATTACTATTTTTGCCGACTCAAAAAAAAGAATCGACAACAGTTAAACAATACACAACTAAACAAACAGAAAAATGAAAAAGTTATTCTTAATGATGGGTATGGCCTGCCTTTTCATGGTGGCCTGCAACAATGCTCCTAAACAGGAACAACAAAAGGAAGAACCCAAACAGGAAGCCGCAGCTCCCGCCGAGGAACATCACTGTCCATTCTGCACCTTGAAGGGTGAATTCGCCAACTGGGAAACCATGGAAGAAGCCGCTAAGGCTGAACTCGTGAAGAAAGGTTATGACCTCTTCGCCCAGATGGATGCTAAGAAAGCTGAATGTGAAGCCAATGGCGAAGCCAAAGCTTGCTGCAAAGAAGGTGAAGGCAAACATGAATGCAAAGAAGGCGAAGCCAAGGGCTGCGAGGCTAAGATGGCCGAAATGACTCCTGAGCAGAAAGCCGAATGCGAAGCCAAATGTGCTGAGAAGAAGGCCGAATGCGAGAAGATGATGGCTGCTTGGGCTGAGTTTGAGAACAAGACTCTTGACGAGCAAAAGGACCTCATCCTCGGTCGCATCGCTGCCATGGGCATGGGCGGTGACAAATGCGAGAAGGAAGGACAACCTCAGTCTTGCGAACAGCCGGCCAAATAATCCGAATTGGTAATTCATGAAAAACGTAGAGATGTCATCAAATGACGTCTCTACGTTTTTTTATTCGTCGCAATTTTGTTGGCAGCCTTCGTTTAGGATTTCCAGGCTGCTGCCGAGAGGACATTCAAACTGTCCGTTGATGTGGACGGTAGGGGCGTTGAGGATGCAGTGGTCGCCTGAGGGAATGGTGAACGCGCCAAAGAGGGGAGATACGTTGATGCTCTCGCTGGTGAGGTAGTAGGAAAGCGGCGAGTTGGAGTTGTTGTAAGAGAGGAGCGTGAGATGGTCTTGGCAGGTGCTGTTGGTGCAATGATAGAAGTTCACCAATGGGTCGCCAATGATGGTGAGACCGAAATACCAACATAGTGTTGAGTCCATGCTCGATTGTAGGTTTGAACCTCCATTCCACCAATCAACCAATGCTTGTCCCATGGTTTTTCCTTGTCCTAGAGAAGAATAAAAAACATCAAAATAATCCATACTTCCAACTTTTGTGCTTCCTACAGCAGAAAGACCTTCAGAATTTGGAGCGTAAATATAATCACCTGCCAAAAATGCATTAGATGATGTTGCTGATGTCCAACGACAAGCGGTACAACAAAATAGATTAAATCCCAAGGCTTTTATACCGTTTGAAAAAATTTCATTCCATCTATCTCTCCAATCAATGAGCCCATGTTTGAAGTTGAAATTCTTCCAATGAATATTTCTGGTTCCATGTCTCCTTGATAGATGTCAAAATAGCCATTACTATTGTTGTCGTACCATGCACCATCCGATAAATCCATATAATACAAGTCGCAGGGCCACCGTGAATAGATGTTATAATTGATCACATCATAAGCCTCATACCATGCGGGAATGATATCTCCGATAAAAACACATCCATCCAGATTGTTTTGGTGTGTTATTATAAGATTTTTTATGTCTTGGCAAGTTTCAGAAATGACCCATTCAATAACCACATTACAACCATACACGTAATGAATGTCATATGCATATCTATTAATTTCATAATTCATTTCTGAATACAAAGTAGAGTCAACTACTACTAGGACTTTATGAAGTAATTCTGCTTGACTTGATGCAGGAATGTTCATCACTTGGGCGTGCGAAAAAACTCCATCTGGCAAAGCTAAATACTTTTCGTCATCAAAAGGAACTGACAAGTCATTAGCATTAAAGAAATCATCTCTATTGTTATCACTTTGAATTTGTGCTTGGGTGCTGAAACAAATTCCATGAATTAATAAGATAAAAAGTAGAAATTTCCTCATTTTATAATTGCTTTTTCTATTTTTTTACGACCACCTTGTAAAACGATGCATATAAAGGCTAGTCCTTTATATTCCTTTAAGTAAAATGAACCGCCTTGCGAATAACAGGTTCTATTAATCATTGTTTTGCCTAAAATGTCAAAAATGGTGATGCTTTCTATAGGTTGTTCCGCGATGATTTCAAAGATTCCATTTGATGGATTTGGATAAATCTTTATATCATTAGTATTGTATTCATATAATCCTGTGGTGATAGTTGCTTCTGAGATAAAAATACGATAATATGGTTCAAAACCATTGTCGATTCTCATTGTTGATGAAAAGGTAGCCGTTAGCTCAACGCCATTCACTAATGTGTCATTGCCAATGATAATTGCTTCAATATCACCATAAGGACCTAAAAAAACTCTCTCATTGTCAAGATAATAGAATTTATCACCACTAAAAAACGCCAGCTCCATTCCGGGTAATGGAACGAAACCAATAGCAGGGTTTGGCGCATCATTCATTATTCCAGTCAATGTCTTTTCTTTAAGCGATTGTAAAACAGCAATCTCAAAGGAAAAGAACATGTTTCCAAATATGTCATAGCGTGTGGTTTCAACACCACCAACGGTAACAGATGTGTTTTCTTCATAAAGGTCTGGGTTGATGAAACCATGCTGCATTGCGTCTTTAATGGTTAAATAATAATAGTCGGTTCCGTCGTATACACTCAAGCATTGTAAACCATTATTTAGGGAAAGGGTGCCTTCTATGTTATCGGAAACAATGCCATACGGAATAGCAAGTTTTAGGTTAAATACCATAAAAGGCTCTCCATAATAGTCTGTCCATATTTCATGGGTGCCAACAAATATATATTGTGATGTTGAACTGATAGTCACTCCATTAACCACCCATGATGTATAATCCGTTTGTAATTCACCATCAATGGCAACAAAGTAAAGGAGATCACCATTATCATTAATGATAGCGTATGCATCAACAGGATCTGGCTCAGGATAAGCTATTGGACTAAGAATTCCCATCCAGCAAATCCGAGAATTAAAATATAAATATTCAGCATCAACTAGTTTTTGAATATCGATAACACTAAAGCTTTCCCCATTCCCATCTTCCATTTCCACAACAGTTCCCATAACCTCAATCTCGTTTCCAATGGGTATAGTATCGTAATGGATGAGCAGATGTTCCAAATAAGGATTCGGCCAGTAGCCGTCCACCATGACGTAGTACATCCCGTTTTCGGTGTTGATGGCAAAGCGGGTGTCGCATACATTTTGTTCGAAATGAGGAGCGTCAACTCTGCACACCAAACCGGATATGGTGTCCTGTGCAAAGCAGCAAAGGGCAGTCGCCATCAAGAAGGCCAATAAGGCAATGCTTTTTTTCATAGCTTTTTTGATTTTTGCAATGTCATTACAAAAATAGTCTTTTTTCTATGGCGAAAACAAGAATCCTAAATTTCTTAGGTTTTTTATTCATCACATTTCTGAAGGCATCCCTCGTTCTGATTTCCAGGCCGTTCCCGAGCGGGCTTTATTTCCACTCGAACGTATTGATCATC
>JAEEGF012099891.1_pt1 | contig 11393 bp, 7 predicted proteins | sample 9134171 | NCBI WGS metagenome assembly JAEEGF01 (sample SAMN16246542, study PRJNA631951) | gut metagenome | biome: gut microbiome; feature: rumen; material: AP-attached | host: Bos | place: Iran: Karaj | collected 2018-10
ATTTCCACAGCAGTTTTCCAACACATTTCTTAACAGGAGCATTTACCCCATCAACTGCCATACCTGGTCTATGAGCAATACTAGGTGGCAACACTACATAACTTCCTGCAGTCAAAATCGACTGACAAGTCTCCTCAGGAATCTCATAGAATAATACATCCTTCTCAGGATTATATTCTGTCTTCACCTGCGCCTCTGAAATATTTATTGTATCAATTCTCTCACTACCTTTTATAATCCATTGAATATCACAATAGTCATGATGAGCTTCCATCTTACAATCTTCCCAGTTCTTGGTAGTATACTCCTGAATATTATAATAGAAGGAATCGTCTACTATATATTTCCCAGGTTCAATATTTTCCAAATCCAATCCTTTTAAATATTCAATTGCTTCATTAAGTGTCATTTTTTGTTCTGCCACTCAAAATGTGTTTAAAAATACTCAAACACATCGAGAAATTGAAACCCTCACGGGTAGTTCTTACTGCTTCAACGTGTATGCTTTGGCGATTGCAAGCAATACGCTACTCACAAGTTCTTGTACACTCCACAGTCGTAAATTCCCGAAATAGCCTTCGGTACATACTTACATTTGCTTTAATTATGCAATGTTGTAAGTTACAGCATCTCTTAGATTAAGGCTTGCGTTAAAATCTCTATCTTCAACATAACCACATTCACATTTATAGATTCTATCTGAAAGTTTTAAGTCTTTCTTAATAGAACCACAGCAGTGACATAATTTAGAAGATGGATAGAATCTATCTACAACTCTTAGCTCAATACCGTTAGCATCACATTTAATTTTTAATTTAGTTCTAAATTCATAAAACTTTTGTGACGCAACAGCTTTTGAAAGATGTCTGTTTTTCATCATTCCTGATACATTCAAATCCTCAATAGTTATATAAGATGGTTTGTTTTTCACTATCTCAGCTATCGTTTTATTAATGTAATCAGTACGGATATTGGCTATCCTATGATGTAGTTTCTGTACTTTAAGCTTTTGTTTTTGTATATTTGCTCTCTGAGTGGACTCTCCTTTCTTTAACTTTTCATATTTACGTGAGAGACATCGTTGTTCTCTACGTAGTTGTTTCTCCAGTTTCTTTATTTTGGCTGACTTATTAATGTTTTTATAGGTCTTACCATTTGAAACTATTGCCAAATCTTTAAGTCCAAGGTCTATTCCAATTCCTTCATTTGAACTATTAGTAACTTTAGTATCCGGAATTTCTACAAGAGCTGATACATAATATCTACCTGCTTTTATAGAAACAGTTCCGCTTTTGATTACATAGCCATCTTTAGTCGTTGGAATGTAACCTTTTTCTTTTAGTCTCACCCACCCAAGAGTAGGTATATTGATGCGATGTCTTTCACAAAAACAATCTTTCGGATTATTTTTTACAAAATACATTTTTACATCAGACTTGCCTTTCTTCTTGAATCTGGGAAATCTACTCTGTCCCTTGAAGAATCGTGTAAATGCTACACAAGCGTCCTCAATAGATTTCTTAACTGATTTAGAACTTACTTCCTTAATCCACAGATAATCAGAATTATTTAGAAGGTATTCGTTGTTCAGCCATACGCTAAAGCTTTTACCAGACATAAACTTTTGACCAGTATCATGCAGTTCTTTATTGTGAGCAAGATAAAAGTTATAGACATATCTACAAGTCCCGATAGTCTTATTAATTTTAGTCTTTTGTTCCAATGTTGGATTTATTTCCGTCTTGAAGCTCTTTAGCAATTTCTTCATCCCCATTTATTTGTTTCTTATACTTACGAAGTCCATACAGTCTGCAAGAGAATACATTAAGAATTGAAACAATATCCTGCACAAGTTCTTCTTGTGGTGATAGTTCTTCATTATTTACTACCACTATAGTTGTATTAAACTTCATACAGAATTTCTCAAACCAATCATAGCCAAACCTAACGAATCTGTCCTTGTTAGTAACTATGATAGTCTTGATTTTTTGTTCCATAACTTCATCTAACAGTGCATTCCATTGTTTACGGTTATAATTAAGCCCGCTACCATAATCTTCAATGCATTGATCTACAATAATACCTTTACCATTACAAAACTGTCGTAAAAATGATATTTGGCTTTGTAAATCGTCTTTTTGATTTCTTGTAGATACTCTGGCATAAATAACTGTTTTGCGAGTATCACTTTCAAGATTAATACCTTTGAACTGAAGATATTGAGCGTAAGTGTAATAACGCCTATCAGTTGGAGTTCGATTTGCTTTTAAAGTACCTTCCCTATCCCAACGTTGTAATGTTTTGACGGAAACGCCTAGCAGTTCAGCGAAATCTTTTGGTTTGTAATTTTTAATATTTGATGTGTTCATACTATACACTCCTTTGAGTATATTTAAACACATTTAATCGCATTTGGCAATATTTTTAATCACTTAATTATTCTCCTTCTCGATAAATAATAGTTTCTAATTATCTATATCCCCACGCAATGAACATTGCATATTTATGACAATTCAAAATCCAAGCAAGATCTTATTTGGGTAAATGGTCTCACTTTGGAATCAGCAACTGCCACATGCTTCGGATGAGTTGCGTAATTCTGCAAAGCTTCCACATTTTCAAATGTAGAATCAAGCATTACATCTGCATTAGAAGATGGCAATCCATTGTTATAAATCTTGATATCAATCATACCAGGGATCTGCCCAGCCAGCCCTTCTAATCCCTCCTTAATTCCAGCCTTAATCTCAGCCTTCTCCTCTGGAGAATATTCATCCTTCAGTGTCCACAAAATCATATGCTTAATCATTTTGCGCTCCTTTCATCTGTTGCAATTAATGCATTTTCATAATTTCTATTATACATTAATCGATGCCCATAATACATCAAAAGCTTGTGAGACATTATCAATAACATCATTCTTTTCCTGGAAAATAAAAAGCAGCCACATGGGCTGCTTTTATAAGTCATAACTTGTCATTATATTATTATAATGAAATCTGTCCAGCGTACTCGCTTTCTCCTGACTTAACAACATAGTATGCTGTCTTCTCTTCTGGCTTAAGATAAACCTTGATATCATCAACTGCTTTTCTCTTGTTCTCAGCCTTGAAAGCATCCTTTGCCTTCTCTACAATGTCATCAATCTTGAAGTCTTCTCCCGCGAACTGCAAGATAACTGACTTTGTTGGCTCTGCTTTCTTCTTTGCAGCTGCCTTCTTAGTAGCTGTCTTCTTTGCTGTTGTACTAGCTTTCTTTGCAGCTGTTGTAGCTTTAGTTGCTGTTGTCTTAGCTGCAGCTGAAGCCTTTGATGCTGTTGTCTTAGCTTCTCCAGCTATCTTTGTTGCAGTAGTCTTAATTTCTTCTGCCACTTTCTTTGTGTCTGCCATAATTCTCATACTCCTTTATCTAACAATACTTTTTAATAATGTACCTCATTAAAATTATTATACTATTTTTTCAATTTATGACAATACTTATTTTTGTCTCATAATTCAGTTATCACAGCAGTTATTTTGTGCATTTTGTTCACAGTAATTTCACAGTTGTGAATATGGTTTGCTTCCTCCACCGCTCTACGGCTTTCCACTCTGGCGGATACGGATAATTTTGTCATTATGAATTGTTTCTTCCGTATTCTCCCTCACTGTTCGCAGTTGGATACGGCTAAAATCGTAGATTAACGCCAAGCCAGCCGTATTTCGCTTGGGCCTCTGAGCTATAATACAGTCAATTCTATAAAAAAAAGAAAAAACAACCGTATCTCTTGGCTTATCCCAAGTACAGATACAGCTGTTTTTTATGAATATCGATAAAACCACCGCATGACCTATGAGAACTCGACGGCTGATGCAGACTAAATAGATAAATCAGTCTAAAACCACCGTATCCTCTTACTTAAACTTAATATGCGAATCAAGTACTGAGAAGAATGAATCTGTCTGCACTTCCTGATCATCAGATACATGAAGCTTGTCGATGAGCTTCTGATTCAAATCTGCATAATACTCTTTATCAAGTTCAGAAACAACTGCGTTGATTGCAGCCTCTCTTCTCTCTTTGACAATGTTAGCTTTGTTAGCTTCTGACAATTCCTCATCATACTTGTTGATACACTTGAAGAAATAATATCCGTCACTTGTTGGAATCTTGTCTGACACTTCATCATTATCCAGATGGAATACCACATCCTCAACAGAAGTCTCATAAGTACCTCTGCCAAATGTAACCTTGGTTGTATCAAGTTCATTATATGTAGAAGCTAGTCTCTCAAAAGTTGCACCATTGTTTATACTCGCCTGAATCTCATTGGCAGTATCTTCATCAGATACATAAAGCACCAATGCCTGCATCACTCTGGCCTCATCCTCACTTACAGTTTCATCAACCTGGCCCATAAGCTGCTTGTAGACTTTCTCAGCCAAAGCATAACGAGTATACATTTCCTTCACTTCCTTTTTAGAAGCTCCAGTATATTTTTTCTCAGCTCTGTTCAGCGAATCATAGTATTCTTTTGCTGCATCCTCAACCTTTTCCATCTCCTGCTCAGTGAGTGTAATCTCATTATTCTGAGCAAATAAATTCAGCGAATACACTTTGGTCAGATGCTCTAAAGCTGCGCTCTTAATACTTGCCTCAATAGTATCAGTATCATACTCTCCATTCCACAAATCAGTATCATATACCTTGCCATATATGTTCTTATAATTTGCCAGATACATACGATACTCATCTCTGCTACATGACATATCACCAATCTTGAATACGGTATGCCATCTGCTCTTTGATGCGAAATATATCTCTCTATCACCGATAGTACAACCTGCGAAGCAAATCACAGACATAGCTGCCACCAGCAACAGCGCTAAACTCTTCTTAACAAACTTCATCTTCTACTCTTCCTATCTTTATTATCACTAGCCATTTCAAACCAATTAATTATTAATTCTAAATTTACTGGCCTACCCTTCTACCACCAGGTATCTGCCGTCTCCTACAGCGAAGACTTCATCAGCACCTAATATTTCCTCGCGAGACATTCCAGTGATATCCATCTCCTCTTCGAGATATTCAATCACTTCCTTCTCGTTGTCACATACAATTGCCATTACATCCTCCAGGAATTCTCTAGCTTCCTGCTCTGTATCAGCAACTGCTTCAGGATACAATTTCAATTGATTATTGAGAAATGCCTGTACGCATTTCTTATCATAAGTATAACTGCTCATACTCTACTCCTCTCAATCAGCCCAACTCACAGAGCCAGATAAATATCTAACTCCATCCTGTCAGGTAATATACCAATTAACATCTAAATCAATATTAATTCTAACTGATTTCTCAATCATCAAACTCACGCCTGTAAGATTATAACACGATAGTCTTGTCTAGGCAAAATGAATATATAATTATCTCCTTCACCTTCTGTCCTCGGGCTTTGGTAATTGCATCTGCATAGAGCTTCAACTGCGCCTCGTATCTGCCAACAAGCTCTTCCTCTCTAGACACCTTATCCGTCTTGTAATCCATAAGCACTATCTCCCCATCCTCCTCGAAGAACACATCAATAATACCCTGAATCAGTATTGGATCATTTTCCGGATTAGTCTCCTTGTCTGGCCAGATGTCCTCTGGCATAGCACTCATAACAAATGGTTGTTCACGATACAACTTACCATTACCATCAGCTGCTGCCATTCTACGACACAAGTCTGACTCCAGGAAGTCCACTATCTTATTCTGTGAAATGAGCTCCACATCCTCTTCCTTCATCAGCCCTGCTGCCAATATAGCATCTCTTTGTCTGTTAAATGCTGCTGCCTTGTCAGCTTCCGAATCCATGAAATCATAGCACTCCATAAATCTATGAACTGCAGTACCGGTCTTGGCACCAATATTTACATCGCTCTGTCCTGCTGCCGCTTTAGCCTTCTTCTGAGCTATACTGTCCTCCAGTGGATTTCGTCCCCATGCATAGTCATCACTTCTCTCAGCATTTTCATGGCGCTCATACTCTTCCATTTTCTCATGCTTGATTTCAGATACAGAATACTTGGTCTTGTAATTAACCTTTTTCTCGAACTGATATGTATGATGATACTGACTCTTGATATATTCAATCAACTGCTCATCCGCATCAACAACATTTGACTCAAACTTATCTCTACGCTCTACAATAACTCCTCGGTCCATCACCATCTTGGCAGCCGCATCATCCAGTTTTACAATCTCTACGGGATACATGCCTCTCTTGTACTGAGTAGCCTGTAATATCCAATCCATATAGCAATCCGCTTTGATACGCTGGTCATAAGACATACGAGTTGTTCCGGTATTGTACTTACTTACATATTCTTCTGCATCCTTGGCGGCACTCACAGTAGATGTGATAAATAATTTCTCTCTGGCTCGAGTCATTGCTACATATAATATACGCATCTCCTCGCCATAGTCATCTTCCTTCACCTGAGACTTCACCACATTATAATATGCAGGAGTATATTTTATCTGCTTCTCATAATCGATATATTTAAGTCCGAAGCCAAGCTCAGGATGTATAATCAGATTCTTCTTCAGATCCTGATTCTCCAGCTTATTATTGCATCGTGCAAGAAATACTACCGGATACTCCAGACCTTTACTCTTATGAATACTCATAATCTTTACCGCATCATCATTTTCACTGACAAGCTCAGCTTCCGGCAAATCCACATCATACTTCTGACAGTACTCGATATAATTAATGAAGTTGAAAAGTCCCTTGTAGCTTGTAGTCTCATAAGCTACTGCCTGATCCACAAGCTTCTGTAAATTGGCTCTTCTGGCCTCGCCTCTAGGAAGAGCTGACACATAATGCAAATAACCTGTACGACGAATAACCATCTGGATTAGTTCATGAACCGCTACATCCTTAGATGCCTCTCTCATTTCCTTGAGAAATCCCATGAAGCCTATAATCTTCTTATTTAACTCATCCGGCAAATCGATTTCAGGCACTACATCTTCTGAAATATTTTCAGATATTCTATTCTCAACATCTTCTGATAAATTATCCTCCGCATCTCCCATAATCTCTGACATGAGATTTAATGCCATATAGTCATACAGCTTCAACATGCCATCTGCGAAATCCATTCCCACACCTTCATCAGTTGGAAATGTATTGATAGTCTGCTTAAGAAGTGCCAACTCATCATCCGTTACATTCCATGCAGGTCCATGTAGTGCTGCAGTAAGTGCCACATCCTGGTGCGGGTTATCTATAACTCGTAAAATATTAAGGACATATACCACTTCCGGCGCACTGAAGTATCCTGTGGATGTAGTAGCATGAGCTACAATACCATTTCTCTCCAATATAGATATATACCCGTCAGCTCTCTTTCCCGGGCTTCTAAGCAATATGGCAATATCTGAATATCTGATAGGTCTCTCGCCCTTTATGCTCTTATCATACACTGGCATCTGATTTGCAATTAGCTCTTTGATTTTGTTGGAAATGATTTGCGCCTCGTAGGCATCTGAGTTATCAAACTCAAAATCCTCTGCAGCCTCCTTGCTGTAATCACCTATAATGATTTCCATCTGGCAACGCTTGGCAGTTTCATCATTTACCACATAATCTCCATTTCCATATACCAGTCTGGCAGCATGGTCGTATTCTACATTTCCCAAGTCCTGCTGCATCAAAGGCTCGAATACATCATTGGTTCCATCTAACACCTCACCTCTGCTTCGGAAGTTCTGAGACAGGTCAATGGCGTGGCCCTGAGTTCTATCTGCTTTGTATGTCAAATATTTATTGGTAAATATTTCCGGCGATGCCTGACGGAATGCATATATACTCTGCTTCACATCCCCCACCATGAACATATTCTGTCTGCCTGGCTCCTGACGACATATACTTGATAGTATCTCCTCCTGTAAATAGTTACTATCCTGATACTCGTCTATCATAACCTCCTCATAGTACTCTCTCATATATTCCGCAGTAGAAGTAATACCATGCTCAGGATCATCAGCTCTTCTTAATATATGAAGTGCAAAATGTTCTATGTCATTGAAATCATATACATTCTTCTGAGACTTAAGCTCATCCAACACTCTGGTATAGTTTTCTGTAAGTTCTACCAGTTTCAGAATATATGGTTTTATAAGAGCATTTTCCTCATTTAAATCATTGGCAAAGTTGGCTCTAAAATCCTTGTTTGATTCGTTGAGATTCGTCTTCCAGGTGCTTCGCTTATCGATATAGGTCATGTAAGTTTTTAATTCTACATTCTTCTTAGGATTGTTCTTGAACTTAGTATTTTCCAAAGCTCTGACAAAGTCCATACCCTCCTGCTGTAGAACTTCATCAAGTACTTCTATATCATTGGCAAAATAATCTACCAGCTTTGTAAGCTCATCATCACCCTTACATTCTTCCAGGTATGACTCTATCTTGCATTTCTCAGCTTCCACATGCTGACGATATATTGCAATAAACTTCTGGACACTCTCTGAATTATAGAAATCCTCTGTGTCATAAATGGCTACCACATGGTCTAACCATTCCTGTGGCCAAGGATAGCTCTGGGCTCTGCCATGAATCTGCTCTACAAACTCACGAATCTGATTGTCCCCATATCCATCTACCATTTTAAGGAAGAGCTCATTATCCGCCTTGGCATACTCTGCCTCCATAACCTCTTCCATAGCCTCCTTGCTGAGAAGCTTCTGCTCCCCAGAGTCAGCTATTCGATAGTTCGGCTCAAGCTCTATCTCGTAGAAATAATTCTTTACTATATATCCGCAGAAAGAATCGATAGTTGTGATTCTGGCATTGTGTATAAGCACCGCCTGTCTGCACATATGATTGTATATAGGATCAGACTCTGACATAGATTCCATCTTCTCCTGTATTCTAGACAGAATTCTCTCTCGCATTTCAGCAGCTGCTGCCTTGGTAAATGTAACTACTACTATTCTATCTATATCTATAGGATTTTTCTCATCCGTAATTCTATTTACAATTCGCTCAACTAATACGGCAGTCTTTCCAGATCCTGCTGCTGCTGCAACAAGGACATTTTCATCTCTGGCATCTATTACTGACTGCTGATCAGCGGACCACTTAAATCCAGACATTTACTTCTCCTCCTTTCTGCTTCTTATAATGGCATTATCCCTAGACATGCGCTCGATGATTTCTACATCATTTTCCCCTGCCTGGGCAAATGACTTTTTCTCAAATCCCGGCAATCTGCCATCGAATCCACAGGAACCTTTGAAGTCACAATATTTGCAGGCATTGTTGTTATCATTTTCATAAAATGGTCTTAAACTAATATCCCCCTCTACAATAGCTCGTCCTGACTCCACAAGCTTGTTGCCCACATACTCACACAATGTATTGAAGTCTTCCTCCCGTAGGACTTTGCTATAATCAGCAAACTTTCTGTCCTTGGTGAAATCCTCATTGTTATAACTCTTATTGAGACTGAGGCTCTTGTAGTACTTGGACTTACAACCTGCAGGATCATTTTCAATCTCTTTGAAGGTTGTCTCAAGTTTCTCCAACACCTCAAAGTCACTGTTGTAATATCCGGCAGACTGCATAGCCTTCATGAGATTCTCGTAAGCTTTGCTGTCACTTCGAGATACACTATCACTCAAATTCTCCACAGATATAATTGGTCTATCAATCTTCTGATATACAATAGCGGCAGGAACTACCCGGCGGGTCTGCTGTTTTCCATCAGCAGCTCCAGCTCCATCATTAGCTCCAACTCCATCTGCTGCTGTCCCATCACCTGAGATGCCATTATCTGAAGTTCCATCCATATAAGCCTTGAGATAAGTCACCAACTGAGCCTGAAGACCATTGTATACATCATTTAACTTCAATTCTCTGGCACTAGACTTATAATCCACAATCTTCACATAGATAGTATTGCCATCGTCATAAGTATCGATTCTGTCAATCTTGCCCCGCAGTCGCATCTTGTGCATGTCATCAATTTCCATCTCAAATGCCTGAGCATTTCCTAATTCCTTGAAGTCCACCTCGAATCCTGTTGGAATCAAATCACTGTCTGCCACCTGTTTGTGAATCACATCTATAGTCTGGCGTATAGACTCACCCAGCATAATCATCTCGTGCACATCTCTACCGCTTTCAAATACCTGAGCCTTGCCCATAGTCTGGAAAGTCTCCTTGATAGATTTATCAATTAGCTCTTCCTTCTTCTCGGTAGAAATATTTTTCCAACCAGCCTCATCATCTGCTGCAATATTTTCTGCATATCTATCCAATATATCATGGTAAATATTTCCCTTATCAATGGCTGTAAAGTCTGCCTCTCTTCGCTTCTTCAATCGCAGTCCGTATCTCCAGAAATAAGCATAGGCACAACGCACATACTGTTCCATCTGACTTATACTTCCGGAAATATTTCTTCCAAAAACTGCTTCCACTGCAGCCTGAGATATCTTGTCATCTGTATGCACATAAAATGCTGCATCCATCACACGATTGAAATATCTGTATTTATCATCTCCCAGTCGTGCACATGCCTTCAGCCCTTCTGACATCTCTCCTGTGAGAGCATAATGTCTCAAATCATCCACTACCACATCAATTGATGCCTGTGGTGTGAGGAACTTTCTCTTGGTTGTCACATCATTTACCAACTCAGGCTTAAGTCCTGTAAACAACTTCTTCAATGTGGCAATAATATATGAAGGACGAATTGACTCACCAGCATTATTGATATTGGCATATGTAATCACCAAATCATTAGATGGCTTAGTCATTGCCAGATAGAGATAGAATCTCTGGTTAAATGCTCTCTGTCTATCCGTTGGAGCAAGTTCTATATCATTATTTATCTCAAGAAGTTTCTCTCTCTCCAGCTGGGAGAAGATTCCACCATTGCCAAGAGCCGCCGGAATCAATCCGTCATTAGCTCCGATGAGATATAACACCTTGATGTCTTCTAGACGGCTTCTCTCAATATCTCCCAGAAGTACTATATCGTTGCTTGTAGGAATTGTTGCAATTCCTATTGTAGAGAAACCTGCAGACAGAAGTTCAGCATATTCCTTCACTGTGAGGACCTCATCCCCAAGGAACACAATCATCTTGTCCAGTACATCCATTACATATCCATAGATTTTCTCATAGACCTTGTCTCTGGATACATCTCCCATCTCCTCGTACTTTATGGCCTTCTCCAGAAGTCTAACTTCCACATCATAGCTCTCAATCCAGGCAATAAGAGCTTCTGTTATCTCTCTTACACTTACAGTCTTATTGAGTCCTGATGTTTTGATAAATGTACCTATAGGATTATAAAATTTGCTTCGGATATTATTTATCTCCATAAGCATATCCTGACTATAATATCTAT
>JAEEGF011194838.1_pt1 | contig 11392 bp, 7 predicted proteins | sample 9134171 | NCBI WGS metagenome assembly JAEEGF01 (sample SAMN16246542, study PRJNA631951) | gut metagenome | biome: gut microbiome; feature: rumen; material: AP-attached | host: Bos | place: Iran: Karaj | collected 2018-10
CTCTAGCTTCTTGCGATAGGTGCCCCAACGCACGGTTGCCAAGCGATTTGCCTTGCGATAGCGCCAGAGGGCGGCATCGTCGCGGTCGGTGTGCTGTCCGCAGATTTGTAACATCTTGGGCGGCTCGGTGGTGCCGCTGAAGATGGGGAATCGCGGGCTCTCGCCTGGGTTGTCGAGTGCCATCCAGCAGATGCCCCCTACCTCGTCGGGCAGCCATGAGCGTAACTGCAGAACTGTGCTATAGGCACACCACGAGACACTGACGGTGCGAATGTTCTTCATCGCCGAGTCGCCCCGCGAGTAGTATATCTTGATTTCATCGGGCCGCATCCAGGGGTTGCTAGCCGGGGATACGATGGAGTCGGGCTCGTTCTCGACAAGGTTGCCTTTCTTGTCACGGCGCTTGGGGTTGGGAATGCGGTTCCGCCCGCTCAAGTTCTTGTCGGTTCCCTCGTAGTAACTGCCCAGCAGCTGCATCACTTGCTGCGCACTCACCTTCTTGTCGGGCTTGACGCTGAGGGGCAGCTCCTCGATGGTATCGCTCAAGCACAGCGATGGAGCAAGCTGGTCCATGATGAAGTGCTCACGTACGCTGTAGTTTTTGGTCTCCTTCATGTAGTTGCCGCCACTGTAGACACGCCAGAAGCTGAACTCGCTCTTCCCGTCCCACAGCTTGAGCTGCTTGGCCACATCAAAGACATTGTCACTGGCCATGTAGCGGTCCTTGTCGCCCAGATCGAGACGGCCGATGCGCGAGATGTTTGCCGAGACAGCAATCTCATCATCGGGGATGCGCACGGCAGCCCAAACGCCCCCGACCCTCTTTGGCCCCTCGCCAAAGACTTCAAAGATCCACACCTCGTTCTTGTCGGCGATGGTGAGGCACTCTCCACTGTCGCCATAGCCGTACTGCTTGACTAATTGGCCCATAAGACGTATGGCGTCGCGTGCTGTGGAGCAACGCTCGAGAGCGATGCGCTGCAGCTCCTCGATGGTGAAGAGCCCCTTCTTGTTGCGCAAGGTATCGCGCCCGCCAATGGTGGTTTCGCCCATGGCCAGTTGCTTCTCGTTGAGGCAGGGATAAGCCGTATCGAGATATCGATAGGTGTGACGCACCTGCGGGATGACGCCTCTCACGTGCATCTTGGTGCTGTCGAGTGGCGACTGGGTGTGCATGCGTTCGCTATAGATGGCTGTGACTGTGTCGCGCTCGTAATCGCGTGCGGGCGTCATGGTCATCCATGTGCGGTACCATGAGTCACAAGTGTGCGATGTGATGACCGAGCCGTCGGTCGATGCGTTCTTGCCGACCATGATGCTGGTGCATGCAAGACGGTCCATGCCCTGGGGCGTTGTCTCGTCGACTTGGGCACTAGCAGTCAAAGCGGCTATCAATGTCAGAGCGGCTAATAGTTTGGTTTTCATTATTGCTTAGTATTTATACTAGAGGAGCTAGATCTTATTCTAGTGGCACTAGCGTGTTTTGTCATTCGAAGTAACGTGTGTTCAATGGTTCATAAATTGCCTTGTCGGCCTTGATGCGCTCTAGCCAGTTGTTGATGCTGTCACATAGCTGCTGGTTATCCTTGCGCAAGACCCATGCTTGAAACTGCGAGAGGCTGATGTCGACCGAGACGTCCAATTTAGGAAGTTTCTTTGCCATTGCTCTTGCGATGCTCTGGTTGACGACGGCAAACTTGATTTCTCCTGCCGCCACGCGCATCATTAATTGCTCGGCTCCGTGTGTTGGGTCGGCCATGACGTGAATTGTATCGCCCATTTCCCTGCTGAGCCCCTCGATGCGCTCTTTCATGGGCGATCCCTTGACGACCCATACGGTGTCTCCCGCGAGTTGGAATTGTCGCCTCACTCCTGTGGACACATGCTGTACCAGTACTTGCTTGTCAATATAAATCGGATTGGTGAATAGGTAACGCTGGCGTGCAGCAGCTGTCATGGGAAACTGGGCCACCAGCACGTCATAGGTACTGTCGTTCAGGCCCTCAAGCCCCTTGGCAAGTGTGACGATGGGATGGAACTTCATGGGCCGTCCGCTGCGTTGCGACACGAGACGCAGCAGATCATAGTCGAATCCTCCCAGCGTGTCGTCATAGCTGTAGTAGGTGACTGGCGAGTACTCGATGGCAATATCAAGCGTGTCGCCTCCGCTAGGCTGGTCCTGGTCGAGCACGACTGGTTGGTCACAACGACTGAGCATGACCATCAGCGCGATGGTCACCGCCAGCAATGCCACATATAGCACCGCTCGTCCCTTGATAACTGTTTTTCTTTCGCGTAACATGCTATTAATGGCTAGTATAGAGCCTCGGGTCTGGATTATTTAATTGACAAAGTCTACACTGACACCCAGTTGGAAGCGGCGGGGATTGAGCGGATAGTGCGGAATGGCAAAGTAGTCGTTCCCGCCGAATATTTTGCCGTTGGCGTGGGTGTAGACGATAAAGAAGCGCGCCTTCTTCATCTTGAAGTTGGCATAGAGGTTTGCCAGCAAGAAATTTCCGCATTCCTTTTCATGCTGGGTGTGGAAGGTCATTGTGGCAGGGTTGTAGGTGGGTGCGTAGTACTTGGTGTAATAATTGCCATCGATACCCACCTGCACATGCAGCACCTTGGCGATCACAAACTGGGCGTAGATGTTGCTATAGATCGATAGTGCTGGCAGTGGCAAGACGGTCTTTTCGCTCGAGGTCTGATAGGTGATGCTGTTTTCCCAGCCTAATGCCTTGAAATGAAGTCCCTGTCGCAAGGTTGCACTGAGGACATGAATGCCAGGCGTATGCTTCACCGGCAAGCCTTCGTCACCAAAGTAGACGTAGTTCTTGATCGTCTCATAACCTACGTTGATATTAGTCCACGTCTGCGGGATATTCAGTTCACCACCCACACGAAACCGTTGTGTCTTCCCGAAGTCGTTTTGCCAGATGTAGTGGTTCGACACAAAGTTGTTGAGCAGATAGGGTGTCTCCATGTTCTTGAAATAGCCATAACCCCGCAGGGTTGCCGTGTCGCCCCTCACCTTTAGGCGCGTCTCGATGTCGCCCGTGATGTCGATGTCGCCGGCAGCACTGCCAAGGACGCCAAAGCGCGCTGTAGCCTGATAGCGCAAGTGCGAGCCTTGCTGCTTGGTGAGCTGCCCTCCCACCCACACGACGTTCTCGGTGTGCTTTGGTGAGATGCTTGCTGGAGCCACATCCAGCCCTGCAGGCAACTCGACACCTGTTCCGGTAATCGTGTCGGTGACCTGTGTGTATTTACGCAGCTCGTGAGTGGCAAATGCAGCGAGCCCAAACTTTGCCCACTTGTTGAATCCCTCGAGCATAGAGATGCCCACAGTGTTGCGCAACCTCCACCACTTATTCTGCTCGTCTGTGCCGCCCAGCTCGAGATAGGTGTTGTCAAATAACAAGGTATCCTCCATTCCAATGTCGTTGTTGAAGCGGTGGCGGTTGTCCTTGTAGTCCATTGTCCAGATGAAGCTGGTCACAGGAACATAGGTACGCCCAATGATGGTGTCGGTGATAGAGTCGCGCTGATATCGATAAAAGCCCACCTTGTAGCGGTGATTCATGTAAAACTGACTCCCCTTGACGCTGCTTTGTGCATCGGAGAGCCATGTGGTAATGCTCTTGTTGTCCACGCTAGTCTGTCCGCCCTGCACCTCGGCAGGATCGGTGATGAAACGGTCGTCGGTGATGCCACCATTCTCGCGGGTCGTGTAGTCATAGTGAGTAAAGAACGTCTGCAGCTCATAACGGTCGCCCATGTATGACCCGAAAACCTTCCAGGTGAAGTCCTTGTCAGCCTGGTTGTCATAGGAGCCCTTCGAGTAAATGTAGTCCATACCCGCCCCCACCTGAAGGCGCTTGTTGATATTGCCACTGAACAATGCCTGCGTGCGGTCCTGGTTGCTGCGCTTGTCACCACCCGTCGAGTAGCCCACCAGTGTCATGGGTATGCGGGTATTGAAGTAGCGCATCGTCGCCGTGTTGTGCAACCATGGCTGCAGCGCGTCCTCATGGAAGAACTCGCTAGTGATTGGGCGGTTGAAGAAGATTTGGTCCTGGCCAGGAGCACCATAGTTACCCGTCGTGGCCCACACATGACTGGGTCCCCATGGCAAGGCATATCGATGATAATCGACAAATAGCGTGTCGATGGTAGACTGCGTGCGTAGGCCCAGCGGCTCGGTAAGAGCCCAGGCAAACGAAGGCTCAATCTTCTGCTTTTTCTGCGCCAATCCTGCAAAGGCTGCACACAGCGCCAACAATATGATGATTACTCGTCTTTCCATAATAATCGGCAAAGATAGTAAATATAATTGAGAATTGAGAATTGAGAATTGAGAATTTATTGTGGACTGCAAAACACACCCATACTAGCTCACAATGCAAAAGCGCAGGACAATTCGGCATGTCCTGCGCTAATGAGTTGTTTGTAAGAGCATTACTGCTCAAAGGTTTGGGCTACTAGTTGTAACTGCTCGATGATGTCGATGCCTTGTGGGCAATGCGCTTCGCACTGTCCACAGGCAATGCATTCGCTGGCACGGCCATGACTCTTGGCGTGCAGATTGTAGTACATCTGTGAGTTACCCTTTTGGGTTGGGCCCAACATGTGCAGCATGTTATAGACGTTGAAGTACTCGGGGATGCAGATTTGTTGCGGACAACCGTCGGTGCAGTAGTGGCAAGCCGTGCAGGGAATTGCGATGGCTTCACGCATCAACTCGGCAGCCTGTACAACCATCTGCTGCTCATCATCGTTCAACGGCACGAAATCTTGCATGTAGCCCGTGTTGTCATCCATTTGCTCGATGTTGCTCATGCCACTGAGGACTACCATCACGTTGGGCAGCGAAGCCACATATCGTATTGCCCACGATGCTGCACTGGCATCGGGGTCGTGGCTGGCGAACAACGAACGCACTGAGTCGGGCACATTGGCCAATGCCCCACCCCGCACAGGCTCCATCACAATGACAGGCTTGCCGTAGCGCGTACAAATGTCATAACAAGTGTGCGCTTCAACCGCAGGACTCTCCCAATCCAAGTAGTTCACTTGCAATTGGACATACTCAACCTCGGGGTGTTGTTCCAGAAGTCGCTCGAGTAACTGCGTGTCACCGTGGAACGAGAAGCCGATGTGACGTATACGACCTTCTTGTTGCTTGCGGGCGATGAAGCCCCATCCATCGTGCTCATCCATGATGCGCGTATAGTCAGGATTGAGCGCATGCAACCAATAGTAGTCGAAATAGTCAACGCCGCAACGCTCTAGTTGCTCGTTGAAGATGCGCTCCATATCCTCAGTGCTGTTGATGAGCCAGCAGGGCATCTTGCTTGTGACGGTGAAACTGTCGCGCGGATATCGCTCGACAACCGCCTGCCGAAATGCGCCCTCGCTGGCCCCGCCATGATAGGGATAGGCTGTGTCGAAATAGGTGAAACCCCGCTCCATGAACAGGTCAACCATCTGCTTCGTCCGCTCCAAGTCGATACTCGACACATCATTGGGGTCGATGAGCGGCAAGCGCATCAAGCCAAAACCCAGTTTTTTCATGACTTGAGCAGATATCTAATGACCAGATACCCTCCAACGACTTGCAGCACCATGCCCGGGATGCCCAGACGGAAGTCCTGTAGGCCGGCATAGAGCGAGCCATGCATCAACGCCTCGATGCCACAGCCCACCACCTGATAGGCCAACACCACGCCCAAGAGCAACAACAGGCTCACACGGCCTGCGCGATGTGCAACAAAGGCGGCAATCACAGCCAACAGGGTCGACTTGATGAGAATAGCGGGCAGCATGGCAGCCGGTGGCATGCCAAACAACAGATGGTTGAGCACCGGCGACAAGACTGCTGTGAGCAATCCCACCTTCCAACCATACTTGTAAGCCCCCACAAGGGTGAAGAAATAGATGGGCAAGAAGATGAGACCTCCCTGCGGCATCAGGTGGCATAACTGGGGCAACAAGATATTGCCCACGATGAACAGCGAGGCCCACAGATAGGCACGCATCTCGCTATAATTCAGTGAATAGAGCTTTACGGTTGTTTGCATAATTTATCTATTGAAAAGAAGTTGTATTGCGGGATTGCATCTCGGCGAAGTGATCGCGCAGAAGGCGCTCTACCTCTTGGGCTGTTGTTGCCGGTGTGACGATTTGCTCTAAGGGGCATCTTGTGTCACCATCGGGGATGACGATGCGGTCAACAAGTTCGCCATAAGTGTATACGATGCCAGCACAGTCCAGCAAGGGGATTGCCAAGCGGCTGAGTACGTGAGCATAGACCTCGCTCACACCGCCTTGCACCAGCAAGCCCGCCGATGCCTTGCCAACCACCTTGTCGGCCACCCGTGCTCCACACAGGCGCTCAGGCTCGTGGTCGAGAAGCCAAACGAGGTCGCGCACCCCCTTCTTGTCGTATGTGCGCACGTCACCCTGGCGCTCGACCACCAGTGAGCAACCGCTAGAGAGCAATGTGTCGATGAGACATTGCATCGTGTGGTCAGATGGAGCGTTCGACAGGTAGAACCCACGCTCGCATGCCCAGTTTGGGTGTCTCGACATCAAGCTGGTGCAAGTAGTCGAGCACACGATCCACGTGGTCATCCTCGGCCATGACCATCATCGACGCTGCCAACGAGGGCCATGCGTGGGTGCCATAATGCGGGTCTCCATTGTTGGTGCCACGTCCCTTCACTTCCTGCCATGCCGTGAAGCCACGGCAGCCAAGCTGTGGCAGAGTTTCGACCAGCTGCTCGTAATATGCCTGATCAAATGCTATAAAGATTGCTTTCATCTCTGTATAATTGAGAATAAAGAATGGTCTATTTGCCGAGAATGATGTTTACCACCATGTTGACGTCGCTCACGTCAATTCCACCTTGTCCATCGACATTGGCATTTCCGGGATAGTTATCGGCACTGTCCTTGCCCAGCATAATGTTGATGATGATGTTGACATCGGTCACACTTACCTGGCCATCGCCATCGATGTCGCCAGGCTGCAGATGTACGGGTGGTTCCCAGCCTTCGGGGGGCTGTACGCCAATGACCATCTCATGACCCGAGTTGAAGTGGAGTTCATCCCCATCGCGATGGGTCATGTTGAGTGCTGTAGATACATACCATCCATCACAAGTGCCATACCATCCAAAGTTGAAGTGGAACTTGCCTTCGCCATTATATCCATCGCAGATGAAAGCATGGCCTCCAGCAGATGGGTCATTAGCGGCATAGAGGATGGGTCGTCCTGCATCCAGTTCGGTCTTCATTTTAGCTTCCCACTGGGCAGTAGTATAGTTACTGCTCCCCCAACCTGATTTTTGTATATACTGTGCAGAAGAACGGAATCCGAAATCGTTCACCATTGCATCACGCTGGTCAGAAGTATAAGCACCGCTGCCTTCAGGGCTATAACCCATTTGCACAGCCTGACCACAGTAGCGCGAAAGCTTGGCTGCTTCCATGGCTTGTGCGTTAGTATACTCGTCTTGCACCAACTCGCTGTTGTCCCAGTCCCAATGGCAATAGCTGTCGAGCATCAGGCTATAGTCGAATGTGGTGGCTCGTAAGCCGGTCACCGTTGAGCCTAAGTCGTAGCAATAATATGATGACAAAGCCCCGCATGACTCGGGATATTGCCAATACTTCATCACTTGTGCCATGGCTGTTGCCACGCACCCCACGACACAATACTCCCCATTATCGAGCGGGCACCGCAGGTAATAAGGCATCTCTTGCCCCCAGGTGGAGGTTACTAGCGGTCCCACAGTCGTAACTTTGTCGTTGAGTGATATAGACTTCGGTGCTGGCACCAAGTCATCGCCCTCATAAGCTTGCAGATATTCAATCTCACGCTTGTAGCTGCCGAGCAATGCCTCGAAGGTGCATGGAAGACGGTTAAAATCGAGATTGCCACGGTCGCTGTAACCCAACACGGGAGTTGCACGGTCTTCGCCAGCGATGATGATCCAGCCACCACCTTTCACGTTAAAGGCATAGTAGTCATTAGCTTGTGCAACTACTTTTGATGCCTCGGCATGCGCGAGGGTCAGGTCAGCAGTGTTTACACCACTAGCGGCCTTGAAAGTGCCTTTGCGGGCTTGTTGCTGAATGAAGTTTGTAGCGGCACGACGTGCATCGGCCACATTCACGTTGCCGGCCCAGGCTTGTGACGAGATAGCCACAACCGACACGACCATCAGATACTTGAACAACTTGTTCATAACAGTTTTTTTAATATTGTTTTTTAGGAAAATAATTTGAAGACTATTTGCTGGCCTGGGCCTTTGCAGCCTGGGCGTCAAGACGGGCGTGGTGCTTCTTGCGAGCACGCTTGATGCCGTTGAACGCGAAGATGGTGTACATTGTCGGGACGAACAACAGCGTGAGGATGGTCGAGAAGGTCAAACCACCGATGACGGCGACACCCATGGGCCGCCACATCTCACTACCCTCGCCACTACCCAACGCCATGGGCACCATACCTAAGATGGTGGTCAGTGAGGTCATCAACACGGGTCGCATACGCGAGTGACCTGCATCGAGCACTGCACGACGCACGCTCATGCCACGCTCACGATTCAGTGTGATGTAGTCGATGAGCACGATACCATTCTTCACCACAATACCAATCAACATGATTGATCCGATCATTGACATGATATTCAGGTTGGTGCCTGTAACGAGCAGAATCAACACGATACCCGAGAATGCAAACATAATCGATGTCATGATGATGCCGGGATAAGTGAACGACTCAAACTGCGATGCCATGACGATGTAGACCAGGATGATGATGAGCAATGCCAGCAATCCCAAATCGCGGAACGAGTCCTGTTGGTCCTCGTAACTACCACTCAGCTGGATAGTGACACCAGCTGGTATGTCCAACTTGTCGATAAGCGGTTGTGCGTCGGCGATGACATCACTCATGGCGCGGTCTTGAATAACGGTCGATACGGTGATGATGCGTTCACGGTCCTTACGCTCGATGGTGGGCGGGTTAAAGCGCTCGACAACGGTACCCACCTCCTTGAGACGTATGCCCTGCCCCATGGCGTTATAGAGCAGAATGTTCTCGATGTCGTTAATGGACTGACGGTGTTCCTTGTCATACATCACCTTGATGTCGTACTCGTCACCATCCTCGCGGAAATAACTGGCCGTGGTACCGTTGATGCGGTTGCGCAACGCGGTAGCAGCCGAACTCAGGTTCAGGCCATAGATAGCAAGCTTTTCGCGATCAAAGTCAACCTGATACTCGGGCTGGTAGTCCGAACGGCTGATGTTGATATCGGCTGCGCCCTCGACGCCTTGCAGCAGTCGCTTGAGCCGCTGTGCCACTGTGTCGGTCTTCTCGAAATCGTAGCCGTAAATCTCATAGTTGAGCGTGTTTTGTCCGCTCATGCCTCCACCACGGCTACCACCGACATTGACCAAGGCCTTTTTCAGCTCGGGATAATGCTTGAGGTCTTCACGCATCAGTCCGGCAATCTCAACGATGCCGCGTTTGCGCTCGTTAGGTTTCAACAGCTTGATGTTCATCGAAATGATGTGCGAGCCATTGTTCTGCATGGATGCGAAAGTGTTATCGCTGCTAGCCTGGCCAACGGTATAGTTGAACACCTTGATTTCGGGGTATTTCTCCTTCCACTCCTTGTAGATGCGTTCACTCACATCCTTGGCCAATTCAACGCGGCTACCGATGGGCAACTCAAGGGTGACACCCAGGCGGCTGTTGTCGCTTGTGGGGAAGAACTCACTACCGACAAATCGCATCAAGAACATCGAGAACACGAATACGCCAAGTGCCACCGCTGTGGTAATCCAGCGATGGGTAACGCAGACGCGCAGGATGCGTGTGAAACCGTCGTCCAACTTGTCAAGCACATGCTCGACAGGGCCATAGATTTTGTGGAACAGCGGGCTGTCTTGACGGTGTTGCTTGAGCATGCGCGAGCACAACATCGGGGTCAACGACAGTGCGGCAGTGGTTGAGATAATCATCATGATGGTGACCATCCATCCCAGCTGACGGAACAACACACCTGTCATACCAGTGACCAGTGTCAACGGGAAGAACACCGCAATCAGTGTCAAGGTCGACGCGATGACCGAGATAGCCACCTCGTTGGTGCCATGGACTGCGGCCTGCTTGGGTGCTGCACCGCGTTCGATGTGCGTGGTGATGTTTTCCAACACCACAATGGCATCGTCGACCACCATACCAATTGAAATAGAAAGTGACGACAGCGACACGATATTCAACGAGTTGCCTGTTGCGAACAGATAGATAAACGACGCAATCAACGAGATGGGGATGGTGAGAACGATGATGACTGTTGCGCGCCATCGTCCCAGGAAGAAGAACACCACCAGAACGACGAACAACAAAGCATAGAGCACCGTCTCGGTCAACGAGGCGATAGTGTTGCGAATGTTCTCGCTAGTGTCAACGATATAGTCAAGTTTGACATCACTGGGCAGGTTTTTCTGAATGGACGGCAAAATCTTGCCTACCTTCTCAGAGATTTGCACACTGTTGGCTCCGCTCTGCTTCTGGATGATGATCATAGCGCCACGCTGGCCGTCGGTGAACGACTCTTGTGCACGCTCCTCGAGGGAGTCGTCAATGGTTGCGATATCGCTCAAGTGGACCACACCGCCATTGCTGGCACCAACCACAATATTCTTCATCTCCTCAGGATCCTTGAACTCACCCTGCACGCGCAGCGAATAGGTCTCGTTGCCAATGTCGAACGTACCGCCTGGAATATTGCGGTTCTCAGCACCGATGAGCGATGCCACCGTCTCAACACTGATGTTGTAGCCCTCCATGCGTATAGGGTCGAGGTAGACGTGTACCTCGCGCTTGGGTGCACCGGCGATTGACACCGAACCCACGCCATCGACGCGCGCCAGGGTATTGGCGACGTTCTCGTCCAGAATCTTGTACAGTCCAGGCAGACTCTCGTGCGCCTGCACCGAGAGCAGGGCGATGGGGATCATGTCGCTCGAGAACTTGAAGATCACGGGCGTGTTGGCATCATCGGGCAAGAAGCTCGAGATCATGTCCAACTTATCGCGCACATCATTGGTCAACGCGTCGATATCGTAACCATACTCAAACTCAAGTGTGATGATAGAGATGTTCTCGCGCGAGTTGCTGGTGATGTGCTTGAGGTGCTCGACCGAGTTGAGGGTGTTTTCAAGCGGTCGGGTCAGGTTTTGCTCAATATCTTGCGCACTGGCTCCCTGATAACTGGTCATCACCATGATGGTGTTGGTGTCGATATCGGGATATAGGTCAATGGGCAATTTCTGTAGTGAGAACAGACCGATAATAACGACAGCCACA
>JAEEGF011630262.1_pt1 | contig 11390 bp, 10 predicted proteins | sample 9134171 | NCBI WGS metagenome assembly JAEEGF01 (sample SAMN16246542, study PRJNA631951) | gut metagenome | biome: gut microbiome; feature: rumen; material: AP-attached | host: Bos | place: Iran: Karaj | collected 2018-10
CACAGCCCCCCGCCCATCCCCGCCCTTTCCTCCGTCATCCCCGACCTTTCCTCCGTCATCCCCGCCCTGATCGGGGATCTTGTCCACGGAAATACGGGGTTTTGGTGGACAAGTTGGGGTTTTTGCGGGTTTGTCCACGGAAATGGGGTGTTTTGGTGGACAAGTTGGCGTTTTTGCCGGTTTGTCCACGGAAATGGGGTGTTTTGGTGGATAAGTTGGTGTTTTTGCGGGTTTGTCCACCGTTTTGGCGTTTTTGGTGGATAAGTTGTATATTTGGAGGAAAATTGTCTGTCATGAAGAGCTTTTTTGCATTTGCAGCCGTGGCTTTGGCCGTAATATCCTGTGCCGGAGGGCGCGAGCCCTCGGTTGAGGCACTCAAGCCTTACGAATCCGAGGGACAGTATGTTGTTCCGGTAAAGGATGTAACTATAACCCTGAAGAAGATTGACGGATCTTTTTTCCTTATGGGAGAGACATTCGATCTTGGCGTAGTTCGCAACCCCACCATCGTCCCAACTTTCCTGGACGGCTATGCCATTGGCACTGAAGAAGTGTCCAAGGACCTCTGGGCCGCTGTGATGGGCGGTGAAGGCGGCAAAGGCCCCAAGGCTGGAGTCACCTGGGCCGATGCAGACAAGTTCATTCAGAAGCTTTCCCGCCTCACCGGCATACCTTTCCGCCTTCCCACGGAGGCGGAGTGGGAGTATGCAGCCCGAAGGGACGCCTCAATGCCCGGAAGCCTCTGGGAATGGTGCCAGGACCCCCAGGACGATGGTTTCCGCCCTCTCCGCGGCGGCTGCCAGGGAGAGAAAAACTGCAAGCCAAACACCCGCAAAACCCTTGAGACTCACACCAAGTCCCCTTCCGCCGGCCTCCGCATAGCCGTTTCCACCGGCGAGGCCGCCCCCGCTTTTTGGAAGGAAATACTCCAGGATAACATCGTCCCGCGCGAAGTCTCGGACGGCAAGCAGGAAACCATAACCGTCAATGGCGTTTCCTTCAAGATGATTCCCGTCAAGGGCGGAACCTTCCAAATGGGCGCCACCTCAGAAGTCAACCTCAAAAGTGCCAGTGACGATGAATTCCCCGTCCACCCCGTAACCCTGGACGATTTCAAGATTGGCCAGACTGAGGTCTCCTGCGACCTCTGGAAGGCCGTAATGGGCACTCTTCCCCCGCTCCTTCAGGGCGGCACATACCCCGTTGGCAACGTGAGTTGGTACGATGCCCAGCTCTTCATCCAGGAACTCAACCGCCTCACCGGACGCAAGTTCCGTCTTCCCACCGAGGCGGAATGGGAGTATGCCGCAAAGGGCGGCGTCAAGAGCCGCGGCTACTGCTTTGCCGGCTCCAACTCTTCCATAGAAACCACATGGTGCGAGTTGGGTGATAACAAGACCCGCCCTTCCGGCGGCAAGTTCCCCAACGAGCTCGGCATATTTGACATGACCGGCAACGCCTGGGAATGGGTTCAGGACCGTCCCGGGCCGTATACGGAAGAAGCCCAGACCAACCCCACAGGCCCCCTTGAGGCGGCCGCCGGTGACGTGAGGGCAATGCGCGGAGGCAGCGTAAGCGCCAAATGGCCCGCCTGCCGCGTGAGCAACCGCGGTGAAAACTACGCCAACATGTTCAAAAGCACCATAGGCTTCCGCCTGGCGCTGTAAAACGGCTGCCATGATTAGACCATTCTCATTTGCAATTGCCACGGTACTTTTTGTATCGTGCGTTGCAGACGGACCGCAGTCTCAGGATAGTAAGGCGGGAGAATATACCCTGCCCCTGATAGAAACCACGGATATCCATGGTCATATCCTGAGTACGGACAACAACGGTACCGTCCATTACGGAATGGCCTATATCGCAAATAAGGTCAAGGACGTCCGCGGCCGCGGAGAGAGCTACCGCAAAGACAAGCTCCTGCTCCTTGACGGCGGAGACCTGTATCAGGGAGCAAGCGTTTCCAACCTCCTTTCCGGAGAGCCTGTGTTTATGTGCCTGGACAAAATGGATTACGATGCCGTAGCCCTTGGAAACCACGAATTTGACTGGGGCATAGAGAATACCGTAGACGCAGACGCCACTGTTCCGGACTACGTATGGGAAGGAAAGAACTGCGATAACCAGGTCCCCGTTCTCTGCGCCAATCTGTATCAGGACGATAAGCGCTTTACCCGTACCAGGGACTATGTGATAGTGGAGAAAACCGCCGTCAACGCCAAGGGCGAGACCATTCCCGTAAAGATAGCCGTCGTGGGCTTTGCCGTCAATTACGGAGGCAGCATCATTACCACCCAGTTCGCCGGCAAGGGCTATTCCATAAAGGCCGATTACACTATCGCCAACAACATCGCCGCGGAATTGGAATCCTCCGGCGCCTGCGATGCTACCGTCCTCCTGGCTCACGGCGCTGCCGACGAAGTTGCCGCTGCTCTTGGCCGGAGCACCGTCATAGACCTTGTCCTGGGCGGGCATTCGCATCGTACCATGTCCGGCAAGACGGAGTGGGGCCTGCATTATCTCCAGGGAGGCAGGTACTGCGAGCACTATGCCTCCGCCGACCTCAAATTCTATCTGGACGACAACGACCGTATTTCTTTTGGCGGAATCAAGAATATGTCCATCAAGGAGGTTTCTTCATCGGACCTTGACGATGATATACTTGCCATCTCCGACTACGCCCTCCAGGCAACTGCCGCCCAGCAGAACGAGGTTATCGGTTACATAAACGCTAATGCTACAACATATTACATCAATGGCAGCGGAAGCCGTGCGTCCGTCATGGGCAACTGGATGTGCGATATCATCCGGCGCATTGGAGATGCCGATGTATCTTTTGTGAACTCTGGCGGCATACGCACCTCCTTCCCCCTGAACGGGCAGCCCACCAGGGAGATAACCGTAGCCGATGTATACGAGATGTTTCCCTTCAGCAACACTACGTATGTATACCGTATCACGTACGCAGACCTGCTGAAACTCTTTGAGTATTCCATGACAAGCGGCGGAGAGGCCCTCTTCTCGCGCATGACCGGCATAGACTGCTATTATACCCAAACCGTCTACGACACATATAGCACCTATGCCGTCCACTCCCTTAGGAAGGACGGCACGGTGATATACCAGAATAAAAAGTGGACCGATGACTGGGCCTCACGCACACTCATTCTTGCCGTGAGCGAGTACCTCGCCATAACCGAGCGCACGGACTACTACACCGGCATTCCCAATCCCCTCATAGAGTGGAACGGAACGGACAGACTCCTTTCCAACCACCTCGTAGACAACGTGAGCGCCGTGGGCGTACTCCGTGCCGAGTCCGCCGCGTCCGGCGGCCTCCTCTCCATAGACACGGAGCCGCATTTTATCCTTAACTAATACTTGTGTTCGGTGCCTTCTATCTCGTCGGCCGTGATCTTCTTGCGGTCCATGGCGTGCCAGGCGAAGGCGATGTAGGTGACCACGAAAGGTATAAGCAGCGATACCCAGGACATTACCTGGAGGGTGAAATAGCTGGAGGAACTGTTGCGGATGGTGAGTGAGCTCTGCAGGTCCGTGCAGGACGGATAGTAGGCGGTACCGTTGAAGCCGGCAAGGAAGAACACCGCCATCACAACCAGCACGGTGCCGGGCATGGCGAACCAGATACCCTTGCGTGACTGCGAGAACGCGCCAAGCCATAGGGAAGCCAGCACCAGGAGTACGCCAGCGAGCATCATTACAAGCACCGCTGGCATGGCAATGAGGTTATGCCAGTACTTGAACGGCTCAAGGGAGACCACGCCCGCAGGGTCTACGGCGTATCCTCTGCTCACAAGCAGGATTACAGTCCAGCTGAGGAAGAAGAAAAGGAAGGGGATTATGCTCATCCTGACGGTCCGTCTCATCTGGGCGTGGATGGCGTCATCGTCCACGTTGTTCAGCACATACAGTGCGCCAAGTATGGCGGCAAGCATCATGAGCGTGCAGCCCAGCAGTACCGCATGGTACTGCCCAAGGGCCTCCAGGCCGTGCCAGCCGTTGCCCCAGGTGCTTATGACCGGTGCCGACGGGTCTGCGATGGCTATCTTGTTGACGCTGAAGTCCGATCCGGTGAAGAACGTACCGACGGCAGTTCCAACCAGGAACGGGGCAAGGATGCCGTTTGCCATGAGGGCAACGCGGAATCCCTTGATTCCCAATAGGTTGCCCTTCTTGTTCTGGAACTCGTACGCCACGGCCTGGAACACGAATATGATAAGAAGCAGCACCCAGACCCAGTACGCGCCGCCGAAGCTGGTGCTGTAGAACAGCGGGAATGAGGCGAAGAAAGCGCCGCCGAACGTGACCAGAGTGGTGAAAGTAAGCTCCCATTTGCGTCCGGTAGAATTCAAAAACATGCGCTTCTGGGTGTCGGTCAACGCTCTGTTTCCGAGATGCAGGTTGGCGCCCTGCACAAACATCAGGGCTACAAGAAGCCCGCCAAGGAGTGAGATGAGCACCCACCAGTAGTTCTGTAAGAATTCGTATGTCATGGCCTAGATGTTTTCTGGTTCTACTTCGGGGCCCTTGCCGATGGCGCGCAGCATGATGCGGATTTCTATGACAAGGAAGAGCGCGAATACCGCTACGAACACGAAGAACGTGGTCTTTACGGCTCCGGCGCTGAGGCTGGAAATTGCCACGTTTACGGGCAGGAGGCCCTGGATGGTCCAGGGCTGGCGGCCGACCTCGGCCACGATCCAGCCGCACTGGCCGGTGATGTAGGCAAGCGGAATGCAGATAATTGCAGCCCACAGCAGCCACTTCCATGAGCCCAGTTTGTCCTTCCATATGGCAATGAGGGCCAGCAGAAGCACAAGGGCGATGAGCATGCCGAAGCCTATCATGAGTCGGAAGCTCCAAAATACTACACCCACGGGCGGAATCACGTCTTCCGGCTTCTCCAGATGGCCGTATCCCATGTACTGGACGTTGGCGTCCAGGACGGCTTTGGCATCGGCCTTGATGGAAGGGTCGTCGGTTCCGCGGTACACGGCAAGGGCGTCCAGAGCCTGGCGGCCCATTGCCATCTTATCGGCCACGGAGGGGACTGCGTTGCCTTTGTTGTCCGTGTATCCGTACAGGATGTCGTTGATTCCGGGGACGAATCCGTTTGCATCGTGCGTGGCCAGGATGGACAGCATCTTCGGAATCTTTATTCCGGGGACGATTGTAAATGCAGCGCCGTTCCCGCCGTCCTGCAGGCCTTCCGCCGCTGCAAGCTTCATTGGCTGGAATTCGGCCGCGTGAACGCCGGAGGAATCACCGGAAAGCATCACGGCTCCGGAGCCCACAAGGCCCACGATTGCACCCACAAGCATGCTCTTACGGGCAAACTCCGAATGCCTGTCTTTAAGCAGGTACCAGGCACTTACGCCCACTACGAATATGCCGCCGGTCACCCATCCGCTGGTCACGGCGTGGCAGAACTTGGATACGGCTACGGGGTTGGTAATTACCTCCCAGAAGGCTGCCGCCGATGCCATCTCGCTGCGCACGGTGTCCGGATTGAAAGTGGTTCCCACGGGGTTCTGCATCCAGCCGTTGGCCACCAGGATCCAGTAGGCGCTTATGGTGGCGCCTATTCCTGTGAGCCAGGTAGAGGCCAGGTGGAACCTGGGGCTCACCTTGTTCCAGCCGAAGAACATCACGGCAAAGAAAGTGGCCTCCATGAAGAAGGCCAGGATGCCTTCTATGGCAAGCGGGGCGCCAAACATGTCTCCCACCATCCAGGAATAGTTGCTCCAGTTGGTGCCGAACTCGAACTCCAGGATTATGCCGGTTGCAATGCCTACGGCAAAGTTCACGGCAAAGAGCTTGATCCAGAACTGTGCGGTCTTTTTCCAGAACTCGTCCTTCTTGACCACGTATATGGTTTCCATAACTGCCATCACCATGGCAAGGCCAAGCGTGAGCGGTACAAACAGCCAGTGATAGGCCGCCGTCATCGCGAACTGTATGCGCGACCAGATTACGACATCCATAGTATCAATCGGTTATAAGATTCAGTGTATCTGTGTTATGTGGTTGTGTCAGTCGTGCGCCGACGGTCTCGCTCTTCTCCTGGTCAGAGAGCCCTCGCATGGCAGGCTTGAAGAAGAAGACACGAAGTATGGCGAACAGGATAATGAGTTTTAGGACGATTAGCCAGACAAGCGGCTTCCCCCAGGTCATGTTCCTGAACCCGTCCCGGTAAAGGGAGGCAAAGAATGAAAATATGCCCGGGCGCTTTGCCATAATTTATAAACCTTTAGCCTTGGCCTCGTCCCATAGGGCGTCCATCTCGCGGAGCGTGAGGTCGCTGAAACGGAGGCCTTTGCGGAGGGTCTGCTCTTCCAGGTAGGTGAAGCGTCTGCGGAACTTTTCGCTGGAGCGGTTGAGGGCGTTCTCCGGGTCCACTCCGTAAAGGCGGGCGGCGTTGATCACCGCAAACATAAGGTCCCCGAATTCCATTTCCATCTTTTCCGGGGAGCCGTCGGCAACGGCGTCGGACACCTCCCGGACCTCTTCCTTCACCTTGTCCCAGACGTCCTCCTTCTTTTCCCAGTCGAAGCCGCAGCCGCGGGCCTTTTCCTGCATGGAGAGGGCTTTCAGAAGGGCGGGCATGGTCTTGGGGATGCCGTCCATGACCCTCTTGTTGCCGCCTTTCTCCTTGGCTTTCACCAGTTCCCAGGTATCGGCAATCTCTTTGGCCGATGTCTCCTTTCCGGCATCGGGCCCGAACACGTGGGGGTGGCGGAAGACCATCTTGTCGCAGACTTTGGTTATGCTGTCGGCAATGTCGAAGGCACCTTCCTCCTGGCCCATGCGGGCATAGAAGACCATGTGGTAGAGGAGGTCTCCTATCTCCTTGGCGGTAGCCTTGCGGTCTCCTTCCAGGATGGAGTCGCTGAGCTCGTACACTTCCTCTTCCGTGAGGCGGCGAATGGAGTCGAAGGTCTGTTCCGCGTTCCATGGGCACTTTTCCCTGAGGGTGTCCATAATGTCAAGAAGCCGTCCGAAGGCTTCCACTTTTTCCTCTCTTGTATGCATCAGTCGTTAATGGATTCGAACAGTTTAACGGTGCGGCGGGCCTCTGCCACGTCATGGACCCTCAGGAGCGTCGCGCCCTCTTCCAGGGCCTTGTAATGCACTACCTGCGTTGCCGGCAGGGCCTCTTCCGGGGTAATCTCCAAGGGCTTGTAAATCATGCTTTTGCGGGATACTCCGGCCAGGATGGGACGGCCGATATCCTTTAGCTCATGGAGGCGGGAAAGAAGCTGGTAATTCTGCCGTACGGTCTTTGCAAAGCCAAAGCCGGGGTCCAGGATCCAGTCTTCTATGCCGTTGTCACGGGCCTTTCCGGAGAACTCCCAGAAATAGCCTTTCACGGCGGTTACAACGTCATCGTACTGGGTCATGCCCATCATGGTCATGGGGGTGCCTCTCATGTGCATGGCGATGTACCTGAGGCCCAGCTTTCCCACCAGGGGCAGCATTCCCTTGTCCAGGGCGCCGGCGCTGATATCGTTTACGATTACCGGGCCGATGGAGTCGTACGCCTTGCGGATGGTGCCGCTGTTGTATGTGTCGATGGAAAGGGTGGCCCTGGGGAAGGCTTTCCGGATGGACAGGAGGGCCGGCTCCAGCCTTTTCCACTCCTCACGTTCGCTCATGAGGCCGGCACCCGGGCGGGTGCTGGCGGTGCCGATGTCAATGATATCGGCCCCCTCCGACAGCATCTGGGCGGCCCTCAGCGCGGCGCCTTCCGCCGTGGTCCGGGAACCCGGGAAGAAGGAGTCCTCGTTGACGTTGATTATGCCAAGGACGGTAATCATTCTGCAATGTAGACGTCGTCCCCGGGGGCGGCGAAGTGGTACCTTTCGCGGGCGAATGCCTCTACGGAGTCTTTGTTGGAGGACAGGGATTCGATGCGGGCGTCCATGGCGTCTATCTCGCTTTGCAGGCGGGTCATTTCCTTCTGCTGGTTCTTCACCTCAACGCTGGCTTTTATCCACGACAGCACGCTGTTGTGGGCAAAGAACAGCAGCCACAGCGCAACCACCGCCGTCACCACGATGACGAACGGAACCAGATAGTTGTGCTCCTTCTGCTTGAGGGTGTCCCACTTGATGCCCATATGCCGATGTTTTCTGCGAAAATACAAAAAACATCCCAAAATACCAACTCCCCAAGGCCGGGACAGCGGCTATTTTACATAACTGCCCATCAGCAAAACAGCGTCAGAGTTGGATTCGCTAATCATAAAAATGAAAGGACGATTTACATCGATTTCTATCTTTTCAGGTTCGAAAAGAGAGTCCTCCCCAACCGATAATTCTCCACTGGTTAATGTAGAAAACCGGGCGCCGTTCTCGTCAATTTCAAAAAAAGCCTTTTGCTTTATGGTTCCAATACTAACTCTTGATGTAAACAAAGTTGAAAAATCAGCAGTTTTGATGTTAAAAGCATCAACAACGCCTAGAGATTTAAGCGCCCTACTCAATGCATCAGACATTTCGCAATCGATTGATATCTTGGGCAATGAGAGTTGTACGTCATACAATTGTCTTGAATCCAAAAGCGCGCGGTACTTACTTTCATTGAAAGAAGAAATGAATTGTTGGAAGCTATTTTGCCCGGAAGGTAAAACTATATAGAATTGATAGCGACTTCTGCCAAATGAAAGAGTACAGATTATATCTCCATCTACTTCCGAGGCGCTAAGAAACGCATTCATATGCATAAATGGCTTATCAACAGATTGACCCCCTGCCAAGTAGAACTTTCCATCGACAGTTCTTGAAGAATCGAATTTTTGGCACCATTCTCCTTCAAAGCATAACGCATTCAAAAAAAGAGCCAATGAATTTGTATTCAGTTCTTCCACTATTGAATCTATCATTCCGTTTGTGTTTTTTGAACACCAGTCATTGATGGAATTAACGGTTTCAGGTAGGGAAAAATCAGTTTTTTTGATTATTGGGCCGTAATATGTCTGAAGCGTGGAACGTAGTTGTTCTTTAATGGTTATATTATTGAGCCATACTCCATTGGCAACTGAAAAATGAACGTTGTTATCCATCTTCAAAAGATCATCCAACATCAAGGAGTATAGTCCATTTATGTCCTCCAAAGTATAGTCCTCATAACCCAATGCCGCGACAATCTGCGAATATGTGTCTCCATTGGCGCCATTCAGCATCATTGAAAGCACAGACTGGATGCCCAATGGTGAGTATAATAAGTTATCCCCTGGACAAATCTCACTCAACTCTCCGAAAAGATTGAAAGCAAAGGCATTGTTGGTATTAACAATCTTTAATTGACTCTTCGTAAGTTTCACTGGTTTGGCAGTTTGTGCAGAACTTTGAGAATCTTCACTTGAATCATTATTCTGGCAAGAAAAAAATAGCCCAACCGAAAAAACAATCAGTGCGATAAAGACTTTTCTCATATGAATATTAGAGTAAATAGTTAAACGTAAAACTAATAATAAAGAGCTTGTCTGTTCGTAACAAATAAATCTTTTCTATTTAAGCAATAATTGCTAGTTGGTGTGGGTTGAACGGTATCCTCATAATAATATCCATTATGAGAGCCGCCCCATCCCCAATTCATTCTAAAATAGTCCATACAGGGAGAAGTAATCTCTTCTGTTCTCCTGTTATAGTATTCTATCTCATTGCCATTTTGTATCAGGACATATAAACGGTAAATCGTTTTCGGAGACACTTGGCGATAGCCATCACATACCCAAAAGTGTCCATATAATGAGTCGGCTTCTTCACGATATCCAAACATTATTAACGGCCGCTTGTTTTGAATTGATGTTTTTACTGTACTTTTACTATGACTTGAAGAATAGCAATTATATGGACGGGAATTAAGGTAATCCTTGGCATCCACCAAGTAACCATTTCCGTTGTTATCGATACTCAAATCTGAACGGAGAGTGGCTAAAAAATTGGACAGAGTTGTATTAGACGTGGCATCCGGCATAGCCCCCCAAGCTATTCCAGCCGGCATACCGTAGCTTCTCATTAATTGTCCAACCGCTACAGTTAAGCATCCTAGTACAAGGCCTCCTGGTACTGAAGAATTATATGGATAAGTCTGATTCCAACTTGTCTTTGTATATGGTCCATATTGAACAACGTCAGGAGAGGATTCCTTTGTAATAACGGCATATTCGGGATATACGCACGCATTGTTTTGATAATCTTGCTGAACCGTAGCATTGAAGGATTGATATATGCCTGGGGGAACGTATGAAGGCGAATCGCCGATATAATATACGTCGAGTCCTTCCCACTCATCTTCCATTTCCTCATATGCTTCAGCTGGGGTTAATCCTTTAGTTTCGGTTGAATCGTACCATAAAACACTTTTGCGCTCGAACTCTTCCCACGCATCACTATATTCATCATAGCGTTCTTCTTCACGATTCGCGGCTATCCTTTCACACATATCCTCTATCAATAATTGCTCTTGTGGGATAATGGTGGAATTATCGTAGGTCCCATTGCAGATAGCCGCAATAGGGACAAAAGCCTTTGTGGTTGGAACGAGTATGAAACCTTCACCATAATTAACAGCATACAATTGTTCAATCCCTTTGTTGTCCTTAACAGGAATTACAGACAGCGATGTGGCTTTAGTCTTTATGGAGTGATTATTATTAAGAAAAATAGCGGCAATGCAGATAGCGTCTTCCGAAGAAATGTCCTTTGATAATCTGGATAATCCGATTAACTCATTCGAATGATTATTTGAGGTAATTGATGCGTTCTCAACCAATGGATAAGACTTCGCGCATGAAACGAAGAGCAGGATAAAAAGCATCGTAATAAAAGGTATCCGTTTCATAGTAGAAATGATAGTTTTTCTTTTGCAAATATAAAGAAAAAACAAAAACTGTATATCGCATCACATACATTTTTGTGAGGAAGATTGTTATCAAGATACGATAGTGGTGGAAAACGTGGCCTCGGATGACAAGGGACGTGCTGTCACCTGGAAAGAAATCCAAATAAGTGACATCTTTTGGACTTCGCAACAATAAGGGAGATATGGCCGGCACGGCGGGAGGCGAAGCGCCCCTGCCGCCGGATGCCTTTCGACGAGGAGCCGAAATATCCGCCAAAACACTGAATCATCGAGGACAAATCCCGGGATTTGGCTTTGTCCTGTGAATTTACTAAATTTGTAGGACATATGAAATCTTAATTTAATCTTATAGTATGAAACCTACACTTTTGGTTCTGGCAGCCGGAATGGGCAGCCGTTACGGCGGACTCAAGCAGATGGACGGCCTGGGCCCCAACGGAGAAACCATCATCGATTATTCTATCCACGATGCAGTGGAAGCCGGTTTCGGCAAGGTTGTG